>Ga0210398_10004909_pt1 | contig 12480 bp, 5 predicted proteins | sample IncBWC4OmetaG_FD_161047 | JGI IMG/M metagenome (GOLD analysis project Ga0210398, IMG submission 161047) | Forest soil microbial communities from Barre Woods Harvard Forest LTER site, Petersham, Massachusetts, United States - Inc-BW-C-4-O | ecosystem: Environmental > Terrestrial > Soil >... | reverse complement strand
CGATTGACCGGCCCCAAATACCCAGTCACGCTGGCGCTGCCGCCGCCGGGCAAGTCCGTCTTCAATTCGAACGGGATGCGCGAAGTGGTTGAAAAATCGTGCGCTGTAAGATTCACGTGGTCGTACACCTTGGGGGAGCCCTGCGCAGGTAGGGTTGTGATCGTGGCATGACCGTCTTCGATAGCGACGCTTCCTACAGAAACCTCAGAAATTTGCGACCCCGAGTTTTTTGAATTCTCCGAAGTGGGTTTTGTTGGGAGGCGCCCGATGCTGGAGAAATTCCAGGTACCATTCGCCGCTTTGATCATGGCAATTTGTGGCGACTCTATTTCAAAGCTTCGTATGTTTAACTGGTGTGAAAAGATAAGCGGTCGCATCGATACGCCGATGTGAACTTTCTTCGCTGTAAGAAATGGCGACGAGCTAAAGTTGGGGTCGTCGGCCACGGAAATGTCTTCCGCTACCAGACTGCCGGAGAGCACCCTCAGGGTCAGATCGCCGAGCTTCACCTTGCGGCCAAGAGTATCGGCAATTTGTTTCTCTATGGTTGGACGGAAGGTGTTCGCGTTGACGAAGATCTTGATGCATACGATCACAATGACAACAAAAGCCAAAAACCCCAACAGAATTTTCGTCCAGCGTTTCACAAATACCTCTGCCGCCAGCGTGGCGCGATTGCCTGCACTAAGAATCGAATCCGACTAGATGGGCGACTGCGATGAGGCGGCCGTTTCCGGATAGAGGCGCTCAAATTCTGGGTCGCCGTGAAGGAGTGCGAGATCCGGGTCGCGACGTGTCCACACGGCATCTTTGGAACCAGCTTCCCAGGCTTTGCGCAAAGCGTCCATAGCCTCTGGCTTCTTTTTGAGCAGGCAGTACACGCAAGCCGCGTTATATAGAATAGACGCTTCGTTAGCGCGCAAAGTCACAGCCAGATTGAGTTCACGCAAAGCATCATCCGTACGTCCCAATTCCGCATAGTTGCCGCCCAGCAGAATACGCGCTCGCGCGTCTTCGGGCACCTGTTTCAAGTGACGCTCAAGCGCGAGGCAGAATCTGTCGTTCACTTTCAGTTTAGCTTGTTCTTTTCCCATCGCGCCGAGACAGTTTCTGATCGGAACATAAACGTTATAGTCCTCGCCGCTCGATTCGATGGCAGCTTCGGCCAGGTCCATAACTTCCTGATAGCGTCCCGCGGCGAAAAGCGCGCGACAGTAAAGGTAGTAAGCACCATCGCAATCATGTTTGCGCTCGATCGCTTTCTTCACCATGCGCACGGCTTCGTCATAGAGACCCGCGGCGTAAAGCACCCAGGCTTGGCTCAGGTGCGTCTCGGGCAGGTCCCAACGCAGCGCCACGGCTCGGCCGGAAGCTTCTCGTGCGCGTTCGATCCACACCGCATCGCGGCTGAAGAGCGAGTAGTACATCGCGCATGCGTTGGCACAGGCGGCGTAGGCGAGGGCGAAGCTGGGATCCAATGACACGGCGTTTTCGAACATTTGCAGCGCGAACTCCACATCCTGGCGAGTCAGACGCCGCGCGTAACGCTTGCCGCGCAGATAAAGATCGTACGCTTGCGGATTTTCCGTGGGCTTGTCAGCGAGGGCTTCGAGCTCCTGCGGAGAAAGCGTTACGCGCAGGGCCTCGGCGATTTTGCGCGCCATTTCATCTTGTACTTCGAAGACGTCCTTCATTTCGCGGTCGAAGCGATCCGACCACAGCGGAAAATCTGTGTGCGTGTCCACCAATTGCGCGCTGATGCGCACGCGGGCGCCGGCGCGCCGCAAAGTGCCGGTCAAAACGTAAGCTGCGCCGAGCTGCTGGCCAATCTGCGCCGGAGTGACGGCCTTGTCACGGAAGGCCAGAACTGTGGGGCGCGAAAAGGTGTTCAATCCGCGAATTTTAGAAAGCTCGGTGATTACGTCTTCGGTGATGCCGTCGCGCAAATATTCATCTTCTTTGGCGCCGCTCTGATTTTCGAAATAGAGCACGGCGACCGACTTCTTTGCCGCCGCTGTCCCGGTCGCAGGCGTGTTTGACGTAATGCTCTTTTCGGCTGCGGGGCGGCGGCTCGAATCCAGATCCCGCTTCAGGCGCTTCAAGTCCGCGCGAAGTTCGGCGGCGGTCTGGTACCGCAGGTCGGTGTCTTTCTCCAGCGCCTTGCCGAAAATGTTTTCCATGGCCTCCGGCAGGCGCGGATTTAGTTGTTTCGCCGGAGCCGGCGCGGAGTGCAGGATTCCATCGAAAATAACCGCCGACGTTACGCCGGAGAAGGGGACCGCGCCTGTGGCCATTTCGTAGAGCACTACCCCGAGCGAAAACAAATCCGAACGCGCGTCCAAGTCTTCGCCGCGTGCCTGTTCCGGTGACATGTATGCAACCGTGCCCATGGCACTTCCCGGGCTGGTCAGTTGTTCTTTATCCAGCACGTGTGTTTGCGTGCGCATAAATGCGGAGCCCGCAGATTCGGGTGTGTGCTGATGCACCAGCGTTAACTTCGCCAAACCAAAATCCAGAATTTTCGCCTGGCCGCGCTCTACCAGAAAAATATTTGCGGGCTTGATGTCACGGTGAACGATTCCTTTCGAATGTGCGGCATCGAGCCCGTTGGCGATTTGAATTCCAATTTCCAGAAGTTCCGATATTTCGATGGGCTTTCCGGAGATGCGATGTTTGAGCGTTTGACCTTCCAGCAGTTCCATGGCGATGAATGGGCGGCCTTCGAATTCGCCGATATCGTAGATGGTGCAAATGTTGGCGTGATTTAGCGCGGATGCAGCGCGCGCTTCGCGGCGGAATCGTTCAACGGCTTGGGAGTCATGGGAAATATCGTCAGGGAGAAATTTTAAAGCCACATTGCGGCCCAGACGCGTGTCCTTGGCCTTGTACACGACGCCCATTCCTCCGCCACCCAGCTTTTCCTGGACGCTATAGTGGGAGATGGTGCGGCCAGTGACGGCAGAAGTATCAGGCATGGGATGTGCATTGTACGCCAGCACCTGCACACAGGCAAACGAGCGAGCATTCCAGGACAGTTCTATCCGGCGCTATTCGTACCGTAGCGCCTGAGTTGGCGCGATGTGTGTCGCGCGACGCGCGGGAACATAGGCTGCGAGCATGGTGACCAGGAACATCACCGGCACAACCACGGCATAAGCCAGGACGTCCACTCCGCCGGAATCGAACAGCATGGAATTCATAAGCTGTTCGAGGCCGAAGCCCAGAACCAGTCCGATTACTGTTCCGACGCCGACGAGCACAAGACCTTTGCCGAGCACCAAACGGAGCACGTCCGAACTTGCCGCTCCGAGGGCGATGCGGATGCCGATCTCGCGTGTTCTGCGGCTCACGTTGTAAGCGACGAGTCCGTACAAACCAGCGACGGCGAGCAGAAGTCCCACCAAACCCATAGTGCCGACCAAGTCGATCGCAATTCGCGGCCCTTTCACGGCTTGATTCACGTAGAAATCCTCGTAAGGCCTGGTCTGCAACATCGGGAGGTTCGTGTCGAGGCTGCGGACAACGTCCTTCACTGGCTGAACCAATTGCAGCGGATCGCCTGTTGAGCGCAACATCAAAACCATTCGCGCCACAGGATGCTGAGCCAACGGCATATAAACGAAGTCCATCGGGCTTTGCGTGTTCTGGTACTTGATGGTCTGCGAGACGCCTACTATTTCTACCGGCGTACCAGCGCTGTTATCGAGGCGGATGTGTTTGCCCAGAGCGTCACCGGACGGCCAATAGTGCCTAGCGAAGTGCTCGTTTACGATAACGACGCGCGGGGAATCCGCGGTATCTGTAGGCAGGAAGGTGCGGCCACGCAGGATCGGAATCCCCATGGTCGCGAAGTACCCTTCATCAACCGTATCCATCACGGAGTTGAAATTAGAGCGATCCGGCGCCATCTGGGAACCGTCTGGCACGAAAGCCACACCGTCAAAGTCGTCATTTCCAAGCGGAATGTTCTGGGTGAGAGCCACGCTCTGAACGCCGGGCGTTTCCCGCATCCGTTCGGCGAGCAGCTTGTAGAACTGCTGTGTCTGAGTTGCATTGTACTGAATGAGACGCGGGTCGAATTTAGTCATCAACAAGTGGTCTTTGGTGAACCCGGTATTCTGCATCAAATCATGTTGGAACCCGCGCGCCATCAGGAAAGACGCGGTCAGCAGCATCAGGGACATCGAAACCTGCGCGATCACTAGCATATTGCGACCCCATAAACGCTTGCGTCCGGGGACGTCCACGTCGGCGGATTTAAGAGCATTCACCAAGTCCACGCGCGTGCTTTGTAGCGCCGGTGCCAATCCGAAAAGTACAGCGCTCAAGACGGACAATCCAACGCAAGCGAGCAGTACGCGCTTGTCCATTTGGAACGGAATCGCCATCGGCAATTCGGTCGCAAAGACGATACTGTCTTTCGAGTGGAACCACTCCACAACGCCGTAGCCGATGGCGATCCCGGCTAATCCACCCAATGTCGCCAGAATCATACTTTCGGTTAGCAGCAAGCGGATGAGCCGGAGGCGTCCGGCGCCAAGCGCCAAACGTACCGCGATTTCGCGCGCTCGAGCGCGGGAACGGCTGAGAAGAAGTCCCGCCACGTTGGTGCAAGCCACCAGCAGAACCGCCAGGGCAAGGATCAAAAAAATCACACCGAACTTCCAATTGTCGTCTTCTGTAGTCCGTGCTTGGAATTGGGTGAATACAACCGCGCCGCGGCCGCGATTGACGTTCGGATACTCATCTTCGAAATTTTTCGCTAGCACGGCGACCTCATTGCGCGCCTGCTCGAGCGAGATGCCCGGTTTCAAACGTCCCTGTACGGTCAATTCGCGATCGTCGCGGTCCTCGAAGAAGTTCTTCTGGATGTTGGTGGAAAATACGGGCGCCATGGCCAGCGGCATGTAGAAGTCGGGATGTCCGAACGTCAGCATCCCCGGGAAGCTGTCCGGAGCCACGCCAACTACCGTGAACTTCGCGCCGTTCAGAAGGATGGTTTTACCGAGGACGGACGGGTTGCTGGCGAATTCGTGCCTCCAAAAATCCGGTCCCAGGATGACCACGGGATTACGTCCCGGCACTTGATCTTCATCCTCGCGAAACCCACGCCCAAGGCGCGGTTCCACGCCCAGCACGTGGAAGTAATTGCCGGAAACCATCATGCCGCCCTTGATGCGCGGCGTGGCTCCGGGTTCCGAGCTGAAGCCGACCGCTTCCATATCTGCATTGGCGATGACGCCATCGTAGCTGTTTGTTTTGTCGCGGATATCCAGGTATTCACGATAAGAGAAATCGTCGAAGGGACTATCGTGCGTGGTGCTAACGAGAGTAACAATGGCGCTGGGATGCGGCACGGGGTAGGGCCTGAAAATTAGAGCATCGACCATGCTGAAGGTGGCGGAGGTCATGCCAATTCCCAGCGCGAGGGTAATGATCACAAATGTTGTAAGTCCGGGCGTCCGGCGCAGGCTGCGGAGAGCGAAGCGTACGTCCTGCACTACATTTTCCACGAACGGCAGTCCTCGCCGGGCGCGATAATCTTGTTTGATTGCTTCCACGCCGCCAAACTTCAACATCGCTTGGCGCCGCGCCTCAACGGGCGATAAGCCGGCGCGAATATTTTCGGCCGTTTGCAGCGCGATGTGTTCTTCGATCTCTTCGCGCAATCGTTCGTCCTGAGCGCGACGCGCCATAAAACTGGTCAGCCGCGCAAAAAATCGCCGAAGGGATTTCATGACAAATCCTCAGCTTTAGCTTCGAAGAACCGCCCGATAATTGCCGCTGTCTGTTCCCAATCCTGAGTCTCGGCCTGCAATTGCTTACGTCCTTCTTTTGTGAGTTTATAAAAGCGCGCCCGCCGATTGTTTTCCGAGGCACCCCACTCGGACTCGATGGCTCCTTCTTGTTCCAGTTTCAACAACACGGGATACAAAGTGCCCTGATTCACAGACAGCAGATCTCCGCTGATCTGCTCGATGCGTCGGGCGATTCCATAACCATGCAACGTTCCCAAGACGTCGAGAGTCTTTAGGACCATCAGTGCCAGCGTGCCTTGCAGTACGTCCGTTTTTTGCTTCGTCGCCATTTGGGTTTCCAACAGGAAGGATGCCAGACTTCCTTTGGGAAAGCAACAGGTAAATTCTATTCAACCGTAGGATCGTAAAGAAGGGGTTAGCATGCCCGGTCTTAAACTGGACCGTGAAAAAGTCCAGGTAACCTACTAGACATACGCCGCTTGCAGCTTTCCCGCGCAAGGTGATAATTTCATTAGTACCTCGAGATTCGTAGAGGCTCGATTTTTCGCGGGGCGGCAGGGACTAGTACGCCCCGTCACGCAGGAGTTCAATTGCCGTCGTGGAATGTTAACGACCAGAAAATCCCGCAGGGCCGCCTTGCGTTGGTCTCCTATGTTTTTGTGACCATCGTTGTACTGCTCATGGTCGGCTTCTGGAAACTTCAGGTGGTGCAATCCGGTCACTTCGCCGATCTTGCTGAACGCAACCAGGTTCGCTCAATTCCAATTATTGCGCCGCGCGGTCCCATGATTGATCGCGAAGGCCGCGTGCTTGTCGATAGCTATCCGTCCTTCAGCATTCTACTCATGCGCGATGACCCGAAGTCGCTGGAGAAGAGTCTTCCTCAAATTGAAGATGGCCTCGGACTCGATCGCGGCGACTTGCGGCAGGCGCTCGATGCCGCGAAAGCCGAGCCGAAATTTATGCCGGTCATCATCAAGCCGGCGGCCACACAGGCAGACATCGCTTTCGTAGAATCGCATCGCGCTGATATTCCGGTCCTCGAACTCATGATGGTTCAACGCCGAAGGTATCCGCACGATTCCATGCTCGCCAGCGCCATCGGTTATGTCGGTGAAGTTTCCGTGCAGGATATGGATCAGAGCGATGGGCACTACCGTCCGGGCGATCTCGTCGGCAAAGCGGGACTCGAACGGGAATACAACGATCAACTGGAAGGCACGGATGGAATGCGCCGGGTGGTCGTCAATAGCGTGGGCAAAGTGATGCGCACGCTCGACAACGTGGAGGCAATTCCCGGCCGGCCGGTTCAGCTCACCATCGATTACGATCTGCAAGCTATCGCCGAGACGGACATGCAGGGCAAAGAAGGCGCTGTAGTCGCAATGGATGCGCGAACGGGCGAAGTGCTCGCTATGGTGAGCCGCCCTACCTTCGATCCCAACGATTTTTCCGTAAGGGTTCCTAAAGAAGAGTGGCAAGCGCTGAACAGTGACAAGCAAACACCTCTTCTAAATCGAGCTATACAGGCGCAACTGGCTCCCGGCTCGGTATTCAAAATTGTGATGGCCACGGCCATGCTCGAATCAAAAGCTGTTCCGGAAAATTTCACTGCTTACTGCCCGGGTTCCGCCGTTTTTTATGGACGCACGTTTCACTGTTGGAGACCTCAGGGACACGGAACTGTAGGACTTCATGCCGCTATCGTGGATTCTTGCGATGTCTTCTTCTACAACGTCGGCAAACAGCTCGGAATCGACAAGATTTCGTTCTACGCCTCTGGACTGGGGTTTGGTCGTCGCACAGGGATCGATTTGCCTGGCGAAGAACCTGGACTCGTACCATCCGAGGAATGGGTCGAACGCGTCTATCACCATAAATGGTATGCCGGCGAAACGATTTCTGTTTCAGTAGGCCAGGGCGCTGTCACGGTCACGCCGATTCAGTTAGCGCGCATGGCTGCTGCCGTCGCCAGCGGCGGGACTCTCGTCCAGCCGCATTTGTTGAAAAGTTTTTCAAATCCAAAAGTCGATCATTTCGTTCTTTCCGAAAATACCGTCGAACAAGTTACGCAGGGGCTCTACGGCGTGGTGAATGAGGGCGGCGGCACCGGCTATCATCTTCGCTTGGCCAATATTGATTTGTGCGGAAAGTCCGGCACCGCGCAATTGATGAGTTACGATGCTGCAAATCGCCTGGGTAACAAAAAGATGGACGGTTGGTTTGTCGGCTTCGCTCCGCGCCGCAATCCTGAAATTGTTATCGCCGCAATTGTGCAGGACACCATGGAACACGGTGGCGAAGCTGCCGGCCCCGTTGTGCGCGACATCGTGAAAGCCTATTACGACAAGAAAGCTGCTCGCTCGCAACAGCAGGTCACCGCGGATTCACCAGCGGACCCAAATTCGACGAAGCCTTTGGTTGCCACAGTCGGAGTGCAACGTTAATGAAAGATCGGCCGCGCACTCAGGATTTTGATTGGGTTTTGCTCGCTATCGTTGCCGCCATCACCACTCTAGGTGTCCTGGAAATTTATTCTTCCACGCACGCCAGTGCCATGGCCGGTATGCAATGGAAACAATTAATGTGGCTCGGCCTCGGCGTCGCGGGCATGTTCATCATTTCCAGAATTGACTACCACACGTTGATGGACCAAGCCCCAGTGCTCTATATGATCGGCTTGGCCACATTGCTGGTGGTTCTTGCGATTGGCCAATCGCATTTTGGCTCTAAACGCTGGGTCTCGCTGGGAGGCGGCCCCAATTTCCAAGTGTCAGAGTTGATGAAGTTGATTATAATCATAGTGCTGGCCCGGTTTTTCAGCGAAGTGCGCACCGACCGCCTGACGCTTCCCGATTTGGCAAAAGTGGCTGTTCTCACGATTATTCCGGTAGGCCTAATTTTAATGCAGCCGGATCTCGGTACAGCGTTGGTGTTGGTTCCCGTTGCGATCGTCGGCGCATTTCTTGCCGGTATCGAATGGAAACATTTAGCCATCGGTTTCGTTTTAATCGCCCTAATGATTCCACTCGCGTGGAACATGCGAAAGCACCTGAAGCCATACCAGCAGCGGAGGATTGAGACGTTCCTTCATCCCGAGGAAAATCCGCGCAGCGCGGGGTATCAGGTTTTGCAGTCTGAGATTGCAGTGGGCTCCGGGGGTTTTTGGGGCAAGGGATTTGGGAAGGGCAGCCAGAACCAGTTGGGCTTCGTGCCGGTACGGTATTCAGACTTTATTCTGGCGGCGCTGGCCGAGGAGCAAGGATTTATCGGGGTCTGTGTGGTGTTATTGTTGTATCTTGGATTAGTTCTGCGGCTGGTAGATAACGCGCAGAAGGCCAAAGACCGCGCGGGGATGTATATAGTGATGGGCGTGACGGCCATCCTGGGTTTTCATGTTCTCGTCAACGCATCAATGGTGATAGGCTACATGCCGGTAACCGGAATTCCTCTGCCGCTGATGAGTTACGGAGGATCCGCAACGGCCTTTGTATTTTTGGCTTTGGGACTCGTGATGAACGTACGCATGCGTCGTTTCGTCAACTGAGCCCGCGAGCAGTAACAAGAGTAGGCTAAATTTTAGTAAGGATCCGAGCCATGCGATATCGCAGGCCGGAAATTCAATTTTAAGATCAGGTATGCATCGGTGAGGAAAGCAATCGCACAATCTGATAAGTCTTTCCTGAGCGGCCCGTCGCGCCGAGTCCAAGCTATCGTCTTGTTCCGCGCTGGCGTGTGTGCCGCCGCCGTCCGATGCGCCATGAGGAGTGTAAATGTCGAAGGAAATGGTCATCTCGGCCAACCCGCACGAGACGCGGGTAGCCATTTTGGAAGAAGGACAGCTTTGTGAGTACTACGTTGAACGTGAAAAAGAATTTGCATTAGTTGGGAGCATCTACAAAGGCAAAGTTACGCGCGTGCTGCCAGGCATGCAGTCCGCCTTTGTGGAGATTGGCCTCGATAGCGACGCATTCCTGTACGTGAGCGATTTCCTGGAGGACATTGAGGATTTCGACCACATCGTCACCACCGTCGAGGACAAAGTCCAGAAGATGGAAGCGCAGGGCGGGCAGATCTTTCCTGCGTCCGGAGTTACGGTTCCAGCGCTGGAGCCAACGGATGTGGAGGCTGTACCGTTCGGTGTGACCGAAGAATCAGGTCTGCAACCGGCAGCCGATGCTATTCCACAGGCCCCTCCGATTGTTCGCAGAGAACCGAGCTATGACTCTGCGCCAAGCCGTCCCCGATTCGAAAATCGCGGGCATGGCCATGGCGGTGATCGAGGTGGACGCAACTTCCGAGGGCGCGGCGGACGCGGGCGGAGCAATCGCGGTGGCAGCGGAGGGCGAGGAGGCGACCGTCGATTTGGGCGCGAGCTTCCATCCTCGAAGTATGCTTCACCGCGGACTTTTGAAGATAGCTCTGCAGATGCGCCAGCGCCAGAAGGGCATGTTTCGATTATTTTGCCGGGGGAGTCTTTGGCAAAATATCGCGACAAGCCGGCAGCATCTGCGCCATCCGGCATTTCCACCGAAAATAGTGCGATAGAAAGTTTGACTGCGGCACCGGTTTACCCGGCGGCGGAATCGTTGCGGCAGCCGACCGTTCAAGAATCACCTGTCGAGGAATTAGAAGAGATGGTGGAGCAAGATCCGGTGGCGCGTATGGCGCCGCCCGCGATTCCCGCGCGCCGGCCGTTCTCTTCCGGATTGGAACCGCTCCCTGGAGAGAAACTCTCCAAGTGGAAAACGCACCAGCACCTGCCGATGGAACCCAAAGATGTGGAAGCGAATGATCAGCTACCCGTTCCCGAAGCGGTTCGCTTCGCGCCGCTCTCACCTTTGTTGCCACTTGAACAAACCGAGACAGAAGATCGCGCCTCTCACGACGCACGTGGAGGGCACGACGAGTCCGAAGAAATCGACTCGCACGCAGAGCATCCTTCGAGCGATGTTCATGATTACCAGTCGCATTCCGACGGTCATGAATCCGAAACGTTGCACGCGGACCATATCCCCGCGGACCTAAGCGAAGAAGAAGTGACTGCGCTTACCGAGCATATTGCCGACGCACAAGACGATGCGGCTGCGCGCATTGCGCAGGATCGAATTTTCGCCGCAGCAGACGCTGCAGCGGACGAACACGGTTCTGAGACCGACGTCGAAGCGGAGGCGGAAGAAATCGATGCCGCAGAGGAAGAGGCGGAAGAAGAAATAGCGCACGGGCACCAGGAAACATCTTCCAACAAAGACGAACTACCGGAAGGCAGCCGTTTGGAAGCGGAAGAAATTGACGCAGCCGACGAAGAAGCGGAAGAACAGATAGCGCAGAGTGCGGATGAACACCAAGCGCACCTGGACGGCGAGCACACCGAGTCTACCGACGGCCAAGGCGAGCATTCCGAAGTAACGCCCGGTGGGGAGGGTTTGGCGGCTTCGGCGGAAAATTCTCAATCGCTGGCACAGAAGCCAGTGCAAGCTCGCGTCCGTAATGATTTTCGTTCGCGGATGCAGCATCCTGCGCGGCGCGGCGGCCAACGCGATCGCGGGCGTCGAGACGACCGCGGACGCCGTCCACAGCACAGCCAGGGACATCACCGGCCGCAGCAGCCCCGGCGCACTCAGTTGATCGCCGACATGCTGAAGCAGGGCCAGGAAATCATCGTACAAATCGCCAAAGAGCCGCTGGGCAAGAAGGGCGCGCGCATCACCAGCCACATCGCACTGCCCGGCCGCTATTTGGTCTACATGCCAACGCTGGATCACACCGGCGTGTCGCGAAAGATCGCTTCGGCGGAAGAGCGCGCTCGTTTGCGCCATCTGGTGAATGATGCCAAGGGCACAGCGGGAGGAGGATTCATCGTTCGCACCGCCGCCGCGAGTGCTGCGCCGGAAGAAGTTCGTGCCGACGTGGAATTTCTAACGCGTACCTGGACCGAAATTAAAACGCGCTCGGAGCAGCGCAAGGCTCCCTCGATTCTGCATCGCGATTTAAATCTTGTGGAACGCATCCTGCGCGATTACATCACCGCCGACTTCGGCGCGATATGGGTGGACACGGAAGAAGAGTACACGAAAGTTGTGGACTTCATGAGCCGGTTCCAGCCGCAGCTTGTGAATCGCGTGAAGCTGTACACCAAGGAAACGCCGGTATTCGAAGAGTTCGGCATCCAGCAGGAAATTGACAAAGGCCTCCGGCCGAAGGTGTGGTTGAAGTCGGGCGGCTACATCGTGATCAACCATACGGAAGCGCTGGTGGCGATTGACGTCAACACCGGGAAATTTGTGGGCAAGGGTTCGAACCGGCTGGAAGACACTATCGTGCGCACGAACCTGGAAGCGGTCAAAGAAATCGTGCGCCAGATGAGACTGCGAGACCTGGGCGGAATCATCGTAATCGATTTCATCGACATGGAAGAGCGGCGCAACCGCGAAAAAGTGATGGCCGCGTTGGAAGATGCGTTGCGCGCGGATCGCGCTCCTTCGAAGGTTTTGCGTTTCAACGAATTCGGATTGGTAGCGATCACGCGCAAACGCACTAAGCAAGCGTTGGAGCGCACACTGTGCCAGCCTTGCCCGTATTGCACCGGCTCCGGCATGGTGAAATCGATTCCGACGCTTTGCTACGAGATTCAGACCGAAGGCCGCAAGATGGCTCCGCAAATCTCGTCAGGCAGTTTAACATTGCGCGTTCATCCGGAAATTGCGAAGGCGTTAAAGAC
>Ga0210398_10004906_pt1 | contig 12486 bp, 12 predicted proteins | sample IncBWC4OmetaG_FD_161047 | JGI IMG/M metagenome (GOLD analysis project Ga0210398, IMG submission 161047) | Forest soil microbial communities from Barre Woods Harvard Forest LTER site, Petersham, Massachusetts, United States - Inc-BW-C-4-O | ecosystem: Environmental > Terrestrial > Soil >... | reverse complement strand
GTTTCGGACGGATAACCCCCGCCTCCGTTTACGCGTGACCTCGAAAGCAAGGCAGGTCGTCGAAATCGTCATTGCGCGGCATGACACGCCTCCTTGGCTCGGTACGTCCGGAACGCGGGCTGATATGACAGCGCGGCCTGGCGATGTCCAGACTGTCGGATGGGTTTCGCGCCGCTCAACGCATCCTACACAGGCCGCTCTACCACAGGTACAATCGCCCAGCCGGTGAACCCCCGCGCGTGTTCTGAACCGACACGAGGAAGGAGCCACCCATGCCCACCTTCAAGCTGCCGCTGTCCGGCGACGTCGTGCAATCGATCAATCCGTTCACGGCATTCATGACCGGCGGCCAGTTCGGCCTGGTCAACATCAATCTCGGCCAGTCGAGCGAGCCCAGGGTCGAGGAAGAGGTGCTGTCCGACGTCGCCACCTACGGCAAGCAGCTCGGTCGCATCGGCGACGCCTTGATCGTGCTGCTCGAGCACTTCCATCCGCGCAAGCCGCTGACCGCCGACGAGACCAAGGCGATCGACGCGCTCAAGGCGATGCTGGAGAAGATCGCCGACGTGAAAGAGAAATATAAACGGCCGGCGATCCGTCCGGGCGACGGCACGCAATCGTCGTAGAGGCGGCGCAATCGCCATCCTCCGCGATAGCGCTCTATCGGCATCTGTCGCCGCGCTGTCGCGAGTGGTTCATCCGCGAGAGAATACGTCAGTGATGCATCTCGTCGCCCGGCATGATGCCCCAGAGATTGGCGGCCGACGGGTCCTTGGCCCACACTTTCGGGCGCTGCGGATTGTCGCGGTGCCACGGCCGCGGCTCGAAATAGCCGAGCTCCTCGTTCATGCGGTCGAGCTCGGCGAACAGTTCGGTGATCAGGCCGGCCGGGCTGCGGTGATAGGTGAAGAGATTGTGGCCGATGCCGTGGCGGCCCGGCCCCCATAAAAGCTTGTAGCCGTTGACCGACAGGAAATCGCACGCCGACTGGATGTGGGCCCAGTCGCGCAGTTCGAACGCGGTGTGGAAATGCCGGTTCGATCCGGTCTGCATCAGATTGATGGTGTGATGGTCGGGCCCGCAGCGCAGGAACGAGAAGAAGTCGCCCATCCAGTCGGACTCGCGAAAGCCGAGCACGTCGCAATAGAATTTCGTGGTGTGCTTGACGTCGGTGACGTGGAAGGCGACGTGGCCGAGCTTGTGCGGCACGATGCCCTTGGCCTGGAATTTCTGGTGCGAGTAATCGGCGCGCTTGAACACCTCCATCACCGTGCCCTTCGGATCTTCGAAGGTGAGGAGCTCGCCGATCGACGGCTCCGGGTCCTTCTTGCGTTGCGTCTTGATGCCGTGGCCTTGGACCTGCTTGTCGAACGCATCGAGATTGTCGCTTTCGCCGAGCTGGAAGCCGACGCGCGTGCATCCCGCCTGCGTGCCCTTGCGCAGCACGACCGAGTGATGATCGACGGTGTTGGCGAGGAAGGTCGCATCCTTCTCCTTGGCGGCGACCGTCATGCCGAGAATGTTGCTGTAGTAGTCGGCCTGCTGCTCGACGTCGGGCACTTCGTAGCTGGCGTGGGCGATTTTTTTGACGCGGATCATAGGAAATCTCCTTTTCTTAGCCCCTCCCCCTTGTGGGGAGGGGTTGGGGTGGGGGTCGCGAGGCAAGGTGCATGCGTCGAAGTATGCGACCTCCCTCCCGACCCCCACCCTACCCTCCCCACAAGGGGGAGGGTTATTTTTTTACGCGCGGCATGGCGCCGATGACGTCGACCATTCTGGCAACGTCGTCGCCGCCGAAACCCATCGCCATGAAGCGCTCGTAGAGCGGGATCACGCTGTCGAGTATCGGCGTCGCCACGCCGACATTGTCGGCGAATTCTCCGATCAGATCGAAGTAATGCTGCAACGCCGGCACCGGGCCCTGCACCGGCTGAAAGCGGCGCTCCGCCATCCACGGCGCGCGGATGCCGAACTGGGTCGAGCCGCCGGAGCCGGTGGCGATCGCCTTGATCATCAGCGGCAAGTCGACGCCGGCCTTGAGCCCGAGCGCCATGGCTTCCGCGGTCGCCGCGATATTGATCGCGACCAACAGATTGTTGACCAGCTTGACCCGACTCGCGGCGCCGAATTCGCCGAAATAGAGACAGGAATCGGCAAAGCCGGCGACGACCCGCTCTGCCTGCTTGCAGGCCTCGGCATCGCCGGCAAGATAGATGACACCCTTGCGCGCCGAGACCATGCCGGGCGTTCCGGAGACTTCGCCGTCGATGAATTTCGCGCCCTTGCGCTGCAATGGCGCGATCTGGCGCTTCTTGTCCGGCACCGGATGCGAGCCGAGCTCGATGACGATCTGCCCGGGCTTTGCCGATTGCACGAGTCCTGTCGGGCCCTGCATGGCGTCGTCGAGCGCTTCTGTCGAGGGCAGGCACGAGAACACGATATCCGCCTGAGCGCCGACGTCGGCCGCCGACCGCGCCGGCACGCCGCCGATCTTTTCGAATTCGGCGAGCGAGGAGCGGCGAAACCCGACCACGCGATAGCCGCTTTTGATGAGATTTTCCGAGATCGGCAGGCCGATCTTGCCGACTCCGACAAAGCCGATGGTCTCCATTACACGTTTCCTCTGCGCCTTTTTTCTTATGTCACTTCTTTCTTACGTCACTTCGACGGTCTGATCGGAGAGATTGACCCGTACGCCCAGCGTGCCTTCCATGACGGTCCATTCCTTGAGCTCGAAGCTGCGCAAGCCGTTGACGAAGAACGGATCGCCTTCGGCCAGCGCCCGCGCCTCGTTCAAATCCTTGGCACGGAGCACGGTGAGCCCGGCGCCAGTCGGCGGACCTGCGCCGTCCGCCAGCGGGCCGGAGGCAAACACGTGGCCGCGTTTCTCCAGGCCGATCATGTACTCAAGATGCGCCGAGAGGAACGGCTGCAATTTGTCCGGCGCCACCACAGGCTTCGACAGCACGACGTAGAGCTTCTTGCGCAGCATTTTGCGCGTCAGATCGGCAACACGCTCTTCAAAAAACATGACTCACGCCTCAGATTTGTTAGACCAGCCGCGAGCCGTGCGGCAGGCCGAGGAAATGCCGACCGATCGCCTCGTAGATCGAGAATTGCGACTGCGCCTGTTGCGACACCGCGTGCATGTCGCGGAACCGGCGCTCGAATGGATTGGCCTCGAAAATCGCCGTGGCGCCGGCGGCAAGGTAGGTCTGCTCGACGACATGGACCGCGGTCTGGCTGGCGTTGATCGACGCCATGCGCAGCCGGATGCGCTGCTCCATCGACGGCGTGCCGGATTGCGCGCCCTGCCAGATTTCCCGCCAGGCTTCGAGAAAAAACGCCCGCGCCGCGGCGAGCTGCGATTGCATGACGCCGACCTGCGACTGCACGACGGCGCTGTCGCGCAGCACCGAGGTCTGGCCCTGGGGCGTCTTGCCCTGAGCCAGCGCGCAGAAATCGTCCAGCATGGTGCGCGCGATGCCGAGCGCGATCGCCGGAAAGCTCGAACCGAACAGCTGATAGATGGTGAATTTGTACAGCGGGCCGTGCTCGCGGCGCTGCGCCGGATCGAGCGCGTGGTAATCGACGGCGTAATCCTCCGGCACCAAGACGTCGGTCAACGTATAGGTGTTGCTGCCGGTGCCCTTGAGTCCCATCACATGCCAGACGTCTTGGAACGTCGCGCGCTCGCGCGGCACCACGAACGTCTTCTGCACCGGCTTGCCGCTCGCGTCGCGGCGCTGCTGGCCGTCGGCCTCGTAGATGAAACAGTGCGCGGCAAGCCAGGTGGCGTGTTTGCTGCCGCTGGCGAACGGCCACACGCCGTTGACGCGATAGCCGCCCTTGTCCGCAACCGCCTTGGCGTTGTTGGTCGGCCCCCAAGCCAGCACGCCGCGCGGGTTTTTCTTGAACATTTCGTCGGCGATTTCCGGCTTCATGTTCCGGGAAATGGTGCCGCAGACCGAGGTCTGGCCGATGCACCAGGCGGTCGAGGCATCGGCCTTGGCGATCTCCTCGATAGCCTGCACGTAGTCGACCGGCGAGACCTCGTCGCCGCCGTAGGACCGCGGCAGCAACATGCGCCAAAGCCGGGCCTCGTGGAGCGCGTCGACCAGGTCGGCGGGCAGCTCGCGGTCGGCCTCGATGCGCGGCACCGCGGCGGCGATGACCGGCGCCAGCGCCCGCGCATTGGCAACGCAGTCGACTTTGGCCCGGTCATCCATGTGCGTTTCCCAATCCGCCGGCTTTTGGCCAGCCGTCGGCCGTATCTTACCTGCCGGAACGCTGTGGTCCATCGGCGTTCGCGGCGGCGCAACTGGGCCGGCCGCGGCCGAAACGCCCCGAAGCGGCCATGAACGTGCGGCATTGCAGCGACGACTAAGCGTCAAGCGCAACTGCTGCGTGAGGACGGAATGCCTTCCATGCGCGCGACGATGCTGCTGGCCGGCGTGTTGGCCACGGGCTTTGCCAGCTACCCCGGCTTTACCGGCGATCCGGCAGTGGCCGACGACGGCCCGGATATCGCGTTCGCCAAGCGCATGTTCGCCGGCAGCGCGCCGAAGCCGAAGGGCTATGCCTGCTTCGTCCGCCGCTACGATGCCGCGCATATGGCTCAGCACCCGTTGCAAAAGGTTACGGTGATGAAGCTGCTTATCACCGCCGAAATGGTGCCCGACGACAAAGTGCTGGAATATTCGTTCCGGCTCGGCGTGAATTTCCGCGACCGCCCCGGCGACTTCGATTCGAGCGGCGATTGCGGCCACGCCGCCGTGACAAAAGTGCCGGACAATGCCGAGACGGTCATACCGGCCGGAGTCGACATCGCATGCGGCGTCGATTGCGACGGCGGCGGCATCACCGTCAGCCTCGCCAACAACGACGCCTCCCTGATCGTCAAGCCGATCGACCGCATCCGCATCTGGAAAGGCAAGAGCCCCGACGAGTCGGCCGCCACCGCCCTCAATGCCGGCGCCGACGACAAGGTGTTCCGGCTCGATCGAACCAAATTGGACGAGTGCACGCCGCTGGTCGCCGACCGCAAGGAATTGGCCGCGATGCGGCATAAGTGAGCATATATAGATCCTATAACGCCTGAGGAGATTCCCATGGAACGACGCTCATTGCTGCAGCTGGCCTGCGCGATCATGCCGATTTCGCTGCTGACCACGCGCGCCGAGGCCGCCACGCCGGATCAAGCCAAGGTCGTCTATCACCTGTCCGATCTCGACAAGGTCGACTTCGTCATGGGCAACATCCGCAACCACTACGCCGGCATGGGCGGCCCGGACAAGGTGACGATCGCGCTGGTCGTGCACGGCCCGGCGCTGAAAGCATTTCACTTGGCGGGCGCCACGCCCGACATGACCAAACGCACCGACGAGATGAAAAAGTCCGGCCTTGAGCTCAACGCCTGCATCCACTCCATGCACGCGCAAGAAGTGACGCTGAAGGACCTGCTGCCGGGCTTCATCGTCGCCGACAAAGGCGGCGTGGTGCGGCTCGCCGAATTGCAGTCGCAGGGCTACGTTTATCTGCGGCCTTAGTCCGCCGCATTATTTGGACGGACCGAGCTTGGCCAACAGCGGCGCCAGCCGCGCCATGTCGCCGCGGATGTGAGCGTCGAAGTCGCGAAGCCCGATGCTAGCCGGCGTAATCCCCTGCACGCGGATCTTGGCCTGGATGTCCGGATCATTGCCGACATCGGCGATGGCGTCGTGCAGCACTTCAAGAACGTCGCGCGGCGTCCTGGCCGGCGCCAAAAAGCCGTACCACGTCGCATTGATGTAATCGACGCCGGCGGAGCGCGCAGTCGGAATTTGGATCGGCTCGCGAACCGGCTCGTCGTCCGCCACCGCGAGGCCCAATAAGCGGCCGTCCTGCAGCATCGGCAACGTGAACGCTTCCGGCGCAAAGGTCGCCTGGATATTGCCGCTCAGCATGTCGGTGAGGATGGTCTGGCTCACCGTATAGGGAACGTGGACCAGCTCGGTGCCGGTCTTATAGGCGAAATAGGCGCCGGCGATGTGGGTCGCGGTGCCGATGCCGGCGGAGCCGTAATTGATCGCGCCGGGTTTTGCTTTGGCGAGCGCGACGAATTCCTGCAAATTGTGCACGCCGAGCGACGGCGCCACTGTGACCACCGTCGGCGCCAGTCCCACCATGCAAATGCCGGCGAAGTCGGCGACCGGATCGAACGGCAAGTTCTTGTTCATCGCGCCGAGGATGGCGTGGGCCGAATTGGTCAGCAGGATGGTGTAGCCGTCGGGCGACGCGTTGGCGACGGTCTCGGCGCCGATCAGGGTGCCGGCGCCGGGGCGGTTGACGACGATGGTCTGGTAGCCGAACCGCTTCGACAATCCGTCGGCGAACAGGCGGGCTTGAATGTCCATCGCCGTGCCCGGCGTCAGCGGCACGACGATGGTGACCACGCGCGACGGATAATGATCGTCGGCACGCGCAAAACCCCATGCCGACGCGACGATCGCGAACGCCAGCGTGCATAACCTCATCAACGCGATCACAACAGCACCACGGCGCGCACCGGCGAGGCTTCCGCGCCGACAATGTTGAGCGGCAGCGCGATCAGCGTGAAACGCTCGCTGGTGATGCGGTCGAGGTTCTTCAGATACGGCATGGTGATGATGCCGTGCTCGCTCAAGGTCCGCGAATTATGAAACACCCGCGGCGCTCCCGGCTCGTCGTTGCCGTGATAGAAATCGTAGCCGACGATGACCACGCCCTTGTCGATCAGCCATTCGGTGGCGCCGATGGTGAGATACGGAGACGATTTCATCCATGTGTCGGAGCCGCCGTCGTAAGCGTTGTTGTGATCGGTGCGTAGCAGCACGCGGTCGCCGCGCTTGACGCGCGCGCCGAGGGCCTTGTCGAGATCGTGCTTCGTAATCGCCTTGGCGGGCATCTTGTCGCGCAGATCGGCGACGACCGCCTCGCCGATGAAAAGCTCGAGCGGCAGCTGATGGATCTGCGTGCCGCCGCGCACGTTGTGCTCGGGCGCGTCGACGTGACTGCCGGCATGCAGGCGCATATGGACGCCGCGCACGATCTGGCCGGCGCCGCCCGGCGCGTCGTGCTCCTTGAGCACCTCCATGGCGAACTGCAAATCCTTGGTGAATCCGGCGGGCGTGCGCATGCCGAAATTTTTCGGATCGAGCTCCAGGCTGATGTCGACGATCTTGCCGCCAGCTATGGGCATGCTGCTTCCTTTCCAAGGCTCACGGAGCCCTGAACCGTCTTCAAAAAAATCCTGACAGACTTACGTCAAGCATTCACGCCGCGGACCGGCAATCAGCGCCGGCGTCCGCCGCCGCCACCACGCGCGGCACCGCCACCACCTCGCGCGGCACCACCGCCACCACGCGCGGCACCGCCGCCTCCGCCACCGCCACGGGCGTGAACGGCAGCGCCGCCACCACCGCCTCCACCGCCGACGCTGCGGGCGCGGACAGCACCGCCGCCGCCACCGCCACCGCCACCCATGCGATTAAGGCCTGCGCCGGCACCTGCGCCAGCGCCGGCATTGCCGCGGCTGCGCGTGTTCTGGCCGCCGGTCTGCCTGGTGGTAGCGCCGCCGTTGCCGAGCGACTTGTTGCCCGTGGGCCCGTTGCCGATCGTGCGATTGCCGCCTGCTCCTGCGCCGGCACCGCCGCCGCCGCCGCCCGGATTCGAACGGTTGCCGCCGCCCGGCTGCAGCACCTGCTGACCGCCCGAGCCGCGGCCGTTCAGTTGGGTGCCGCCGCCGCGGGCGGTGTTGCCGCCGAATTTGGCCGCAACGCCCGGGTTGCTGTAACCGACATTGCCGCGGTGCGCCGGATTGTGCGACCAGTTGTTGCCGTTGAAATTGTTGACGTTGACCGAGCGGTTGGCGACGATGTTGTTGCCGCCCCAATTGAAGCCGCCGCCCCAGCGATTGCCGCCCGAGGCCCAGCGCCCGAGCGCATAGCCGGTGCCGAACGCCAGCCCGGTCGCGAGAATTCCGACGCCGATATAGGCCGGCGGCGGCCAGTAATATGCCGGATAGTCCGCATAGGGCCACGGCCCGTAGACGACGGACGGATCGTAATACGGCACGTAGATCTCATCCGGGTCGGTCGGGGCGATATAGATGTATTGCCGACCGCCCGTGCTTTGCGTGGTCACCGTCTGCTGGCTGGTCGACTGCAGCTTGTTGTTGGCTTGCGCCTTGGTGCGCAGCCGCTGGATGGCGTCCATGACGTCGGGCTGCTGCGCCAGCACCGCGTCGCCGAGCTGCTGCGTCCAGTCGAGCTTTTGGCTCATCATGTCGAGCACGTCGGGGGTGGCAGTGAGCGATTTTATGCTGTCGTCCCAGTTCTGCTTGTCGACCGCGGCTTTGAGCGCGTCGCCTTGCAAATTCTTGTTGGCACCGACCCAGCGGTCGGCCTCGACGACTTCGAGCGGATAGGTCGAGGCCATGAGGATTTCCGAGAGCAGCGCGTCGGGATAGAGCGCGATCGGAGCGACCAGCGCATCGAGCTGGCCGGCGGCCAGCAATTGCTGCGGCGGGGCGGAAGCCGGCTGCGCCGGCGGCGTCGGCGGCGCGGGCGGGGGCGTCTGCGCCGATGCCAATTGCGGCAGCGCCAACAGCAGCGCGATTGCCAAAAGCTTGATTGTCATTTTGATCATGATCGCCTCCCGGTACTCGCCACAATTGCGCGGGCGATTTTCACTTTTGTACTTAATCGTACTGTATCCGCTTTCGCACCGGCTTGCCCAGGGCCGACAGCGCGATTTCCGTGGCGCCGGCGACGGACGCAGATCAGTTCACCTTCTGCAACGGCGGCGCCGTCCATTTGCCGTTGAGCGCGTCGGGTTTTGGCCAGTAGAGCCGCAGCACCGCGAAGAACGGTCCGCCGGGCGCGGGCAGCCAGTTGAACTCCTTGTCGGCGCCCGGCGAGTCGTGCTGGACGTAAAGCGTCAAGCCGCCGTCGGCGTCGCGCTTGAGGCTTTGCAGCATCGGCGAATTGATCAGATAGCGGTTGAGCGCATTGGCATAGAGCAGGCTCGCCGGCAGCTGATACATGGTGAGCGACCAGAACGCATTGACCGGCGGCAATTGGCCCGGCGCGAAATGCATCGCGTAGCGCCGTGTGCCGTCGAGCTTCTGCTTGTCGGCATCGACGAAATAGACCGGATAGATCGCCTCGTCTTTCGAATTGCCGTAGATGCCGAGCGCGGCCGAGGCCATGCGATTGATGTAACGATCCTTCAGGAACGCTCGCGTGCCAAAACCGTCGGCACTCGAGGACAATCCGCTATCGAGCTGCGTCGTCTTGAAGTCGGCGAAGGCCGACCAGGCTTCGGCCATGCCGTCCTGGTAAGCCTGACGCATCCCGGGCGTGAGCGCGCCGGGATCGACTTTCTTGCCGGCATTGATGCCGATCTTGGCGAAACGCGCGCGCAGCGCGGCTTCGGCCGGATTGGTCGGGCAGAACTGCAGCACGAAATTCAGGATGCTGAAGAAATCGAGCGACGTGCGTTCCGCATCCGCCGTCAGCGGCTTTGGGAAATTGATGGTGGGTGCAGGCGCCGGCGCCGGCCGGCCGAGGAACTGCGACAAGGTCTGGACTTTGTAGCCCGCCTGGATCCGCTTCACGTTGTCGATGTCGCCGGGATTGAACAACTGCGTCCGGATGAGCAGAAACGCGAACTCCGTCTCGGAGCGGATCACCGATCTTACGTTCGCAGGTTTTGTGCCGTTCCAGTCCGGCCCGGCAAGCAGGAAACTGCCGGCGCCGTTGCCGGTCGAGCGGCTGCCCACATAGGCGAAGTTGAACGTGTACATGTCGATGAACTGGATCGAATAATAGCGCCCCTTGTCGATCGCCGGCACCGTGATCACCAGCGGCTCGGCGCGCAGATCGGCGCCGACGAACGAATAGGGTGTGTCGGAATTGGGCGTCTGGATCGCCTTGTCGTCGGGCGTATAGACGCGCGCGTTGTTGACCAGCGTGTTCCAAGGCGCCTTGTATTCGGCGCCGCCGCGATCGACGAAATACGAATATTGGACGCGGTAGCTGTCGACCAGGGGAAAACCCCAAATGACGGCGTCCTTGGCGATGGCGCGCACTTCCGCCGGCGACACGCTTTGCGCCTGCGCCGGCGCGGCAAGAAGCGCGCCGGCAACCGCGATGGCTCCGATCACGGCGATGATCCGCATGGGTTCTCTCCGTGTGCGCGTCTGTGCATGCCCGGTGTCCAGCTTAGTCACCGGACATTGTTGTGAACATGGCTGTTGTGAAAACGGCAGTTGTGAAAATGGCACGCGTCGGCGCATCCCGCGCAACGCGGGACTCGCTCGATCTGCACGACGAAGCCGGTTCGGTTTTGCGAAAGCCGGGGGTGGGGCCTGGCTTTCGGTCTTCCGTTACGCGGTTTCGTCGCTTCGTAGATGGGGTAACGGGCCGGCGGAGTAGCCGGACAGGCGGTCGTCCCTCACACTGATGGTGTAGCGGAGTCAGGCGCGAACCTGCTCCAAGCATCAAGGAGGGACGACCATGGACCATTATGCAGGAATCGACGTGTCATTGGAATGCTCGAGCGTTTGCGTTGTGGATGGGAGCGGCAAGATCGTGCGCGAGGGCAAGGTTGCGAGCGAGCCTGAGGCGCTGATCGCTTATTTTGGCTCGCTGCGGCTGGCTGTTGTGCGGATCGGGCTGGAGGCGGGGCCATTGTCGCAGTGGCTTTACGCGGCGATGAAGGAAGCTGGTTTGGCGGTCGAGTTATTGGAGACCCGGCACGTGCGGAAGGCGCTGGAGACGATGCCGGTGAAGAGCGACCGCAACGATGCGCGCGGGATCGCCCAGCTGATACGGCTGGGCTGGTTCCGGCCGGTGCATTGCAAGTCGATTGGAGCGCAGGAGCTGCGGGCCATGCTCACCGCGCGCAAGCTGGTTCAGTCGAAGCTGCACGACATCGAGAACAGTCTGCGCGGGATTTTGCGCGGTTTCGGGCTCAAGGTCGGCCACACCACGGCGCGGAGCTTTGCGGTGCGGATCCGCGAACTGGTAGAGGGACAAGCCAATCTTGAGACGATCGCGCAGGCGCTGCTTGGGGTACACGCGGTGCTGTTGCGCGAGTTCAACGGCTTCGAGAAGCGGGTGCGAATGATGGCGCGCCAGCATGGCAACGCCAGACTGTTGATGACGACGCCGGCGGTCGGCCCGATCGTGGCGCTGACCTATGCGGGCGCCATCGACGATCCGGCCCGCTTTAAGTCGTCGAAGCAGACCGGGGCCCATTTCGGACTGACGCCGAAGAAGTATCAATCCGGCCAGACCGACATCACCGGGCGGATCAGCAAGATCGGCGATGCTGCGGTGCGCGAGGCGCTCTATCAGGCCGCCCACGTCATGCTCACCAAACCGGTCAAAGGCTGCCCGCAGCTCAAAAGCTGGGCGATGCGGATCGCCAGACGAGCCGGCATGCGCAAGGCCAAGGTGGCGCTGGCGCGCAAGCTTGCCGTGGTCATGCACCGCATGCTCGCCGACAACAAACCCTTCAATCCAACCGCCAAGACCACACCGGTCGCCGCGGCAGCCTAAGGGGGAGAACAGGAGTTTTCGAGCGGGCTACGACACCAGGCCTCCTCGAAGCGAAGTCCCTTCGCCGGGACGACGGATCAGGTCAGACCGCAATCCGGGAAGTTGGCATTGCGACCACGCATCCGTAGATTGGCCGACCTCATCCTCACGCACTCCATCAGGCGACGGCCTCGCGCCGATCCCGTACAGAAGCAAGTTCCCGGCGAGCGGATGACGCAACAGGGATTGACTCGTCGAGGCCCGTTACAGAAGCCCGGATTGAGCGCAGCGAAATCCGGGGCCGAGTTCGTGGTACGAATTGCGCATTCGCTTAGCTCAATGCGAGCAATTTTGCTGAACCCGGATTTCGCTGCGCTCAAATCCGGGCTACGGTTGGAAAGACCTCTCGGCACTTGATTGGGCGGGCGATGCGGCCGACAATCGCTCGCGTTTCGGCGAAAGCCCGTAGGGCGGATTAGCGAAGCGTAATCCGCCATCGGTTTGCCGAGAGGCGGCGGATTACGCCTTCGGCTAATCCGCCCTACCGTGCTCATATTCCTCGTATTGCTGGAGTTGCCTTGACCCGACGCAGGTTGCGGCGTTACCCTGTGAACGGTGCTTCGGGGGCGCCGATAGGGGAATCATCATGGTTCGATTTGTGCGGCTTCGGTTCGCTGCGGTTGTCATGATTGCGGCGGCCATCATCGCTGCGACGACCGCCTCCGGGTGGGCATTTAGTCAGCAAATGATTTCGCCCGACGCAAACGGCAACTATAACTTCAACTATACGGATCCGAAGCATCCGGCCACCACCAGCCAGAGCCCGCAGCCGTCCGAGTCGAATAGTCTGGGGTTCCACTTCAGCGTTGAACATGGCCAGACGGGGCCGTTCGGCGGTTCTCAGAGCGGCAATAGCTTTTTT
>Ga0210398_10004904_pt1 | contig 12487 bp, 11 predicted proteins | sample IncBWC4OmetaG_FD_161047 | JGI IMG/M metagenome (GOLD analysis project Ga0210398, IMG submission 161047) | Forest soil microbial communities from Barre Woods Harvard Forest LTER site, Petersham, Massachusetts, United States - Inc-BW-C-4-O | ecosystem: Environmental > Terrestrial > Soil >... | reverse complement strand
GTGGCGTCGATGTAGCGGCCGTCGGCGACCACTTCGCCGAGCCGGTCGTCCTCCACCTGCGCCACATAGATCGCCGCGTTCCACGCCGCGAACAGCGTCGAGGTGCCGATCGATTCGGAGATTTCCGACGGCAGCGTGTGCATCTCGTAGCGGAACAGCGAGCGGTTATCCGCGTAAGCGTTGAAATTCAGATCGCGCCCGGCGGCGCCGAGCTCGTGCTTCACGGCTTTCAAGATCTGATGGCGGTCATGGACGAACGGATTGTCGCCCGGCCAGACTTTCTGGATGATTTCCATGCCGGGATCGTGGCCGTGCGAGTGAATGCCGATCAGCCGGCCGCCGGGCCCGAGCGCTTTCGCCAGCGGCCCGATCACGCGCTTGGCCTTGAAGTCGAGCGAAGCCCGCGCACGATACGGCTGCGAGGCGATGACCAGGTCGTAATTGGCGATGGTGCCGCCCGGTTTCGGGATGATCGGGTCGAGCAGGAAGCGGTGATCCTCGCGATAGATCACCAGCACGATCGGCCGCTCGTAGACCGGATTGCCGGTGCGGGCGCTCACCCCGGCTTTCCAGTTCTGCGCCAGGAACGGCTCCAGATCGATGATTTGTTGCTCGAAGCGGTGCGCCGAATTGCCCTGCAGCGGCAGCTCGTGCCAGACCAGGCTCGACGCCGCATTGAGCGATTTCACCGCAAGCCACGGCGCGTCGGCGTAGGCGAGATTGGTCAGCACCAGCACCGACGCCGGATGCTCGAAGAAGCGGTCCGACATTTTCTGCAACGTCAGCCGCACGTCCTCGAGGCTGATCTCCTTGCCCACCGTGTAGAACGGCATATGCGGGAAGCGGTCGTGCATGGCGCGCATCACCCGCACCAGCACCGAGCCGTCGCCGACGCCGGCGTCGAACACCCGCACGGCCGGCGGCCGCGGATGGATGTGGACCAGCTCCTCGGAAACCCGGTGCGCCACCTCCCACTTCTCGCTGCAGGTGTTGACGAACAGCAGATATTTTTGCCGGTTGTCGAAGAAGCGGAAATTGCGCTGCGGGTCGTCGGGATGCAGCGCCGCGGCGGGCACGGTCGCGGCCCCCGCCGCTGGACGCGGTGCATGGGCGCGCTCGATCACGGCCGTGCGCGCCGCGGCGCCGTGCTCCAAGGCCGGGTTCGATTGCATGAAACCGTGAATCCGGTCGAGCGTGTCGGTGGTGATGCGGCCGCCGTTGCGCAGCCGCGCCGCGAGCTTGCCGTCGTTGACCGCGCGGCGGCCGAAGGTGGATTCGGCCAGGCCGGTGCGGCGGCAATAGTCGGAGATTTCCGTAAGCAGCTGTTGTGCGTTCATGGCACGCGTCCCTGACGTTTCCGCCTCGAGCGCCGCGCCGGTGTTTTGGCCTTGTTGCGATGCGCGGCTGGCCAGCCTCAAGCGAACCAAGAGGCGAGGGGAGGGTCAACCACAAATTGGCCCACTCTTATGGTGGGCAAGATAGTGGGGAATTGCCCATTATCAAGTGGGCAGGTTTTGCAGCACGCGCCCAGGCCCTTGGTCGTCGCGCCAACTGATCGACAAATTATTCAGGCTTCACGCCGTGCTTGCCCTCGCGCTCCCAGCCGACGATCGCCCAATGCGCCCTGAAGCCGGCACTCTCCCAATTCTCTTTCCCCTCGATCTCACGCAGGATCGGGAGCACTCGTTCGGGCATCAAACGCAGCAGGGAAGCGCCCGCCTGGGCACGCACTCCGGCATCAGCATGGTCGAGAAGCACAGCGAGAGCTGCTCGACCCGAGCCAAGCGTATCCAATTTATCGACGATTGCTCCTCTGAGGCGTAAAACCGCGGTCTCGCCGTTCACGTCCAGCAATTCGTCGTGAAGCGTGTCGGCCAATTTTGCGGCGAATTCAAATCCTCGGATTAGCGATGCGATCCGTTCGCTTTCCGTCGCCGCATCCCGGCGCTTGAGCAGATCCGCGATTGCCTGCAAACCCTTGGCTTTAAGGTGATCGAGTTCCTTGGTGATTTCTACTCCGGCTAGCAACGCCCTAAGCTGTGCAACGCGGTCCATCTTCGGAATCGTCGCGAGATTGCCGTCCAGCCACGCGTCAAGTTTCGCTCCCAATTGGATTATGGCGTCATCAATTTCCAACGTAACCTGCGACCGATCCGCCTAGCCCGATTACGATGTCACGTCGGTGGCTTCGACGCTTTGTACTTCCCCTCGCACTCCCAGCCGAGGACTCCGCAATGCGCGTTGAAATGGGCATTGTTGCCGTGCTCCTTCTCCTCGATATCGCGAAGGATCGGGAGCACGCGATCCGGCATTGAATCGATTAGATAAACCCCCGCGAAAGCGCGCACCCTGTTGTCGGCGTGGTCGAGAAGCACTGCGAGGGCGGCCCGGCCAGAGCCGGTCGCGTCCAATGCGTTGGCGATGGCGATCATCAGGCGAGTTACTTTGTTGTAGCCGTTCGTGTCCATCAATTCGTCGCTGAGAGTAGCTGCCAGCTTGGCAGCGAATTCAAAGGTCCGGACCAGCGACGCGACGCGTTCGCCTTCGGCGATTGCATCTTGGCGGTCTAGCAGTGCAGCGATCGCCGCCAATCCCTTCGTCTTTAGGAGATCGAGTTCCTTGGTTATTTCGATGCCGGCGAGCAGCGCTTTAAACTGCGCTACTCGGTCCATTGAGGGAATGGTCGCGAGATTGCCGTCCAGCCACGCGTCCAGTTTCGCTCCCAATTGGACGATGGCGTCGTCGATTTCCATGGCGACCTCCTACTCATCCGTATGTCCGGATATCTATTTCAGAATATGCAATTCCCTCAGGATCTTGAGCCCTTCCTCTCGTTGGACGTCGTAAGGCTGAGTTTGCAGCCATTCATACTTGGTCATGGTTGTATCTTTCCACTGGCTGGAATAAGCCGCATTGACGGCCTCATGCAACAGGGTCGGGAGCGGGATGACATTGTCGGTGTTTTGCAGACGCTCCGGCGGCATAGTTTCGTTCGCGCCGCCTTGCGTGACGATGTGATGATACTGATTGCCACCGCCAGCACGGCCAAATCGCTTCACCAGGAATGCAATATACGCGGCGTTCTTGATAAAATCGCCATAGTTCGAAAATTCCTCATAATTGCTGCTTACTTGGAGTTCTTCGAGGCTATATGGGCCGTGCTTGACAAACTCGATCGCTGCGTCGGCATCGATTTTGAGTTTTTTGAGTTCGGCAATCGTGTTCGCGATATCGATCAACGTTGCGGCATCGGCGGCAAGTCCGATGCCCGGCACCGCATCTACCAAAAGCTCGGCAGCCAAGCGCAGCACCGCAAGCGCTTCGGTCCGCAGCGCGCGTCGCGCTTTAATGCGCCGGATGCGATCTATGACGTCCTGCGCAATGACCGCTTCCGAACCGTCCTTCGGACGAAATTGCCCGCCACGTCCGCCCTCCGTGCCGGCCGGCCACCCTGGATGCTTCGGATCGTCAGGGCTTGCTTTGCGAATTTCGTGGGATATTTCGCGCTGGCGCACATATTTGATGAGGACATCCTCCGCCTCCATCTCGTTGCGCGCGGTGTGATCAGGCAAATCAGGAATCCGCAAATGCACCGCTGCGATCCGCGCCAGGGCTTGATCGTTCGCATTTAACGCAGCGGTCACGGTTGCAAGCCCTGACATGATCCGGTCTACCGGCAACTGCTTCCGATAGGCCCGGCTGAGCAGTCGCTCGATTTCGGCCCGCTCGCGCACGGCAAAGCGTCCGTCACGCCGCTCGATCAGCGCGGTACGGCCGAGCATCAAACCTTGCTCGGTGCAGGCGAGGCCGAGATTATCGTCACCGCTATTTTCACTGAGGCGCCAAATCTTGGGAGTCATTTTGTCCCTTTATAGGGGATTTATAGGCTAATGATCCTAATACGTCAATCTAAAAGTGACTATCTCTTGACATTAGTCTCTACTTGAGTTACATAGCGAAAATCTCGCTCACCAAGGGACGCCTACCGGAGGCAAGCCGTGAGGTGGAGCGGGTGCGGTGCTCGCGGGCGGATTTGCAGTCTGCTCCCGGGCGGCTTGGGCATCATGTCTCCCGGCATTATGACCGGGGTGGGAGGTGCTCCCTGGACTGGGACAGGCGAAGGCGGGTAACGCCCGTGCAGACCGCGTCCCATATGTGGACGGCCCCCGGCTTGCAAGATTTGGCACAGCGTAGGGATCGAAGCGATTGCGATCATATGTCCGGTCTATCGCGGTCGCACATGACCGCTGCCAAGATGGGTTCCGCGACGCGAGTTCCAAACAGGAAGGCGACCTTTAAGGAAAGGCCACTGGGACGCTCGGAGTGTCTCGCGTCTTGGGATCGAATCGATCACGCCATCTGCTCCGTCTCGAGCAAGCTTCGGCCTCAACAGCAGGCGCCAGTGCGCCTGCCGGTGAAGATGTTATGCGGCGTTGCCCACCGTGTGTGACGCAGCGCCATGATTGCAGTCGTAAGGCTCGCCGCTGACCATCAGCTTCCAGGCGATCCGTGCCGTCTTGTTGGCGAGCGCCACGGCGGCAAGCTTCGGCGGCTTGCGTTTGATGAGCGCTATGAGCCAGGGCGAGGGGTTGCCACGCGCCTTGCTGACCTGCTGGATCACCGCGGTGGCACCGCTCACCAAGGTGCTGCGTAAGGCCTCGTCCCCGGCGCGCGTGATGACCCCGAGCCGTTGCTTGCCGGCAGTGGAGTGGTCCTTCGGGGTTAAGCCGAGCCAGGCTGCAAAATCCCGGCCGGTTCGGAAGGCGCGGGGATCGGGGACCTTCATCGCCAGCAGCGTCGCGCCGATCGGGCCGATCGCCGGAACCTGTGCCAGCCGCCGGCTCAGTTCGTTGTGCCGGTGCCAAGCCAGGAGTTGCGCGTCGATGCTGCGAAGCTTCGGCCTGAGTTCGCCATACTGCTCGCCAAGCGTGGCAAACAGCTCTTTGGCGAGCTCCGGCACGTCGGCGGCCATCGCGATCCGGGCCAACAGCAGCTCGATCTTGTCGAGCCCGCGCGCTGCCGTGATGCCGAACTCGGCGGCATAGCCGCGGATCATGTTGGCCAATTGCGTGCGCCGAGCGATGAGTTGCTCACGCACGCCCATCAGCATCAGCGCCGCCTGCTGCTCGGCCGTCTTCCCCGGCACGAACCGCATCCGCGGCCGGCTCATGGCTTCGCAGATGGCGCTGGCATCGGCGGCGTCGTTCTTGCCGCGTTGCACATAGGGCTTCACATATTGCGGCGGCAGCAGCATCACCGCGTGCCCCAATGCCATCAATTCGCGCGCCCAATAATGGGCCGCCCCGCACGCCTCCAGCCCGATCCTGGTCGGCTCCATTATCCTGAAGAAATCCAGCATCTGCCGGCGTCGCAGCTTCTTACGCAGCACCGGCTCATCAGCCGCGTTCACCCCGTGCAGCACAAAAACACTCTTGGACGTGTCGATGCCAATGCGGGTAATCTTGTCCACGGACGGCTCCCTCGTTTGAGATCCTTCAACGACCTCATTCTGGCACAGCGATGCCGTCGGGGGCCGTCCACCCCAACAGGAAGCCTGGCCTGAAGCTGAGCCTTTGGGATGGAATAATTCCCTCAGGTGAGAGCCGTGGTGGAACGCCGTCAGGCGTGCGCGCTCCACAAGGGCGCGCGCCGCATCCGTAAGATGCGGCGGTAGTACCCTGCGTTTGCCGGCGTTCCGCCTCCCCTTTTTATTTGAGGGCAGACAAAAGCAAGTGGCGAGTGGTGGATAGGGAAGCGGACTTTCCCATTTCGCGCCTCGCCCTGGATAAAACTCCGACGCGGATCGCGTTGCGAGGACGGGATCGCTTGCTTCACCTCTCCCCGCGTGCGGGGAGAGGTCGAGTGAGCGAAGCGAACGAGGGTGAGGGGACCTCTCCGCGATTCTGAGCTACGCGGTTTCTGGCGACAGCGTTTCAGACAAGGCCGCAATGCTCAGCCCGGCGGAGAGGCCCCCTCACCCCAACCCTCTCCCCGCACGCGGGGAGAGGGAGTCGCGAGCGTCTATTTTGGTCGGACAATTCAAGCTACGTTTGTTCGACACCAAGGAAACGCCATGCCCCGCTTTGCCGCCAATCTCGGCCATCTGTTCACCGAGCGCCCGCTGATCGAGCGTTTCGGCGCTGCTGCGGCCGCGGGGTTCTCCGCGGTCGAGCTGCAGTTTCCTTATGATATTGCGCCGTCCGCGGTAACGGCCGAGCTGAAGCGCCATGGCCTCACGCAGCTCGGCGTCAACACGCCGCAATGCCCGGAATTCGGTCTTGCCGCGCTGCCGGGGCGCGAGCGCGATTGGGATGCGGTTTTCAAGCGCGCGCTCGATTATGTGGTGGCGATCGGCGGCAGCGCCATCCATTGCATGACTGGCACCGTGCCGCCGGAACAACGGCCGGCGGCGGAAACCGTTTTCATCAAAAACCTCGAGCGCGCCGCAGCCGACGCGGCCAAAGCCAACATCACGTTGTTGATCGAGCCGATCAATCCGCGCGACCGGCCCGGCTATTTCCTGAGCAGGGTCGAGCACGCCGCCGACGTCATCGCCAAAGTCGGCGCGCCCAATGTGCGCATCCAGTTCGATTTCTATCACGTGCAGATCGTCTCCGGCGATCTCCTCAAGCGCTTCGACAAATTCTTCCCCGTCATCGGCCACGTGCAGGTCGCCGCGGTGCCGACCCGCGGCGAGCCCGACGAAGGCGAGATCAATTATCCCGCCGTGTTCGAAGCGATCGACCGCTCCGGCTATGCGGGCTGGATCGGCTGCGAATACAAGCCGCGCACCCGCACCGAGGACGGGCTCGGCTGGGCAAAAAAATACGGCGTCGTGCCGAAAGGGAGCTGAAAAATGCGTCTGGAAGGCAAAACCGCCTTGGTCACCGGCGCCGGATCCGGCATCGGCAAATGCATCGCGGAAACCTATGCGCGCGAGGGCGCGCGCGTGGCGCTCGCCGACATCAATGTCGATGCGGCCAAGGCTGCCGCCCGCGCCATCGGCAACAATGCCATCGCCATGCGCTGCGACGTGACCAAGAAAGCCGATTTCGCCGCCGCCGTGGCCGAGACGCTGTCGGCATTCGGCGGCCTCGACATTTTGGTCAACAATGCCGGCACGACCCATATCAACAAGCCGATGATGGAAATTGACGAAGAAGAGTTCGACCGGACCTTTGCGGTGAACGTCAAAGGCGTGTTTCTCGGCTGCCAGGCGGTGGTGCCGGTGTTCCGCAAGGCCGGCGGCGGCGTCATCATCAATATCGGCTCGACGGCGGCGATCCGGCCGCGGCCCGGCACCTCGGCCTATGCGGGCACCAAGGGCGCCGTGCACACCATCACCAAGGGGCTCGCCGGGGAGCTTGCCGAAGACAAAATCCGCGTCTGCGCGATCGCGCCGGTTGCGACTGAAACACCGCTGTTGCCGAGCTTTTTGGGCCCAAAACCGGGCCAGCGCGAAAAATTCGTCGCCAGCGTTCCGCTCGGCCGCTTGGCGCTGGTGCAGGACATCGCCAACGCGGCGTTGTTTCTGGCCTCGAAGGACGCGGAATTTTTGACCGGGAATATTGTTGAAGTCGATGGCGGACGGTGCGTGTAGGAATCTGTCATCATCCGCGCAGGCGGATGATCCAGTAAGCCCTGATGCATCGGGATTAGAACTTGCGCTTGCGTTTACCGGGGTGCCCCGCTTGCGCGGGGCATGACAGGGTTAGCTCTACCTACCAACGACCCGGCCGCTGGTGTATGATCCGCTCAAGGGAACGGACGGATTTTTGATGTGGGGTAGAAAGCGCAAATCCGATGCGCCGGCCGCCGGCGCCGCCGCCGCGCCGCCTTCGCCGCTGACCCAGGCGATGCACCAGGCACGCGTCGAGGCGGCCGAACGCACCAGCGTCGTGGTCGACCTGCGCGATGCCGAAGTCGCGCGGCTTGAGCTTTTGAACGAGGCGCTCGATCCGCTGTTTGGCGAAATTCCGCCCGAGGCCGAGCTGTTCGATCGCGGCGTGAGCCGTGGCGACACGCCGCGGCTGTGGATCGATTCCGTCGCCCATGTCGCCATGGGGCGCGACAAGCGGGCCTACCGCTTCCTGCACGACACCCGCGTCGGCCGCCGCGTGCTGGCCGAGTCCCACGAAATTTCAGACATCGTCCAGGCGGTGACCTCCTACGTCGCGCGCCGCCTGGTCGAACGCCAGCGCGCGCTCGACGAGGACCCGGAATTCATTACCCGCGTCGCCCGCGGCGAAGCCGGCCGCGCGTTTCGCCGCCGGCGTTGGCGCACATTTGGCACGCTGGTGCTCGGGTTTTTGATTGGAATTGTGACGCTGATCGCGGTCGCGCTGATTTTCGCGTCGAAATTTTAGTGGAGCATGATCTTTTCCGAAAACCGCTACCCACTTTTCGGGATCATGCTCTAAGCGAGCGTCTGCCGGTCGACCTCGCGCATGATGCCGTCGCCGTCGCGCTCGCGGGCGATCATTTCGCAGCTCCATTTTACCATCGTGCCGTCGATGCGGAATAAATTGTAGCCGGCGGCGTTCTCATCGCCATGCTTGCCGTACGCCGATGCCGACGGCACGCCGACTGCGGGAATTTTCTTCTGCGGCCCGTCGAGCCAGACCACCGCGCGGCGGTGGTCGTGACCGTGCAGCAAAAGCTCGGCGCCTTGATCGGCCAGCACGCCGCGCAGGTCGGCGGCATCGACAAGGCGCCGTAGGTAGCGTTGCGTCAGCGGCGGGTGATGGATGAGCACGATGCGAAAGGAGCCGCGAGTCTGATCGAGGATTTCCAAGAGCCGCGCCAGCTGGCGTTTGCCGAGCCGGCCGGTCGCCAGCAACGGTGCCGTCGGCAGCGCCGTGGACAGCCCGATCAAGGCGACATTGCCGCGCTGGCGCAGATACGGAAAGCGGTCGAGGCCGTCGTCGCCGCGCATGTAGTCGGCCCAAAAATTTGCCGGCGCTTGCTGGACGCTGCGGACGTAGATGTCGTGATTGCCGGGAACCAGGGTGACGTCGCGGGGCGAGCCAAGCGTTTGCAGCCAGCCGCGCGCGCGATTGTATTCGTCCGGCAGCGACAGATTGACCAGATCGCCGGTCACGGCAATGTGGTCCGCCGCGGACGCTTTCAGATCGCGGATGGTGGCGTCGAGAACGTCCGGGCGATGGATTTTCTTGCGGGCGCGATGCCAGTTGATATAGCCCAGCCCGCGCTTGCCGATGAGCTCGGACGGCACCGGCCGCGACGCAAGGTGCCAATCGGACAGATGGGCGAGCGTGAACATGGCCGCATCATGCTACGTGAAATGTTGAGAAAACGTGCAGCTGCGCCGTCACGAGGAGCCGATCAGGATGCCGGCGGCAAACACCAGCACGCCGCCGACCACGACCTGGAAGGCGGCTTGCAGGAACGGCGTGTCCATATAGCGCATGCGGATCCAGGAGATCACCGCGAGCTCGATGGCGACGACGATGAAGGCGACTGTGGTGGCGACAAAGAAATTGGGAATGAGATAGGGCAGCGCATGGCCAAGCCCGCCGATCGCCGTCATTGCGCCGGTTACGGAGCCGCGCACCACCGGTGCGCCGCGGCCGGTGAGCGAGCCGTCGTCGGAGAGCGCTTCCGCAAAGGCCATCGAGATGCCGGCGCCGATCGCGGCGGCGAGCCCGACCAGGAACGTCGACCAGGTATTGTGGGTGGCGAACGCGGCTGCGAACAGCGGCGCCAAGGTGGAGACCGAACCGTCCATCAGCCCGGCCAAGCCGGGCTGGATGTATTGCAGCATGAACAGGCGCTTGGCGGTCTGGTCCTCGGTGGCGCGCGCTTTCGGCGAAATTTTGTTGCCGAGCTCCTGCGCCAGCTCTTCGTGCTTGTCCTCCTCGGCGGCGAGCTTGGTCAAGAGAGCGCGCACGGCGCCGTCTTTCGCCGTCTCCGCGGCGCGGCGATAGAACCGCGCCGTCTCGAGCTCCATCTCCTCGGCGAATTTGCGCGTCGCGTCGATCGCCAGCGGGCGGTTGAGCCAGATCGGCCGGCGCTCGACAAAGCCTTTGACGTTCTGGCGGCGGATCAGCGGCAAAAAATCGCCGAATTTCTTGCGGTAGAGCTCGAGCAGCATGTCGTGATGGCCGATCTCCTCTTGCGCCATCTTGTCGTACATTTCCGCCGTGTCCGGATAGGATTGGCGCAGCGCGTCGGCGAAGGAGCGGTAGATGCGGCTGTCTTCGTCTTCGTTGGCAATGGCGAGCGCCAAAACTTCCTGCTCGCTCAGTTCGGCAAAGCGTTTCACGGGCACCACCTCATGCTTTCGGTCCGCCTGGCGGCCGCGGCCGGCAATTATACATATTAGAATGCTTCTAATATTCTGCCCAGGGTGGATTTGGCCATGAATTTCGAGGCACTTCGCCGCCGCTTCGAGCCGGTCACCCGACGGCTGCTGCATTTCTACTGGCGCTTTTCCCGCGGGCTCACGCTCGGCGTGCGCGCCGTGGTCATCGACGGCAGCGGCCGGGTGTTTCTGATCGTGCACAGTTACGTTCCCGGTTGGCATTTGCCGGGCGGCGGCGTCGAGATCGGGGAAACCGCGGGCGAGGCGCTGGCGCGGGAATTGCGCGAAGAGGGCAATATCGAACTGGTGGAGCCGGCGACGCTGTTCGGCGTCTATTTCAATCGCCGCATCTCGCGGCGCGATCACGTTGCGCTCTATGTGGTGCGCGCATTCCGCCAACCTGCGCCGCCCCAACCGAACCACGAGATCATAGCGCACGGCTTCTTCGCACCCGACGCGCTGCCGGCGGAAACGACGCGGGCGACGCGTGAACGCCTCGCCGAGGTGCTCGACGGGCGCAAGCCGGCGGAACTTTGGTAGGCGACCCGCGGCATTTGGTCTGCGCGACGCCGCTGAAACCATCCTGTGCCCGGCACGTTATCGATCACGAGCACAATTCTTGTGACAGGGAGTTTGAAATCATGCGCAAGCATATGATCGCAATTGCGGTCGCCGCGGCTTTGGGCGCGGCGACGATCTCGACAGCAGCGATGGCGCAGCACCATGGTGGCGGCGGTGGCCACATGGGCGGTGGCGGCGGTGCCGCGATGGCCCATGGCGGTGGCGGATTTGGCGGCGGTGCCGCAATGGCTCACGGCGGCGCCGGATTTGCTGGCCGTGGCGGAGCCGGCCCGAGTAATTTCGCTGCCGCCCGCGGCAACTTTACCGGCACGCAGGGCCATTTCGCCGCCCGCGGCAATTTCGCGGCCAGAGGTTTTGACCGCGATCACGATCGCCATCACTTCCGAGGTTTTGGATTCGGCGGTCTCTACGCGTTCGCCCCGGGTTACTACGACGATGGCTACGACAGCTGCTGGCAACGGCAGCTGGTGCCGACGCGGTATGGCTTGCAGTGGCGTTTGGTCGACGTCTGCGAATAGCAGCTAGCGACCGAACTGAGGCAACACCGGGCGCGCCGCCTTTGCGAAGGCGGCGTGCCTTTCTATGTGAAGCGCCCGCGGTCGTGCGGCAGGGTGAAATCGAGCAGCGGGCCGATCGGCACGATGCCGGTCGGATTTACCTGGCGCTGGCTGCCGTAATAGTGCCGCTTGATCTGCTCGATGCTCACGGTCTCGGCGATACCCGGCACCTGATAGAGATCGCGCAAATAGTTCGACAGGTTGGGATAGTCGGCGACGCGCCGCAGATTGCATTTGAAATGGCTGTAGTACACCGCATCGAAGCGAATGAGCGTGGTGAACAGCCGCCAATCCGCTTCGGTGATCGTTTTGCCGACGAGATAGCGCTGACGCGATAGCCGCTCTTCAAGCTGATCGAAGGTTGCGAAAACACCGCGCGCCGCCTCTTCGTAGGCGTCTTGGCTGGTGGCGAAGCCGGCGCGGTAGACGCCGTTGTTGACGGTCGGATAGACGAGGTCGTTGATGCGGTCGATCTCGCCGCGCAGCTCGGCCGGGTAATAATCGGTGTGCACGTTGGTAAAGGCTTCGAACGCCGAATTGAGCATGCGGATGATTTCCGACGATTCATTGTTGACGATGGTGCGCTGCTTCTTGTCCCACAGCGCCGGCACCGACACGCGGCCGGTATAATGCGGATCGGCGAGCAGATAGACTTCGGCCAGCGTCGCCTTGCCGTTGACGCTGTCGGGCGTGCCGCCGCGGCCGCCGCCGAATTCCCAGCCGGTCTTGCCGTAGAGCGGATCGGAAAGCGACACCGAGATGACGTTGTCGAGCTGCTTGAGGCTGCGGAAGATCAGGGTGCGGTGCGCCCACGGACAGGCCAGCGAGATATAGAGATGATAGCGGCCGGCTTCGGCGGCAAATCCGCCTTTGCCGGTCGGGCCCGGACTGCCGTCGGGCGTCACGAAATTGTGGTAAGCGGTATTGGGCCGGACAAAGCGGCCGTTGGTGGTGCGCGAAACATCCTCTTGCCAGACGCCGTCGACGAGCAGGCCCATGACGATCTCCGCTGCTGCAAAACCCA
>Ga0210398_10004903_pt1 | contig 12488 bp, 13 predicted proteins | sample IncBWC4OmetaG_FD_161047 | JGI IMG/M metagenome (GOLD analysis project Ga0210398, IMG submission 161047) | Forest soil microbial communities from Barre Woods Harvard Forest LTER site, Petersham, Massachusetts, United States - Inc-BW-C-4-O | ecosystem: Environmental > Terrestrial > Soil >... | reverse complement strand
GCGCGTGGCGCACCGCCGGGATCGCCGCGACGATCGCCGCCGCCGAAGTGACCGGCTCGGCGTGCAGCCGACGATCGCAGAGCAGATCGCGCGCAACCCGGCCGGCGGCCGCGGCCGCCGCCTCCGGGTCTGCCGGATCGCCCGCCGCCTGCAGCACCAGAAAGGCGGTCGCGCGATAGAGCGCCCCGGTGTCGAGACAGGCCAAGCCGAAGCGTTCGGCGAGCGCCCGCGCCAAGGTGCTCTTGCCCGAGGCCGCCGGCCCGTCGATCGCCACGACAAACCGCCCAGCCCGGCGGGCCGGGGGGTTCATCGGCGCTCGGCGATGTCGCCGCCGAGACGGTTGGTCAGCGCCACGAAATCGGGAAAGCTGGTGGCGATCGGCGCCCCATCATCGATCTGCACTGGCCGGCGCGAGGCCAGCCCAAGCACGAGAAACGCCATCGCGATGCGGTGATCGAGCTCGGTTGCGATCGCGGCGCCACCCTCGGGCGGGCCGCCCTTGCCCTCGACCGTCAGGGTGTCGCCCTCGACCCGGACCTCGACGCCGCAGCCGGCGAGGCCGGTGGCGATCGCCATCAGACGATCGCTTTCCTTGACCCGCAGCTCAGAGAGCCCGCGCATCACCGTACGCCCGCGAGCGCAGGCGGCGGCGACGGCGAGGATCGGGTATTCATCGATCATCCGCGGCGCCCGCTCCGCCGGGATGTCGGCGCCGATCAGCTCGCCGGCTCGGGCATGCAGATCGGCGACCGGCTCGCCGCCCTCCTCGCGCTGGTTCACCAAGGTTATGTCGGCGCCCATCTCATGCAGGCATTCGATGAGCCCGGCGCGCAACGGGTTGAGGCCGACGCCCTCGATGGTAACCTCGGACCCCGGAACGATGAGGGCCGCGACCAGCGGGAACGCGGCCGAGGAAATATCGCCCGGCACCACGATCGGCGCCGCGGCGAGCTCGGGAAAGCCCTCGACGGTGATGCGCTTGCCGCCGCCTTCGTGCGGTTCGGTGATCACCGTCGCGCCGAAATGGCGCAGCATCCGCTCGGTGTGGTCGCGGGTTCCTTGCGGCTCGATCACCGTCGTCGCGCCCGGGGTGTTGAGCCCGGCCAGCAGCACCGCCGATTTGACCTGCGCCGAGGGCACCGGCAAGCGGTAGACGATCGGCACCGGGTCTGCCGCACCGGTGACCGCGAGCGGCAGCCGGGCGCCGTCGCGGCACAGGAACCGCGCGCCGAACCGGCTCAAGGGATCGACCACCCGGCTCATCGGGCGACGCCGCAGCGAGGCGTCGCCGGTGACAAAGGCGGTCAGAGAGTGGGTCGCCAGAATGCCGAGCAGCAGCCGCGCCGAGGTGCCGGAATTGCCGAGATCGAGCAGGTTCTCGGGCTCGCCGAGACCGCCGATGCCGACCCCGTCGACAATCCAGCGGCCATCGCCGGCCGGGGAAGCGGCGGCGCCGAGAGCGTTCAGCGCGGCGGCGGTGGCGAGCACGTCCTCGCCTTCGAGCAAGCCGCTGATTTCGGTCCGGCCGACCGCGAGCGCGCCCAGCATCAGCGCGCGATGGGAGATCGACTTGTCGCCGGGCACGCGGATCTTGCCGCGGAGCGGCGCCGTGGGCCGCGCCGAGGTGAGCGGCCGAGGCGAGGCGGGTTGAGAGGGATGGGCCATGGCGGGCGGCAGGCCTCGAAAAGCGGGGTGGCGGTTGCGCTGGCGGCGCCGTCGGCCCATATGCGCAGACCGTCGGGCGCGCCACCGCAGATTTGCGTTTGGCGGATTTGCTTTTGACAGGCTGATGCCGCTGTGGCAATGGCGCGTCGACCGACCCCGACAAACCGCTGATGGAGTTGATGGTGGCCAAGCCCGAATGGGGCACCAAGCGGATCTGTCCGAGCTGCGGGACGCGCTATTACGATCTGATGCGCAAGCCCGTTATCTGCCCGAAATGCAGCACCCCGTTTGACCCCGAGGCATTTTTGAAATCGCGCCGGACGCGCCCGGCCGCTCCGGTTGAGAAGGAAGTAGCACCCGTCGGCGCCGGCGAGCTCGATGCCGAGGTCGAGACCGAGGAGGCTGAACCCGCCGGCGAAGAAGAGGAAGCGCTGCCGCTCGAGGAGGCTGAGGAGGAAGACGAGGAGCTGATCGAGGACGCCTCCGAGCTCGGCGAGGACGAGGACGACATGGCCGAGGTCATCGAAAACGTCGAGGAGGACGAACACTGACCGCGCGGCCGGGTGCGCCGCCATTTTTTTGCTTGCCGTCACCGGGTGGCGTTCCTAATTTCGCAAGGCTGAATTGCGCCGCCCACGCCCAAGCTGGTGGCGGCGACCTTGGTTTGGGGCCATAGCTCAGCTGGGAGAGCGCTACAATGGCATTGTAGAGGTCATCGGTTCGATCCCGATTGGCTCCACCAATTAAATGAAGGGCTTAGCCAGAGATGGCTAGGCCCTTTTGCTCTTTCAGAACTCACCCAGTACTCACCGTAAGTGGAAATTCCAGGATGGTATGGAGGGCGTTCGGCCGGATCTCTCCGTTCATTCGGCACTGATCACAGCTTCCGAATCAGTCGAATTCAGGTTCGCGACCCTTGCGTTCAAGGCATCGGTGATAAACGCGTCCAGCGTTTGACCGTGATAGTCCGCCAGCTTCATCGCCTTGCTGAGCAGCGAGACAGGAACCATGAGTGGTATTCGCATGACGCGATTTTCAGCCTCCGCTCCCGGGATAAGCTTTACGGCAATCCTGCCACCGATCCGCTCAGCCGCATCCCTTTACGGGATCTAGCGACAGGTGCGCGTACCGCTGAGTCGTGGTGATCTTTGAGTGTCCCAGCAGTCGGCCGATCACCTGCAGGCTGTCACCTTCGTCGGTTCCGACGCTTGCGAACGAGTGCCGCAAATCGTGAAGTCGAACATCATGCAATCCGATAATGGAGCGGATGCGGGTCCAAATTTTCTGAAGCCCAACAAAGTGGCCTTCTTTAACGTCTCCGGGAAGGACGTAGGGATTGCCCTCAATCCGCGGTAGCGAGGCGATATAGTCGATCACCGACCGGGCCAGCGGAAACGTCTTCTTTCCGGTTTTCGTGTCTGGCAGCAGCAATAAGCCGCGTTCGAAATCGACGTCGCGCCATCGAAGATCGAGAATTTCGCTTTTCCGGCACCCTGTCAGCGCGAGGAGACGAATCGCCGCGATCGCGCTCGGGTGGGTGCCTTCGGTCTGCGCGCGTTCTAGCGCGTCGCCGAGACGGAGCTGCTCGGCTTCGCTCAGGAAGCGCTCCTTCTCGTTCACCTTGAACAGCGTGACGCCCCGCCCGGAATTGTTATTGAGCGCGCCGATTGAAACGCCAAACTCTAAGATCGCGACGAGTACAGCGACCGTACGCGCCGCAGTTCCTTTACCACCCCGCACGATCGCGCGACCTTGCTTTTTGGTTTTTACGTCCGCGGCGGTGTTTCCCGAAGCGATATCGATCTGGAATTTTTCAATATCGAGGCGCGTCAGAGAACCGACACGTTTGGGACCCAGAAGGGGACGGACATGCCGGTCGATATTGCTTTTGTCGGTCTTGAGGGAGGAAGCCTTCTTCGGTGTCCCGCGTTTGGTGATGATGATGGGTTGGGCGAAATAAACGTCGCATAGCTCATTCACGGTCATGTCGCTGCGCGCTTCGAGCTTTTGAGTGGCGGGATCCTCGCCTTGCGTCACCCGCGCTTTTATCCCAACCGCCTCTTGTCGAGCGGTCGCGGGAGTCCAGGGCGACCCGTGTTTCCCGATCGTGTATCGCCGCATGGGCGTCTCGCGGCCGCCGGTACGGTACTGAACGACGTATATTTTTGGCCGCCGAGTGTGACCTTCAGGCCGAAACCTCTTACCTCACTATCCCAAATCCAGATCACTCGATCGCTAGCCTGGGCTGCATCGACCGTCCGCTTTGTGATTTTGGTCGTCGACATCGTGTGACCTCCGGCGAAACCATCACTCTCCAAATGGGCTCGATTTCTGTCGAACGCCGCTCTTCTTGCCGACATGCGCCGCGCAATCGGCTGCTATGATCTGCCGGTAAGCGAAGCGTCATAGCACCCCGCTTCCTGCGGAAGCGCGTTTCGACGACCCGGCTCCAACTCAGATGGGATCAAAGCGACCCTCCTCACGACCTTCGGCAAAATGGCCATGGGCTCGTAAACCCGGGCTGCGCGCAACCTTGATTGCGCATAGCCTGCATTATTGCGCATAGACATCCTTGCGCATAGACTTGATTACTGCGCGAACCTGAGCCATTCTTGCGCATAGACTCTATGCGCAAAGAAACTCGGCCTTGGCGAACCAGATTCCCGACGACGCACTATATGCCATCGAAGAGGTGGTTCATCGCTACCCGGGCGGCGCCTCGGCGCAAGAGATCCTACGCGCCCTTGCGGTCCCGATTCCTCTCCGAACCCTTCAGTACCGCCTGAAATCTCTCGTCACCCGAAATCGCCTCATCATGGACGGCGAAGGGCGCTGGGCGAGATACCGGATGTCCCACGCTGCCGCCGCTGTCCGGCCAGCCGACCTCGCTGCGCGGGCAGAGGCCGAAGAACCTGCCATTCCCCTGTCCGGGGCCGGGACATCTATCCGCAACTATGTCCAGCGGGCACCGGAAGCCCGCAAGCCCGTCGGTTACGACCGCAAGTTCCTCGATCGCTATCGCCCGAATGTCTCCTTCTACCTGACTGAGCAGGACCGCACACACCTGGCGGCCGTGGGACGACCTCAGATCGCCGGGCAGCCCGCCGGCACCTACGCCAAGCAGATCCTCGACAGGCTTCTCATCGACCTCGCCTGGAATTCGAGCCGCCTGGAAGGCAACACCTACTCCCTTCTCGACACCAAGCGTCTCATCGAACTGGGCGAAGAGGCTGAGGGGCGCGCGCATCTCGAAGCGCAGATGATCCTAAACCACAAGGACGCGATCGAGTTTTTGGTCAGCGCCGCCGACGAGATCGGCTTCAACCGCTACACTATCCTCAATCTCCACGCGCTCCTCGCCAACAACCTCCTCGCCGATCCCACCGCGGCCGGCAAGCTCCGCTACATCGCCGTCGGCATCGAGCGCTCCACCTTCCACCCGCTCGAGGTGCCGCAGCTCATCGAGGAATGCTTCGATCAGATCCTGGCAACCGCCGCCGCGATCACCGATCCTTTCGAGCAAGCGTTCTTCATCATGGTGCAGCTTCCCTATCTGCAGCCCTTTGACGATGTAAATAAACGCGTATCGCGCCTCGCGGCCAACATCCCGCTCATCAGGGGCAATCTTTCGCCGCTATCCTTCGCCGACGTCCCCCGACGGACCTACACGGATGCAGTGCTCGGCGTGTACGAGCTGAAAAAGATCGACCTTCTCAAGGACGTCTTCGTCTGGGCCTATGAGCGCTCGGCCGCGCGCTACGTCGCCGTCCGTCAATCCCTTGGCGAGCCCGACCCCTTCCGGCTTCGCTATCGTACGCAGTTGCGCGAGATCATCGCCGGCCTTGTCCGTGCACCGGTAGGCCGCAAGGACACCGCAGCTCGCATTGCAGCTTGGTCGAGCGCGGCGATCGATCCCGCGGATCGTCAGCAATTCAACGATGTTGTGGAGACCGAACTAGCGAGCCTGCACGAGGGAAATTTCGCCCGCTATCAGATCAGGTCGTCGGAATTCGCCGCATGGCGCGAGGTGTGGGGGGCGGCATGAGCAGCCCAGCTTCGGCCAACCCATCTACGCCGGCCATCTATGAACTCTCCATCGAGCGCTATCGCGGTATCCCCTCGCTCCAATGGCGCCCTGCGCGCGGCGTCAACGTGATCCTGGGCGGCGGCAACGTCGGTAAAACCACGATCCTTGAGGCGATCGCTCTGCTGCTCAGCCCCTTCAATCCAGCGAACCTCTCCGATCCCGACTATCACGATCGGAAAATCGATGCCGGCTTCTCCGTCGAGGCCATTCTGTCGCTTCCGCTGACCTCCTGCATCAGCAACCAGCTCAGGCCGTCCTGGCCGTGGGAATGGACCGAGGCCGGAATATCCGTCCCCAGTCTCGAAGATGACGGCAAGATCGTCGGCGAACCCGTGTACCGGGCCCGGGTGCGGGGAACCGAGGATCTCGAGCTTGCCTACGAGATCGTCCAGCCCGACGGCACGACCGACAATTTCCCGGTGACCCTGCGGCGCTCGATTGGACTCGTGCGCCTTGGCGGCGACGATCGGAACGATCGCGATCTCAGGCTGGTTCAGGGCTCAGCGCTGGACCGATTGCTTTCCGACAAAGGCCTGCGCTCGCGCATGGCGAGCGAACTCGCGAAGAGCGAGGTCAGGGAGGAACTTTCGTCCGCCGCCCAGACGGCCGTTTCTAACCTCGACATGGCCTTCCGGAAGGAGAGTCTACCGTCTGGGCTCGACCTCGCCATCACGGGCGCACAAGGCGCGTCCGTCGCGTCGATGATCGGCCTCACGGCTGATCGTCATGGCGTGCAATTGCCGCTTGCTAGCTGGGGAGCCGGGACGCGGAGGCTCTCCGCGCTCGCCATCGCGGAACAGAATCAGGGCGAGGCGCCGATCACGCTCGTCGATGAAATCGAGCGCGGGTTGGAACCCTATCGGCAGCGGGCCTTGGTCGAGAAACTGCAATCTGGCAAGGCGCAGGTCTTTCTCACCACCCATAGCCCGGCGGCGATCTCCGCCGGGTCGAAGGCCTCCCTCTGGGCGAGATTGGGGCCGGATTAGCGACGATCTGCTCCCGATATGCCAATCTCAGACTGCCGGATCACCCGCCGGCCGCAGCATCGGTCGAGGAGGCGTTCGCGCGCATCGGCGGGGGCCTGAGCGGTTCCGTCTTCATCGGCCAGGGCATCATCGGCAAGATGCAGTCGGCAACAGCCGATCCTCGGTTTGCCGAAGCGCTCTCGGTGCCCCCGATAGGACCGGGGCTGCTGGGCGATCTCGCGCGGATTGCCATCACGCTCTATTGGCAGACCAGCGACTTCACCGTCCTCCATCTGATGACCGCCACACACGCGGCACGAGTCCTGTTCGAGCGTACCCGCGACTCGCATCGGATGATGCGGTTGTGTCCCTTTGGGGAGCGGCCGGCGCTGCCTATGCGTCTATCGGTGCGCCTGTGCTATCTGAAGCTTCGCTTCCCCGGTCTGAGTCCAAGTCCTGGCCGGTGCCCAATAACGATGTCGGGGCTGAACTTCAAGCCGCTGGTCATACGGTGATCCCGGCGATATTTACCGGCCTCGGGGAGCGTGCACATCTGCTCAGCCCGGAAATCGACCTGGAAACGTAGGTATTCGACTCAAGGAAACCGGAGAACCAAATAGGGACGGAGACCGCGATGACAACTCCCATTCGACCACTTGGCGTCGGCGAGTTAGGGAACGTCTGAATAAGGGGCGGGCGCGTTGAATGATACCGGCGGGATAGCTGCCACCGGTGTGACAATGCGAGGAAGGTTGGGGTTTGTGGTGCGAACGGCGGTCGATGCGGGGTTTTGGGCGCGGTGCGGGCGCCCTATTCCGCTTAGCCGCGCAGCAGATGGCGCCGGGCGATGAACAGATTGGCAAGTGCGCAGGTCACCAGCAGCCGGTGCGCGTTCTTTTTGAGGCCGCGGTAGCGCACTTTGGCAAAGCCAAAGACCCGCTTGACGATCCCGATCGAATGCTCGACCCGGGCTCGCACTTTCGACTTGGTGCGGTTTTTGGCGCGCTCGACCAGGTCAACCATGCCGCGGTAGCGATAGCGGCGGTTGGTGAAGTCCCTGGCCTTGGGAGCGTGTTGCCGGATCACCGCGCGCTGGCCGCGATAGGCCTGGTCGCCCCACACCCGGGTCTCTCGGCCATGCAACAGTTGCGGCAGCACCCGGCTGTCGGCGACATTGGCCGGCGTCGCCACATTACGGGCTGGAACATATCGGGTTTACGGTCGACGACGTTGACGCCGCGGTGGAAGAGCTGCGTGCGAAGGGCGCCGAGATCGCGATCGGTCCCCTGACCCGCAATCCCGGACTCCGGCTCGCTTTTGTTCGCGGCGAGGCGCCAAAGGAGCGGTACATGGAGCTGGAAGGACAAGTCGCGATAGTGACCGGAGCAGGCCGTGGCATCGGATGCGCGCCGAATTCGGGCGGATCGACGTACTCGTGAACAACGCGGGCATCTATCGCGCGGCCGAGACGCTCGACGTCGCCGAGGAACATTGAAACGCGGTTATGAACATCAACGCCAAGGCCGTTTTGTTCGCGAGCCAGGCCGTGCTGCCGACCATGATCGCGCAGCAACGCGGCGTCATCGTCAGTTTGGCATCGATGGCGGCAAAATCGGGAGCCGAGCCAACCTGCCGTACAACGCCAGCAAGGCGGCGGTCATCAGCATGACCAAGAGCCTCGCGATCGCGCACGCTGCGGATGGGATCCGCGTAAACTGCATGTGCCCCGGCTTTGTGGAGACGGACATGTGGACGTCGGCAGCGCGAGCAGGCAGCGCTGCTCAACCAATCGCCCGAAAAGTTTACCCGCCGACGCATAAGACAGATCCCCTTGGGCCGCATGGAGAGGCCGGAAGACGTCGCCAACGTCGTCGGGTTCCTCGTGTCGTCACGCTCGGAGTACATGACGGGTCAGGCCCTCAGCGTCGACGGTGGCTTGGTGATGCACGGGTGAAGTGATGGCGACTGCCTGCCTGATGGATGCGCTCTTCCTGGGCAAAGTCACCTCGTCTTGATGCGCGCTTTGGTATCCTCGGTGACCCCAGGGCGCAAGTCTCGATCGCATCGAGGCGCGTGAGCCGGCGACGAGGCTGATCATGTCGGATCAAATTCACGATCCTTGCTGGGGATCAACTCATAAGGAAGCGCGAAGCCCGGCATCGCCTTGAGGCGTCCCGCCCAAGCCGCAAGATGGGGCCAGTTATCGATGTCGAAACCGCCTTCGGCCATAAACACCATGCGACCCCAGCACCCAATATCGGCGATCGTGCAATAATCGCCGACGAGAAACGGCTGGTCCCTGACCGTGTCGTCGACAAACGATAGCGCCGCCTCGGCACGCGGCCGAAACTCGGCGATCGTCTCCGGGTGGGAGGCGCGAAACCGTGCCGAGTGGCGAACCTTCGCGACGTAAGTTATGTGGTCGGCTTCCCAGGACAGCCACTCGCGCGCCTGCCAACGCTGCTGCTCCGTCCGCCCCTCGAAATGCCCAGTCTCGCGCGCCAGGTAATCGAGGATCACATTCGATTGCAGGATTGTTAGGCCGCGGTGGCGCAACGACGGTACAACCCCCCAACGGTTGATCGCTAAATATTCGGGCGTTCTCTGCATGCCGATCTTCAGGTTGACGGTGCGGAACGAAAACGGCAGGCGTGCCAACGCCAGGTACAGCATCGGCTTGTAGCTCGAGCTCGAAGTAAAGCTGCCACAGAGTGTCAGTCGGTCCATCCAACTAGCTCCATTCGTACGTTTTATATCGGAAACCATTTAGCCTCAACGATAGTGACGTAAAACCGTTATACCCCTTTGTGGGGTGCCCTCCTACTGCCGCCGCTCGCCGATGCCTGCCTCCTTGGGTTGTCGGCGTCCGGACAAAGGGCCTCTGTCAATGTCTTCGATTGATCGCCGCCGGCGCAGCGTGCGGCTTCATGCCGAGGACGTTCAGATTGTCATGGAGTCTCGGCGCTTTTTTTGCCCGGTGGTCTGGGCGAAGCTGATCTCTGAGGTGCCCGCCACCGACGCGCGTCTCTGACGCTGTAACGGCCGCGCTTGATCTTGTGGCAACGGCACGCCTACAAAACCGTTGCTTGTGCCGTACTCCCATTGCTAACGAAGATACTGGAGACATCGACTGCACTTGTCCCGCCTCAAGCGGCGCTAGAATGGCACGCAGCCAACCGGACGAAAGGGCAAGGCCTTGCCGCTCGACCCGCAGATCAAGGCGCTTCTCGACAGAGCGGCCGGGCTACCGGAGATCCAGACCCTCGCCGTCGCAGAGGCGCGCGAAATGATGGGGCGGCGCGTCGGTCTGATGGCACCGCCCGCGGCGGTCGGCGTTGTCGCCGATCGCACCGTCGCCGGCCCGGGCGGCCCGCTCGCCTTGCGAATCTACACACCGGCCACGCCGGGTCCCCATCCGCTGCTCGTGTTCTTTCACGGCAGCGGTTTTGTGCTGTGCAGCCTCGACACCCATGACGGCATGTGCCGAATCTGTGCGCGGGCGCCGAATGCGTCGTCGTCTCCGTCGATTATCGTCTCGCACCGGAGCACAAGTTCCCGGCCGCCCTCGACGATTGCGTGTTTGCGACCCGCTGGGCGGCGATTCACGCCGCGGAACTCAGCGCTAGTCCCGACCGACTCGCCGTCGCCGGCGACAGCGCCGGCGGCAATCTCGCCGCAGCCGCGGCGCTGACGCTGCGCGACGAGTGCGATGGTCCGCGGCTCGCGGCACAGCTCTTGATCTATCCGGTGACCGACTATTATGCACCCGGAAGCCGGTCCTACGCCCAGAACGCCAAAGGCTACGGGCCTCACCCGCGACACGATGAAGTGGTTCTGGGGCCATTATCTGAACGACCCCCGCGGGGCGGCCAGTCCCCGTGCCGCCCCGCTCCGGGCGCGGGATCTCGCCGGTCTGCCGCCGGCCCTCGTGATGACCGCTGAATACAACCCGCTGCGCGATGAGGGCGAGCGATACGCCGAGCGGCGGCACGCGGCTGGCATATCGACCGCGTTGTGGCGGGACGGCATGACCATGGCTTCCTGCTCTGGGTCGGCGTCGTCGACCGGGCCGAAACAGCGATGGCCGACGCCTGTGCCTGGTTGCGCCGTGCCTTTGCTCGGACACGATAGCTTTCGCCTGCACCGCCGCTGGTCACGGTCACGCCCGACAACCGTGCGATCACAGCGGGATGCCGGCGATCACCTCTGCTCGGTCGGCTTTTTCTCCCAAATCAACGAGGGCCCGGTGCGGAACATATTGATCGCCGAGGGAACGCCGGCCGCCTGGCAGGCCGAGCGCGCGCATTCCGGCATCCCTTCGAACTTTTCGCTATTTGCGGCGACGGTTCGGCTGCACTGCCCGGACATCAGGTGCACGCCCCTCAACATCGCCGATGGCGAGGCCTTGCCGCTCGGCACTGCGCTCGCGGACTTCGATGGGGTGATGTTCACCGGCTCGCCGCTCCACGTCTATGACCGAACGCCCGCCGTTACGATGCAGATCGATTTCGCTCGCGCCGCCTTCGCCGCCGGCGTTCCGGCCTGGGGCAGCTGCTGGGGCGTACAACTTGTCACGGTGGCGCTCGGCGGCTCGGTACGACGCAACCCACGGGGACGCGAACTCCCGATCGCGCGCGCGATCACCGCTACTGAAGTCGGCCGAGGCCACCCCCTCCTGGCCTCACGTCCCGTCGTCTTCGATGCGCTTTGCTCTCACATCGACGAGATCGAAACGCTGCCGCACAACGCCCAGGTTCTGGCGGCGAACGAGCTCTCTTCCATCCAGGCGATGGCCGCAAAGACCCCGCGCGGTGGCAGCTTCTGCGGCACGCAGTATCATCCCGAGCATACGCTCGCGGTCTCTGCAGCCCTGATCGAGATAAGGGCGTCGGAACTTGTCGAAGAAGGCTTTGCGACCGAGCGCGCCGAGATTGTCGCGATGGCAGCCGGCTATCGCGCCCTTGATGCGGAGCCCACCCGTCGCGACGTGATTTGGCGCTATGGAATCGCGAGCGAAATCGTCGACCCTGTTCGCCGCACGACCGAGATCGGCAATTGGCTGCGGATCATCGGTGAGCCCGGACATGCGAGGTGGGCCAGACCGTAGATTATGCGTTCGAAGCGGCGCAGCGCTCGATCGTGGCCGCTCTACCCGGCGCCGTTTACCGCTACATCAACAGCGGCCTCAACGTGCTGGGGGCGATCATCCGCGACCAGATCGAACGGCGCGGGCTGCCGTATCACGAGACGTCGTACGGCCTGCTGATCGATCGCCTCGGAATGGCGAGCTACCATTCCGCCGACATCGCGGGTAATCTGATCGCGTCGGGCGCCGGCTTTGCGACTTTGCGCGACTACGCCAAGCTCGGCGTGCTGTACCTGCAGAACGGGGTGTGGAACGGCGAGCGGCTCCTGCCCCCGGGCTGGGCCGACTACGCGCTCACTGCGACGCATACCGGGACTAGCTATGCGGCGTGCTTCCGGACCAATATCCACCGCCAATTTCCCGATCTGCCGCTCGACACCGCCTTGGCCTCGGGCGCCTCCGACCAGCGCATCTTCATCCTGCGCCGCCACCGGCTGACCACCAGTTCAGGAGATCAGACCCGGCGAGAGATCGGCCCGAACGAAGGTAGCGGCGCCACTGGCCTTCTCGATGTTCGCATGTCCTTCCTTGTCCGCGGACCCCCGTTGCAGGGGCCGAAAGCAGAACTGTATTAGCCCGATGCCATTGCAGCGAGTTTTACTGCCGCCGCATTCGGGAGCCTGCG
>Ga0210398_10004902_pt1 | contig 12489 bp, 16 predicted proteins | sample IncBWC4OmetaG_FD_161047 | JGI IMG/M metagenome (GOLD analysis project Ga0210398, IMG submission 161047) | Forest soil microbial communities from Barre Woods Harvard Forest LTER site, Petersham, Massachusetts, United States - Inc-BW-C-4-O | ecosystem: Environmental > Terrestrial > Soil >... | reverse complement strand
ACAGCGGGAAAAGACTCAATGAGAGAAATTGCTCCCGTCCCACCCGGGGTGCAAGACCCAACGCTTCTCAAGCTTGCGGCTTCCCACTAGGGGCCGGATTGGGGCGGAATAGCGGCCATTCCGCAAGTGTCAGCCGCGTACCAGCCAGACGATCAGGACGCCGACCAAAGCCGAGACGATGCCGGCAATGCGCAACGGGCCATCCGGCATGTTCAGCACCGACGCCATGGTACGCTTGGCGCCGGCCGGGAACGCTGCAAGAAAAATACCTTCGATCGCAAACAGCAGGCCGAGGGCGGCCAGGAAATCCGACATCGACCCGACCTGTTGGACGCGACCCGCTCTGCGCCTTACTCAATCTCTGTTATTTCGCGCCGCCGCTCGCATGCGTGGCGGGCGTCGGCTGCGCCGCCGGGGCGGCGACCGGCGTGCCGTCAGGCAGCGTCTTGCCGGACGGATCGCCGAAATAGCGGAAGAAATCCGAATCCGGCCGCAGCACCAGATGGGTGTCGCCCTTCTGCATGCTCCGATCATAGGCCTGCATGGAACGGTAGAAGGCGAAGAAGCCCGGATCCTGGTTATAGGCCTCGGCGAAGATCTGGTTGCGCGTGGCGTCGCCCTCGCCGCGGATCTGCTCGGACTGCTGGTTGGCGTCCGCCACGATCACGGTCACGTCGCGATCGGCCTTGGCGCGAATCGTCTGCGCCGCCTGGCTGCCTTGGGCGCGGAACTCGGCCGCCTCACGCTGACGTTCGGTCTGCATGCGGTGATAGACCGCCTCGCTGTTCTGCTCCGGCAGATCGGCGCGGCGAATGCGTACGTCGACGACGTGAATGCCGAATGGCTGCGCATCGTGATCGAGCTGATCGCGCATCTTCGCCATCAGCTCCTCGCGCTTGTTGCGCACCACGTCGGTCAGCGTCGCCGCCCCGAGCACGCTGCGCAGCGTCGAATTGAGCAGGATGGCGAGCTGCGAGCTGGCGCCGGCGGGCCCGACCGTCTGATAATATTTGAGCGGGTTGACAATGCGGTAGCGCGCGAAGGCGTCGACCACGAGCCGCTCGCCGGCTTGCCCGGCGCCGGTATTGGCGCTGTCGCCGCTCGAGGCGATGACTTCCTGCGCCGGCTGTTCGATGTTGAGGATGCGCTTGTCGATGTAGATGACGCTGTCGACGAACGGCACTTTCACGTTAAGGCCGGGTTCGGTGATGACGCGCACCGGATTGCCGAGCCGGACCACGAGCGCTTGCCTGGTCTGGTACACGCTGAAGAAGGTGCTGTAGCCGACGATGACCGCTATCAGCAGCACAACGGCGGTGACGCCGCCGACGAGACTGAGCCTCATGGCTTGGCTCCTGTCGTTGTGTCGGGCGCCTGCGGCGCCGGTTGCGGCGATGGCGTGAGGCTGTTGAGCGGCAGATAGGGCACGACGCCCGGGCCGCCACTTTGCGGGCCGGTATCGATGATCGTCTTGTCGGTGTTGCCGAGAATGCGTTCCATGGTTTCCAGATACATGCGCTCGCGGGTTACGTCGGGCGCCTTTTTGTACTGCTCGTAGATTTGCAGGAAGCGCGAGGTCTGGCCCTTGGCGTCGGCGACGGTCTGTTCGCGATAGGCTTCGGCGTCCTGGACGATCTTGGAGGCGCGGCCCTTCGCTTCCGGCACCACGCGATTGGCGTAGGTCTGCGCCTCGTTCTGCAAGCGCTCGAGATCCGAGCGCGCCGCCTGCACGTCGCGGAAGGCGTCGATGACCTGCGCCGGCGGGTCCACCTTCTGCAACTGCACCTGCTGTATCTGGATGCCGGCGCCGTAGCCGTCGAGCGTCTTCTGCAGCAAGGCCTGCACCGCGGTTTCGATGTTTTGCCGCGCGCCGGTGAGGATCGGCTGGATGTTGGATTGGCCGATTACCTCGCGCATGGCGCTTTCGGCCACCGCCTTCACCGTGCTTTCGGGATTCTGCACGTTGAACAGATAGTCGCCGACCGCGTCCGGATTGATCTTCCACAGCACCGAGAAATCGACGTCGACGATGTTCTCGTCGCCGGTCAGCATCAGGCTTTCTTCCGGCACGTCGCGCATCGTCGCGCCGCCGCGCATGTCGAAGCCGATGTCGATCTTGTTGACGCGCAGCGCCGGCGGCGTCAGCGCGGTCTCGATCGGATAGGGCAGGTGATAGTTCAAACCGGGCGGTACCTCGCGGACGAATTTGCCGAAGCGCAGCACCACGCCGATTTCATCGGGCTCGACCTTGAAGAAGCCGGACATGCCCCACAGCGCCACCAAGATCAGCGCGATCAGCGCAATGCCGCGGCCGCCGAGATTGCCCGGCAACAGGCCGCGCAATCTGTCCTGGCTCCGCCGCAGGAATTCCTCGAGATCGGGCTGCTTCGGCCCTTGCGACTGCGGCCCCGAGCCCCACGGTCCCCGCGAGCCCGAACCCCACGGGCCGCCGGGCTGATTGCTCCACGGCATAAAGTTAACTCCTTGACGCCGGCTCTACTCCGGCTTGGCTGGCGGGGTTATAGGGGACCGCCCCGGCCCTTACAACGCGCAGTTATGACGCGCTTTCCGGGCGCTTTGCCGCCGTATTCGCACGCACGTAGCTGACGAAGGCAAAAGGGGCCTCATCGTCAGCCGCCGGCTGCTGCTCGCTGCGCGACACTTCGCGCCACACCGCGGGATCGATCGCGGGAAAACGCGCGTCACCCTCGACGCGCTTACGCACCTCGGTAATGGCGAGGCGCGCTGCGACCGGCAGGGTCTGTATATAGATGTCGCCGCCGCCGGCGACAATGATCGCATCGGCGCCGCGCCGCAATGCGTCGCCGCGCGCCGCCGTGAGCGCAAAATCGAGGTTCGGCGCGACCAGCACGCCCGGCGTCGCGAAAGCGGGATCGCGGCTGACCACGATCGTGGTGCGGCCGTTGAGCGGCTTGCCGATCGATAGATAAGTCTTGCGTCCCATCACCACGGGCTTGCCCATGGTGAAGTCGCGGAAATGCCGCATGTCGGATTTGAGCCGCCACGGCAGCGCGTTGGCGCGGCCGATGACGCCGTTCTCGGCAACGGCGGCGAGGATCACGATGTTCATGCTTGCACCGGGCCTATTTATCGTTGCCGTACCCACAAGCGGTGGTGGTTGCCTGACCGCGACGGCTAAGATTGATCGGGCGGCTTAGGTTCGCGCTCTGACGGCCCCGCGCTAAGTTGCCGATTGGTTTTCCAATAAGCCCACGCAATCAACAAAATCACGGCCACAACAGCCGTGTATGCGAGACCTTGCTGTATGGACTCGGTAAGATGAGTGAAAACCCACACGCACAGACCAACGGCTATACCGAACCCAGGTATCAACTTTGGTTTGGCTAACATTGCCCGCTCAATCGTCCTAGGGACCGGAAGTCGAATATCACCTCACACCGCTACCGCCGCCTTGATGTGCGGATGCGGATCGTAGCCTTCCAGCACGAAATCTTCGTAGCGCAGCGCAAACAAATCCTTCGCCTCGGGATTCATCCGCAGCGTCGGCAACGGCCGCGGCTGTCGTGTCAGCTGCAGCCGGGCCTGCTCCAGATGATTGAGATAAAGATGCGCGTCGCCGAAGCTGTGGATGAAGGTGCCAGGCCGCAGCCCGGTCACTTGCGCCACCGCGACCGTCAGCAGCGCGTAGGACGCGATATTGAACGGCACGCCGAGAAAGACGTCGGCCGAGCGCTGATAGAGCTGGCACGACAGCGCGCCGTCGGCGACGTTGAACTGAAACAGGCAATGGCACGGCGGCAGCGCCATGCCCTCGATCTCCGCCGGATTCCAGGCGGTGACGATGAGCCGGCGCGAATTCGGGTTGCGGCGGATGTCGCGCACGACATTGGCGATCTGGTCGATCGAACCGCCGTCCGGCGTCGGCCAGGAGCGCCATTGCTTGCCATAGACCGGGCCGAGATCGCCGTTCTCGTCGGCCCATTCGTCCCAGATCCGCACACCGTGGTCGTTGAGATATTTGATGTTGGTGTCGCCGCGCAAAAACCACAGCAATTCATAGACGATCGATTTGACGTGCAGCTTCTTGGTGGTGACGAGGGGAAACCCCTGCGTCAGGTCGAAGCGCATCTGGTGGCCGAAGATCGAGCGGGTGCCGATGCCGGTGCGGTCGCGCTTTTCCACGCCCTCGGCGAGCACGCGTTCCATCAAATCGAGATATTGGCGCATCGGGGCTATGTCTGTCGGCCGACTCGGTTGCAAGTCTAGCGTCAAATGAGCGGGCGACGAAGGGTGCGCAAGAGCCCTAACTCCTGCCAGGGTTCGGACCCATAAGCGACGGTAATGGCCGCTTTAGCAAGAATTCGCCGATGGAAACTAGACGCTGCCGGTAAGTTCGTGAAGCAAGATTGAAATTCCTTCGGACGTGTAAGGTTTTGAAAGGAATAACGCGCCCTCCGGCAAATCGCTGTCGCGAATCAAATGGCGTCCGGAGGTCGCGATGATCTTGATCGGAGGCCAACGACCTTTAACCGCTGCGGCTAGTTTGAGGCCATCCATTGAGCCGGGCATCTGAATGTCGGTAAAGACCAGGCGGATATCCGAGCGGCTTTCCAGCATCGTGATCGCTTCATCGGCATCGCCAGCCTGGAGAACTTCAAAGCCCGCGTCTTCGATCATTGCGACTGCGCTCATTCGCAACAGAAACTCATCCTCGACGATAAGCACGATGGGCCGCGTGGCCACTATTAGCATCTTGACCTTGCTCCTCGCCGGGGGACCAAGCGCAGGACCCCTCTATCGTTCCCTCGCAGTTCAGTATCTTTTTGAGTCGTCGAACCGATATAGCGCTGGCGGACTATCTTTCCTGCATGATGGTCAGTGGGATGTTCACCTCACAACTCAGTCCTTCCGGTTCAAATTTCAGGCGCGCCTCCCCTTGCAATTGTCCGGGTAGCGCCTGCTCGATCAAACGCGATCCGAAGCTTTTTCGGGTTGGCTCTTGGACCAACGGCCCGCCGCTTTCCTTCCAACGTAGCTTGAAGCGCTCGTCCGCAGCTGTCCACGATACCGAAACATTTCCGCCAGGCACGGACAGCGCGCCATATTTTACGGCATTGGTGCAGAGTTCGTGAATGACCATCGAGAGAGAGACAGCAGGTCCGGACGAAATCGTGATGTTATCTCCCGCGATTTCGAACTGGCCGAGGCCCTTTGACTGAAAGGCCTTAACCGCGCTTTCCACCAGAGTCCGGCACCCAGCACCGGTCCATCGCTCGCGAATAAGAAGGTCTTGCGCTATCCCCAAGGCGTGGAGCCGGTCGCCGATCGTTTTACCGGCCTCCGTCAGATTGCTGGCCGATTTAATACTCTGAGATGTGATTGCCGAAACGATCGCGAGCGTGTTTTTGACCCGATGATGAAGCTCGCCAATCACCACTTCCTGCAAGTTCGTGGCAAGTATGTGGGCCTGCGCGTCGATGCCCGCCTTGGCGAGAAGCTCTCTAAGATAGTCCGGTTCATCTTCGAGGCGGCGCGATTCGGCACGTTGCATCGATCGCATCTCGCGATTCTCCGGCACGAAACCTGTTGTGAATTCTGGGTTCAATTGGAGACTCAGATTCCTCGCGTCGCCAGCCTAGCCAAAGCGGTGGAAGAAAAGTGGTCAAAATTGCACAGTCCAGGACGATGGAGAGCGCGCCGCGTCAGGCGCTAATTGGCGAATATCCAAAGTATCGGATTGCGCGGGGGAACATACGCCATCATGGCGCGTTGTCGCAGACCTTTACCTCAAACAGAGATAAACATGATTCGACACATCATATTCGTCGGCGCCATGACGCTCGCTTTGTCGGCCGGTGCACGCGCTCAAGGCGTACCAGAAGGCGCTGATCATGGCGCTCGCGTCGGTGAGCACGATGCCGGTCCCGTGGGAGCGGTTGTCGGCGGCGTCGTCGGTGGCGTCATCGGCGGCGTGAACGGCGTGTTGGGTATCGATGATCGTCCTCGATTCCACAGCTATGTTGCCGAGCGCCATTACCCTTCTTACGAATATCGCGATGAGCTTCGTGTTGGCGCCGTGCTCCCGGATGCAGGGGTGACATATTATGAAGTCCCGCCGGAATATTCGCGCGCCCGCGAGTACCGATACACGATAGTCAACGGACACACGGTGCTGGTTGACCCGCGGACTCACACGATTGTCCAGATTGTCGATTGATCCGGACTCAGAAAAGCCGCCCTTCGGGGCGGCTTAAGAGTTTTCGCTGCACTTAGTGGGCAGGCTGTAGAGGTTGCGATTATGTGACGTGGTTCCGGTGGGCGAAGCAGCTTGAAAAGCCAGCACGTAACCCCTGGAGGGTTGCAAATGGATATGAATCGCTATTCGGACCGGGATCCGGCATCGCTCGCCAAATCTACTCCTGACCACTGGGTTCTCTTCCTCATCGAAGGAGTAGCCCTCATTTTGTTGGGACTGCTCGCGGTCGCCGTTCCATCAATCGCCGATGAAAACGTGACCGGGATTCTGGGCTGGCTCTTTCTCCTCAGCGGCGCCACCGGACTGGTGACAACCTATTGGGCGCGGCAGGCGCCGGGAGTCTTGTGGTCCCTGGTATCGGCCGCGTTGGCGATATTCGTCGGCGTGGTGCTGATCGAGAACAAATCGCAGGATTTGTATGGCGGTCTGCTGGGCTGGCCGTTTCATGACACCGGCCCGCTGCGGCTGATTTTGGTTCTTTTCTTCCTCGTCGAAGGCGGCGTGTCCATCATGTTTGGGATGGAACATCGGCGTCATTTCTCCACGCGATGGGCGTTCATTTTCGCAAGTGGCGTCGTGGACATTGTCTTGGCCAGCATCATCATTTTCGCGCTGCCGGGGACTTCTGCCTGGACATTGGGACTGCTTGTCGGAATCAACATGATTTTCGGCGGCGTGGCCCTGTTCGCAACAGGAATGCACGCGCGTACGGAGTGGGCCGTTGCCAACGAAATCTCACTGCGAAGTCCTGGCTAGGTTTTGTGGATACCGCCGGCGGCCCGGGCCCCGACCTTAGACCGCATCCATTGCGATTTCGCCCAGCCCGTCGACCGTAAATACCGCGCGCTCGCCGCTCGCAATCGAAATGGTCGGTATGAGGCTGCCGGTGATGACCACCATGCCGGCTTTGAGATCGCGGCCGCGTTCGGCGAAATTATTGGCGAGCCAGGCCAGCGTCGCGCAAGGATCCTCGGCCGCGCCTTCGCCCACGCTCTTGCCGCCGATGGTGAGACGGCCGGTGATCCCGACCATCGCCGCGCAGGATGTCGGCTTTGGCGCGCCGATCACCACGCCGCCGTTCCAGCAATTCTCGACGATCAGCGACGCCGCCTCGGTGTGCGCGTAATCCGCATTACGGTCCTCGATCAGTTCGAACGCCGGCATGGCGCCGGCAACCGCAGGCGCGACTTTATCGCGCGTCCAGGGTGCGCCGGATGCCGGCAAGTCGGCGCCGAGCTGGAGCGCGATCTCGCTTTCGAGGCGCAGATTGACGAAATCGGCGATGCGCAAGCGCGCCGGTGAGCGGTGTATCGTGCGCGCAAAGATCGCGCCGCCGCAAGGATGATTGATGCCCATCAATTGCTGCATCACCTTGGTCGTGGTGGCGATCTTGGCGCCGGCAACGGCGCCGTACACCGGCTCCGCCAGGCGGTAATAGGTCTCCTGCGCCGCATAGGCCTCGGTAATCGACGCCGGACGCAATTCGTCGGGCAAATTACGATAGGGCAGGCGTCGCGCCCGCGCCTCCCACATCCAGTTCGCCATTGCGTTCAAACGAGCGGCGTTATCCATGAATGCCCCGTGCTCAATCGCGAAGACCAAGCAGCATGAGGCGGCGGATAAGCGCGCGCAAGATCGTCTATCGCTGTTTCAAAGCAGCCCGCTGAGCCCAAGCAACGCGGCGACGGCAAAAGCCCACAGCGGATGCACGCGGACGAAATAGGCCGTGAGCGCGGTGCCGAGCGTAATCGTCGCCGCCATCCAGCCGTAGCCCGCCGTGTCGGCAACGACGGCGGCGCTCGCCGCGGTGAGCCCGATGGTCACGGGAACCAAGGCGCGGCTGAGCACGCCATGCCACACCGCGCCTTTGAAGCGATCGGCCGCGCCACCGACAAAAAAAGCAAATACGCCGGGCGGACCGCACATCGCCAGCGTGGTTACTAGCGCTCCGAGGATACCGGCGACGTGGTAGCCGATCAAGGTCACGATGATGATGTTCGGCCCCGGCGTCAGCTGCGCCAGCGCGAAACTGTCGGCGAATTGCTGGTTGCTCAGCCAGTGCTCGACGTCGACGGCGAAGCGATGCATTTCCGGCACCGCCGAATTGCCGCCGCCGATGGCAAACAACGAGAGCACGCCGAAGAAGCCGGCGAGCGTCAGGAGCGTGCCGTGGCCGGAATTCACAGCCGCACCCATGCCGCGCCGATGCTCACCGGCACAATCACCGCCAGCACCAGCGGCAGCGGCCAATGCGCGATGCCGATCGAAGCGAAGGTGGCAAACGCAATGATGGGCCCGGTGATCGTGCCGCTGCGAAACAGCGGCCGCGCCATTTTGGCGACCGTCGCCATCATCAGGCCGGCCGCCGCCGAGGCCACGCCGGTCAGCGCGTGGCGCAGCGCCGGCACGTCGCCGTAATGGGCGTAAATCGCGCCGATGCAGATGACCAGGAGCAATGGCGGACCCATAAGACCGGCCGCCGCGGCAATGGCACCCCAGGCGCCGCGAAAACGCGCTCCCAGAATGACCGAGAAGTTGAGAATATTGCCGCCCGGCAGAAACGCGCACAGCGCGTAGGTCTCATTGAACTGTTCGGGCGTCAGCCAGCGGCGCTCTTCCACCATCATGCGCCGCGACCAGGCCAGCACGCCGCCAAAGCCCGATAGCGAGACTTTGGCGAAGGCCATGAAAAGCTCGCCGAGGCTCGGCGGCGGTTGTTGCGCAGCGGCCGCGGGCTCGGACGATCGGGTTTCGGATTGCTTGGGGCTTGGAATCGGCGGCGGGGCGTTCATGAAATTTGTTTAGCGCCGCCGCGCCGCTACGGCCATACGGTTTTGCGCAGACGGGGGATGTGATCGCGTTAATCCGCGAGCGATCGGATGACAGCGGCGGCACGCGCGTAGATTCCCGGCGCCTCGCTCTCGCGCGGTCCGCCGATCGCGAGTTTTAAGTCGTCACCGTGTCGGGCTCGCTGGACGCGCAGCCACAGCGCCGCGCGATGCAGCGGATCCGTCTCGGCGAGGTCCACGACGAGAAGCGGCTTGCGGTGGCGGTGTGCCAGGTCCTGCGCCAGCGCGGTGCCGGTGGAAACATCGACGCCGCCGGCGTCGATCATGATCATGCAGGCATCGGCGTCGCGCACATTCCACGCGGTGCGTTGCGCCGGGTCGGCGAGCGGCGTTTCGGCAAGCTTCGGATATTTCGCCAACAGTCCCGGCGGCTTAGGGAAATCCTCCGCCCAGCCGCCTTTGGGGCACCAGCCGCCATAGGCCAGGCCGCGCTCGATTGCGACGTCGAGCACGGCGCGGTCGACCCCGGTCTGGCCGCCGGAGATGAGCTTCATCGGCTCTTCCTTTTAAGCCTTTTTGCGAGCCCTTCTCGGGCCAAACCCAATACTCTTTTTTTGGCAAGCTTTTGCGCCTATATTCCAAGTGCCGGCGCAAGCCGGATATGGCGATAAATGGCCGTCGTAATAAACCTTTCGGACCCGGGGGCAGTACCCGGCGCCTCCACCAATGCGGCTCGGATGCCTGATCGTGGGGCCGCATCGGCGGGGGCGAAATAGGATCGACGAGGGCGTAAAGGGCGTGCTTTTGCTCGGCATGGTTCCGCCGTTAACCGGGCCAATTCCATAGTTGCCAACGACAACTATGCTCCGGTTGCTCTGGCTGCGTAAGCAGTCCGAAAGACCGACTTAAAGTCCTAACGGGTTAAGCTCCGTTAGGCGGGGTTCGGAGGCACCTGGCAACAGAAGCCTCCACTTTCTTCGGAGGACAGCGGTCGGAGCATAGGGGACAGAATCGATCTGGTTCTCTATGATTCCTTCCCTATCTTCGGTCTGTCCTCTGTTTTCGATATCCGCCATGGCCACCGATCACATTCGCTACGATATTCTGGCGCAAGAGGCGTTGCGCGGCGTGGTGCGCACCGTTCTCGCCGACGTGGCCGAGAAGGGGCTGCCCGGCGAGCATCATTTCAAGATCACGTTTGCCACCGCCGCGCCCGGCCTGCGGCTGTCCGAGCGCATGCGCGCGCAATATCCCGAGACGATGACGATCGTCCTGCAGCATCAATTCTGGGATCTCGCCGTCGGCGACGACGCATTCGAAGTCGGCCTGTCGTTCGGCGGCGTGCCGGAACGCCTCGCTGTGCCGTTCGCCGCGATCACCGCGTTCTTCGATCCGGCGGTGCAATTCGGTTTCCAGTTCGAGACCATCGAGGTCGAAGCGGGCAGCGAGGGCGCCGCCGCAGGCGCAGCGGCGGACAAACCGCCGCCGATGAGAATCGTGCCCGTGGAAACCGCCAAGTCCGAGGCCAGGGAGCCTGAACCGGAGCCGCCGAGCGGCGGCGGCGAGGTGGTGCGGCTCGATCGGTTTCGGAAGAAATAAGTATGTTGGTTCCGTCACCCTGAGGTGCGAGCGAAGCGAGCCTCGAAGGGCGACGGCCCGGGCCGTGCATCCTTCGAGGGCCGCTTCGCGGCCACCTCAGGATAACGGTTATGAGTTCAACATGAAGACTCGCACCGAAACCGACAGCTTCGGCCCGATCGAAGTTCCGGCCGACCACTATTGGGGCGCGCAGACCGAGCGGTCGCGCAATAATTTTCGCATCGGCGACGAGCGCATGCCGCGGCCGCTGATCGCGGCGCTGGCGCTGGTCAAGCGCGCCGCCGCCGAAGTCAATCGCGAGCTCGGCTTGCTCGATGCGCGGCGCGCCAAGGCGATCGTGCAGGCGGCGGACGAGATCATCGACGGCAAGCTCGACGATCAATTCCCGCTCGCAGTCTGGCAGACCGGCTCCGGCACGCAGACCAACATGAACGTCAACGAGGTGATTGCCAACCGCGCCAACGAGCTGCTCACCGGCAAGCTCGGCGCCAAGGATCCGGTGCACCCCAACGACCACGTCAATATGAGCCAGTCGTCGAACGACAGTTTCCCCACCGCGATGCATATCGCGGCGGCGCAGGAGATCGTGCATCGGCTCGTTCCGGCGCTGACCCATCTGCACGCGGCGCTTGCCGCCAAAACCAAAGAATTCCGGTCCATCGTCAAGATTGGCCGCACCCATACGCAGGACGCCACCCCGCTGACGCTCGGTCAGGAATTTTCCGGCTATGCGGCGCAGGTCGCGTCCGGCATCGTCCGCGTCAAGCTCGGCCTGAAGGAGCTTTACCCGCTGGCCCAAGGCGGCACCGCGGTCGGCACCGGGCTCAATTCCAAGCGCGCCTTTGCCAAGCTGTTCGCCAAGAAGATCGCGCGGCTGAGCGGCCTGCCGTTCACCAGCGCGCGCAACAAATTCGAGGCGCTGGCTTCGCATGGCGCGCTGACCTTCGCTCACGGCGCGCTCAACGCGCTCGCCGCCGACCTGTTCAAGATCGGCAACGACATCCGCTTTCTCGGCTCCGGCCCGCGCTCGGGTTTTGGCGAGCTGATCTTGCCGGAGAATGAGCCGGGCTCGTCAATCATGCCGGGCAAGGTCAACCCGACGCAATGCGAAGCGCTCACCATGGTATGCACCCGCGTGTTCGGCAATGACGTCACGGTCGCCGTCGCGGCGAGCCAGGGTCACTTCGAGCTCAATGTCTTCAAGCCGGTGATCATCGATGCGGTGCTGCAGTCGATCCGCCTGCTGGCGGACGTAGCGGTTTCGTTCACCGATCATTGCGTCACCGGCATCCGCGCCAACGAGCCGCGCATCCGCGAACTGTTGGACAATTCGCTGATGCTGGTCACGGCACTGGCGCCGACCATCGGCTACGACAAGGCGGCGCAGATCGCCAAGGCGGCGCACAAAAACGGCACCACATTGCGCGAGGAGGCGATCCGGCTCGGCTTCGTGTCGGCCAAGGATTTCGACCGCTTGGTGCAGCCGGCCCGTATGACCCACCCAGAGGCGTAACAGCGGCCGTTGTCGATAATGTGACCTCGGGCACAGCGGTGTGATCCAGGGCACATTTATTATGACTGTAGTCGTGTACGCCTGAAATCGGGGAACGGTCGATTGTGGTCGTTTCACCCGAAATCGCAGGGGCTTCATCCATGGCCACCGTCGTCAACCTTCGAACTGAGCGGAAACGGGCGAAACGCCGCCAAACCGAGCAAGAGGCGGCGACCAACCGGCTTGCTCACGGCCGTCCCAAGACGGGACAAAACCTGGAGCGCGCTCAGCGCGACAAAGAGCGCAGGAGCCTCGACCAACACCGGATCGAGACGGGAGATGGGCAATGAAATCGCCGGTCGTTAAGCGTT
>Ga0210398_10004901_pt1 | contig 12490 bp, 9 predicted proteins | sample IncBWC4OmetaG_FD_161047 | JGI IMG/M metagenome (GOLD analysis project Ga0210398, IMG submission 161047) | Forest soil microbial communities from Barre Woods Harvard Forest LTER site, Petersham, Massachusetts, United States - Inc-BW-C-4-O | ecosystem: Environmental > Terrestrial > Soil >... | reverse complement strand
TTGCGTCGTCGATGTCGCCGGAGGAGTCGGCCCAGGCGTTGGTGTTGGACCAGGTGAGAGTCATATAGCGAACGCCGAGGCGGTAGTAGTCGCGGAGGAGGCCGAGGTCGTTCTCGATGGAGTGGCCGCCTTCGATGCCCATGAGGACAGCGAACTTGCCCTGGTTGTGAGTGGCGATGATGTCGTCGGAGGAGAGGCAGAGTTGAAGCTTGTCGGGATGGTGGCGGACTTGTTCGAGGGTGCCGTCGATGAGAGATAGAGTGCGGTGGGCGGAGGCGTTGGCGGCGTATTGGTTGGGGTCGACCCAGATGGAGAAGAACTGCGCGCCGAGGTTGCCTTGCTTTGCGCTGTTGTAGTTGAGCATGCCGCCGTTGAGGGGATCGGTGAAGCTCCAGTGTTCATCGACGAATCGTTGTGGAGTGTCGGCGTGGGTGTCGATGACGATGGCGGACTGATGGACGGCGAGAGGATCGGTCATTGATTTAGTTTGGGTGTTCTGTGCGGCGGAGGGTTGGTCGTTAGCTGCCTGAGCAATTGCATTGGGATGGCTGATGAGGGATACAGCCAGTAGCATCGCGGAGGCAAACATCGGCTGTCTGTTCATGCTGAACACCATTCTTTCATGCTGTGGAATAGGCAGATTGTAGCAAGGAGAATATTAGGAAGGGTTTGGTGGCGCTTATTCCCGGGAAGTGGTGCTGCGGGAAGCAAGATCTATTTGTATGGAGAGGTTATAACTTGAGATGCGCTACATCTATGCCTGGAGTAGCGAGACTCCAGTGATCTCAACTCTCGTGAACGCTGTCAGGCAATGAGGTGCGTCCTCCACTGGACCTGCGCCGTTGTAGAGAGGCGCGAGATAGATTCCGTGGCGTGCAGCGATGGTTTCAATCTCATCGACCCTTGCCTGAGTGATGAAGCCTCTGCCTTGAGAGAACGGCTCGAACCGGCGCTCCAGAGCGAGAGCCATGCCTTCGAGTAGACAACCATGGGCCACGTCGGGGAACGGATGGCGATTCAGGATTCCGTGAAGATCCGGTGTGAACTTCATTCCGGCTGTGATCTGTCCCAGGCCACCGAAGAAGACTTTGACGCCAGGCATCTGTGCGAGTGGGGAGAGGTTTTTTGGATAGCCCGCATCGCAGACGATTGCATCGGGCGCGATGTGGCCTAGCAGAAGCGAAGGAGACGCGAGACTCGCCGCGCAGATCACGAGGTCGGCTTCCGCGGAGAACTCGTGAAGGCTAGTCGCGATCTCTACCTGAACTCCGTCGGCTTCCAACTCACGAGCGAGCCTTCGCAGCCGATCCGGATTGCGTGCGTTGAGCAGCACGCGTTTTGCGAGAGGGCCAAGGCAGCGAGCGCAGCCGGAGCCCACATCTCCTGTCGCCCCAACGATGAGCAGAGTTGATCTGCTGATGTCGCGACCGTCGCGCGCGCACATCTTCTTGATGCCTTGAACGATGAACGCAACTGTCAGCGAATTGCCTGTTGTGAAGACTGTCTCGTGTCGCTCGGGAAGCTGATCGAAGTTTCCCTCGATCAGGATGGAGCTGAATCCGCCGAGACTTACGATCTTCGCTCCTGCCTTGATGGCGTAGGCCGCTGCCGCTCGAACGCGGGCGATGTTGTCGTGCATGTAGGCGGCTTCGAGGTGGTCGGGAGGAATGAAGGAGTCGATGTAGAGTCCGTGCGCCTTCACGCCTCCATTAGTTGATTCGATTTCAACATGACACACTGCTCTCGGCGGAATCCAGGGAAGGATGTCCTTGATTTCGCCGTCGGGCAGAGGTGTATGTTCCGGCCCGCGCAGGACGGCGAGTACGTCCGCAGCCGCGCGCCAACTCTCCTGATGACCGATGAGGGCGAAGTCGATCTCGTTGGTGTGCTCTCGACTCGCTAAACTAGCAGTTGAGCTACCCATGCAAGTGTTACCTCCCCGGGGAGCCCGAGCAAGTCCAGTGTCTTCAGGTATTGTTGCAGCGACGCTCCGCGAAGCTCGGCTGCCGATAAACTGACCGCGAACAAAGACGGCTTCACACAACTGCCGTGGCACACCTCGCAGTGTCCGTGAACACACTCGCGGGCCAGCATCTCCGCCAGGATGGTCATCACGTCAAGATGGAGCCGATGTACTTTGTCATCGAAGCGCTGTGTGTCGCGGGCTCGCTCCGCCCGCAGAATCTCCATGGCGTGGTCGATGTGGTCTTCTTCCTCTGCGGCGATGGCGGCGAAGGTTCTGCCAAGAGTTCCCGGTGCTACCTTTCCGACGCGGGCATAGCTTGCGACGGCGAATGATTCCAGCATGATCTCCTGGACGATCAGACATGCGATAAAGTCACGGTCTGAGATGCAGCGCAGGAATGCTTCGCGGAGGCGCTTCCAGTGCTTTGCGCCGACGTTACTGGGGACTTCGACTCCGATCTTGCGGCCTTCGGCAGCGAACGCAGCAGCATGCCCGTATTCGCCCTGCGCATGCTCTAATGCATCGGCGACCTCTTCGGGATCGTCACAAATCTCTGACAGGGAGGTGTAGTTCATCGCGGCGATGAGTTCGCCGGTCATCGCCTGAGCGAGCACGTCCTGCCAGATCAGAGCACTGGGTGAGAGAGAAGTACATTCGATTGTGGTTGGGCAGCTAAGAACATTTACGGTTTCCATACATCCTCCTGTACAACGGATTGGACATCGGTATCTGGGACGCTGAAGGTGTGTTCGTGAATCAGAGCGGTTCACGATAGTGCCGAAGCCGGACCGCTGCGGCGAGGAATGCCGCTGCAACTAACAGCCCAACCCACAGACCCGGACTGCTCAGAAATCTGCCGGGAGTGAGTTGAGAGAGCGGAATAAAGTGTGGATCGATTGGAGCGCCATCGGGCATCTTGAAGGCGAAGGCATTCGGAGCAAATCCTATTAGGCGGCTCAACAACAGGGAGCCGAAAAATGAGGTGTGGAATGCGATCTTCTCGACAGCGCTGATCGCGAGCAGTGGCAGCACGGCCCATAGAAATGCTGCGCGTCGCACCCAGCCTGAGACCAACATTAGCCATGCATAGATTGGCGCCCACCAGAGCGTAAGCACGGCCACGCCATAGAGCATTCCCAATTGCATTTGGAACAATGGCAACTGCGACCAAAACGTCGCGGCACCCACGCCGCTCGAGATTAGGACTGCACTGGTCAATAGCAACATGATCCACTGCACGGCAAGGAAGGTAACGGAAACGAGCAGCGGCAAAATCACGAGTGGAATGCTCGCCTTCGACAGCACCGTTGTAAGGTCCGAAACCGGCAGCGACTTCCAGAACAGGATGCTGCGATCACGACGTTCGCTGTGGAGTGCATCGAGTGAGTAGAAGATTCCGACGAGCAATGCGGTTAGCATGATCATCCACGCGACGTGGCTGTACGGCATGGCAAGCATGACGAGCTGATGGGCCTCGTCGAGCGTCGCCAGGATACGCATGTTGCGTGAAAGATGAATCAAGCTGACCAGAAAGCCGACCATAGCGACGGCGGCCACGGCCAGCGGTGCGATGTAGATCGAACGGTTCTCCCACAGTTCGCGTCGCACCGACCAGTACATGGGGCGAGTTGCGGAGAGAACCGCAGGCGCGGATACCTGTGAGTCGAAGTGAGATTCGGGCACGGCGTTGGATTGGGTATTCATACGCCGGCTCCTTGAGATGTGCCGGACTGATTGCCCAGCACGGCAACGAACAAGTCGGCGATGCTGGGTGTGCGCACGTCGCCAAGTGCGGCGAGTTGTTGGCGATCGGCTCGATCGAAGAGCATAATGCTGCGACCGAGTACCTGGCGCTCATGAATGGGCTTGAGCGCACGTGCTGCGGCGAGAAGTTCGGAGTGCACCATCAGTTCGAGATAACGCGATTCGAACTCTTCCATGCTGCAACTGAGTACGATTCGACCAGCGTTGATGAACATGACATCGGTGAGGACGTTCTGGATCTCTTCGACCTGATGTGTGGTGACGACGATGGTGCGAGTGCGATCGTAGTAGTCGTTCAGTAGCGAATCGTAGAACTGCTTGCGGTATAAGATGTCCAGGCCAAGGGTCGGCTCGTCCAAGATCAGCAACTTCGCGTCAATGGCCATAACGAGAGCGAGATGCAGCTGAGCGATCATGCCCTTCGATAGTTCTCTAACTTTGCTGGTTCGCTTGATGTTGGTCCTTGCGAGGAAACCTTCTGCTTTTGCGCGATCGAATCGTGGATGGACGCCGGCGACGTAGTCGAGCGCCTGCGAAACGCGCATCCAGCGGGGAAGCACAGCGACATCGGCAATGAAGCAGACATCGCGCATGAGCAGGTCGCGGTCGGTCCAGGGATCGCGTCCGAGTACCTTAAGCTCTCCCTGGTACGCGGTCAAGCCGAGGATCGAGTTGAAGACGGTGGTCTTGCCTGCGCCGTTGGGGCCTATGAGTCCGAGGATGCGGCCCTCTTCGACACGCAAATCGATGCCGTCGAGGGCGATGGTTGTACCGAAGGCCTTGCGGAGGCCGCGGGCTTCTATGCATGCCATGGCGTCAGCGCTCCTCCTCGCGGGCTTTTGATGACGGCCGGCGGTGTTCGGAGGTGTTCAGTAGCTCTTCGACCGTCAGGCCGAGCCGAAGAATGGTTGCTTTGACCACGGGCCACTGCTCCGCAAGAAACTTCTGGCGTTCGCCCTGCAGCAGCAGGTTGCGTGCGCCGGTATTGATGAACATGCCCCGACCTCGCTTGCTCTCGACAAGTTGCTCGTCGACCAGTTGTTGATAGCCCTTCAGAACCGTGAGGTGATTGACGCGATATTCGGCGGCAACATTGCGCACGGACGGAAGCGAATCGCCTTCTTTGAGCACGCCGTCGAGTATCATGGCGACGACTCGGTCGCGAAGCTGGCGGTAAATTGGCTGACTGTCGTTCCACTCACGATCCATCCTGTTTCCTAAATAGCCCTTTACGAAATCCCTACCGCGATTGTTCGTGCTGCCGATCCACGCTTGCGTGAATTGGCGATTTTCCGCCGTAGGCCATTGATGCCTAGCCCTCGGTGTGATGATTCGGATCAATGGCGGTCTGGCTTTGTAGGCTATTACCTGCCATATGCTGATATATATAACTATATCACTGCATCACCTGTCAAGTCTTTTTATTCCTTGGTGTGCAGCCACATCTGGGACAAGCAGCGCCGGTAGGAAGCGCTTTGTTGCGCGATCGCTTACAAGACAAGAATGGGTTATTGTGTGACTTCATTTTTCGCTGAGGTTCTGATCAGGTGTCTCGATATTTTGTGGGACAAAAACAGGTCGTGCCTCATGAGCATGGTGAAAAGATGTCCGGTCTGCTTAGCGCGTGAGTTTGAGGGACGCCGGTTAACAATTCAGTTCGTCGTGAGGTCGCTGGCGCTCTTGCGAGTCACGGCGACCGCTCGAGGCAACTTCAACGCGTTGCGATGAAGTGACTGTTCTTACGTGCTGGAGTTGGAATCTTTTTTATGTTGACTGTATCTCTATAATGGAAGAGACACGCTACGTTTCGAATGTGCCCCTTATGTTGAGGTCAAAAGACCATGACTCGGGGTGATCCGCTATTTGCATACATTGCCAGATCCAAGGCCATCAGGGAGATATGACGAAAGCCCAACATCCTCTTGAAAAGATTATTGAGAATCGAATCGCCATCATCGATGGAGCGATGGGCACGACGATCCGCACCTACGGGATGACGGAGGCGGACATCCGCGGGGAGCGCTTCAAGGACTCGACGAAGGACCTGCTGAACAACGGCGACATGTTTTCCCTGACGCAGCCTAAGATGATCTGCGACATTCATCGCCGGTTCCTGGAGGCGGGTGCGGACATCATTGAGACGAATACCTTCGGCGCTACCAGCATCACGCAGAGCGAATTCTTCGTGGATGATCCGCGAGAGCACGGCGGCCGGAAAGACCCGGAGTTTTATCAAAAGATCATCGAAGACAAGTCTCTTGGTGATCTGGCATGGGAGATCAATGAGCAATCAGCGCGGCAATGTCGCGAATGGGCCGATCGTGTGGGAAACGAAACTTCGCGTCAACGGTTCGTGGCTGGAGCAATCGGGCCGATGACCGTGTCACTGTCGAACTCGCCCGATGCTGATGATGCAGGGTTTCGTGTGGTCACCTTCGATCAGGTTAAAACTGCCTATGCTCAACAGGTGCGCGCCCTGATTGCGGGGGGCTCGGACCTGCTTCTGGTTGAGACGATCTTCGACTCATTGAATGCCAAGGCTGCGCTTGTTGCCATTCGTGAGGTGTTCGATCAAGATGGCAAAGAGTTACCGGTGATGATTTCGGCTGCGGTGGGACGTGGTGGCGAGACGCTGATCTCTGCGCAGACCACTGAGGCGTTTTGGAATGCGGTGGCGCATGTGAAGCCGCTATCCGTGGGACTCAACTGCTCTCTTGGCCCCGATTTGATGTATCCGTTTTTGGAGGAGCTTTCGGAGAAGGCTGATGTGGCGATCTCGTGCTATCCGAATGCAGGTTTGCCAAATCCTCTGTCGGAAACGGGCTTCGACCTCGGGCCAGCCGATATGGCACGTTATCTGAGCGACTTCGCAAAAGGCGGGCTGATCAACATTGCCGGAGGCTGCTGCGGTAACACGCCGGAGCACATTGCGGCTATCGCCAAGGCGCTTGAAGGGAAGGCTCCGCGAAAGCTGGGCCGGGTCGAGGTCGCAGCTTGAGCGGACTTGAAAGTGTAGAGACAAAGCCCCTTCGTCTGTCCGGATCGCAACCATTCACTCAGCAGGCTGGCGTCTACATCATGATCGGTGAGCGGACGAATGTGGCGGGTTCGCCCAAGTTCGCAAAGCTGGTGAAAGAGGGTAAGTACGAAGAAGCGGTGAGCGTTGCCCGGCAGCAGGTTGAGAATGGTGCCAATGTTCTTGACATCTGCATGGACGAGGGCATGATCGACGGCGTTGAGGCGATGACACGCTACTTGCAGTTGCTGGCAAGTGAGCCTGAGGTCGCCAAGGTTCCTTTCATGGTGGACTCCTCGAAGTGGGAGGTCATTGAAGCGGGGCTGAAGTGTCTGCAGGGCAAGGGCATCGTTAATTCGATTTCGCTCAAGGAAGGCGAGGCGAAGTTTCGTCAGAACGCGGCGACTGTGCTGAAATACGGCGCGGCGGTGGTGGTGATGGCCTTCGACGAGCAGGGGCAGGCCGCCACGTACGACGAGAAGATTCGCATCTGCGAGCGTGCGTACCGGATTCTGGTCGATGAGGTTGGCTTTCCGCCGGAAGACATCATCTTCGATCCCAATATCCTCACCGTTGCGACAGGCATGGAGGAGCACAACAACTACGCGGTTGACTTCATCAATGCCACGCGTTGGATTAAGGCCACCCTGCCACACGCGAAGGTCAGTGGCGGCGTCTCGAACATCTCGTTCAGCTTTCGAGGCAACAATAAGGTTCGCGAGGCGATGCACTCTGCGTTTCTTTATCATGCCATCGCGGCGGGCATGGACATGGGTATCGTGAATGCCGGGATGCTCGAGGTGTATGAAGAGATTGAGCCTGAACTGAAGACGCTGGTTGAGGACGTGTTGCTAAACCGGCTGCCAGATGCGACGGAACGTCTGGTGGAGTTTGGCGAAACGCTGAAGGGCGTTGGGTCGGTTGCGAGTGAGAAGAAGTCCGAAGAGTGGCGCAACGGCACGGTCGAGGAACGTCTTTCTCATGCGCTGGTCAAGGGGATCGACGCGTACATCGAGATCGACACTGAGGAGGCTCGCGTCAAGCTGGGCCGTCCTCTGCTGGTGATCGAAGGCCCCTTGATGGATGGCATGGGTGTGGTCGGCGATCTGTTTGGAGCCGGCAAGATGTTTCTGCCTCAAGTGGTCAAGTCCGCCCGCGTGATGAAAAAGGCTGTAGCGCATCTGACACCGTTCATGGAGGCCGAGAAGGCCGCGATGGAGGCAGCTGGTCAGGTGGTCAAGGCACAGGGCAAGATTCTGCTCGCGACGGTGAAGGGAGACGTACACGACATCGGTAAGAACATCGTCGGAGTCGTTCTCGCCTGCAATAACTACGAGGTCATCGATATGGGTGTGATGGTCTCCAGCGAAAAGATCCTTGAGCGCGCGAAGGCGGAGAAGGTAGATCTGATCGGCCTCAGCGGCCTCATTACACCGTCGCTTGATGAGATGGTGCATGTGGCGAAGGAGATGGAGCGTCAGGGCTTCAAGTTGCCGCTGCTCGTCGGCGGAGCAACTACGAGCCGAAGACACACGGCTGTCAAAATCGCGCCACACTACAGCGAGCCCGTGGTTCACGTCCTGGATGCCAGCCGTGCGGTGCCCGTGACGACGAGCCTTCTCAGCGAAGAGGGCAAGGCGGAGTTCGTGGTGCAGCATCGCGCTGACTACGAGGCACTCCGCAAAGCTCACTCCGCGCCTCGCCAGCAGGTTATATCCCTTGAAGCCGCTCGAGCACGGCGGACCCCTATCGAATGGCGTGCGGAAGATCTTCCTGCCCCGGAGTTCACCGGGGTTCGCGTGCTCGACAACTTTCCGCTGGCGACGCTGCGCGAGTTTATCGATTGGAGTCCGCTCTTCCATGCGTGGGGGCTGAAGGGCGTCTACCCGCGCATCTTTGAACACGAGGAGCAGGGCGAGCAGGCGCGCCAGATCTTCAAAGAAGCCAACGCTCTACTCGATGTCATCATCGAGAAGAACCTGATCAAGGCGCGGGGCGTGTACGGCTTGTTTCCCGCCAGCGCTGTGGGCGACGATGTCGAGTTGTACACCGACAACACGCGTGAAAAAGTCCTCGAGCGATTCCACTTCCTCCGCCAGCAGGCGAACAAAGAAGGTAGCGAGCCATGCCGGTCGCTCGCCGACTTCATTGCTCCAAGGGAAACCTGCCTGCGCGATCACATCGGCGCCTTCGCCGTTACGAGCGGGATTGGCTTGAAGGAGCTATGCGACCGTTACCGCGCCGATAACGATGATTACAACGCGATCATGGCTGAGGCCATCGCCGACCGCCTTGCGGAAGCCTTCGCTGAATGCCTGCACAAACAGGTGCGGGATGAGTGGGGTTACGGTCGTTCGGAGAACCTCAGTCCCGCTGACTTCATCCAGGAGAAGTATCGCGGGATCAGGCCCGCCGCGGGCTATCCGGCATGTCCGGATCACACGGAAAAGGGAACGTTGTGGCGTCTGCTCGATGTACAGGCCAACACCGGGATGCTAATTACGGAGTCGTTTGCGATGTGGCCTGGCTCGAGCGTGAGTGGGCTCTACTTTGCGCATCCGGAGTCGCGCTACTTCAGCCTCGGCAAGATCGACCGGGATCAGGTCGTCGACTATCACGAACGCAAAGGGATGAGCGTAGCTGAGGTCGAGCGCTGGCTTGGGCAGAACCTGAACTACAACGCGGGGGAATAGCACCCTTGAGGTTAGTGTCACCTACTTGGCGTTGCGTGATTGCCCTTTAGGAGAAGCCAAGATCGCGTTGCATTAACTGATGCGCGAGCTTACCGGTCTAAGCATGCATTGATAGCCTCGCGCTAATGGCGGAGCAACCTTAGGGTTTCTCCGTGCCATCTGTATACGCAGAGGTGATGTATGGCACAGGGTCTTGATGCAACGAAAACTGGAGCACGTCCTTCACACGAAGCCATTGAAGAAACCGGCGCGACTGAAGTCGGTAAAACGGATCAGCAGAAGATGGATCATGTTGCTATGGAGAGTGCCAAGCGCGCTCAGAACAGGATTCATTCGAACGAAGAGACGACACCTGGGAACTCGGTTTTTTCGAAGTAGGCAGCTAATCGGAATAAACACTTAACGAAGAAGCATTTACTTAGTGGATCAAATTACAACGAGGCCCAACCTAATCTTAGGCGGGCCTCGTTGTTTGTTATGAATGCGGTTTTTTCGTTATGCGAGAAGGCCGTGGGGGTCAAGGACAAACTTCTTTGCTGCGCCGGAGTCGAAGGCTTTGTAGCCGTCGGCTGCCTGGCTGAGAGGAATGACTGTTGCGCCGACGATCTTTGCGATGGGCAGACGGTCGTGCAGAATAGCCTGCATGAGCTGACGGTTGTACTTCAGCACTGGCGTTTGGCCTGTGTAGAAGCGGTGTGACTTGGCCCAGCCGAGGCCGAAGCGCATCTTGAGGTTGCCGGTCTTGCCAGCGTCGTCTGCGGCTCCGGGATCTTCTGTGACATAAAGGCCTGGGATGCCGATGCCGCCTGCGGCACGAACGATAGACATGAGGGAGTTGAGAACAGTTGCGGGGGCTTCCTGGCCGTCCTTGCCCTGCGCTCGTGCTTCGAAGCCGACGGCGTCAACTGCTGCGTCGACCTCTGGCTTGCCGACGACTGCGGCGATGAGTTCGCCGAGGTTGTCGCTCTTGGTGAGGTCGATTGGAGTGAAGCCGACGCTTTCGGCGTGCTTGAGGCGCTCGGGGATCATGTCGCCGATCATGACGACGGCGGCGCCGAGGATCTGGGCGGATGCGGCGGCGGCGAGGCCGACTGGTCCGGCACCGGCGACATAGACGATCGAACCGACGCCGACGCCCGCTGTGACTGCACCGTGGAAGCCGGTGGGTAGAATGTCGGAGAGCATGGTGAGGTCTTTGATCTTCGACATGGCTTGTTGCTTGTCGGGGAATTTGATGAGGTTGAAGTCGGCATAGGGCACCATGACGAACTGGGCCTGGCCACCTACCCATCCGCCCATGTCGACGTATCCGTAGGCCCCGCCGGCGCGGCCGGGGTTGACGTTGAGGCAGACGCCGGTCTGCTGCTCGCGGCAGGTGATGCAGCGCCCACAGGCTACGTTGAAGGGGACGGTGACGAGATCGCCGACCTTGAGGTATTCGACGTCGGAGCCGGCTTCGATGATCTCGCCGGTGATCTCGTGGCCGAGGACCATGCCAGTGGGAGCAGTGGTGCGTCCGCGGACCATGTGCTGGTCGGAGCCGCAGATATTGGTGGAGACAACTTTCAGGATGACGCCGTGATTGATCTTTTTGCCTGCGGGATTCTGCATCTTCGGGAAGTCGATGGACTGGACTTCAACCTTATTTCGTCCGAGGAAAACTACTCCGGTGTTTTCAGCCATTTGAAACCTCATTGCTTTTGCTAGGTTAAAACTTCGTTTTTGGTTATGACTCTGTGAGTTCGATGCAGCGAAAAGGTAGCGCGATTGCCGCGCTACCTTTTTTGATCGTTGGTTCGTTGAGAGGTTTAGAGTGCGGCGGCGCCGGCTTCTGCGACTGCGTGATCTTGTACGCCTGAGCCGCCACTGACGCCGATAGCACCGACGACTTTGCCTTCCTGTTTGAGGGGAATTCCGCCGGCGAAGATCATGACCTTGCCGTCGTTGGAGGCGTGGATTCCGAAGAACTGGTTGCCGGATTGGGAGTGCTCGGCGAGGTCTTTGGTGGCGATGTCGAAGGCGCGTGAGGTCCATGCCTTCTTCTGGGAGATGTCGATGGAGCCGAGCCAGGCGTTGGCCATGCGCTCGAAGGCAATGAGGTTGCCGCCTTCGTCCACTACGGCTACGTTCATGGGCTGGCCGAGTTCTTCGGCCTTCTTTTCGGCGGCGGCGATGATGCGGCGGGCGTCTGCTAGTTGGATCATTTGATTCTCCTGATATGAGCTTACTGTGTGATGCATGAGATGAGAGTGAAACCGGTAGAAGCTGGCTTATAGAAGATGAAATTTTTACATTTCTCAATCGCCGTGGTGAGACAGCGATGCGCATGACTGTCATCTGGTTTTATTTTGTTAGGCGAAGTGTGCGGGACAGTCTGAGGATGCATGCGGCGACAGGAAGAGTCGTGCCGAGTGCGGTGAATCCGTACATGCCCATGACTACCAGATACTTCGGAGTGCTTGGCCATGCTCCTCGACCCTCGGTCATGACGAAGACTGCGTAGGAGAGTGCAGCGGAGAGGAATGAGGCGCAGCCCAGCTTGATGAGCGTGCGCGTGGCTAGCGTGCGAAGAGGTCTTTGATTTGCTGGATGAAGACGTCGCGGCCCATGTCGGAGATGGCTTCGGTGAGGGGGAGCTGTTTGGGGCAGGCCTGGACGCAGTTTTGCGCGAAACCGCACTCCTGGATGCCGCCGTCGCCGGCGAGGGCGCGGAGGCGTTCTTCTTTGAGGACGGAGCCGGAGGGATCCATGTTGAAGAGCTTGGCCTGGGCGATGGTGGCGGCTCCGACGAAGCCGGTGGCGTCGTTGAACTGAGGGCAGACCTCCATGCAGATGGTGCAGGAGATGCAGTTGGAGAGGGGGTAGCGCTGCTCCTGGATTTGCGGAGCCTGCTTGGGGCCGGAGCCGAGGTCGTAGGTGCCATCGATGGGAACCCATGCTTTGACCTTCTTGAGGTTTTCAAAGAGGACGGAGCGGTCTACGGCGAGGTCGCGGACTACGGGAAATTTGCTTAGCGGCGCTAGAGTGATGGGCTGCTCTAGTTTGTCTACG
>Ga0210398_10004900_pt1 | contig 12490 bp, 5 predicted proteins | sample IncBWC4OmetaG_FD_161047 | JGI IMG/M metagenome (GOLD analysis project Ga0210398, IMG submission 161047) | Forest soil microbial communities from Barre Woods Harvard Forest LTER site, Petersham, Massachusetts, United States - Inc-BW-C-4-O | ecosystem: Environmental > Terrestrial > Soil >... | reverse complement strand
CGCTGCGTGGAGAGCACTTCGGCGGTCGCAGATCCGCCCTGGGGCTGGACAAACACCGCGAATTGGTTCGCTGGAACATCCTGATATTTGTGGACTCCCGCTTTCACATGCCAGCGCTCAAAATTGCCGCGATACGTGCGGGAGAATGTGCCGGCGCCGAATCCGCCGACAGGCGCACCCTGCCAGAAACCGTCATCAATGTTAGTAAGCTCCGGTTCGCGGCCGCCCGGATTCGCTGGCGGTTGCCCGATAGGGATGCGCCATGCGACGGCCGGTATTCGATCGTCGGCCAGCGCCACTTGTAGCGTCAAGCAAAGGAGCGCGCAGAGTGTGGCACATCGAATCAGTTGTCTCATGCAAGCCCCATAATCGCCCCGCCCCGCGAAACAGAACGGGACGGAAGAATCGGTAGTCTCAGGCAGGAATACAGCCGTTGTCAAGAACAAAACCGATTTTCTTCATGGTATGAGCGTATCGCTCGCCGAATATTTGGTTTTGGCGCGAGACAAAACCAGGTCTCTTACGATTAAGGTTTGAGCATGAGGAAAGTGACTCCGTAGCCACCGAAGGTGACCGTGATTTGCGCTGCGGGCGCGAGCGAACTTGCTGAAGGTCCGCTTACTGCATTCGTATCGGCGTCGATCGCGAGCAGCGTGCCGCTGGAAAAAGTTCCCAATGCCGATACGTCCACCAGCACGCTGCGCGGCGCGCCGGGACCGTTATTGTCGTCTGGCGAGTTGATGGCATGGTTGGCAACCATAACGACGACGCTGCCATCGCTGTTGAGCACCGGCAACACTTCGATTTCCGCGTCGTCGGTATTTGAGTATTGCAGCAGGCTCGCGCCAGCGGACGAGGGAAAAATACGCTCGAGCCAGTAGTCTACCCAATAGCTGAGCTGTGGTTGCCCGGTTGAGGCGCTGACTTCGCCAAATTGCGTATCTGCTCCAAAATCCCAGTGATACAGAGCTTGCACGCCTGCCTTGCCGAGGTGCGAAAACACATACGGGCGCCATGCCGCGAAAAAGGCGCTCGACCCGCGTGGATCAGCAACAAATTGCTGGCCCGGATTGCACGCACTCATGCCATTGCCGGCATCGTAGTCCGCGTTGACATTATTTTCGGTCACCCAGACTGGCACTTGAGTTAATGCTGGATTGGTGGCCGTCTCCGCATAGAAATAATCGACGTCGGAAGCAAAGCCTGGAATGGTGCTGAAGAGCTGTGCATCCGTGTCTTTTTGATTGCAGGTGGAGTAGAAGTGGGTGGCCATCGCGTCCACCTGCGCAGTAACGCCACCGTCGGCGTTCACGAAGGTTGGCAGCCACGCCTGCGGTTGACCGGAGAAGTCCGCCAACTCCATCGCCACAAACTTCAGCGACGGATCGATCGCTTGCATCGCCGGCACCAGCGTGTTGTACATCGAGACGTATTGCTGAGGCGTCAGATTGTTGTTGATGTTGGGCTCGTTATAGATACCCCACCAAGTTATCGGGTAAGGGCTCGGCGAGACGTAGACTTGGCCACTGGCGATGAACCCACCCTGGTTGTAATAGAGAACGAGATTCTGAGCATATTCTGCGAACTGCTGAAATGTGAGATCGAGAAAATCGTTGCCGTTGTCATCACTGGAGTACAGGAAAGGCGGCGCTTTCGCGATCTGGAACTCGGGACTATGATCGCCAACGCCCAACACCGGCTGCGTGATCGCATCGAGAATCGTAAAATCCCAGGCTGTCGAACTGCTCCCCGCCGCTCCTTGAGGAATGCCCTGCGATTGCCCCTGCAACCGTACGTGCTGCGGCTGCAAGTTTCCCAAGGTTGTGGTCAAGCCGGGAAAACTCTGAAAGAGCGTGTAATCCCATTCCGCGGGCTGGAACGAAGTCGACATCGTAACCTTGAAATTTCCAGTCATCTCGTTGCTGATCGTGGCGGTTGCCGACGGCGGAGGATTTCCTCCGCCCGGCGAACTCATCGTTCCTCCGCCACAACCCGAGAGCGACGTCAACACTGCAAGAACGCCCGCTGCCAGCGCCTGGCGGCCCGATCGAAATACTCCATCATGACAATTGCCGTAGATGATTTTCTCAACACAATGAAGATTGTTAAGTCGCTCCCGATCATCGGCCATGATCTTTGTCTCGCAGTATCGAAAATCGACGCTAGCTTAGCACAGCGCCTTACCAGCGATGGCATGCGTGTTAGAGGAGTCTCATAAGTTGTTGGTTATGAGCAGCCAAAACTCGTTGCGTTACTTTCCTCGGTGAATCACTTTTTCAGAGTTTACGATCTATGAAAAAACGGAGAGCCGTCGACGGCATGCTTTAAAGCTGTGACTCCATGCGCATTGCAGTGACCTACGCGCTCCGGCTTCGCCCCAGAGACGAGATCAACATCGTCGTCGTCCTCGCCTAAGAGAGGTTTGGAAGAAGGTCTCGCCGGCAGCGAAAAAGCCACATTTCGGGGCGACCCTCAGAAATCTAATACAAAAACGTTATTTTAGCTTGACAACCAGAATCGAAGTGTTGCAGACTCGCTGTCCTCAAGGTTCGTTGGCTGCAAAGTGTGCAGCTACGCCTGAGGCCATTTGCAACCGAGGAAGCTTGGTCGGTGCAATTCTAGCCGAGGTTGTTGTGGAGTCAGGTGGGCGGCTCGTGTGGGGTCTTACCACTGCGGGACTATTGCAAGGAGGAGATTTGCCATGAGGCAAACTAGCCGTGCAGCTGCGATGTTATTGCTCACCGTAGTTCTTTTGGTTATGGCCGCAGGCCCAGCCTGGGCGCAACTCTACAGCGGAACCATTAGTGGCGTCGTTCAAGATCCATCGGGCGCACTCGTCGCAAAGGCAACCCTCACCTTGACCGATGTAACTAAGAATTTCAAATATCAGACCACCACCGATAACGCAGGCCGCTACTACTTTCGATCGCTCCAACCCAGCCTCTATTCCTTGAAGGTTGAAGCCGTTGGATTCTCACTGGAGCAGATCGACAATATTACTTTGAACATCAATGGCGAAGTGGCGCAAAATATCACGCTTAAACTGGGCCGGACGTCAGAGACGGTCGAGGTCTCGCAGAGCGGGGCGGCGCAGGTGCAGTCGGAGGATGCTTCCACCGGGCAGACGGTCGATAGAAGATACATCAACGATCTTCCTTTGATTGGACGCCAGGCCATGGATCTCGCCTATCTCTCACCCGGAGTCTCGCAGGCGATCGGGAGTGCGTATGGCCCCGCCCAGACACCCAACAATTTCGTCTCGGAAGGTTCGCGAAACGGCCAGGCCGACATCCTGCTCGATGGCGTCACTACTACCAACTACGATCAGAACTCGGGGTTTGTAGATCCGTTGTATGTGCCGAGCGTGGATGCCATCCAGGAGTTCAAAGTTCAGCAAACCAACTTTAGCGCCGAATTCGGATTCAGCGGTGGAACCGTGGTGAATGTAGTCACGCGGTCTGGGACCAATCAATTCCACGGCAGCCTGTACGAGTTCTGGCGCGAGACCGACCTGAATGCCAATACCTACTTCAATGATGCCGCAGGAATTCCTACTCCGCCGTACCATTGGAACGATTTCGGAGGAACTATTGGTGGACCGGTTGTGAAGAACAAACTTTTCTTTTTCTTCGATTATGAGGGGAATCGTCAGATCACGCCGGGATCGGCGCACCTTGGTCTACCCACGCAGGCCGAGCGCGCCGGCGATTTTGGCGTGATTTGCAACAACGCAAGCGATAGCAATGGCCCGGGCAGCTTCAATTCCTCGGGACAGTGCGTGGATCCGATTGGCAACCCGTTGACGGCTGGGCAGATCTTCGATCCCTATAGCATCGATACAACACTGAGCCAGGGCGGCAATCCCTACCACGACACTTACATCCCCAACAACAATATCGCGCTTTTCGCGAGCGCAGGAAATTCGGCTGCTCCCTGGATCACCCCGGGCGTGGTCGGAAACCTCATGAATCCTGTGGCACAAGCCATATTCAGCAAGAACCTCGTCCCGCTCCCTAACCTTTCGCCCTCGGCTCCCGGTTACAGCTTGACCCAAAATGACTATCTGGGTAACGGATCCAATCTCAACAACGGTAATGCCTTCGATATCAAGCTGGACTATCGGATAACCCAGAGCGATCTGCTCAATTTGAGAGTGTCGCACTCGTGGGGCAATTCGATGACGGCTAACCTGTTTGGGACCGTCTTCGACGCCAATACTCAGGGACCCAGTTTGGGCCATGATTGGTCGGGCGCTGTGAGTTACAACCACACCTTCAGCCCGAAGACGCTGCTTACGGCCAGCATCGGTTACACCTATAACTATGCGCACACCCTAGGTATCGATCCGAGTTGGGATCCCACCTCTATCGGCTTGCCGGCGGATTTAAAGGCTTCCGGGCTTCCCGCTCCTCCGGCCTTTACCATGTCGGGTTATGCTGGCGAGAACGGCAACGCGAACTTCGGTGGACAACCGTGGTCGGGCCTGTTGTACGCCCAGGACGTGAGCCAGATCATGGCTTCGGTTTCGCATTTCACCGGCGGCCACGAATTGAAGTTCGGTGGCGAGGTCCGTCTCCACCGGATCAACTTCACACAGTGGGGAATCCCTGGCGGCCTCTGGCAATTTAATCAGACCGCTACCTCGCAACAGTTCTCCAATGGCGGCGATTCGATGGCAAGTTTCATGATTGGCTACGCCACCGGGTGGGACGCCTACGAGATTCCAGCCTCGCCGGCTACAGAAAATTTCCAGTACGCCGGGTTTGCGCAGGACAACTGGCACGTCAGCAAACGGCTGACGCTCAACCTCGGCTTGCGCTATGACGTGGACATGCCGCGCACCGAGCGCCACAACCGTATGAGTTACTTCGATCCCAACGCTGCCTCGGTTATACCTGGGTTGAAGGGTTCCTTCGAATACGTTGGGATCGATGGCAATCCCAGCCGACCGTTTAACGATTACTGGGGCGCGTGGGGACCACGCCTTGGCATGGCGTTCCGCCTCGACAACCAGACTGTCTTGCGCGGTGGTTACGGCATTTACTACGATCCGTCGAAGAACGGTGCAGCCGGTCTAGGCAGTGGCGCCTATGGTTTCGCTGGCTATGACGACCAGAACTCCCCGTATGCCTTCACCAATAATTATTATCCGACACAAGTGGATGTCTTAGGTCAGCCCCTGGGAACAACCTTTGAAGGAACCGTAATTGGCAACAGCCTCGGCAATAAGTTCGGTGTCGGCGAACTCGGAACCGGTGCAGCCGCTCCCGTAAGAACACTCAACCAGCTACCGCGAGAACAATCCTGGAGCATTGGCATTGAGAGAGAAGTTGGTTGGAATATTTTGGTCGACGCTGAATATATCGGCAAGAAGGGAAGCAGGTTGTATCTGGGCGGGGACAACTATTACATCAACCACTTGCCCGACAGCATCGCCAGCCAATTCGTCACTAACTCGAGTTATTGGACGGGCACTCAACCCGTGCCCAGTTCGCTTGCGTTCGCAATCCAGGCCGTGACACCGCCTTACAGCAACGGATTCTGGGGAGCCAGCGCTTCCAATCCAAACGGCGCCGCATGGCAGCCGTGGAACGCCGACCTGGCTTATCCGCAGTATGGAACGACATCGTGGGGCGGCAATCTTTTGCAAAACGTTGATCCGCCGATTGGTAACTCGATATATAACGGGCTCGCTTTACGCGTCGAAAAGCGGTTCTCACAGGGTCTGCAATTCCTGGGCACTTACACGAACCAGAAGAGCATCGACAACGCGTCGATTGCCGGCAATAGCGTTTATATCAATGGCACGGCCGGCGCCACTCTGGCGCAGGTACAGGATCCCAATTGCCCGGCCTGCGAACGGTCTCTCTCGCAGTTCGACATTTCGCAGATTTTCCAGTTCACCGCTGTCTATCAATTGCCTTTCGGTCGAGGCAAACGCTTTGGCGCAGGCATCAATAAGTGGGTCGACACAGCATTTGGTAATTGGCAGGTCAACGGCATTTATCGCTGGGATACAGGACAGCCGCTCATTTTGTTTCTGAACGGCGGAACCTCGGTTCCGACTTTTGGGAACCAACGCCCAGACCTCAATGAGCCGCTGGAGAGAGCGAGCAGCCCAACTACCGCCTCGTATTTCACGTGCGGCTCGTGTGCGACGGAGGCGACAAAGCCGTTGCCCTATGCCTTGGGGACGTCTCCGCGCGTGCTGCCCAATGTCCGGGCACCGGGAACGAACAATCTCTCAGCCTCGATTTTCAAGGAGTTCCCGTTGCAATTCCGCGAAGGCGCCAGGCTGCAGTTCCGCGCCGAATCGTTCAACACCCTCAACCGCGTGCAATTCGCCGCTCCGAACACAACTGTAGATGGCGGTGCCTTCGGGCAGACTTCAGGCCAGGCGAATTCCCCCCGCATATTGCAACTCGCCCTCAAGCTCTATTTCTGAGAGCGAGAATGAGACGGCGGCGAGTTTCGGCTCGCCGTTTTTTTTCGTAGAATGGCCATCCAGTATGCTGGTCGTGATGCGCCCCGCACTTCCATTGCTTCTTCTCGCCTCGCTTTGCTGGGGACAAAGTACAAAATCCAGGGAATTGTTCGATCAAGCATTAGCCTCGCAACAGCACGGCGACCTCGATGTCGCCATCGCTGATTATCACCAAGTGCTGAAGCTCGAGCCAGGCCTCGTCGTCGCCCGCACCAACCTGGCCGCCGCTCTTCTGCAGCTTGGCCGCCTCGATGAAGCTGCCTCCGATTATCGTCTTGCGCTCAAACAACAGCCGAGCAATGCGCAAATCGCCGTGCTGCTCGGCAATTGTCTCGTCCTTCGCGGCACTTATGATGACGCGATCCAGTTACTTCGGCCTTTCGAGAAAAGTCATCCGCAAAATCTCGACATAGCATTTGTCCTCGGAGAAGCCCTCATTCATGCAGAGAAGCTGCAGGAAGGTTTGAATCTGGTGCAACGAGTCGCGACCGCCCGCAATGACGCCAATGCATGGACGCTCGCCGGAATGGTGCAATTGAAGCTCGGGAAATATACAGAAGCACGTGATAGCCTCGACCGCGGACTGCGCTTGGATCCGACTATCTCTGGCGCTTACACGTTAAGCGGCATAGCGCAGCTGCGCACGGGCGATGAAGAAGGAGCAAAGTCGGCTTTTCGCAAAGCCATCGAACTTGATGTCAATGACTTTGACGCCAGCTTGCGCTTGGGCACTCTTCTGCGTGCCGAGGGAAATTTGGAAGACGCGAAGACTTATCTCGGGCGAGCATTGCAAATCAATCCTCGTTCGCTTATGGCGCAGTATCAGATGGCTGTAACCGTGATGGCCGCTGGCGATGACGCGCAGGCAGCCACTGACTTCGAAGCGATTATTCGCGACGCACCGAACCTGCTCAAGGCGCACGTTCAACTCGCAGCCATTTATTACCGCTTGCGCCGCCCGGAGGACGGCCTGCGGGAGCGGCAAATTGTCGACAATCTGTTGGCAGAGCCCGAGAAGCAAGATCGCCAACTCGAAGGCGATCCCACGCTCAGCACCGACGTTTCGGCCGTCAGCGCGGCTCCTTCACATTGAGTACCCGATCCGCCGCCACGTGTTCGAGACGCTGCACCGTTCCCGAAGGCCAATGGATCTCGAGCGTATCCACAATCGCATCCGACCCCAGGCCGAAGTGCACCGGTCCGTCGCTCGACGAAGCATAACCGACGCTGGTGGTCATGTGGTTATATTGTGTTCCCGTTTTTGTGATCACCTTCACAACCGCTCCAATGCCGTCGCGATTGCTGCGCGTGCCCTCGAGCGCAACATCAAGCCAGTGGCCGGAGTTCGGACTCCGGTTCATCCAGATCTCGGCGTCCTTGCCAAGAGCGGTCGTGACCACATCGATGCGGCCGTCGCCATCCAGATCGCCAAACGCGACGCCGCGATGCCGCGCCGGAGGAAATGCGTTCAGGCCAGCCTCCTCCGTAAGCGGCAGCCATTGCCCCATGGCACCGGAATTGGCGGGGCCGGCAGTGGCAATACCCGCGCTAGCAGAACCGGCGTTAGAGAAACCAGGATTGCGAAACACAGTATTGTATTGTGCAATCTCCTCGTGCTGCGCCGGTAGGGCGTCGACGTGGCCGCGCGTGACAAATAAATCTTTCCAGCCATCGTTATCGAAATCGTAAAGGCCCGCGCCAAAGCCCGCCATCGGTCGGCTCGCCTTCGTCATGCCGCTCTTTGCGGTGATTTCAACGAAACTCCCTTTCCCGGTATTTTGAAACAGCGGAAACGTCTCGTTATTGAGCGCGACAAAAGCTATGTCGGGATACCCGTCGTTGTCGAAGTCACGAAAATCCAATCCCATACCGCTGATGAAGTCGCCGATGTCGACGAGCGCCACCCCCGCCTGAAAAGCCGATTCTTCAAACTTCCCCCCACCCAGATTGTGAAACAGAAAGTTGTAATAACCGTCGTTGGTGACAAACAGATCTTGTTTTCCGTCGAGGTCGTAGTCCGCCATGCCCACGCCCATGCCCTTGCCAATATGCGCGCGAATTCCCGACTGCGCCGACACATCGGTAAATGTGCCGTCTCCGTTATTAAGAAATAGCTGGTTGGGAAGGCCCTTATAAGATCGCGGATGACAATATTGCACCACCGCCGCATATTCGCAGCGCGGCTCGTTCTCATAATTCCATTGCAGATAATTGACGATGAAAAGATCGAGCAGTCCATCGTTGTTAACATCAACCCATACCGCCGCAATCGACCACAGCGGACCATATTCCTTGTCTGGGCGGTCGAGCCCCGCCTTCGCCGTAACATCGGTGAAAGTTCCATCCTTATTATTGTGGTAGAGAGTGTTTCGATGCAGCCCCGCCACAAAAATGTCCGGATACCCGTCATTGTCGTAATCGCCGACGGCCACGCCAAAGTCATATCCCGTCCCCGCCAAACCCGCCTCTTTCGTCACATCGGTAAATACGCCGTTGCCATCGTTGCGGAAAAGCCGGTTCGAATATTTCGGCGAATCTTTCTGCAACGTGGCCAGGTTGGCTCCATTGGTAAAGAAAATGTCCGGACGCCCGTCCTTGTTGTAATCGAGAATTGCGACCCCTCCCGCCATGGCCGCGGGCACGTGCCGAAAAGCAGTTTCGTCGTTCTCGAGGCGAAATGGAATCGCCTGAAAAGCGAAGCGGATCGGGCTTAGGGGCGGCGGCGCCGCCTGCACGAGAAGAAAGCGACCGACGAGCGCAACCAAAGCAAACGACGCGAGGATGCGAGCTAAAGAATTCATTGGCCGAGCACGACTCTGCGAACGCGACGGCGTCGTGCGTCCAGCCCAGTCGTTTCTTTCCGTGGATGACAGCGGCAAGCTTTCCTCTCGTCTACCGAGTGGACGTTAACTGTTCCTTCTGCAACCGAAACATAATGTCCTGCGGATTCCACTTCAGAAAATTGTCGATCACCTCCAGCATTTCTTGTCGTCGACCCTGGCTCTTATACAAGATGGCGAGCCTTTGATACGCCGGCTTCAACGATACATCCAATTCGATCGCTCGCTTGAATTGCCGCTCCGCCTCCGGCAAGTCTCCGCTACGCTGCAAAACCATCCCATAATTCATTGCGGCCTTTGCGCTTTGCGGTCGCAACTCTACCGTGCGCCGACCAAGTTGCACCGCGGCGGGCAAGTTTCCCTGTTGCAGCATCAAGCCCTCCAGAGCCGACAACGCGTCGAAATCTCCATTCCGCTGCTCCCCGGGCAGTGCTTCGAGCAAACGACCTCCCTCTTCTTCTAAGGTGGGCTGATTCTTCGACACCGCCGCCAGAATCTCGCCCAGCGCCAGATCGCGTTCCTGGAATTCGCGAGGCGGTTCACGCCAGGCTGTGACTTTAGGCGGAGCACTTTGCTGGTCGGCCGAGTCGCGCGCCGCCTCCAACGGCCGGCGCAGGATTCGATGATCGGTCAGAGCGGCGTGCGTTACATTCGTCGTGGGCGTGCTCGGCATGTGGCAACTCGCGCATTCATTTTGATTGGCCGGGTGCGCTGCCGGAGACAATTTCGCATGACATGACAAGCAAATTGCGCGGACCTCGCGCTGGCGTTCGATGTTCGCGCCAGATGCCGCGCCAGTCGCGCCGTGCGGGTCATGGCACGTGCCGCACCATAGCTTACCCGCAGACTTGCGCGCGCATTCGCTCTCCGCAAGTTCCTCCACTTGGCTGACAGCAATAACATCCTTATTGTCGCCGCCGCGCAGGATGTAAGTAGCAAAAGTCCGCTCTGCCGCGTCTCCGGGATGAAAGTCTGCCCACGTTTTCTCGGGATTTAAAATGCGCCCCGCCGCCTCGAGGTGACATTGTTCGCAGATGCTGTCGCGCGCCGCTCCAGCCAACCGTGCGGGATTGACAATGTTTTTCGCAGAAGGATGCCGCGCGTGCTCCTCGCCAGCCCCGTGGCACCTCTCGCAACTGATCGACCGAAGCGTCCCTTGAAGCCGCCGTCCATCGGCATCCGCAAACCGCGCCGCTCCGGCATGACAAAAAAGACAGGCATCGCTCATGGCGCGATCAAAATCGATAACCGGAGCCGCGGCATAGCCCGGCGACACGTCCCACCCGTAACTCTTAAACCACGAAGCGGGCGACTCAAACAGATAATCGCCGATCTGCACCAGGAAGCTGCTGCCCATGAGTCCGCCGCCCACTTGGTAGCGTACCGTGTAGTCAGCCGTAAGCCCGCCTTCCAAGAGATTGTGAACCATGCTCCGATTCGCGTAATCAATGCTGATTTCGCTATGCGAACGCTCGTGTGTGATTTTGCCGGGAGACTTCGTCTCCGGTGGAATAAGAGAATTGCCCATCGGCGTAGCCAGAAAGCGCGCACTCTGCTTCTGGTGGCAGGAGGCGCAGTCTGGAGCGGCCGCTTGTGCCCTTAGATCAAACCAATTCACCGTCCCGGCCAGGCCCAGAAGCAGCAGGCGAAGTAGAGTTTGCAGACTCATTCTCATCGCGCGTCACAACCGTAACCCTCTCGCCCGCGATCGATCGCCTTTTGCATCGCGCACTATTATGTCTTATTAATGCCTTGAAAAAAACGATATTGTTGAGGTTCGTAGGTATCTCCCATGTTATGATCGGCCGGTTGCCAAGCCGGGGCCCGCTCCCGTCAGGCGCGCAGCCGCGGTTCGTCATGGCGAAATTGGACAAGAAGTTGCTTCTCGTGGCGGCCCTGTTTTTGCTCTCCTCGCCAATTTTTGCGCAGGCTCATTCCTCCCGCAGCTTCGACGCCGCTGCCGATGCATTTCAAAAAGGGGACCTCGCATCCGCTGAGGCCAGTCTAACTGAAATGCTGCATGCTCAGCCGCGCGATGCTCAGGCGCTCGGACTGCTCGCGGTTGTCCTCGACACGGAAAAGAAATTCTCCGACGCCGACAGCATCTACCGCCGCGCCCTCGCCCTCACGCCCAGCTCAGCTTCGCTACTCAATAACTTTGGAAATCATGAACTCGCGACCGGCGACGTGGTTGGTGCCCGCAAGACGTTCCTCAAGGTCGTCGCCATGCGCCCTGATCATCCCAATGCCAACCTTCAGCTGGCCGCGATTGCCGCCGATCAAAAGAATGGCACCGAGGCTCTTCATTATCTGCAACGTCTGGCGACGTCCCAGCCGTCCACGCCCCAGTTCGATCTTCTACGTATGCGCGCGCTCTATCTCTGCGGTCGCGAGGAAGAAGCGAATCAACGGATGCGGGCATTCTCAAATTCCGCCGGCCACGATGCCCAGTTGACCTTCTCGGCTGGACTAGCGCTCGTTTCGGTTGCGAAGTACGAACAAGCAGAAGATTTCTTCTCACGCACTCTCGAAGTCGAGCCCGGCAATTTCGACGTCCTCTATAATCTCGGCCTCGCCGCCTTCCACGCCGCGCATCGGCAGCGCGCCCACGATGTGTTACAGGCCGCTCTTGCCGAGCAACCTCAGAATGTCGACGCGCTCTACAATCTCGCCGTCGTTGACATCGATCTCAAGCGGAGCGCCGATGCGTTGCCCCTGCTCGGCCAGGCTGCGCACCTGGATCCCGCGCGTCGCGATGTGCAGTTGACGCTCGCTCAGACTTTAAGCGCTCTGGGATATTACGCCGACGCCGTCACCGCCTATGAGAGTTATCTCAAGCTTGCGCCCACTGACGATACAGCCCAACGCGAACACGCTTTCATGCTGGCAGTGTGCGGGCGCAAGGACTTGGGGGTGCCGAAGCTTGAGACATTTCTTCACGCGCACCCCCGCGACGCCACGGCGCATTACGAAATTGCCGTGGTCGAGTCAGCCGCTGATCCAGCCGATGCCGCGGCACAGCTCGAAACGGCGCTTGCGCTCCAGCCCGATTTTGGTCCCGCCCGTTTTGCGCGCGGAGCCCTGCATTGCCAGAAGGGAGAGTTCGCGGCCGCGCTCCCCGACCTGGAATTCGCTGCCAAGCAATATCCGGACAACGCGTTGGTCC
>Ga0210398_10004899_pt1 | contig 12492 bp, 14 predicted proteins | sample IncBWC4OmetaG_FD_161047 | JGI IMG/M metagenome (GOLD analysis project Ga0210398, IMG submission 161047) | Forest soil microbial communities from Barre Woods Harvard Forest LTER site, Petersham, Massachusetts, United States - Inc-BW-C-4-O | ecosystem: Environmental > Terrestrial > Soil >... | reverse complement strand
CTGGTCGACTGTCCGCCGTCGCTCAATCTCTTGACCATCAACGCCATGGCGGCGGCCAACGCCATTCTGGTGCCGCTGCAATGCGAATTCTTCGCGCTCGAAGGCCTGTCGCAATTGCTCAAGACCGTTGAGTCTGTGCGGGCACAGCTCAATCCCGATCTCACCATCCATGGCGTCGTGCTGACCATGTATGACGCGCGCAACAATTTGTCGGGCCAGGTCGTTGCCGACGTGCGCGAATTCATGGGGCGGAAAGTCTACGACACCATCATTCCGCGCAATGTGCGCGTCTCGGAAGCACCGTCCTATGGCAAGCCGGTGCTGGTCTACGATCTCAAATGCAGCGGCAGCGAAGCCTATCTGCGGCTGGCGACGGAGATCATCCAGCGTGAAAAAGAACTGCTCGCCAGTTGAGCGTCATCAGCTATTGCCGGCGGCAGCTTAGACACGCGCAACAGTAAACGCGGAATAGTCTTGTGAGTGAAAATCCAGGGAAGGCGGCGATGGCGGAGGACGCAGCGCGATCGCGATTGGGCCGCGGACTTGCAGCCCTGATCGGCGACGTCGGCACCGAGAGCTCGGCCGAGCGGCCACGCGGCCAGCGGCGAGCACCGACCACTTCGCTGCGGCCGAATGCGCGCAATCCGCGGCGCGTCTTCGCCGAGGACGAGCTGGATGAACTGACGGCTTCGCTGCGCGAGCGCGGCATGATTCAGCCGATCGTGGCGCGGCCGGTGCGTGGCGCGCCCGACGCCTACGAGATCATCGCCGGCGAGCGGCGCTGGCGCGCGGCGCAGCGCGCTGGCCTGCACGAGGTACCGGTCGTCATCATCGAAGCGACCGACGAAGAGTCGTTGCAGCTTGCGATCATCGAGAACGTGCAGCGCTCAGACCTCAATCCGCTCGAAGAAGCCGAAGGCTATCGGGCGCTGGTGGAAGATTACAGCCACACCCAGGACGACATCGCCAAAATGGTCGGCAAGAGCCGCAGCCATGTCGCCAACACGCTGCGGCTGTTGAAACTGCCGCCTTCGATTCGCGCCTATATTTTCAAAGGCAAGCTCGACGCCGGCCATGCCCGCATGCTGGTTGGCCAGCCCAATGCCGAAAAACTCGCGGAAGAGATCGTCGCGCGCGGCCTCAATGTCCGTCAGGTCGAGGAAATCGCGCGCCAGGAATCAGACCGCAACGGCAAGTCTCATTCCGGCCGCAAGCGATCGTCGGAAAAAAGCGCCGACACGCTGGCGCTGGAAAAGCGTATGTCCGACGCGCTCGGCCTGGTCGTCAGTATCGATGCGCGCGGCGAGCGCGGTGTCGTCAGCATCCGCTACCGCAACCTCGATCAGCTCGACGATCTGGCGCAGCGCTTGGGTAAGAAGCAGTAAGGCGTCTATTTACTCCACGCTGCCTTGAACGCCTTGCGTTTCTCCGGGTCGTACAGGCTCGCATAATCGTATTTGAGCGGTCTCGACGGCTCGACGTGGAGCGTGGCGAACACCGGCCCTTGTTGTTCGAGCACATGGCCGACTTGTTGCTCAAACATGCGCAGATCGGAAAAATCGTAGGTTGCTGCGTAGCCCGCCGACCGCGCGATGTTGGCGAAATCCACCTTCGGATTTGGAATCGGATGGCCGCCGTTGGCTTCGTAGGTGTCGTTGTGAGCGACGAAGTGAATGAGATTCTTCGGCGCTGCCGCCGCGATGGTCACCAGGCTGCCGAGATTCATCAAAAGGCTGCCGTCGCCTTGCAGGACGACGACGCGCCGATCCGGCCGGCCGAGTGCCAGGCCGAGTCCGTGGGATGAATCGAGCCCCATGGCGCCGATCGACAGATAGTTGAGCGGCCGCGGACTGACCTCGACCCAGTCGACGGCGGAACTGTAGGTCGCGATCACCGCTTCGTTGGTGATGTGGCGGGCCAGGATGCGAAAGCATTCGTCGCGTTTCATCATGATACTTTGGGGCTCCGGCCGACCAGGAACGCCACCGGCTGCGACTCGGCATAGGCCTTGTCGATCGCCGGCTTGATCTTGGCAATGTCGGCGTCGACGCTGAGCAGGTGATGCGCGATGCCCATGTCGTCGAGGATCGGCTCGACGATGCGCACACCGTAGCGCGGCGATTCCTTCGGTGCTTTTTCGGGATCGTGTTGCAACAGCCCAATCATCATGCAGATCGGCTGCTTGTACTCCACCGCGACGCCACGGATGGCGTTGATCGAATCGAGGAATCCGGTGTGCTGGATCAGGACCAGCGCGCGCTTGTCGCTATAGGCGAGCCCGGTGGCGATGCCGATGCACTCGTCTTCCTTGCAGACACGGACGAGGCGGAGATCCTTGTCCTTTGCGATCGGCGCCAACAGCCCGGCGCTGGTGACGATGTCGGGCACCGAGAGGATATATTCGACTCCGCTCGCCTTGATCGCGGCAATGATGCCGGCGCCGCTGAGCTCTCGCGCCGTGGCACCGGCACGCGTCACTGTCGCTTCCATCCAACTCTCCAAAGCCCGCCGCGAAAGGGCGCCAGCGTAGCTGGGATCGGGGATTGGTCAATCCAGCCCTGCGGTTGTTGTCGGTCTGGATTGACAGTGCTCGTGGGCAGCCCGCTTAATCCCGGCCGCCTCACTGGATAGGACGCACCGATGGCCGCTGAGCTGCCGCATTACGAAATCCTCGCCGTGCGCTACGGCACCTCGAGCGCACGCCCGGCGAGCCAGAACTTCATCATGTCCGACGGCCACGACGGGCCGATGCCGATGGATTTTTATGTCTGGGTCATTCGCGGCGAGGGCCGCACCGTCGTCGTCGACACCGGATTTTCCGCGGGCGCTTCGGAGCGGCGCAACCGGCGCTTTGTGCATCGGCCGGCGGAGGCACTGGCGCAGGCCGGCGTCGATCCGGCGGCGGTGCAGGACGTGGTGATCACGCATCTGCATTGGGATCATTCCGGCAACATGGATCTGTTTCCCAACGCCACGTTCCACATCCAGGATGCCGAGATGGCGCAGGCCACCGGCCGCTGCATCTGCCACAAATGGTTTCGCCGCCAGTCCGAGGTCGATGACGTGGTGGCGCTGGTCAAGAATCTCTACGCCGGGCGCGTCAAATTCCACGACGGCGAAGGCACCCTGGCGCCCGGCGTCACCGTCCATCTCGTCGGCGGCCACACCGGCGGCTTGCAGATCGTGCGCGTGCACACCTCGCGCGGATATGTCGTGCTGGCGAGCGACGCCGTGCACTACTGGATGAATCTCGCCGAGCAGAATCCGTTTCCGCCGGCGAACGTCATGGACGCGCTGGAAGCATTCCGCATCGTCGAGGATTTAGCCGGCGACCGCGACCACATCATTCCGGGCCACGATCCCCTGGTGCTCAGCCGTTTCCCGCCGCTGCGCGGCAATCTCGATATCGTGCGCGTCGATCTAGCGCCGGTGATGTGATTCGCGCGCCCGTTCGACCCGCTTGATCAATTCGGTAATCGTGGGGCTTGTTGCAAACGTCATGATCTGCACCGGCGCGCAAAACGCGACTTGGTCGCCGAATACCGTCGGGTGCCGCAGCGACAGCACCACGCGCGGCGGGCTGGTCATCGCCGCGTAACTGACATTGGTGATGTCAGCCAGCGCGATGCGTTGCTCCTGTCCATTATTTTTCACGACCAGGGCGTCGCCATCGTCCAAAACTTCGTCGACGAGATCGAACACATACTTTTTCATGAAATAGATGCCGAGAACGAAAATGATTGGCGTGATAATCACCAACGGAAACAGACCGGATCCCTTCGACAGCGCCGCATAAAGCCCGAGACCGCCGATCAGAACACAGCCGCCGACCCAAATGAGCGGGAAGATACGCTTGTAGTAAAAGGTGAGGGTCGATGAGATGCGGCTCATGCGGGCCCCCGGCAGTGTGTTATTCCGCCGCCGTTCGTCCTGCGCTGCCAGTGCCGAACCGCCGCTCGATGTAATCGATGACGATCTTCTGGAAATCGGCGGAGACCGTTGGGCCGCGCAATGTCATGGCTTTCTTGCCGTCGATGAAGACGGGCGCGGTCGGTGTCTCGCCGGTGCCGGGTAGCGAGATGCCGATATCGGCGTGCTTGGATTCGCCCGGGCCGTTAACGATGCAGCCCATGACCGCGACGTTGAGGCCTTCGACGCCCGGATAGCGCGTCTTCCAAGCCGGCATCGAGTCGCGAATGAAGCTCTGGATGCTGGATGCGAGTTCTTGGAACGTGGTCGAAGTCGTGCGGCCGCAACCGGGACAGGCGGCAACGAGCGGCACGAAGGTGCGCAAGCCGACGGTCTGCAACAATTCCTGCGCGACCTTCACTTCGAGAGTCCGGTCGCCGTTCGGCTCGGGCGTCAGCGAAATGCGGATCGTATCGCCAATGCCTTGCTGCAGCAGCACACCCATGGCGGCGGAGGATGCGACGATGCCTTTCGAGCCCATGCCGGCCTCGGTGAGGCCGAGATGCAGCGCGTAATCGCAGCGCCGCGCCAGCTCGGCATAGACGCCGATCAGGTCCTGAACCGCAGACACTTTTGCGGACAGAATGATGTGGTCCTTCGGCAGACCGATTTCCTCGGCGCGCTCGGCCGACAGCATCGCTGATTGGATCATGGCCTCGCGCGTCACGTCGCGGGCATCGACCGGATGGTTCGACTTGGCGTTCTCATCCATCAAATGGGTGAGCAGCTCCTGGTCGAGCGAGCCCCAATTGGCGCCGATGCGCACCGGCTTATTGTGCTTGATCGCGGTCTCGACGATGGCGCCGAACTGCCGGTCCTTCTTTTCCTTAAAACCCACATTGCCGGGATTGATGCGGTACTTGTCGAGCGCCTCGGCGCAGGCCGGATGATCGGCCAAGAGCTTGTGGCCGATGTAATGGAAATCGCCGACGATCGGTACGTCGACGTTCATCTTGAGGAGCCGCTCCTTGATGTGCGGCACGGCGGCCGCCGCCTCGTCGCGGTCGACGGTGATGCGGACGATCTCGGAACCGGCCCGCGCCAGCGCCGCCACCTGCTTCGCCGTTCCGTCGACGTCTGCCGTGTCGGTATTGGTCATCGACTGCACCACGATGGGTGCGCCGCCGCCGACGGTCACGTTGCCGACCTTGACGCCGACCGTTTGATGCCTTGCGGCGGGACCGGAAAATTCCATCATAATCAGTACCTTAAGCTAACGCTGCGGTCTTCAGCCCGATCATCCAGTGAGGCCTAGACCCCCTGCATATAGCGTCACCGGGGCCAGTTGACGAGGACGATACCGCCCGCAACCAAAGCCACCGCGAGCGCGAAAGCAGCGGTCAGTGGCTCATTCAATACCAGATGCCCGGCCGCCACGCCAAAGAGCGGCGCCAGGAAGGTGAATACCGACAGGCGGGCGGCCGAATAGCGCACGATGAGCGCAAACCAAACCGCAAAGGTGACGCTCACCACCCAAATCGTCTGATAGGCAAAGGCGCCGATGGCGATGGCCGAAGGCACGCCATTCATACGTTCGCCGAAGACCAGCGCGCCCGCGGCGAGCAGCGGCGCCGACACCACGAGCTGGTAGAGCAATGTTTTCTCGGCGCTGATGCGATTGAGCATGCTTGCTTTGATCACCAGCGTCGTCGCCGCCCAGGCGGCGCCGGCACCGACAAACATGATATCGCCGAGCACCTGGTGCGGATCGGTCGCCGGCGTCGGCAGGCCGAAGGCGATGACGATGCCGATGAACGACAGCAACAGGCCGAGCCATTGCGACAGCGAGAAATGATCGCCCGGAACCAGCCAGCGCGACCCGATCACGACGAAGAACGGCGCGAGGTAGAGGAACAACACGCCGCGCGTCGCAGTGGTCCACACCAGACCGCGATAGATCAGCACGAATTCGAGCGCGAACAGGACGCCGGCCAAAACGCCCGCGCCCAATGTGCCGTCGCGCTTGAACAGCGTCATGCCGCGGGCTTGGGTCCAGGCATAAACGATGATCGCGGCAAGCGCCGAGCGCGCCGACGATTGGATCAGCGGCGGGATATCGTGGATCGCAAGCTTGATCGTGACATTATTGAAACCCCAACTCAGGCACAGCCCGATCGTGACGATGATCGCGAGCGCGTCGAGCGGGCGGGACGATGGGGCAGGGGGCACGGGCGTCCTTCTGTTCGGCCAAAGTGCCGTGGATTATGCTTGCGTGTCCAGTGACGCAAGGGCGGAACAGCTAGGGGTTATTTAGACGATGGATCAGGCCAATCAGATGCTGACATTCCGGTGCCCGCCGCAGCTGAATAAAATTTTACCGCGTCCGATCCCGGCGGTGCTCGGCCTGCCCGATTGGTTCAAGGCGTTGCCGCACAAGGCCGCCAATTCGATCACCGGCGAGGACAACGAGACGGTAAAAAAATGTCCGCCCTTCATCGACGCCATGACCTTCGGATTTCTCATTCCGCTGGCCGCCGATCTTGAAGTGCGCGACGGCGAATTCAGCTGGGATTTCGAGCTGCCCGAGGGTGCCGCCGGCGAGTACTCGCACTCACCGATCGATTATCACGATCCGAGCCAGATCGCCGGCACGCCGTTCCATGATGACGATCGCTTCGTCATCAAGTTTAACAATTTCTGGACCATCGAAGCGCCGCAAGGCTATTCGCTGCTGTTCACCCATCCGGTCAACCGCACCGATCTGCCGTTCACCACGATCACCGGGCTGGTCGACAGCGACACGTTCTTTCAGAGCCCGGTCAATTTCCCGGCGCGCTGGCATGACTTGAATTTCGACGGCGTTTTGCCCAAAGGCACGCCTGTCGCCCAGTGCCTGCCGGTCAGGCGCGAGACTTGGGGCAGTCGCTTCGACGTGCTGTCCGGAGACGACACCGCCGAAATGATAAATACCCGTTCCGCGATCGGGCGTGAGACCGGCATTTATCGCCGGCAATTTCGCGCGCCGAAACGCTAGAGTGCCAATCGTTTCATATTAAAACGATTGGCACTCTAGCATTTTAGTGGGGCATGATCTTTTCCGAAAACCGGTATCCACTTTTCGGGATCATGCTCTAGCTGTTAGTTCCGCGCAGAAATCGTGCGGCGGCGCTCGGCTTGAGCCAGAATCGGCCGCGACTAGACTTCACCAACGACGACAGCGCACTGCCAAAGCCTTTAGAATCGCGGCGCGCGACGGTGCGGAAGCAATCGTGGCCGGCATCGCGCTGACCGAGTGCGAGCAGACAAAGCCCGAGTCTGACCCAGGAAGTCTGGTCGCCGGGATTGATGATGAGGTAACGGCGAAAATAATCGGCGGCCGCCTGGCTCTCGCCGTTCTCCTGAAGCGCTTGCGCGATGCCGAACAGCGCGTCGGGTGAGTCGGGCACTATGGCGAGCGCTCGCGCAAAGGCTGATTTGGCGCCGTCAAAACGTCGGCGCCGGAGCAAAACATAGCCGAGCTGGATCGACATTTCCGGCATCATCGGCGCCACGTCGAGGCCGCGCATGAGCGCCTCGGCAGCCTCCTCATGGCGCTCCATCGAAGCCAGCAGGCGGCCGAGCTCGAGGAATGCCGCGGCGTAGGGCGGCTGCCGTTTGGTCGTGCGCTTGAGCCTCGAATAGGCCTCGTCCGCCCTGCCGGCCTGACGCAGCGCGATCGCCAGCATGGTATCGCTCTGCGCATCGTGACGGCCGCGGGCGGCGTCTTCGAGCGGCGCAATGGCGTCAAGCGGCCTACCCTGCATCATCAGCGCGGATCCGAGCACGTACGACGCCCTGGCGTTGCGCCGGTCAGCGTTGAGCACGTCGCGGGCGATTTGCTCGGCTTCGTTGGGACGATTGCCACCTAAGGCCGTCATGGCCCTTCGCAGCACATCGTCGTTGCCACCGGCGCCACTGCCGGGCACCCAGGGATGGCCGGGCCGGTTCGTCGTCATTTCACTTTATCGTTCGCGGCAATGCGAGCAAATGCCGGCGATTTCGACCAGCGGGCTTTTCGGCGTAAACCCCGCCGCGCGCGACGACGCCTTGAGCGCTTCGGCGGCGCCGCCGCCCGGCGCCTCGCCGACTGCGCCGCAACGCTCGCAGATGAGAAAGACGACGAGATCATCACCGGCATGATTATGCACACAAGCGACAAAGGCATTGCGGCTCTCGATGCGATGCACGAGACCGTTATCGCGCAGAAAATCGAGTGCGCGATAGACCGTGATCGGCGCCGGCCGCGTGTCGCCTGCCAAATGGTCGATGATTTCGTAAGCGCCGAGCGGCTTGTGACTGGCGAGCAGCGCTTCGAGCACTTGGCGCCGGATCGGCGTCAGCCTTTGCGCGCGCGCCGCACATTGCGCTTCGGCATGCGCAATGGCGCTGCTCGCGCAGCGGGCGTGGTCGTGATCGGGTGCGGGGAAGATCGCGCGCGGCATGCTGGTCATGTCTCGATCATCGTAACGGGCGAACTTACCTCAAAGCGCGTCAATGGCCCATTCCGCGCCTGATGAAGGGGGTGAGCCAAAAATCGCGAAAACGTGACGCTAGGCCCGAGATTTATGTTGCACCGCAGCAAAAAGCGTCCCACATTCCCGGCAGTTCACAACAGTTTAGGCCCATAAGGCGCCATTTTAGCACAGGCGCCGCATTGAATTGGGGATCGCCATGTTGAAAGGAAAGTCCGCCCTGGTGACAGGGTCGACCTCGGGCATCGGCCTCGCCATTGCCCGCGCCATGGCCGCGCAGGGCGCCAACGTCACCATCAACGGCTTCGGCGACGCGGCGGGAATCGAAAAAGAGCGCGGCGGCATCGAGAAGGAATTCGGCGTCAAGGCGGTCTACTCGGCGGCCGACATGACCAAGCCCGGCGAAATCGCCGACATGGTGAAGACGGCGGAGAAGACGTTCGGCTCACTCGACGTCCTGGTGAACAATGCCGGCATCCAATTCGTCTCGCCGATCGAAGACTTTCCGATCGAAAAGTGGGATCAGATCATCGCCATCAATTTGTCGGCGGCTTTCCACGCCATCCGCGCCGCGGTGCCCGGCATGAAATCGCGCAAATGGGGCCGCATCATCAGTACCGCCTCGGCCCATTCGCTGGTCGCCTCGCCGTTCAAGTCCGCCTATGTCACCGCAAAGCACGGCATTGCCGGTCTGACCAAGACCGTCGCCCTCGAACTCGCGACCTTCGGCGTCACCTGCAATTGCATCAGCCCTGGCTATGTGTGGACGCCGCTGGTCGAGAAGCAAATACCGGATACGGCAAAAGCGCGTGGCATAACGGAAGAACAGGTCAAACGCGATGTGATTTTGGCAGCGCAGCCGACCAAGGAATTCGTCACCGTCGAAGAGGTGGCGAGCCTCGCCGTCTATCTTTGCTCCGACGCCGCGAGGTCGATCACCGGCGCCAATCTTTCGATCGACGGCGGCTGGACCGCCGAGTGAGCGGCGTGCCGAGCATGATCCCGAAAAGTGGAAACCGGTTTTCGGAAAAGATCATGCTTAAAACAAAAAATCTAGCAGCTGCATGATCAAAATACTCTCGTCGCTGTTGCCCGGCCGCGCGCCGGAGCAAAATGCTGCGCCGAAGCCGAAGCGCATCAATCTCGCGCTGCAAGGCGGCGGCGCGCATGGCGCCTTCACCTGGGGCGTGCTGGAACAGCTTCTCAGCGACGACCGGCTCGCCATCGAGGGTATTTCCGGCACGTCGGCGGGCGCGGTGAATGCCGTGATGCTGGCCGACGGCCTTACACGCGGCGGCCGCGACGAGGCGCAGAAACGGCTCGCCGAGTTCTGGCGCGCGGCCTCATCTAGCGGCAGCCTGCCGGCACTGCAGCGCGCCGTGATGGAGCGGTTGCTTTCGTTCACGCCGCTCGAAGGCACGCCGGTGCAGGCCTGGTTCGACGCGATGTCGCGCTATTTCTCGCCGTACGACGTCAATCCGCTCAATATCAATCCGCTTAAGGATTTGTTCGAGAAGTTCGTCGATTTCGAGGCGCTGCGCGCCAATGCCGACCTGCAAATTTTCATCTCGGCGACAAATGTACAGACCGGCCGGGTGCGCATCTTTCCGCGCGACAAGATCACCGCCGATGCGGTGATGGCCTCGGCGTGTCTGCCGCTGTTGTTCCGCGCCGTCGAGATCGACGGCGTGCCTTATTGGGACGGCGGCTATCTCGGCAATCCGGTCATCTTTCCGTTTTTCCGCACCACCACCACCGAGGACGTGCTGGTGGTCCAGATCAATCCGCTGGTGCGGCAAGAGACGCCGACATCGTCCAGCGAGATCATGAATCGTATCAACGAGATCACGTTCAATTCCTCGCTCATCGGCGAATACCGCGCCATCGATTTCGTTGCCCGCTTGATCGACCAGGGCAAGCTGCCGCGCGGCACCGGGCCCGGACAATATCGCCGCATCAACGTGCATCGCATCGTGCTCGACCGCTTCGGCACCCATTTCGATGCCTTCAGCAAGCTTTCGACTGACTTCGATTTTTTCGAGATGCTGCACGTCAGCGGCAAGCGCGCTGCACGGCGTTTCCTTGACGAGCATTTCGACGATATCGGCGTGAAGAGCACGGTGGATTTGCCGGCCGAAGCGCAGGCCGAATGGGCGTGATAAGCTCTTTTTGATGCCCGACGTGGTTTCACTGCTCACCGCTGAAGTCGGCTCCGCGCGGCTCGAAATCTGCGTCGCGGACATCACGACGCTTGCAATCGATGCCATCGTCAATGCCGCCAACCGGACCTTGCTCGGCGGCGGCGGCGTCGACGGCGCGATCCATCGCGCCGCGGGACCGGAGCTACTCGCCGAGTGCCGAATGCTCGGCGGTTGCGCGACCGGCGCCGCCAAGATCACGCGGGGTCATCGGCTGCCGGCGAAGCATGTCATTCACGCCGTCGGTCCGGTCTGGAACGGCGGCGGGGAGGGCGAGGCGGAGCTGCTAGCGTCCTGTTATCGCACGGCGCTGGACTTGGCCGTGGCCTATCGCCTGACCTCGATTGCATTTCCCGCAATCTCGACCGGCGTCTATCGCTTCCCGCCGGACCATGCTGCGCGCATCGCGGTGGGCACCGTGGCTGCTGAATTGGCAGCGTCACCGCGCGGTGTCGCGCGTGTCGTGTTTTGCTGCTTCGCGCCGGCCGCGGCCGACCACCACAGCGCAGCTTTTGCCGATCTGGGATTGGCCTGACGGCGCCAGCGGGCCCTCATCCAAGGCTCAGCCAGCCTAAAAAACGGCTGGACAATATCATAAGGTAACTTATATTGTGCTGGCGCTTCTTAAGCAGCCATATTGCTGCTGGTCTGGGGGATTCGTTATGCTGCCACGCTCGCTCAACAGAGAATTTGCCTTCACTATCAATGATGTCGCCCGCATGTTGCGGACCTACGCGGATTACAGGGGCAGTCAGTTTGGGGTCACCAGGGCGCAATGGGCCGTGCTAGTGCGGCTCGATCGATTCGAGGGGCTGAAGCAGTCAGAGCTTGCCGAAATGCTCGACCTGCAGCCGATCACCCTCACCCGCCTGCTCGACCGGCTGTGTGAGTCAGGCCTGATCGAGCGCCGCTCGGATCCCAACGACCGCCGCGCCAAGCGGCTGTTTTTGACGGCGGCGGCGCGGCCCATGCTCGAGCAGCTTGGCGCGCTTGGCGAGGACATGATGACGACGGCACTGGCCGGCGTTTCGCGCGAGACCGTCGAGCAGATCGTCGCCCAGCTGGCGGTGGTGAAGGAAAATTTGCGCCAGGCGATCCAGCAGCGGCCCGCCCCCGGCGCAGCGGGAGAGCGCCACTATGGCTGAACCCGTCCTCAAGCTTGCACCGAGTCTCAAGCCGGCGAAGCCGCGCGCCGCGACGCTGACCGACGCGCTGCGCAAGCGCATGCGCTTCATTCTTCTGGTCGTCGTGCCGGTCATCGCCGTGGTCACCGGACTTGTGTTCTACATGATGGGTGGCCGCTACGTTTCGACCGACGACGCCTATGTCCATGCCGCCAAGCTGATGGTGTCGACCGACGTTTCCGGCCTCGTCAGCGAGGTCGATGTGCGTGAAGGCCAAACGGTCAAGGCCGGCGATGTGCTGTTCCGCGTCGACCCGCGGCAGTTCCAGATCGCGCTGGACAATACCAAGGCCAGTCTGGCGCAGACCGCATTGTCGCTGCAGGCGATGAAGGAGGACTACACGCGCATGCAGCAGGACATTGCCGCGCAACAGTCTCAGGTCGAACTGGATGAGACCACGTATGCGCGCGATGCGGCGCTGTTGAAGACCAACGCGGTCGCCCAGTCCACCTACGACCAGGCGCGCTTCACCCTTGATGGCGACAAGAGCAAGCTCGAATCGCTGCGTCAGCTCGCGCAAGTCCAGCTCGCTCGGCTCGGCGGCAACGCGGATTTCGCCGTCACTGAGCATCCGCAATATCTGCAGGTCAAGGCGCAGGTCGACGAGGCGCAACGCCAGCTCGATCACACCGTGGTGCGCGCGCCGTTCGACGGCGTGGTGACCCAGGTCGATGCGTTGCAGCCCGGTAC
>Ga0210398_10004898_pt1 | contig 12495 bp, 8 predicted proteins | sample IncBWC4OmetaG_FD_161047 | JGI IMG/M metagenome (GOLD analysis project Ga0210398, IMG submission 161047) | Forest soil microbial communities from Barre Woods Harvard Forest LTER site, Petersham, Massachusetts, United States - Inc-BW-C-4-O | ecosystem: Environmental > Terrestrial > Soil >... | reverse complement strand
AGCCGTTGGTACCGGACTTAGTGATTGCATTCATCACCGCGCCACTGAATTTTCCATATTCGGCGTCAAAACTGTTGGTGATCAGCCGAAATTCCTCGATGGAATCTAGGTTGGGAACCAATCCAGCGCCCAAGTTGCGGCCCTCGCTAACATCGCCCCCGTTCACCAGGAAGGCGTTCGCCGTTTCGCGCTGGCCATTGACCGAGATATTGCCGGCGTTCGTTAACCCTCCCGCCACCGGACGGTCTTGCTGAATCGTCGCGGCTGTGGTGGGCGCAACGCCCGCCTGCAGGCCCAAAAGATCGATGTAGCTGCGCCCGTTCAGAGGAAGAGCGAGCATTTTCTTCGAGTCGATTACGTCGCCAAGTTGCGTGCTTTCTGTTTGTACTTGCACGGCATTGGCTTCCACCTTGACCACTTCCTGCTGCACGGAGCCGACCTCGAGAGTTACATCGACCTGCAGCTGATCATTAACCTTCACAACGATGTCTGTTTCGACAAAAGTGCGGAATCCACCGGCGGTAACCGACAGTTTATAGTTGCCAGCGGGGAGCGCGAGGATCCGGTACGATCCGTCCGCGGCGGAGGTAGCTTCTTGTTTGAAATTGGTTTCCACGTTGATCAGCGTGACGTGCGCCCCGGCAATTGATGCCTGTGTTTTATCGCGAACCACTCCTTGAATCGAACCGGTGACATCGGCGCGCAAAACGGTCGAGCTAAAAAACATTCCGAGAATGAGAACGAATCCGGGCGGCAAAGACCTAAGGCGATTTCGCATTGGTCCCTCCTGCGAGGCGGTACATTTACATGAAGTGGGACGAGAATCAAGCATTAGTTTCGATTTAGTGCTTTCTATTTCGATTTATTACTTTTCCAGTTTGTTTCCATCAGGATTTCGATTGCGATCTAAAGTCACGTCGATCCGTGCAGGATCCTGCTTGGGAATGCTCCGAGTGCGACAGAGCACAGTCAAACGTGCCAATTCGCGCAGGCTCGACGGTCCAACAGGTGTAACAGGTGTAACCGTCCGAAAACAAAGCCCGATAAAAAGAGTGTTTGCCGACGCTGGAGCAAGTCTTTCCTCATCGCCGTGGCGTAGGCAGCCGAACGCCAATTGCATCTCGAGCTGCCTTGTCGTAGTTTCTTCTCCCAGCACTTACGGGATCAACTTCGGGCCTGTTCGAGCCGGTGTTTCCCGCGACTTTGCTCAAGGAGGGATCTTGTTCCAGCGGAGAATTTTCCGGCCAGTTCTCACGATCTGGGCCGTAATGGCGCTAACACAATCCTGCGCACGCGCGCAGCAAAGCTATGAAGTGATCGTGCAGAATGGCGCCCCCATGAAAACGCGTGACGGCGTGACGCTCCACGCGGACATTTACCGTCCGAAGTCCGACGAAAAATTTCCGGTCGTCCTGATGCGGACGCCCTATGACAAAAGCGTGGGTTGGGCGGCCTCGCCTGCGTATCAGATTGCCGGGCACGGCTATGTCGTCATCGTACAAGACGTTCGCGGGCGCTACACCTCAGAAGGCGAGTTTTATCCGTTCCGCCACGAGTCCGCCGACGGCTACGACGCAGTTGAATGGGCTGCTGCGCTGCCATTCTCGAACGGCAAGGTCGGGATGATGGGAGGTTCCTACGTCGGTGCAACACAGATGCTTGCTGCGATTGCCCACCCTCCGCATCTTGCGGGAATCTGCCCTGTGGTGACGGCCAGCAACTATCACGAGAATTGGACGTACCAAGGCGGAGCGCTCGAACAATGGTTCGATCAAAACTGGACAACCCAGCTGGCCACGAACACACTGTGGCGGTTGATCGAGAAAGACACGAACGCGCTGCTAGGTGCACCCACGCTTCCGCTTACCCAGTATCCAGCGTTCAATTACGCCGCGCTTCCGGCGGGCTCCGCAGCGACAGCGCAAATCGCGCCTTATTATCTCGATTGGCTCGCGCATCCCTCCTATGACGCATATTGGAAACAGTGGTCCATCGAGGAGCACTTTTCGGATATTCAAGTCCCCGCGCTGCACATCGGTGGCTGGTACGACATTTTTCTGGGCGGCACTTTAGGAAATTATATGGGAATTAAGGCGCACGGCGGCACGGAGGCGGCACGCAACGGTCAGCGCCTGCTGATACAAATCGGGGGGCATGCCGGCTTTGGGCGGCGCATCGGCGACGTTGAATTCGGCGACGAAGCGCTCAAATTCCCTCCTACAAGTGTCGTAATCGACTGGTATGACTACCTCTTCAAGGGCGCGCAGAACGAGTTCGCCACGGAGGGGTCTGCTGCCGCGGGCAAACCCGTGCACATTTTCGTGATGGGCGAGAACAAGTACCACCAGGAGTCGGATTGGCCTCCGCCAGAAGGTAAACTCACTCGCTACTTCCTCCACTCCGGCGGTTCGGCCAATTCCCTGCGCGGCGATGGCGGCCTGTCGGTCACGCCGCCGAAAAAAGAATCATCGGACAAATTCACATACGATCCAGCAAATCCTGTGCCTACGATCGGCGGCTCGCTCTGCTGCGATGCCGAGCACTACAAGCCGGGCCCGCGCGATCAGCGCGCCGCTGAAAATCGCTCCGACGTGCTTGTTTATTCGACCAAGCCGCTTGCCGAAGATATGGAAGTCACGGGCCAGGTCACGCTGGATCTGTGGGCCAAATCGTCTGCCGTGGACACTGACTTTACGGGGAAGCTCGTAGACGTCTCACCTGATGGCTTTGCCACTGATCTGACCGACGGAATTCTCCGCATGCGCTATCGCGATTCTCAGGAGAAACCGGTGCTGATGAATCCGAACCAGGTCTACAAAGTCTCGCTGGATATGTGGGCTACCAGCAACGTATTCAAGAAGGGCCACATGCTGCGCCTGGAAGTTTCCAGCAGCAATTTCCCGCGCTTCGATCGCAACCTGAACACCGGCGCGGATCAGGCGACGAGTCGCGAGTTTGTTCCGGCCATCAACACGATACTTCATGACGATGAGCACCCTTCGGCTCTCGTAGTTCCTGTGATGCCTGCCGCAGCCGCGGCACGATGATGCTTACTCCATCGATGATCGAGTATGTGCGCTCCAACGTTTTCCCGGCGGGAAATCAACACAGGTGGCAATGGTGCTCCATGCGCTCGGAGCAAGACCCCGCGAGAGCGGCCGCAAACTTTTGGCTGGGCTTTCTGCCCTCGGAATCCAGGCGACTGCGTGTACGACGCATCAGCCGACGCGCACGAATCTGGAGATCGTGGAAGACGACGGCACCGTTACGGAAATTCTTGAGCCAGGTTCGGCCCCCAGTCCAGCCGAATGGAAGGAATTCGAAAGAGGGTGCAGAAATCTCTTCGCGGAGGGCTCCGAAATGCGTCCGTTATTTTCTCCGGGAGCCTGCCCGCGAGTGCGTCCCCCAACAGTACGCAGATCCCATCACAAGGGCGCGGGAATTCGGCTGGAAGACATTCTTGGGCACGAGTGGCGAGCCGCTTCGGCTGGCGCCGGCCGAAAAGTCCTACTTCGTGAAGCCCAATCGGGAGGAAGCTGGTCAGCTTCTTGGGAAGCCGGTCAGTTCTCTGTCGGCTGCGGTCAGCGCCCTTCAATCCTTGAAAATTCGTCACAGCGATTCCCAAGGGGCTCCCTTCCTTACAATACCCTTGTCCCGGCGGAAATGGGAGTACTGTGCGTTCGTTTCGACCAAATGACGAGCCGGTGGCAGGTTATTTTCAACTCGCGCTGGCCGAAAGCGCGACGGAGCTGGAAGACCGCCACGAGGCGAGTCCCGCTGTCGCCGCGGCTGTGAAAAAGGGATCGCTTGCAGGAGCTTGTTGCTTGTATTCCTTTTCAGCGCGGGACGACTGGATGACCTCTGCGATCACATCAGCAAACGACTCATCGCACGGCACCGTTGCGAGAATCTCCTTGCCTGCAATCGCGTGAGCACCCGTGCGGCCACCGACGTAAACCGCCACCGCATCTACAAGCTTCCCGTCAATTCTCGTCTTAAATCCGCGAAAGCCGATGTCGGCAGCTTCGTGATTGCCGCAGCCCGCCGGGCACCCGGACCAATGAATCGTCAGAGAATTGAGGCCTGCACCCATCTTTTCGCGCAGAGTCTGGGAAAGCGCGAGCGCGCGGTTCTTCGTTTCGATCAGGGCAAGGTTGCAATAGTCGGTGCCGATGCAGGCGACCAGGCCGCGTACAAAGGGAGAGGGATGAGGCGAGAATTGCTTGAGCAACGGTTCATTCAATAGCTTCGACATGCGGCCGGCAGGAACATTGGGAATAACAGCATTCTGTCCCGTCGTTAGCCGAATCTCGCCGTTGCCATACGCGTCGGCTAGACGCGCGAGCTCGTCAAGTTGCTCAGGATTCAATCTGCCGGTAGGCACGCAGAGCCCAACAGCCGTCAGCGCCGCCGAGTTTTGCGAGGTCAGGCCGATGTGGTCGGCGTGATGAGAACTCCGCATATCTCTTCCTTGAAATGCGAGTTCATAGCCCATGCGCGCGGTAAGTTCCGCCCGCAATCTGGGAATTCCCCATTCTTCGATCAGGAAAGCAAACCGGCATTTCGAGCGGGCTTCGCGCGGACCGTGCTCGCGGAATATCTTGATCAGTTCCACGACGACCGCTGCTGCCTGGTAGATCTCGACAAAAACATTCAGGCGCGAAGCGATGGTAAATCCTCCAGAGCCCATCTTCCCGCCTACCAGCACGTTAAACCCGAGCCGCTCACCTTTCTTTGCGGGAACTAACGCGATGTCCTGCGACTCACTGTGCGTGCAGTTGTCCAAACAACCGGTGACGGTGATGTTGAACTTGCGCGGCAAGTTGGTGAACTCTGGATTGCCCTTACTACCAACGATCATGCGGTCCAGGTCGTGCACGACAGGAGAAGCGTCAAACAACTCATGCGGGGTCAAGCCGGCCAGCGCGCACCCATTGATATTTCGAACGTTGTCTATGCCGGTTTGGAGTGAGCGAAGGTCCACTCCCTGTAGCTTCTCCCAGATCGCGGGAATGCTGTCGAGGGTGAATCCGCGCAGCTCGATTTGCTGCCGCGTCGTGATGTCCAGAACGCCGTTGCCAAGGCGTCGGGAGAGCTCGGCGATGGTGCGCAATTGATCGCTCCTCACAAATCCATTGGGCATGCGGACGCGCATCATGAACTTGCCAGGTGTCGGCCTTCGGTAGAAAACGCCGACCCACTTCAACAATTCCTTTTCCGCCGGGGTGAGGGATTCGGGACCTCTCTGGATGATCTGCGGCAGGTGCTCGAGGATGCGCAGGCCGTCGCCATCCATAGAGGCCTTATAACTCTCGACAGCATTGGGAGCTGAAATGATCTGTCTAGCTTCCATCCGATCCTCTTTCGAGAATAGTTTCAGAGCTTTCTAGTTGGCCTCGGCCGTTTGCCCTGCGGCCGCGCCGACCGTTTCGTCCTTACGCAAAGCAATCACGATAGCCGCAGCCTTCTTGGGCATGTTTGTGACATAGAGCGCGAGTCCGGTGAGCAATACGCCGGAGACCAAATTGCCCAATGTGACTGGAATCTGGTTCCATACCCACCACTGCTTGAGGGAAATAGGGGCTCCAGACAGAATTCCCGTGGGGATCAGGAACATGTTAACGATCGAATGTTCATACCCGTGCGCAAAAAATGTCATGATTGGCAGCCACATCGCTACCACTTTGCCAATCGTGGAACGCGAGGCCATGGCCAGCACCGCTCCCAGCGTCACCATCCAGTTGCATAAGACTCCTTTGATGAAAGCCGTTTCCCATCCCCGCAGCCCGATGGCCATGTACGCGATGGTCTTTTTCTGCGCTGCCGCTTTGATCAATTCGCCCACGGTGCCGCTGCCGTTCGTGCCGCAGTTCGTCACCGCCAAATAGAACAGCAAGCCGTAAAACAGGCTTCCCGCCAAGTTCCCCAGATAGACCCAGCCCAGGTTACGGAGCATTCCGAGGAAGGAGACCTCGCCTGCCGCCCAGCCCATGGGCAGTAATGCAAAATTTCCAGTAGCCAGTTCAAGCCCAAGCAACACCAAAATTACAAACCCCACCGGAAAAAGAATTGCTCCTACAATAGGAGCCACGTTTTGTGAGAGCACTACGAATACGAGCGACGTGGCATACGCGAGCAGTCCACCCGCAAGGAAACTTCGAATCAGAAGATCGCGAATCGAGAGAGAAACTTTCCTGGCTGCCGTTTTTGTAACATCGTTCAGAAGGTCTGTGGGCTGAACGTAGTCCAAATACCACCTCTTCTCTCTACGTGACCGGAGAGGGCTCCAGCACCCGGCGTCAATCGTGTCCGCATCTTGAGTCTCAGAGACGCTCGCGGCAAACGCATCTTTTTCATCGGCCGCATTGAAAATTGTGAGGCGAGACAGAACGTCTTGACACGGATGGTCTAGTCAGTTCCGGGTTGTGCGCTCAAGATCTCGAGACCGCTCCGAACAAGAAGGGACAGGAGAAGAAAGTTGAAGAAGTCCGCTGCCCGCAGCCTCGATAATCAAGAGCAATCATTCATCACATTCTTAAACCTTGCTTTGTCGGTTTTTCCGTACTCTGTCTCGAAGACTAACTGGGACGACTCGCCCGCTGCCGCGATTCTCCACAGGATACGTGATGCGATGATCTTGGACGCGTGCAAAAGGAATGAGCGAATGAGCCTGGGAACGCTTCACGCTCAGAATGTCATCAACCCGAATCCCTCGTACAGTCAGCGCATCGGCGATGAGCGAACGGTGGCAACGCCATGGAACCGCTTCCGCACACATAATCGCGCTCCGCTTCTGCCCGGCCAATTTCATCAATCGGTGTAACCCAGCTTCGAATTGCGAGGTCTGCATGTAATCAGCAAAGCCACGAAATGAGGTATTGCGCCAGCCCATGTTCGGCGAATCGCGCCGTGCGTGGCGCAAGCCTCCGAGCTTTCGCAAATGTACGTAGCTTATCTTCGCGGCTCGCAGCTTTGTAGACAAGATCTCCCGGTTGAACTGAGGGTTGTGTCTCGATCGAGGGATACTGCGTACGTCTATGACGCGCTTGACGTGGTGCGCCCGAAGAAGCTCTAGGAACTCTTTCCATGGGCGGTTCGAATGCCCAATGGTCAGGACAAGGAGCATTTCTGGCGTTTCCATATAAATCCAGTACTCCGGTCCGCTTTGCTCACAAGCGGATCATCGTCAGTTGCATCTTGAATCTCGTGAGGGCCTTCAACGAGTGAGGTTGATTTGCAGGCATGAGGACCGCTTCACCCGCCGTCGTCCGTAGTGGCTTGCCAGAAACCGTAATTTCCGCTTCGCCCTCCAGAAGATGTGCCACTACGTCGAACGGAGCTGTATGCTCACTTAAGCCTTGGCCCTCATCGAAGGCGAACAGAGGACTGTTCCCGTCGCGCGGTTGACCAGCGTCCGGCTGACAACCGCTCCTTCCTGGTAATTCACGAGTTCGATCAAGCGGACCACTTCCGCGATGGGCATTTCACGCTTACTCTGCGCCTGCTGTAAACTCATCTTTCGCCACCTCCACCACCATTGTCTCGTGTTACCAAATCGCTCCCATCAGCACATTGCTCTATTATCCACACACAACTTTAGCTCCCCGCTCGCTCCACGTGCTTTTTGATCGAGGCGCACCCAGACTTTTTGAAGCTCAAATTCGACCGACGTCAGTTATCACGCCGTCCGCGCCTACTATGACATTTATTCCAAACTGCGCCGTGATCATCCGGGACTGCTGTTTGAAATCTGCAATGACGGCGGGAGAATGGTCGACTTTGGCAGCGCCGCGCACGGCGACTATTTTTCCATTATCGATACTTACGATCCATTGTCAAACCGCCGAGCGTTTTACGACACCAGCCATGTTCTGCCCTCTGCCATGCTCGAAACCTACGTAGAGAAGTGGCCCACGTCACGCATCGAGAATTTCCGTTACATGCTCGGCAGCGGCATGATGGGGTGGCTCACCATCATGATCGACACCAGTGCATGGTCTCCCGAACAGCACGCTGAAGCGAGGAGGGAAATCGATCTGTACAAGAAGGAACTTCGTCTGCTGATTAGCGATGCGAGTTTGTACCATGTCTCCGCAAGGCCTGACGGCGTTCATTGGGACGGCATTCAACATTGGGATCCTGAACGGCAGCGTGGCGTCGTCTACGCGTTCCGGGGAACAATCGAACGGGAGAATTCGCACCACTTCGTGCTTAGGGGACTGCAGGCATCGGGCCGCTATTGGGTCAAATTTTATGATCGCAGCAGTGCTGACCGGAAAGTGACGGCCCGAGAGCTGATGGGGAAGGGCCTCAAAGTGACGCTGCCCGTACAAAACAGTTCCGAATTGATCTTCATTGAGCCAGAAGCCAGGTAGGAATTTATTGCTGCCGTATCGCGAGCAGTTTCGCGAGTGGTTGCAGAATGACATTCTACTAGCGAATCCAAGTCATGCGGTCGCGTTGCAGAGGGCGCAGAAAGCCGACTGGAATCGAAACCTAGAGTGACCGTCTTCCCTGCGCGCAGAGAGTCAATCCATCCAAACAGGGTTTGTTCGGCGAATAGATGGTTTAGAATCAATGAAGCTAGTGCGCCCGTAGCTCAGTTGGATAGAGCTCGCGCGGGCATCAGGATTGGCCAGTTAAGCCCGTGACCCACGCACAATTCGTTTACGAGGCGACCTGCTGGCGGCAAATCAACGCTCCAATATTTCCGGACGGAGAGCTCCTCGGAGGAGCCCGTCGTTGTATGTAGGGGAGACGAACGGCAACGCGGTTTCGACTCTTACAAGCACGAATCCTGGTATGCGGGATTCCTTGTTTTTGGCGGTGTCCACCCACTGCCCTCGGTGAGAGCGCATGATTTCTTCAAATAGCTCACCGTCAACTATGGCCCTGCCTGTACCCTTACCGTGTCACTCGGGGCGACAGAAAAACCTTCAGATGTATCATTCGCACAGAATTTATCGAGCGCTAATCTCTCAGTAGCTCGGGACTCTTCAAATCCAATTCATCACATCGGCTTAGAGAGAGGCGCATCAAGCAAGGCGAAACGAGCATCGCAAAATGTGTTTATCGTCCCCGGAACACACTTCACAGACAGGTTCACCCACCCCGCTGTCAGGCGACTTGTTGTCTGGGACATCAGCGAAAGAACACTTCGCCAAGCTGCGACCCTTCGAGCCCCGGAGGATGCATCGATATGAAGAATATGAAGAAACGGAATGCCCCCAAGATCACGATCGGTTTGGCCGTGCTCGCGGTTGGCCTAGTTTGTTCTACGCCTGCCGCGCGCGCACAGTTTCACGATGACGATGACGACAAGAAATCGCCGACGCCGCCGGGCTTGTATATCACCCCGACGGTCTTGGCTCACGCGGTGCAGCAGGACCTAACCCCCGGCCTCGGGCTCCCGTATTTCGCGACAAATTATCCGAACTTTGTGGCGGGTGAGGCCGTAAAGGCTGTGGTCAGCCCGGATGGCAAGACGCTCGCGATTTTGACCGCGGGAATGAACTCGCTGTACTTCCCTAACACTTGCGAGCCCGGGACGCCTAACTGCCTTGTCGGTACCATCGACACGAGCGCTTCCACGCAGTTTTTGTTCCTGTACGACGTATCAGGGGCGAATAAAACCAGCCCTGTCCTTAAGCAAGTGATCCAACAGCCCAACGCTCACGTTGGTCTGGTCTGGTCGCCAGACGGCAAAACCCTTTATGCCGCGGGCGGTTGCGACGATGCGGTGTACGCCTACAGCAACAACGGCAGCAGTTTCGCGCTGAGCGGCAAGATTAGCCTGGGCCACACTCCGTGTCCTTTTCCTTTTACCGGTGGCGCGAATCAGAACAAGTCCGGCCTTGGTCTCGGCGTAGCGCCTAACGTGACGGGACTTGGCATTTCTGCGGATGGCAAAACGCTGGTCGCCGCCAATAACTACAACGACTCGATCAGCGTCATTGATACAGCCAGCGGAACCGTGCGCTATGAATACGACCTGCGGCCCTTTGCGACTTCCGGCGCACCAGCTGGGACCAAGGGCGGCACTTTCCCCTTCTCCGTCGTGGTGGACGGCACGATTGCCTATGTCGGCTGCGACCGGGACCGTGAAGTCGTGGCGGTCAATGTGGCCAGCCCTACCGCTGGCGTATTCGTCGCTCGCATGCAGCTCGATGGCAATCCCAACGGAATGGCACTCAGCCAAGACGGTTCAACTCTCTACGTCGCCCAGGATAACCAGGACCAAATTGCGGTGATTAATACGGCAACCAACAAGATCACCCACAAGGTTGACACGCGCGGTCCCTTCAATCTGGATTTTCCCGCGAACACCACCGGCGCGGCGCCCACTGCTGTCACGGTGAATAACGCCACGAAAACACTCTACGCCGTCAACGCCGGCTCGAACTCGATTGCAGTGATACCTCTGACGGGTCAAGACGCGTTTCGCACCGTCGCCCTGATTCCGACCGCATACGATCCGACCGATGTTGCGTTCAGTGCCGATGGCAGCTGGATGTACATCATCAATGGTAAGAACGACACGGGCCCGAACCCCTTGTACGGATACGGCAACATGGCCCTCATAGTGTTCAAACAGATCGATCCTCCGGAAACCAATGCGCAGGAGTCAGCCGAGCTGAACTCGAACAATCAGTATCAATTTCAGTTGGAACACGCATCCCTTGTGAGCGCCCAGGCCCCGGACTCGGACGATCTCTGGGATTTGACCTCACACGTGGTAGCCAACAACGGATACTCGCGCCGGCCCTCCGACAGCGATAAGGACACCATGGAATTCCTGCACTCGAAGATCAAACACATTATCTACGTCGTGAAGGAAAACCGTACCTTCGACCAGATCCTCGGTGATTTGAACAATGGTTCGAACGGCGCGGCTTCCCTGGCGCTCTTCGGCCAACCGGTCACACCTAGTTTCCACCGCATGGCGCGGGAATTCGTGACCCTGGACAACTTCATGGACCCCGGCGACGGCTCGATGGACGGCTGGTCTTGGTCCATGCGCGGCCGCGTCACCAATACCGAGACGCTTAGCCAACAGGAAAACTATGCGCGCGTGAACCGCGGCCTCTCCTATGAGGGTGAAGGCCAGAACCGCAATATTCCAGCCAATCTCAATACTACTGCCGCACGCGACTTCTTCTTTGACCCCACTGGCGCAACCACGCCCTATACGAACCAGACCGCCTCCCTGAGCGGCGGCACGCCCAACATCCTGGCGGGCGACGGTGACCATGCCGCCACCGACGGCCCGACTGGTTATCAGCAAGGCTATATTTTCAATGCCGTATTGAATGCAGGCGGAACGGTTCGTAACTACGGCTGGATGGCCAACACCCCGGGTAAGACTACCGACAGTGGAGATGCTATCAACGGCAATCCGATCTCTGATCCTTTCGCTTCCAAAATCGTTCAGACCACTGCTGCGAATCAAGTGATCTTTGAGAACAAATTCTACGATCCGTACTTCCGCGCTTACGATCAGCTGTACCCGGACGTTTGGCGCTTCAACGAATGGAACCGTGAGTTCCAGCAATTCGTTGCCAACGGCAATCTGCCGACCCTCGAAATGATTCGCGGCCTCAGCCACGATCATACGGGCAGCTTCAGTGTGGCGCTGGGTGGAGTGAACACCCCGGAACTCCAGCAAGCGGACAACGACTACGCGGTCGGCCTACTGGTGCAAACTGTTGCCAACAGCCCCTACGCCAAGGACACGCTCATCATCATCATCGAAGATGACTCGCAGGACGGAGCCGACCACGTGGATTCCCACCGCGCCACCACGTACTTCGTTGGCCCGTACGTCAAAAAGCACGCCATCGTGAGCACCCGCTACAGCCAGCCCAACGTGCTCCGCACGATGGAGGACATCCTGGGCACTGCGCACATCAACTTAAACACCTACTATGCTCGACCAATGGCGGATGTGTTCGACACTAGCTCGTCCTCCAAGTGGACCTTCAAGGCCGTGGCATCGACGCTTCTGACTCCCATCCTGACCAAGCCCGTCGCTCCGATCGCCCAGGGAGGAGGATTGGGATTCGACCCGAACAAAGTTGTGTTCGCCAAGGGGCCAATCCTCAAGCCCACTCATGACGCGCAATACTGGGCAGAGAAAACGCGCGGCTTCGACTTTTCCGGAGAAGACCGCGTTCCCAAGGAACTCTACAACAAGATCCTCTGGGAGGGCATTAAGGGAACGCCAGCTCCTGTGGCTACAACCCGCTTCCCGAAAGCCGATAACGACAAGGACAAAGACGGGGACGGCAAATAGTCCACATTCACTTGCAAACTAAACTGTTGGGGGCGGGAGACAATCCCGCCCCCAATCTTATCTCCCGCGGTAGTCATTGGTCTGACGGATCTTCCCCCCTAATCTTTGAATAAGTTGCGTTCAGTGTTCAGGTTAAGTCTTTTTCGCCCTCCTTACTGTAGTCATGTAATTATAATATTTGTCTTGACACGGTAAAGTAGGTA
>Ga0210398_10004896_pt1 | contig 12498 bp, 13 predicted proteins | sample IncBWC4OmetaG_FD_161047 | JGI IMG/M metagenome (GOLD analysis project Ga0210398, IMG submission 161047) | Forest soil microbial communities from Barre Woods Harvard Forest LTER site, Petersham, Massachusetts, United States - Inc-BW-C-4-O | ecosystem: Environmental > Terrestrial > Soil >... | reverse complement strand
ACAATCCGACCGTCCGTATTCAAGACCCTGAACAACTGGATTGACGTTCCCAGCGCCGACGAAATCGAGCACGTCCGCAACAACTTCATCGCGCACTCTGCCGACGCTTTTAAGCGTGGAGCGTACCAGTTCGCGGGCTTGAAGTTCTCCGAGATCGACGAACTTCAGCGAGCCATAATCCGACTCGATCGCGCCCTGACGGATTGCATTCTCTCAATCCGAATTGGCCGTAACGTAGTTCCTCTAAAGCCGCTTGGAATCTTCAGCGGCCTAGATCTGCCCTATGCTCCGCCCGGGGCCCAGGACCTAATGCACAAGCGGTGGGACGAATTGGAAGAGGAGCGCAACCAGTGGAAGGATGGAATCCTAGAAGAGTTGGCTCAATCAACGAAATAAACCGCGACTCTAAATCGATCCGCGAAACCTCACGCGTCCCCTTGATTCTTCCGGAGCGTCCTTGATTCGGGAACGATGTCAGCGCCGCTAAACCTTCGTAGATTTTCCGGGCAACGCGTTCGGCTGCGGAGGGATTCTGCTTGCGGATGTATTCGACAGATGTATTCGACAATCGCCGCAAAATCGGCTGCGGCTTCAGGAGACCAGCGAACCGTCATCAGGATCGGAGGATGCGTTCGATTTGCCGCCCCACATCCTCATGCGACACAAACTTGCCGCTGTCGAGAGAGTCCAACCCTTTCTGCACTTCTCGCTTAAACCATTCGTCGTGATCCACGTAGTTCGCCACCAATTCCTGCACGACTTGGTTCGTGGCCTTTCCCGCTTCGGAAGCGATCCGAGCAAGCCGAGCCTCAAGCTCAGGCGCTAAAGAAATCTCCATAGAAACTATTGTAGGTCGGGAATGTCGAATCTCCAATTGGAAATCGCATGCAACAGACCATAGGTTTTTACTTTTCCACAGTTTCAATTGTGACGTACAACCTTGACCCTCGATTTCAAAACGCGAATCATCATCCTTGCCGCCACAGTCTGGCCAAGACCAAACTGCCCGGCTCTAACTCCTTTGTTTCACGGATTTTGATATCTAACTTCTTTGCCCTGCGGATTTTGCCGGGAATTTCCCGCCAATCCGAAGATTCCAAAGATCGAGGGGGGAGGGGGGATACCCACAATTCCGGCGCGAAGCAGAGGATGAGAAGAATCAAGACGAGAAAATTTGAAGAAGAACGAATATGACAAGAATGGGGATAAGAAAATGGGCCTGGAAAATGTTCCACGATGTCAGCACGTCAAGGTAAACGGCACGCAATGCGGTTCTCCCGCCCTGCGGAGCCGGCGGCACTGCTTTTTTCACGATCGCATCCGGCTGGAGCAGGCGAAAATTGCCGCCAATGCATCCGGCCCGCGCCGGTTCGAGCTCCCCCTGCTCGAAGACGCCAACTCCGTTCAGGTGGCGTTGATGAAAGTAATTCAAATGCTCGCATCCGGCACCGTGGATCACAAAACCGCCGGACTGATCCTCTACGCCCTGCAAACCGCCAGCGTCAACCTGCGCACCACCGACTTCGAGGTCGAGAACGTCAGCGACATCGTGATCGACCGCGACACCGTCAGCGCCACCTCCATCAACGGCCCACAATGGTTCGAAGAAGATTTTGACGAAGAGGAAGAGGCAGACGAAGAAGCCGCCCCAGCCGACGCAAAGGCGACGCCTGAGTCTCTAGAGAAAAAAACAGCGGATGTGAAGCCCATGACCACTGAGGAAACTCGAATGAAGGTGAGAGGACTCGTCCGCGACTGGTTAGCCGAGAAAGTAGGCGAAAAGCCTCAGTGAAGACAACTGACAACCGACCACTTATTACTGATAACCGACCACTGGGCGGGCGGCCCATGTTTTTGATTTTGCTGGCAGCACAAATACAGAGGCTGCCCCATCCTTGCGTTCTTTGCAAGGGTGGGCAAGATAAAGCTGACGGCGAGAGCCTTTGAGTTCGCTAGAGCCAGTCCGCTCCAACCAATTGACACATAATAAGTGTCCACGTATACTGTGACTTATGAACGTTACGCTCTCCATCGATAAACAACTCGTCGCCCGCGCCCGAAAGAAAGCTGAGGCGCTCGGGAAGAGCCTCAATCAGCTGATTCGCGACTACCTGCAAACAGTAGCTGGTGGAGACGATGCCGAGCGCAGTATCGAAGAATTCAAGCGTCTCTCGGGCCAAGGCCACTCGCGAGGTTGGCGCTTCAATCGAGACGAGATTCACGAGCGGTCAAAATAATGCCCGCTCGCAGCTTCTTCGATACGAATGTTCTGGTCTACGCGGACGACGCTGCTGCTCCGGCGAAGCAACGGCGGGCAATCGATCTAATCGCGGAGCATCGTCGCGCCAGGACTGGAGTTTTGTCGCTGCAGGTGCTGCAGGAGTATTTCGTCACGGTCACGCGCAAACTGCATGTGGATGCAGCCGTGGCGCGCCGCAAGGTCGAACTGCTGTCCGAATTCGACGTAGCCGCTCCCGAGGTTTCGGACATTCTCGCAGCGATCGACTTGCATCGCCTTCATGGGTTTTCGTTCTGGGACGCGCTGATCCTCCGCGCAGCCAAGCAAGCCGGATGCAGCGTTCTTTTTTCCGAGGACATGCAGCAAGCCCGCGAGATCGACGGAGTCCGGATTGTGAATCCGCTTCAATAGGAGGACAACAGGGGAGAACTCGGCCCTCGCTGCTCGGGATTTATTTGCCCGCGCTAGCGACTTTCACGCCTTTGGAAGTGGCCGCGTAGCGCGCGATGCCCCTGTACAGCGCTTCGGCGATCTCTTCGCGGTAGCCGTCGCTGCGGAGTTTTTGTTCATCGGTCGGACTGCTGACGAAAGAGACTTCGGCCAGAATTCCCGGCATCGCGCTCTCGGTCAACACAACGAATCCAGCTTCCTTGATGCCGCGATCGCGCAGCCCAGGATTCTGTACTGACAGCGTCCCGTATAACGACCGCTGCACACTGGTCGCCAGGCGGCGCGATTGTTCGATGCGCTCGTGCAGTCTGCGGGAGAGAGAACGGGCGTCACGGCGGGCTTCGCGCCGCTCAGCCGCGGGTCCATGCCCTTCGAGCCAGCTTCTTTCGGGCCAGCTTCCTTTGAACCCGGAGCGGAAAAGAAATTGGTGTAGTAAGTTTCCACGCCGCGGGCCGAGGGCAGATCGCTGTAGTTGGCGTGCACGGAAACGAACAGATCGGCCTGCGCTTGGTTGGCGATGCTGGCGCGCTCGTCGAGCGGAATGTAGTTATCGTCCTGCCGCGTGTAGATGACTTCCGTGCCGAGCCGGCTTTCGAGCAGCTTGCCCAGGCGTTGCGCGATTTCGAGTACCAGATCTTTTTCCAGCAGGCCGCGGCGGCCGACGGTGCCGAGGTCCCAGCCGCCGTGGCCGGCGTCGACCACGATGCGCATCTTGGGCACGCGTGCCCGCAGTTGCAAATCTTCTTTGGTCGGCGGTGGAATCACGAACGCGAGCTTGCTCTTTTCCGCTTCGGGAGCGTTCGGGAAAAGATTCACTGCGGCTTTCGGAGTCGCCCCGATCTTACGAACTTCAACCACGAGCCGATAGGGATTCGGCTCCAGGCTCACCGAGAAGGTTGAGTCGGCCTTGGTTTGCAGAACAATGCGCGTCATGCCCGCCACGGGTTGCGCCACGCGGATGCGGCTTACGAATGTGTCTCCCACGTCGATGGACTTGCCGATCAGTTCGGGCGAGAGTTGCGTGTCGCGCAAATCGAAGTAGATGCGGTCGGGTCCGGCGAGGCGGTGCGCCTCGTACTGCACCTGATCTTCAAGATCGAGAACGACGGTGCTGGCGTCGGCCGACGACCAGTGTCGGATTCCGGTGACTCGCGGAAATTTCGCCAACTCCTGCACGGTCGCGGGTATGCTATCCGGTTCGGCGGCATCGGAAGCGGCGTCAGGACTGGCGTTTGCGGCGGTTGCGGGACTCGTGTTCCCAGCCGCGGGAGTGAGCGCATTTTCTTTCGGAGCTTCCGCGCTGGGTGGTTTGACTGGTATGTTCTCGGTGTGGGTCGTCTGCGCGTCTATCATGGCGCTGCCCAGTTGCGCCGTCTTCAACTTCCACCAGACTCCGCCGGAGACTGCCGCAACGATGACAACGAACACCAACAGAATCGGGAGCACCGGCCGGCGATCTGTGGACTCTGGTATGAGCAGCGCGATTTTTGGTTCAGCCGTAGTCTTGGACGCGAGTGGCGCATCGAGATCGAGCCTCTTATGCGGAAGCTTGTCAGGATTCGCGGGTCCTTCCGCAACTGCGGGCTTGGCCGGGATCGCGGTGGCGGAACTGACGGGGAAGGAAGTGATATCCGCTACAGACGATTTCTTGTCAACCACCGGGGCGACGGCTCGCGCCGCGACAACCGGGACGGGCGCAACGGGAATCGGCACAGCCGGAACGACGCCGGTCGGAACGATGCTCGGGACAATGTTCGGAACGACGGGGGCCGGCGCAACGACAGTTGGTGCCACGCGAGCCACTTTCGGCGGCTCGGGCGGAGCCGGCGCTTTCGCCGCAGGGGGAGTGGGTTCGAGTTTGGTCGCCGCGGCTTGTGCGGACTCCGCGAAGCGGTCTTCATCCTCGGGCTTCAGCGCTCCTAAAACTAGTTCCGCCAGCAGGCTCAGGTTGCGGACATCGCTGTCGTTGAACGCGAAGGGCCATGCGGAAAACGCCTCGAGCAGTCCAATCACGCGGCGCCGCCCGCACAGCGGCACGGCGACCATGGAGCGCGCACCCAGCTTGCGGCACGCCTGCAAGTTCACGCGGGGATCGGTCTCGGTGTCGTCACAGTTGACGATCTGCGCGGTGCGGAAGCAGGCTCCGGAGAAAGCAGAATCGCGGTCAATGCGCGCGCCCACGTCGGGCCGGATCGCCCCTGCCGCGGCGCGCAAGACGATCTCATTATTTTCCGCGAGGGCGATTGCCAGACCGTCCGCGCCTGTGATGGCTACCGCGCGCTCGGCGACGAGTTGCAGCACTTCATCGAGAACGAATTGCTCTGCAGGCTCAAACTCCGCGGCTGGAGCGGCCGGAACGCCCGCATCAAAACCGTGGTGCCGGGTGGCCAGCGCTTTTCTGCGGCGAACCTGGTCATGCAGCGCCGAGAAAGCCAGCAGGGCCTGCAGCGCGTCGTGTTGCGATGGTGGCGTGAGAGGCTGCGTAGGATATTGGTTCGGGTCTTGTTTCGGTGCTGGAGAAGGTTTATGCGCAGCGTCATGCGCAACATGTCCGGAGACGGTGGAAGTGCTCTGCTCGCGCGGCCAAGCGGGCACACCAAGACCGGCGGACGAAGTGGTCACTTCACGATCCGGGTTCGTGGTGGTAGTTGCCATGCTGAGACAGTCACTTAAAGTTAACGGGCTTTAAGCTGCGTTGCAATTACCTGGACATGACCCTTTGGGCATGTACTTTGGTAAGGCGGTTGGTAGGGTGCAGTCTGGAAAAGGATTCGTATCGGTACATGCCTTCAGGCATGCCGGCTAAGCGCGAGTTTGAAACCGGCTTCAGCCGCCAGGCCGTAGGACAGCCCCCAGCGGCTAAAGCGGCTTGTCCCTAAACTGTGGTCGGCGTCGCTGAAGCGATGCCCCGATACGAATCTTTTTTCAAACCACCCCATCGCCAAGGCGGTTTCCTCGTTTCCGAACATTTCCCGAAAGTCTACGTGGGCTCACGGCGTGAGGAGTAGAATCCTTCGACATCAAGACAGCTAATACGAGGGAACAGCGCCAATGCCTCAGCCGCGCACTCACGGATCGCCGAACCCCACGGTTGCTGCGCTGATTGTGATTGGCATGCTGGCCATGCTAATTATTCCTGCGGCGCTTACCTTGCATTCCGTGAGTGCCCCGGGAAGGCTCGAGGTTGGGCCGGATGCTTCGCCGCACGGCTATACATGGAGCCTGCTGCTGTTCATTGTTCCGATCCTGGCGATTACGTTGTGGTTTCTTCCCAGCGAGGGTCTGGAGATTCCGCAACGCGCATTCCGTCGAACCATCGGCTTTCTCGTGCCCGTGGGATGGCTGCTCGACATTTTTTTTGCGCAGTGGTTTTTCTGTTTTCCGAATCGGCAGGCGACCTTGGGGATTCCGGCTCCGGCCTTTGGCAGGCCGGTGCCCATCGAGGAATATATTTTTTATTTCACGGGATTCACGGCGGTACTGCTGCTTTATATCTGGCTGAGTGAATACTGGCTGGCCGCCTATAGCGTTCCTGACTATCCGGCGGAGGCGATGAAAATGGGTCGTCTCTGGCAGTTCCATCCCACGTCGCTGATTGTCGGCGTGACCCTGATAGGAGCAGCCTGGTTTTTCAAGAAGCATTGTGCACCCCTTCCGGATCGGGATGGCTTTCCCTGGTACTTCACCGTCCTCATCAGCGGCGGGCTGATTCCGGCCATGTGGTTCTATCCCATCGCGCGGAGATTTATTAACTGGCGTGCCTTGAGCCTGACGCTCTTCTTCATGTTGCTGGTCAGCGAACTATGGGAGGCGACGCTGGCTCTGCCTTACGGTTGGTGGGCCTTTCAGCACAGTCGGATGATCGGGCTGTTTGTGGGAGCGTGGTCGAATTTGCCGATTGAAGAAGTTTTTGTCTGGATCGCGGTAACGTACGCGACGATCATCGTGTTCGAGGTGTTTAAGGTCTGGCTGGCATCGGGAAGATCGGCGAAGGACGCGTTCCTTGGTCCGCAGGAAAAAGGTTCGCGAGACTCCTGGTAGCGTGTTGCTGACAACGTCACTCCCCGGAGCTTTCAAATCGTCTCTTGATAAGATTGGCGGCAAGGCTGGCGAATTCATGGTTGACGTACGATCCGTCTTGTTGGGCCTGGGCTTAATCCTGTCTGCGGCGATGCCGACTCCGGGCCAGGCGGCACGGCTTCCTCCGAGTTCCTCCGATCTGCTGGAGCGCGCCCGCGCCCAGCTCATGTCCGACGTCGCCCGACAATCCCGCTACACCTGCGTACAGAACGTGACGCGCCGTGTTTATGAATCAGATTCCAAAGCGCCGCACAGCTGCGGCGACGGCGACATCATTGCCGGACACGTGGGCGGGAAACACGATGCTCGGCTGATCTCGTCGGATCATCTGCAACTCGATGTGGCGATCGCAGAAAATCGCGAGATTCATTCCTGGCCTGGCGCTTCGGCGTTTGCCGAAGAAGAAATTCGCGAACTGGTGGGCAGCGGAGGACCGTTTGGGAGCGGAGATTTTGCGGCTTTCATCGTTGGCATTTTCGGAGGTTCGGCTACCGTGAAGTTCGAGAAGGCGCGCACAGTCGATGGACACAAGGATTTTGAATACACGTTTGACGTGCCGCAAAGCGCAAGTAATTACGCGATCGCCAGTTCGGGGGGAACTATTGCGACCGCTTACGGCGGCTCATTTTTGCTGGATACTCAAACAGCGGATTTGGTTCAGCTCTCTGTTCGCACCGCGGAACTGCCCGACGCCACGAATGCCTGCCTAGCTATCAGCGCCATCGAATACCAGAGAATCGGTATCCACGGCCAAGGCGTACTTATTCCCCGCGAAACAAATCTGCGCACCATTTTCCGCGATGGGACGGAAACCGCCAGCGTAACTGCATACTCGAATTGCCGCGAATATGCGGGCCATGCCGTACTGCGGTTTGATGTCGCAGAAGCCACGACGGAGACGGAGACTTCACTAGCCGGTTCGGCCGAGCCTTCGATGCCTGCGGCGCCAACCAGTCCGTTCCCGTTGGGACTTACGTTCGAGTGCCGAATTGTCACGCCGATCGACGCCGATACGCCCGCGGGGCGGCCCATCGAAACTCTACTGCGCACGCCGCTTCGTGGCACAGACGGACAGATTTTGGCGAACGTGGGCAGCAAGATTCATGGACGGCTGGTGCGCGTTGCTGAATATAAAAGTCCTCATCATTACTTTGAAGTTGACGTGCGCCTCGACACCATTGAGCTAAACGGAACTAATCTGCCTCTTTATGCTGTCCTCACTCGCCAGACACCGGCGAGCACGGTCGAGCGCGATCTCCGCGAGAATCGGTTCTCCGACTTTGCTTCGACACCTCCCCGAAACGTTGGAGCTTTTTTCTTTGCGCAGAAACATCTCGACGTGCATCAGTGGGATTCCACGTGGCTCATAACGCTCCCCGAGGCCAGCGCAGGGGCGCGTAAAGAACCACAACGACTCGCCGAGGCGCCGCAACGGGGCTCAGAGAAGGAAGCTGCACAGAATTTCATTCTGGCCATCGGCTACTCGCAGCAGGCGGCCGACCTGCTGAATTCAAAAAACGGAGCCGCGGATGTCGCGGACAATCCAAGCCTTTCGGACGTCCTTGCATATTCTCGAAAGGCCATCGAGGCTGGAGAAGCTGCCGACCCGGATCGCCTCAACGATCTGTATCCGGACTTGGGAGATAAATTCAGACTTCAGTTTTTGAAAGCTTTGACCTTGTTTGTTCACAGCCGTGAAATACAGAATCAGTCGGCCAGCGTTGCGCAAGCGGAATTGAGCCAAAGCACTCTTCTGTACGATGAATGGGCGAATTGGTACGAGCCTCTGCGCCGAGACATCGCTCAAGCTGTCGGCTCACGAGCAGCCAACCCATCCCCGGCTGAACCACGGTAGAGGTCGCGAGCAGCGTCTCTGTGGCAGGGATCTTTTCCCGAACTTTCTTCCGAGCTTTCCTTCTAACTTTTTCCTCCTAACTTTTCCTGCGAACCAGCGTAGTTACTAAGGCGGTGCGCGCCACTGGAGATAAGATTCGTGGGATAGGGCCCTGGCCGACCTGACTCTTTCCGGGCGGTGCATCAATATGGACGCAGGACTTTCTCCCGCGCGACAAGCCAGGGCGAAGCATCGTCATGAACTCCGCACGCTGACCTATGTGACGCTTGACGAGGCGAACGGCGGAATTGTTCGCAATCTAAGTGACCGTGGAATTGCGGTGCAGACGGTCGCGGCAGTTCGTCCGCACCAGCAATTGCGGGTGAACTTTGAACTGAACCGTCCTCGGGCGAACCACTCTCAGCCGAAGCATCCTCAGTCGAACTATTCTCAGTCGAACTATTCTCAGTCGAATCATGCGCGGCTGCGCGTGGAAGGCCGCGGGGAAGTGATGTGGGCGACGCCATCCGGCCAGTGCGGGATAAGTTTTGTAGACCTGCCCCCGCGCATGACGCGCCAGATTAATGAATGGATCTTTGGCGACCTGCTGGAGGGCATTGCACTGCATTCCGAGCGGACGGGATCCTTGTTTGCGGCTTCGTCGTTTGGCTCTGCGTTGCCTGTGTATGAGGACGATGGGCTGATGATTTCCCCTGCTCCACTGAAGGTGATCGCGCTGCCGCTGCGGGCTGATCCGCTGCAGGCCGCCGCTCACGGGCTCGACGCAGACGCCGCGACAGCCCTTGTGCCGTTGTCTGAACTGGACTGGCTTTCACAGCCGCTTTCTGGGCACAGCCTGATCTGGACCATCAATACGCTGGTGGCGCTGGCGGCGTTGTTGCTGTTTGTGCTGGTGTTTCTCTCGGTGACGCGCGAAGCTCCGCGGTGGCCGCTGGCCATGATGGGTGGAGCGGCGATGTTTGTTGCTGCGCTGTATTGGGGATTCTTTCAGCTGTTCGGAGGATCGAGCCCGGGTGCGCGATTGGCGCGCCTGCTGGGATCGGATGCGGAAGAGGATGTGGAGGCGAGCGACGATCGGTTTCGATGAACTAACTCAGCGGCTAAACAGTTTGCTGAAAAAATTCGGTTGAGTAACTCAGGGGCTAAAGAGTGCGCGTGAGAACTTCTGCCGTCCCTACGGGACTTGTGCCATCCTGCCACTTTACCCAGCGCTGAAGCGCTGGGCTAAATTAGTTCGCCCCTTCGGGGCTGGTTCGCGAAATCGGTTCGCGAAATCTGGTTCCCGAAATCTAGTTCGCGAAATATTGCTGTGCCAGCCAGAGCTGCAGGGTGCGCTGCTGCCGGGGCGCCAGTTTCACGAAGCGGATGCCCAGATTTCCGCGCTTGTCCTGCCACGCAATTTCTGCGCGGGCCTTCAGCGCCGACCGGGCGCCGGGCAATTCGAATGAGACCTGCATGGTCTTCGCCGCCTCGACCGGGTCAGTGGTGTGAATCTGCATGCCGCCCTGACTGACATTGACCAGGAACGCATCCATCGGCTTTTGGCCCTTGCAGTTTAACGACACCGGCACTTCGAGGCCGGCGCGGTGGTAGCGCAAACGCCCATCGAGAATCATGCTGCGCGCGGCGGAGAGCGTGCGCACCGCCTGTTCCACTGAGATTGGTTTCTCGAAGGCGAACAGCGCGCCGGTCTGATCGAGAGTCTGAGTGCACTGCGGGCCGCCCATGATGACCAGCGGGACCGTCTTCGGATTTTCCGTGCTTTGCAGTTCCTGCAGAAATTGCGAACTGCCGTTCAGATCGCAGTCCACGATGAGAGCATCGATTTTTGATTTGCCGAGCCGGGCCAGGGCCCGCTGCGGTTCGCTCTCGACCGAAACGTCCATGTGAAGACTGCCGAGGATGCATTCCAGAACACTGACTTCCTGCCAATCGCGCGAAACCACCATCGAGGAAAGTGTCATGCCTTCAACTGTAGACAGGTCCGTAATGGGGACGTAGATAACTAACGTAACGAGGGGGCGTCCTGGCTTCTTCAGCGCGCTATTGTCCGACGGAACCGTTGCGGTGAACCCGGCCGCCTTGAAAGAAGCGGTGACGCACCATGCTGTGGCCAAGCATGAAAAAGAGGACTGCCAGGAGGAGCACGAACACGAACTGTTTGGTTCCGAACGAAGGGGGCTCTGGTCCTGCAGGGGGCGTCGTCGTGTTCAAGTCCGGTGCATTCGATGAACTCGCCATGGAGTTAATTTTACTCGCCTTCGTCAACTTTGGCGCGGTTCGGGAGCTGTCCTAATTTAGTAGCTGGGTTTCATCGAAGAAAAGCCCAGGGGGAGCGAGGGATCTACCTGAAAGTTGTGCCTTCGGAGATCCCTCCCGCGGCTGAACTGCGCCGCGGTTCGGGATGACGCAAGAGCGAAGATTGAAGTTGAGCCACTCCAAAGGGGCCGCGAATTTACTTGCAGCGGTACCAGTCCACTGTGCGGCGCAGGCCCTCTTCGAAATCTATTTTGGGTTTGTAGCCGAGGACGGCTTCGGCTTTTGAGATGTCGGCCAGGGAGTGCTTGATGTCGCCACCGCGCTCCGATTCGTACTTGGGCTTTCCGGAGTAAGCAGTCAGGCTCTGCAGCAGCTTGAAGGTTTCGTTGAGTGTGACGCGGCGGCCGGTGGCGACGTTGAAGACTTGTCCGGCGGCCTGGGCCGCGGGAGCCGTGCAGGCCAGCAGGTTTGCCTCGACTGCATTGTCGATGTAGGTGAAGTCGCGGCTTTGCTCGCCGTCGCCGAAGATCGCGGGCTGTTCGCCGCGCAGCATCAGAGTGATGAATTTTGCCAGCACTCCGGAATACGGAGACGACGGATCCTGGCGCGGTCCGAAGACGTTGAAGTAGCGCAGGGCCACGGTCTCGAGCTGGTAGCAGCGGTAGAAAGAAATCAGGTAGTGTTCGCTGGCCAGTTTGGCAACGGCGTAGGGTGAAATGGGATCGGGCTTCATGTCCTCGTGCTTGGGTAGGGTGGGAGTATCTCCGTAGGCCGAGGACGACGCCGCATAGACTACGCGCTTTACTTTGGCGTCGCGGGCCGCCACCAGCACGTTAACCGTGCCGTCGATGTTGGCGCGGTTGCTGGCCAGCGGGTCTAGAACGGACTTTGGCACGGAGGGAATCGCCGCCTGATGGAGGACGAAATCCACTCCGACGCAGGCTTGGCGCATGGCGTCGAGGTCGAGAATGTCGGCGTCGCGAAAGTCGATGTGGTCCTGAATTTCAGCGATGTTTTCCCGTTTGCCGGTGGAGAAGTTGTCGACGCCGCGCACCTGCTCGCCGCGGGCCAGCAGCGCCCGCGCCAGGGACGATCCGATAAAGCCGCCAATGCCGGTGATGAGATAGAGAGCCATGATCGTTCTTGTTTGATCGTTATTCTTTGATCTTCCTTCTATGATCCTCTTCTTTCATCATAGCGAAGGGATCGGGCTTCGTGCGGGCGGGAAGTGTGAAATGAGTGTTAAAGGCAGAGGTTAGGGTTTCGCGTCATGGCTCTCACTGAGGATGCGAAGGAATCCTTCGCGCGTCAATACCTGGCGATCGGAGAAGAATTCGGTAAGGGCCTGTACGACAGCTGTCGGATCAGCGATTGCGGGCGAGGCCGGAATGCCCGGGCCGATGATCGTTGATGAGGGGATCGTTGATGAGACGGGCGTCGATGAGGCGAGCGTTGAAGAGATGATCGTTGGCTCGATGAGCGTTGACGACCGCGTGATTGTGCCGAGCAATTCCCGCAATCGCAGGCGGTTCTCGTCCGACATTTCCACCAGTGCGATGCCCATGCCGAGGTAGGGATAGCACACGCGCACGCAACCCTTGGCCTGCACTCGCAC
>Ga0210398_10004893_pt1 | contig 12501 bp, 16 predicted proteins | sample IncBWC4OmetaG_FD_161047 | JGI IMG/M metagenome (GOLD analysis project Ga0210398, IMG submission 161047) | Forest soil microbial communities from Barre Woods Harvard Forest LTER site, Petersham, Massachusetts, United States - Inc-BW-C-4-O | ecosystem: Environmental > Terrestrial > Soil >... | reverse complement strand
GGCTGCTGTGCAGCATCCCCGACTTCGGTCGGTTTTATGGCTCGCGCGGCCAGTATATGTTTGGATGCCGCGCTCGCCAAAAACCTCCCTCATCGCTCACGCGAAAACGAGTTCACCGACGGACGGGTTTACGGGTAAAGGACAGGGTATGTCCTTTACGGTTTTGGACGGGTGCAACTGGTAGCGCCGAAGGACGGCGCACCGCTAAAGACTTGAGAGCTTTCTGCGCCGTTCAGGGATGCCAGCCTCCGCCCCCTTAATCCCCCTCCGGCTGGACACACCTTCACGTCTTGAAACATCCCAAGACTTTAGCGGGACGGGCGGGCGAGCCGACGCGGGCTTTCTTGCAGGTGTTCAGAAACCCGCCTCCACTCGCTTGATCCGCCCTTACGGATTCAAGCGACGAATTTCGGCTTTCAGCCGAGACGTGTTCCCCGCCGCCGCTAACGCGGCATTCGTCAGACCACAAAAGGGACGCGAAGGAAGAGTAGTCATTCGCAAAAAAAAGACGAGTTGTCTTAAAACCGGGTTGTTATCTTGGTTTCCCATTGTTCCTCACGGTTTTCTGCAACTCGTCTACGCGTATTTTAGCTATAAATGTGCCAATCGCATTGACCTTTCAAAAGCCCAATTTTAAGGGAAAAATGGGAAATTCTTACCCATCAACACGGCATGCGTCACGGCAATTGTTGCATTGTGCAATTTGATTGCACATTCCGCAAAACAGCCCTAGTCTCCGATTGTGAGCTACGTCGCGCCGAAAGATGCGTTGCAAAGGGTTCAAATTGGCCAATCGTTTGCCGAATACGATTTGGTTCGAGAAGACCCCAATATTTTCGTCACGACACCCGCTTCACTGGTTGCTACCCAGCCAGACAATCACAAGTGCTTTTTTGTCGGTCGGCGTGGTAGCGGCAAAACTGCCATTACATATCATATACTTTCAAAAAATCGTAGGGCAGTTTCAATCGCCCCACAAATTTTTGATCTGTTAAAATTACCTCTATCCCACGAGCAGTTTCACGACACCCGCCAGCGACCATTCAAATCTCTAGTTTGCGCGTTTGAGCGCGCCTTACTCGGAGAACTAGCAAAACAATGGGTAGCCCACAAATTGTGGAATTTTTCAGAAACATATCCGAATTTCAACAAGGAACGCGGGTTGATTGAACAATGCGATTTTGACACACGGGTGATCAATATCGTGGATGAAATCTTTGAAGCTTTCAGCAATCAAAATGACAAGCTGTGGCTCCGACAAATACGGCGATCCGAAGACCTGATTTCAGAGGTAACCTCAATACGCACGAATGCGAATTTTGATTTCGTGTTCCTAATCGACCGCTTAGATGAATCCTGGGACGGTTCTGATTCCGCGATAATTTGCCTCATGGCCTTGATGCATGCATGCGTTCACTTACGGGCCGCGTGCCCAAGCCTGCGCCCATATCTTTTTATCCGAGAAAACATCTATTCTCGTATCCGCAAAATCGACAATGAATTTTTACGTTTAGAGACTTCAGTCGTATTTCTGGAATGGACAGAAGAAAAACTAACAGAATTTGTTGAACGTCGTTGCGTGCGAGGATTAAACACAAAGCCAGCATTGGGAGGCGAGGCGTGGTCGGTTTTTTTCGAGGAGACAGGAAATTTTGATTGTCGCAAAGATATTTTTACCTATTGCCAAAACCGTCCTCGCGATGTGCTGACTTACGTAAGTTTTGCCATCGAACTGGCACTGTCCCGCTCGCATAAAAAAATCACCCGCGAAGATGTGCAAAATGCGTGTGAGCGGTTTAGCACGAGCAAATTGAAAGATTTGGCTGATGAATTCTCTGAAAATTATCCGAATATCCGGCTCGTTTTGGAACTGTTTTATGGCCTATCTACAGAATATACGTTAGCAGCCATTGAAAACTTCATCCAAAAACTTCTGGTCGATCAAGATATTGCCAAATATTGTGGCAACTGGTTTTACGAAGTGTCACAACCGCAACAATTTGTTGCCTTATTATTCTCAATCGGCTTTTTTGGCCTTAAAGAGGGAAAGACGTGGATTTATAAATCTAGCGTAGACGCCGCTGCGGTTCCTGCGCTGTGTGCATCGACCACTATTGGCATTCATCCGGCATATCACGCTGCGCTGCATCTGCGGCTAATGGTGCTTCCAGAACTATCCACGGACATCATTCTGAAGTCCGCAGGCATACTCGAAGAATTGCCCCAAGGTGTCTCGTTCGATGACTATAACCTCAAATTAAAAGAGATGTTGGATCGCCTTGACTATATTGAAAAAGGAACAGCCGGAGCGACCGAATTCGAGGATTTTGTTGGAGAAGTAATTAGGCTCTGCTTTTTCCGTGGGTTGACGAATATTCAGCCAAAAGTTCGCAACAATCAAACCGTCGTCATCCGGGATTGGATTGCGTCAAACAGAGCTGCGAACGGATTTTGGGAAGTCATTCGGTCGAAATACGACGCTATGCAAGTAACTTGGGAATGCAAGAACTACGAACATCTGACCGCCGACGATTTTCATCAGGTTGCCTATTATATGAGCAAAGTCTCGGGCCGATTTGTAGTCATCGCATATCGTGGTTTGGAACTTGATTCTTCATATTACAGGCACATCGAGCGCATTGCGAAGGAGAACCATGGAATGGTTCTCCTTCTGACAGAAAAGGATTTGCGGGTTTTTATTCGGCAAGCAATCAAAGGAAAAGTGCGTGAAGATCATATCAATGAAATTTTTGATCGCACTTTGCGTGCAATTGGATAGGCGATTTGTCGCCACAGTCCGGGAATGCTGTTGAATTCGTTACCTTTGGGCTGTGGCGAACGGAGAGAAATCTGAACGGCTGCCCGCTTCGCGGGGCGGCCAAAGACTTGAACGCTGTTTCTCCTGACGGCTGGCCCTTCGGCAAACAGCCTTTCGTCGAAAAGACATTCAAAACTTTGGCCGGAGGCATTCGCAGGCGTGCCAGCACGCCATTTCTCTTTCGCTTCGCACCAAGAAATGTCGCGCTCGCTCGCTTAATCTGCTCATACAAATTTAATTTCCCCAAGACCCGCTCCACCCCTCGCCAGAATTCGGGTTTCGTTGCGGATTCGGAATTCTCAATGCGGGTTCGTTCGCCGCGCCCTCTTCCCATTATACCGTCCGGTCAAGGTCGTTCCAGCCCACGAAAGCTCCGCATTCGCTCCGCTTTCTTCCCGGTCGAAGGCGTTCCACCGCGCTCGCATACGCCTTGACTTCGGACGGTGCGTCCAGAGGGCGGAGCGGCAAACGCCACCCCGTAAGGTCGAAATTATCAGCCAACAAAAAACTTCAATGACATTTATTCAGCAGTTTGAGACAGAGCTTGCACAAAAGCTCGACAACGGCACGGACAACACCGTGGCAATCGTTCGCTGGGCTTCCGAGAAAGTTCTCGAAAGTTATCGCAACGGCATAACGGCGGGCAAAGCTGGCACGCAGGTTATCCGCAAAGGACAAAGCCGACGACGTTTCCCCGAGCAGGCTCAATAGTCGTGAGCCGCAACATTAACAGGTTAAGAAAATAAAAAAATGGGAATAGACATTTACGCCGAGTGGCGGGAGCAGACGGACAGCGAGCGCGCCGCGCAAGTTTCCGAATGGCTTTCCACGAACAGCGGCGAGGTTGGATATTTGCGGGAAGCGTATCACGGCGAGCCGTATGCCACGCGGTTTCTGTTCGCCGAGGCGTTCGATTCTGAAACGGGTTCAGCGCGGATACCAGCCGCACAGTTGCGCGAGAATTTGGAAAAGGCTCTTGAGCTTGTCGAAGAACGGGCGCGCAAAATCTATGACGCAACGGACGAAGAGGTCGAAGAAGAAAAGCAAAGTTTCCGCAATTTTGTCGCCCTTTGCGAGCGAGTGGAAAAGGAGACGGGCGAGGCCGTGCGCATCATCGCAAGCTACTAACATTATCAGCTTAACACAATCACATGACACAGACAGAAAACGCGCCATTTGACCCCAAGGTGAAATTTTGGCTTGGGCGGCTTGTCGTTACGACAAATGCCGACGCGGAGATTGACCCCGAAGACATTGACAGCGCAATCAATCGCCACTGGCGCGGCGATTGGGGCGACTTGTGCGCCGAGGACAAAGACGCGAACGAACAGGCATTGCAATTCGGCGGGCGGCTGTTTTCAGCGTATCACGACCGCAAGGGCGTGAAATTCTGGATTATCACCGAGAGCGACCGAAGCGTGACCACCGTGCTTTTGCCGGACGATTATTAACAGTTTCTTCGTGGTATAATTAAAATCTATGAAAACAATGGAAATAAAAGGGCTTTGTGAGAATTGCGGGTTCGCCTACATGGGAAGCGTCAGCTTAAAAAACGGCAGCTTCGTGGATATAAAATGTCCGAGTTGCCACAAGTTGACACACAATTTTGACGCGGCTCCCGCCGTTGACGAGCTTAACAAAGCCGAGGGCAAAACACTCGATTACAAGGAATCCGTGTTTGAAATAGTTCAATAGTTTTAGAAACGACTATGAAACAAAAACAATCAGCCGCCGAACACGCGGACATAAAAACAGGATTATCGTTTAACACCCGACTTTGTGGCACGGCCAACGTCATTACAAACACCTACCACAAGGGCGGAAAACTTTCGGTCGAGCTTGTCGCCGACAGCGGCGAGGAAATTGCGATGCTTTCGGTCAACATGCCTGAATGTTCGCATCTTCTTGGCGACGGCGAGTTTTTCGCAAAGACGTGGAGCGAAAACGAGGAAATCGCAGAAGACGCGCTTGCATCAGGAATCTTCCGCGACACACGACGCACGAGCGGTGACATTGTGAACGCGCCAATCTGGACGTTCAAATAACGGACTGGATGCAGAGAACCCCGCTCATCGCGGGGTTTTTTGTTTTCATGCGGGTTGGCGAGGGAGTGGAGCGCGTCCCCGACACCCCCAAACCCCCTTGCCATCGGCAGACCTCCCCCAAGGGGGTTTATGGAATCGGCTAGTGCCGATGCTAAAAGCCAAATTAATACATTAACATTTTTGGATCATCACCTCCGAGGTTTTTCCTCTTTTCAGCCCTTCTTGCAACCTCAATTAGTTTAAGCTTACCCGGAGAAGCGGTTTTCATTTTCTTTTCAAGATCATCCAAGTGGCCTGAATCTTTTGCAGCGGATGCCTTGATAATATCCACCAGATCATCAATGTTCTCCACCCCAATTACCATGCCACCCGTAACATTGCCTATCCATGAAAAAAAGTTTGGAGGCGCCAAATGCGTTTTTCTTGATGTAAAATCACCAACATTCACGCTTTCAAGTTTTTGCAAATCAATCTGTGAATAGGGGGCGCAATAAACGCTATTGATTGTTACGCCTTTTTGAAAAAGGTCTCTGGTCAAATTAAAAAAATCATGTTGATGGGGACATTGATTATGCGGATGGGGACTCGCATCGCCAAAAATTACAACTGATCGGGCATTCGACTCCTTCCAATTAATTTGATTCAAATCGTTTAATGCATCTTCTACCGCTTCGTCCGCATCTCCTCCATGACCCGTGGAAGTTACATTTATGAAATGAATCAACTCTTGTGTGTCTGTTGTTAGTTTTTGAACACGGGTTACGTATGAGTCGCCGCTTCCGTGATCCAAATAAAAAATGATTCCAATTCTCAAATTTTTAATTAACGGAAATAATTCGCCGCACAGGTCTGCAAATTTTCTTTTTAAAAGCGCGTGGTAATTCGCCATCGAACTCGTCAAATCACCGACTAAAACTAAATCGAGCCCTTTTTCAGATTGAAGAATCTGTTTCTGGATGGACGATGGTCCCGATTTCAATATCGAGCTGACAGAACTTTTTTTGCCCAATTCAATTGTCGAAATCTTCTTTACTTCTTGTTTGCTTAGCCCTCCGGCCTTCCTGATGGCAGGTAGATTCAATCCTTTTTTTTCTTCGTTCATGATGTTTTCCTTTCTTTACGACTATTTCTTTGTTGATCGAACTTCTTGCGCTTTTCGGCATCAGTTAGAATGTCATGAGCCTGATTGATTAAAACGGACTTTTCATGATGTTCATCGGTTTTATTTTTATCTTCTGGAGCCGTATCTGGGTGATATATTTTCTGCAATTTTCTCCATTGTTTGTTGATTTCCGCTTCCGTCGCGTCAGGTTTTACCTCAAGAATTTCATACCAGTCTTTGAAATCATCGGCTTGCGGCATGTTGCTTTCTTCCGAACTATCACCGCCAAAATCGTGTAAAATCGTAAGGAGCGTTTCGTAGTTTCTGCAGGTTGCTAAACCGAAAACGATATGTCTGTATGCCTCTGAAAACTCCCAAGATTTACAACATTTGTCTGCATTATTTATGCACTCTTCAATCTGATTTAGTAATTGGGAGGTTGAAGCGGGCAGGTCTGACTGACTCGCAAGATGTGCCTTAACTTCCGTGTATTGCGATTTCAACTCCTCAAAATTTCTATCAATCTCAGTCAACGGGGTGCTGAAACCTTTGAAAGTTCCACTTGCATATTTTTCATCGAGTTCTGCGAATTTGGCCTGAATATCCTCTAAACTTTTCTTTGCTTGCCGTATTGCTTCTTTTACAACGATTTTAGCGTCGTGTCCTTCTTTGCTTTCATCGAATTTTATATCATCAACAATGCCTTTAACCGCATTGAGGTCTGCAATTTTCCGGTCATATTCATCGATCTTCTTTTTAAGCGATTCTTCAATTGTTAGGCGGTGTTCTTCAAACTTCGCTTCTTTGGCTTTAATTTCGGTGTCGATTGTTTTTGCTCTCTCAAAAACGGCGTTGGCGGCGGCAGATTTTTCTTCAGCTTCTTGATTTTTTCGTCTTGCCTCTTCCTCAAAAGTTTTGATTTTTGTTTTCTCGGCTTCTAACTCTTCATAAAGCGTCTGGTATTTTGTTATTTCAGATTCGGATTCTGTCTTGATTTTTTCGGCTTCGTTTTCTCTTTCCTTAATTCGTATTTCTTCGTCATTTAACTTGTTTTGACGATCTCGAACAGCGTGCTCATTTTTCCTAACCTCAGCGTTGCGGGCCGTAATTTCGATTTCACCTCTTCGCACTTCTTTTTTTCGTTCCTCTAATTCATCTTGCGTCGCTTGAATTTTATTTTCCCGTTCAAGCAAAATATTACTTTTCCTTTCATTATCTATAACAAGCCCCGTCAGTTGTTCGTTAAGCTGAAAGTTTTTTCCGGCGATTTCTGTAGTATTTTTTTGGACATGAAGGCTTTCTTCCTGAACGCGGCCTGATTTCTCGATGCTTTGATCAAGAAAGACCTGCCTTTCTTCCAGCAATTGCTCTTTTTTCTTTTTACCATTTCGGAAAAAGTTAAATAGTTCCATAATTTTCATTCCGTTTGGGCTGAAAATGCGAACCAGCCTGTTTGATTTAAATAAACCACCTATCACCAGCGGCGATCGTTTTCGTCTATCAGAAAATCCATTTTTTGATAAAAGCCGACGTAGCCGCGCCATACGAGCCATAATAGCCAAAGAATCACGATTGCCGTTAATAGCGCAATTTCGGGATAGAACTGGCTTAAATCAAAATTGGGCACGATCTTAAAAAGTCCGATGATTAAATCTACTCTCAATAGGAGAATAACTAACGCAGCGACTTGGCTTACCCATATCCAAAATTTCTTTGTCAGTTTCATAGTTTAATCACGACGGAAAAAACATTTTACCAACGGAATACGCGACCCAATCCTTGAAATCCAACCCCAACGTTCTTCATGACGAATGTTACGCATTTCTAATTCGTTAACGCGTTCCTTGAGATCGCCGACATCGCCCTGAAGTGCTGTAGTCCGTTCAGCGCAACGGACAACAACAAATACGACCACACCAAGGCAACACATCCAAAATATAAACCACGGCAGACTGATTGTTTTCATATAAGTTATACTTTCGATTATTTAAATATTAAAAATGTTATGTTAGTAAAACGGGCATCTGGAATCTGGTCAGATGCCCGTAATTTTTGTTAGCGATCTTTGGCGGCTCTCCGAATGGCCGCTTCGCTGGTTTCACCCGTTTCCTCCCGGATAAATCCCAGTGTTGCATTGGGAGAGAATCCCTCGATAGGGGTTGGCAGGTTTTTGTTCAGCGTATCGCTACGCTTTTGTTCAATTTCACCATCTTTATCGCGATGGCGACCGTCTAATCCTGGCTGTTTCATTTTTTTGTTTGTTGTTTCCTGCGGCGTTATTGCCACAGGTGTTCAACCACTATTTCAGTTGGCATTTTAACGGCTTGATGAGACAAAGGCTGTCCAAGGTCTTAAATGGCGCGTGAGCCATACTCGGACGCTTCTTGCAATCAAGCGTGTCAATTCCAACCGTTTTCTTGACGCCGTGTTTTTGGTGAGATAATCTGGCAGTGCTTAAATGCTAGATTCTCTCCACGCGCGTATTCCCTTACGGGTTGTGCGTTTGGGGAAATCAAATTGCCCGTCAAGCGGCTCCAACCGTTTGGCGGGCTTTAAATTTATGTGTCTGTTTTCAATCGGTTTTCCAATTCTGATGGTTTTTCATCGGGTATCACGTCTTCAAACGGCTCGTTGACGCGATAACCACATTTTCCTATTTGCATCCAAAGAAAGCGGCAATTGCTCTCGCTGATTTTTTCCATTTTCCTTGCCCGATATAAAATGGCTTGCATGGAAACCCCCCACTGCTTTTTTAATTCGCCCAATTTATCCAAATTAAGGCCATTCAGTTGTTTTCCTATTTCTGCCGACGGCATCAAAAATTCCCCCGCAAATTCCCATGCTTCATCTTCCACCTTTTCATGCGGATTCGTGTGCATGACCAAGTGACCCAATTCGTGCGCCAAAGACAATCGGCGTCGAGATTTTGGTAAATCCTTATTCAGAAAAATTATTGGCGGCTTTTCCGAAGCGCGAATACAAAGACCATCCAGCTTTATTGTTGGAAAAGAATGGTCAACAATCACACAGCCCGTTTCCTCGACGAGCTTCGTCAGATTTTGAACCGCGCCTTTTTTGATTTCCCACTTTTCCCGCACCATCTGTGCGACGGCTTTTGCTCCACCATTTTCTTCTGGCGGAAGTTTTGGCAATTCACGCTTTGCCAAATTTTTATTTCCAACGCTTTGCTCAATTTCCAAACGACGGATATTCATTTGAGCATTACATTGCCGCAATATTTTCAGCGGCATCGTTAGTTTTTTGCGATAAAATGAAACACTTGCTGGCATCGTTTCGCCTTGCTGAAAAAAGAAATCGCGGCTGCGCTTTAAAATGCTAACGAATTTCTGAATGTCATTTTCTTGCGGCGGCAATTCGCCTGACTCAATTTTCGAGAGGCGACTTTGAGTGCAGCCAATTTGGTCTGACAAATCTTTTTGAGAGCAACCTTCCGCCTCCCGCGCAAGGGTCAACATTTCCTTGTTAAAGGACGAACCTCCCCGTTGAGAATTTTCAGCGAGGATTTCATCAGCCGCAAATAGAAGCTTTTGAATCACTGTATCTACTTTAAGGGTCGTTATTATTTCCTGTCAAGAGTCAGTTAGCGGATTTTTTAGAGAATCTGCTAACAAATTGTTCACATATTATTCCAAACGAAATCAACCTATTGTGTAATTGTGTGTTAACCCACTACCAATTGTGGTTTCATACCTAATTATATTTACCGTTCATGCCCCCATCCTCGACGCGACGACAATATCAGTATGTGTTAAAATTCAAAAATGTTCCGCGCCAAGCAAAAATCTACCGGCGAAACTGTCACCGCATATTTGGCGTCAAAAGCAGACGCGCCGTTTTTGTGTCCCGAATGCGGCGATGAAGTGATTTTGAAAACCGGCAGGCGCACGGTAAATCATTTTGCCCACATCAATCCCCTTGCGTGTCATTTCGCCGCTGGCGAATCCGAAGCACACCGATACTGCAAATTGGAAATTTACGAAGTGCTTTTGCAAACGCCCGGCGTCACTGACGCGGCAATGGAGCGTCCGCTTGGCAGCAACCGCCCCGACGTGAGCGCATACATAAATGGCGTGCCGGTTGCCATTGAAGTGCAGATCAGTTCCCTTTCGCTTGAAACCATTATGCGACGGACTATTGATTACCACCAAAAAGGAATTTATGTGCTTTGGCTTTTGCAGTGGACGCCGAAACTCGACGGCGGACGCTACGCCCCGCGTCTATGGGAAAAATGGATTCACGCTGCATATTTCGGGCGCGTGTATTATTGGATTCAGGGATTGCAAGTTGTGAGCTACACATTCGAGCCGAGTTTGAAATCAGTCCCAAAAAAAACGTGGTATGCCGAGAACGGCAAGAAAATGGCTGGCGGCGGATACAGTCGCAGATTGAAACGTCACAGGACGGCGGTTCGAGGCAAAATGCTTAATCTGGCAACTGATTTTGCACCGAAAGAACGGTTTTGGTGGGAAGGAAATGGCGTTAAAGTTCCTGATGCGAAACTTTTCATGCACCATACAAATTAACCTAACCAATTTGACAGCCGAATGGTTGCATGCTTTGATTAAACGAGCTTCATACGTTTTGGCGCTTTTATGAAGGACATCTGTAATTACAGGTGAACTTCTAAAACCGCCAACCCTTAACCGAAAGGACGTATGAAATTTAGTGAAATCCGCGAAGAAGACCAGGCTCATTTGTTAGGTGCCATTCTGGGTGGTGCGATTGGTCTAATTGCAGCCTTCTGTTTAGCCGCATTAGTTGAAAAGTTGTTTTGAGAATCAATTGCCACACTTTCAAGAGACCCGTCCGTGGTCTCTTTTTCTATTCTCGGACTTGGATAACAATTAGTGTCTGTAAATTGAGTGTAAGTGATTTGATCGATGGCATCTCGGCGAACTTCAAGCACATGAGGCAATTGACGCATATCAACCCAGACTCTCGGCCCACCTGCATCATTCACATTTGCAAGAAATAATGATGAAGCGCTTTCTTCTATTATCACATAGGCGTTCGTGGAAGAAAGGGCAACCACTACGGGATTATTTGTATCGATTCCCCCGGGAATGCCTGAAACCGGACGAAAAGTTAATTTCACCCTTGGACTTTCAATGAAATTACCGCCTCCCTTTGCGACCGGTATGTAGGGATAAACTCGCAATGCGAAGGCTATGATAGCCAAAAAAAGAAACATCAAACCAAACGATACTCCGATTAGTTTGATTTCGATTTTGCTGCGTGGGTGGTTAGTTTTATGGCTTTGAAAATTGCTTCTTTCCACAACATACGGAACCATCGCAATGAAAAAAATATAATATACTGCGCCAGTCGGAGGAAAAAGGTGATGCCCCCAAAAAATAATTCTCAATTGCCGGATAAATCCCCAATACATGATAAAATCCAAAAAGCCGATGACCAAAATGAGCAGAGACCAGCGCAAAAAACTGGTAATAAATTTTTCCGCAGAAACATCGCTGATTTTGTGTCCTGCAGGCAACTGCAACGCCCAACTTAAAAAGTTGATTACAAATTGGTGATGAGGGTGATAATGGCTAACAATCTTAACTGCGATCCAATTTGTGAGTCGCGCTCCGATAAAACTAATTAAGATCATCAGCGCAAATACCCAATCGCCTTTATCGATGGCAAAGTTATGTGGGGTGAAAAGCGCAAAATAAAACATCAATCCGATATTCAAAAAGGATGCAATCGTGTAATACGGAAAGCGGAACGGTTCTTCTTTAGGTGACTTTTTTGCAGTGTTTTCTTGCTCCTTATTGTTCGCATCTTCTTTGAGTTCAGTTTTCTTCAAACTGATTTTCAAAAACAGCGGAATCATTACGCTAATTGGACACAACAAAAAAAGAATGCCTGCATGGATATATCTAGCTTTTAAAAAACTTTCACCGCTTTCACGGATGCCATAGCGGTCGAAGAAAATAAATTCACAAAGGAAGCCGCTTACATACAAAAATGTTACAAATAACAAAAACCACTGCGGCACCACATATTTTTTAAGAAGTTCGCGCATGGCTAATATTTTTCCCAACTGATTAAGACTGACGAATCATTGATAAAAATTTAAATCCTGACAATAAAATTCCCAAAAACCTTCACAAGCCGTAGTTTTTCGGTAATGTTTTCAGCATTATGCGACGCACCCCCGGAAATCCTCTAAAGCTTGGCATCGTGGACGGCAAAGGCGTTGAACTCGAAATGACGCCCAGGATGCGCTCCACGCATTTATACATCTGCGGCTCGACCGGCACCGGCAAGTCAAAGATGCTCGAATCACTCGTTCAGCAGGACATAAAAAATTGGCACAAGAGCAAATGCGGCGCGCTCATCATTGACCCCCACGGTAGCCTCTACAATTCTCTCATCAATTGGGTTGCATGGAATGAGAAGTATTTGAAAGACGTTCCCATCGTGCCGATTGATTTGCGGCAAAACGACTGGACGATTGCTTACAACGTCATGCGTCAGCGCACCGTGGCCGACCCTTCCGTCCTCATCAA
>Ga0210398_10004892_pt1 | contig 12501 bp, 11 predicted proteins | sample IncBWC4OmetaG_FD_161047 | JGI IMG/M metagenome (GOLD analysis project Ga0210398, IMG submission 161047) | Forest soil microbial communities from Barre Woods Harvard Forest LTER site, Petersham, Massachusetts, United States - Inc-BW-C-4-O | ecosystem: Environmental > Terrestrial > Soil >... | reverse complement strand
CGTTTCGCTCATGGCGTTTCCTTACAACGAGCCCTTTAGGGCGAGCGGCAGTCCGGCAACGACCAGAACCACGCGATCGGCGCGCGCAGCCATGCGCTGATTGAGCACGCCCTGCAAATCCCGGAATTTTCGGCCCAGCGGATGATCCGGCACGATCCCGGAACCGACTTCGTTCGCGATCAGCACGATCGGCGTCCTGGCCGCCGTCAAAGCATCTTCCAGCCGGCCCAATTCCTGGCCGATATCAGCGTCCGCCAACATGTGGTTCGAGAGCCACAAGGTCAGGCAATCGACCAGGACCGGCGTCGTCCGGCAGTCTGCCAGCGCCGCCGCGAGATCGCGCGGCGCCTCAATGGTGCGCCACTGCGGACCGCGGCGCGCACGATGGGCCTCGATGCGCTCGGCCATTTCGGCGTCGAGCGCCTCCGCCGTCGCCACATAGGCCCAAGGCGGCTGCCAAGGCGGCGGCAATGTGGCGATCACGCTTTCGCCGAAGCGGCTTTTGCCCGAACGGGCGCCGCCGATGACAAAAGTGAGTTTTGGCACGCCCGACATCACGCTCACGGACCGGTTTCATACGCTGGCCGGCCAGATTGACAGGGCCGCCAATCGAAATCTATCACTAGCGGACCGATGGTCCCTCGTGAGAGGGCGAAAAGGGAATGCGGTGAGGCAACGCTTAAAGCGCTGCCAATTCCGCAGCTGCCCCCGCAACTGTGACCGGGAAGTCTTGTCCGGATGTGCCACTGACGGCCGTTTGCCGCCGGGAAGGCAGGGCAAGGCGACGATCCGCGAGCCAGGAGACCTGCCATCGGCCGTGTCGACGCGACAAACATCGGTCGGGGTGTATCGGTGGATGATCCAAAAGACCTAAGGTCTTTTGGTCCTCGCTCGCGCCGGCGACAGACGGCAGGTCAGGCGAGGTCTTTTTTGTGCTCAATTTCCTGAAATCCGCGGTCGATGACGCCTCGGCCAATCAACGCGCCAAGATCAGCGCGATCTATATCGTGCTGTTGGCGGCGAGCGCACTGGTCTGGATCTGGGCGTTGATTGCCTTGGCGGGACGGCCGACGCTGCTCGGCACCGCCTTCCTCGCTTATGTGCTCGGCCTGCGCCACGCCGTCGACGCCGATCACATCGCCACCATCGACAACGTGGTGCGCAAGCTCATGCAAGAGGGCAAGCGGCCGTATTCGGTTGGCCTGTTCTTCTCGCTCGGCCATTCGCTGTCGATTGCGCTTGCAGTCGCGGCGATCGCGGCAGCGGCGTTTGCGCTACAGGGCCGCTTTGCCGAGTTCAAGGAGGTCGGTAGCATCATCGGCACGGCGGCTTCCGCATTTTTCCTGCTCACCATTGCCGCCATCAATCTCGTCATCCTGTGCGGCGTCTGGAAAAGTTTTCTCCGGGCGCGCCGCGGCGAGCCGGTCGAGGAGCAGGAGCTGAACCTGCTGCTGTCCGGCCGTGGCCTGCTCGCCCGCATCTTCCGGCCGCTGTTCCGCATGGTGTCGCACAGCTGGCAGATGTTCCCGATCGGCTTTCTGTTCGGACTAGGCTTCGACACCGCGACCGAGATCAGCCTGTTCGCCGTTGCCGCGAGCCAAGCCTCCGGCGGCATGACCATCGGCACCATCATGATTTTCCCGGCGCTGTTCACCGCCGGCATGACGCTGGTCGATACCTCCGACAGCGTGCTGATGGTCGGCGCCTATGGCTGGGCGTTCCTCAATCCGATCCGCAAGATCTGGTACAATCTCACCATCACCGCGATCTCCGTCGTGGTCGCGCTGTTGATCGGCGGCATCGAGGCGCTCGGCCTCATCGCCGGCAAGCTCGGCCTCGAAGGCCGGTTCTGGAATGTCATCGGCGATCTCAACAGCGGCCTTGCCGGCTTCGGCTATCTGGTCGTCGGTATTTTCATCGCCAGCTGGGCCATCTCCTATCTGCTGTTCCGTTGGCAGCGCCTCGATCAACCGATTGTGGAGCGCGCATGATGATCAACGCGCCCACCGTTTACGTGTGCACCACCTGCAAGCGCGCCGGCGAGCCGGACAGCGAGCCGCGCCCCGGCGCGCTGCTCGCCGCGGCGACCGAACGCGCCGCCGCCGGCACCGAGGTCGACGTGCGGCGGCTGCGCTGCCTGGCCAATTGCACGCGCGGCCCCAGCGCCGCGATGCGCTGCAACGGCTCCTGGACCTATGTGTTCGGCGGCCTCGATGCGACTTGCGCGGACGCATTGATCGAGGGCGCGCGCCTGCTCGCCGGCGCCGCCGACGGCATTCTGCCGTGGCGCGGCCGGCCCGAAATTCTCAAGCGCGGCCTCATCGCCCGCGTTCCCCCCATCGACTTCTTCGAAGGAACCGACGCATGACCGGCTCGCTCGCGCGCGTCCCCTGCACCATCGTCACCGGCTTTCTCGGCGCCGGCAAAACCACGCTGATCCGCCATGTGCTCGGCAATGCCGACGGCCGCCGCCTCGCCGTCATCGTCAACGAGTTCGGCGATGTCGGCATCGATGGTGAGATCCTCAAAGGCTGCGGCAATACCGCCTGCCCGGAGGACAACATCGTCGAGCTCGCCAATGGCTGCCTGTGCTGCACGGTGGCCGACGAATTCGTGCCGGCGCTCGATGCCATCCTGGCCAAGGGCGGCGTCGAGCACATCGTGATCGAGACCTCGGGCCTGGCGCTGCCAAAGCCATTGGTGCAGGCCTTCCATTGGCCGGCGATCAAGAACCGCGTCACCGTCGACAGCGTTGTCGTCGTGGTCGACGGCGCGGCGCTCGCCGACGGCCGCGTAGCGCACGATCTCAACGCGCTGTCGCAACAGCGTACCGCCGACACCGCGCTCGATCACGACGATCCGATCGAGGAAGTGTTCGAGGATCAGATCGCCTGCGCCGATCTCGTGGTGCTCAACAAGCGCGACCTGCTCGATGTGGCCGGCCTCGACAAGGCGATGGCGGCGATCGCCGGCGCGCTGCCGCGCAAGATCAAGGTTGTCACCGTCAGCGGCGGCAAGGTCGATACGGCGCTGCTGCTCGGGCTCGGCGTCGGCACCGAGGACGACATCGCCAACCGCCGCACCCATCACGATGACGAGCTGGACCACGATCACGACGATTTCGACAGCTTTGTCGTGCCGCTTGGCGAAATCGCCGATCCCTCGAACCTTGCCACGCGCGTCGCTGCACTGGCGGAAAAATTCGACGTTCTGCGCGTCAAGGGTTTTGCCGCGGTCGCCAATAAACCGCTACGCCTCTTGGTCCAAGCGGTGGGCTCGCGGGTGACGCAGCAATATGATCGGCCGTGGGCGGCATCCGAACCACGCGAGAGCCGTCTGGTCGTGATCGGATTGAAAGGACTTGACCGCGCCGCGGTGATGCGGGCGCTTGCAGGTTGAACGATGCATCTATTGACCACGAGCTCGACCAACCTCGACGAAATCGTCGAAGCGGTCGATCTCGGCCAGACGCCGGGGGATATCGCCGTGCTGTCATTCGCCGACAGCGATCTCGCCGCGCTCGCCGCCGCCTGGGAGGCTGAGCGCACGAACTTGCCGAACGTGCGGCTGGCGCACTTACGTGATCTGCGCCATCCCATGTCCGTCGATCTGTGGATCGAGCGCGTCGGGGCACATGCCAAGGTGATCGTGGTGCGCCTGCTCGGCGGCCTCGACTGGTGGAAATACGGCATCGAGCGGCTCTCGGCGCTGGCGCGCCAACGCGGCATCGCGCTCGCGGTGCTGCCCGGCGAGGATCGCGATGATGTTCGGCTTGCTGCTGCGTCCACGCTGCCGGCGCAGGAGCTCGACACGTTGTTGCGCTTCTTCCGCGAAGGTGGCCGCGACAATCTGCGCGCGCTACTGCGCCGGCTGGCGCATCTCGCCGGCCACGATCTCGCATTGCGCGAACCGCAGCCGGTGCCGCGCCTTGCCGGTTACCTCCCGGGCCAAGGCGCGGTGGATCTCGAGCGGTTGATCGCGTCACTCAAGGCCGGCCACCCCGTCGTGCCGATCGTCTTCTACCGCGCGCTGCTGCTCGCCGACGACACCGCGCCGGTCGATACGCTCTGCGCGGCGCTCGCCGCGCGCGGCTTGGCGCCGGCCGCGCTGTTCGTCACCAGCTTGAAGGATCGCGAGGCAAGCGTATTTCTGCACCAAGCGCTCCAGCGGCTGAAGCCAGCGCTGATCGTCACCATGACGGCCTTTGCCGCCGGCGGCGGTGCCGACGCGCCGGCACCGCTCGACGCGCCGGGAGTCCCGGTGTTCCAGGTCGTCAGCGCCATCACCAAGCGCGGCGCGTGGCGCGGCAGCGCGCGCGGGCTGGGCGCCGCCGATCTTGCCATGCATGTGGTGTTGCCCGAGCTCGACGGCCGCGTGCTGGCCGGGGTCATCGCGTTCAAGGATGCGCTGCCAACCCAAGCCGGGCTAGCCTTCAGTGCTTTCTCAAGCCGGCCCGAGCCGGATCGCGTCGCCATGGTGGCCGATCGGATCGCCGCACACGTTCTCTTGCAGGCATTGCCGGCGAGCGAACGCAGGGTCGCCATCCTGATGCCGGACTATCCCGGCGCGCCGGGCCGCACCGGCTATGCGGTCGGCCTCGATGTGCCGGCGAGCGTCATGGCGCTGCTCGATGATCTTTCGGCCGCCGGCTACGCCGTGAACGGCGCGCCGAATACGCCGCGCGAATTGCTCGATGCGCTTTCGCCGGACGCCGGCGACGCGACGCTTGCGATCGAGGATTACGAACGCCTGCTCGCGACCCATGTGCCAAGCGCTGCCATGACGCGGCTGCGCGAAGCCTGGGGCGGAGCGGCGGACGATGACGATGTGCGCGACGGCGCGTTTCGCTTTCGTGTGAAAAAATTCGGCAAGCTTTTGGCGGCGCTGCCGCCCGATCGTGGTCGTTCTGCGCAGCGACGCGCCGATTATCACGATCCGCTATTGCCGCCGCGCCATGCGCTGGTCGCGTTCGGCCTGTGGCTACAACACGTGGCGAAGGTCGATGCGCTCGTCCACATGGGCGCGCATGGCACGCTGGAATGGCTGCCCGGCAAGGCGATCGCGCTCACCGCGGAATGCTTTCCCGAGATCGTCACCGGGCTGCTGCCGGTGATCTATCCGTTCATCGTCAGCAATCCGGGCGAGGCGGCGCAGGCCAAGCGCCGTATCGCGGCGCTGACCATCGGCCATCTGCCGCCGCCGCTTGCCGCCGGTGGATTATCCGGCGACGCGCGCGAGCTGGAGCAATTGGTCGATGAATATGCGCAAGCCGACGGCCTTGATCGCCGGCGGCGCGAGCGGCTGGCGACGTTGATCGTCGAGACCGCGCAACGCACCGGCCTGGCACGCGAGGCCGGCGTCGGCACCGCGTTCGCGCCCGATGAGGCGTTGCGCCGCATCGACGCCTGGCTGTGCGATCTCAAGGACCTCGCCATCAAAGACGGCCTGCACATTTATGGCCGCGCGCCCGCTGGCAGCGACGATCCGCTGTGGCGAATAAGCGCCGAAGCGGAGCGTGCGGCTTTAATCGCAGCGCTCAACGGCCGCCGTGTCGTACCGGGACCTGCCGGCTCGCCGACCCGCGGGCGGCGCGACGTGCTGCCGACCGGACGCAACCTCTTCACCGCCGACCCGCGCACCTTGCCGACGCCGACTGCGATGGAGCTCGGCCGGCTCGCCGCCGACGAGATCGTGCGCGCGCATCTGCAGAGCCATGGCGAGATGGTGCGCGCAGTGGTCATCGATCTGTGGGGCAGCGCCACGCTGCGCACCGGCGGCGAGGAGATCGCGCAAGGATTTTCGTTGATGGGTTGCCGGCCGATCTGGGAGCCGGCAAGCGGGCGCATCACCGGCGTCGAAGTGCTGCCGCCGGCGGCCATCGGCCGTCCGCGCGTCGACGTCACTTGGCGCATTTCCGGACTGTTCCGCGATCTGTTTCCGGCGCAGATCGCGCTCATCGACGCCGCCGTGCAAGCCGTTGCCGCGCGCGACGAGGACAACGACGAAAATCCGCTTGCCGCAGCACGCCGAGCCGCTACCCCCTCTCTTCCCTCCCCCGCAAGTGGGGGAGGGAAGAGAGGGGGTGCGCCACGCCTCGATCGCATCTTCGGCACCGCACCAGGTGTGTATGGCTCCGGCGTCGAGGATTTGCTCGGCCGGGAAGCCGATACCGATTCCATCGGCGCGGCCTATCTGGCCGCCGCTTCGCACGTCTATGGCGGCGCTGACGGCGAAGGTGACGCGGCGCCCGGCGCATTTGCGCGGCGCGTCGCCGACGCCGACGCGCTGGTACATGCGAGCGACGATCCGGGCCGCGACCTGCTCGAAGGCGGCGAGGACGCGGCCTTCGTCGGCGGCTTTGCGGCGGCGGCAAAAATGCTCGGCCGCTCGGCCGATCTCATCATGCTCGACGTCACCGATCCACAGCGGCCGCGGGCGCGGGCGCTGTCGGCAGCGCTTTCGCGCATCGTGCGGGCACGCGCGATCAATCCGCGCTTCATCGCCGGCCAGATGCGCCACGGCCCACGCGGCGCCGCCGAGCTTGCCGAAACCGTCGACCGCCTGGTCGCTTTCGCCGAAACCACCGACGCTGTGGCCAGCGAATTGTTCGATCTGCTGCACGACGCCTATGTCGCCGATGCCGATGTGCGCGAATTCCTGCTGCGCGAGAACCCGCAAGCCGCCTCAGCGATTGCCGAGCGACTCGATGCGGCGCGGCGGCATGGCTTCTGGCATCCGCGACGCAATGACGTCGATGCCAGTCTGTCGCTGCTGCGTGCGGAGGTCACGGCATGACCGCTGCCGCGCTCACTTCTCCACAACGTCGCGGCGCCTGTCCGGGACTGTCCGTGCCAATGACGACCGGTGACGGTCTATTGGTCCGCCTGCTGCCCATCGGCACCATGGCGCTCGACGCCTTCGCCGGCCTGTGCGTGGCCGCGCGGCAGCATGGCAACGGCATCATCGAAGTCACCTCGCGCGGCAGCATCCAAATTCGCGGATTGAGCGCGGTGTCGGTGCCGCGTTTTGCGGCCGCGGTTGCCGGTCTCGGTATCGTTGCCGGAGACGGCATTCCGGTTCTGATCAATCCCCTGGCTGGCCTCGATGCGGAAGATATTATCGATGCCGGCGCGCTCGCCGCCGATCTGCGCCTTGCGCTCGCGCAGCGTTCGCTGACGTCAAAGCTCTCCGCCAAAGTCTCAGTCGCGATCGATGGCGGCGGAGCCATCGATCTCGACGGCATAGCCGCCGACGTGCGCTTGCGCGCCCAGGCGGTCAATGGCGTCGCGGCGCTTTGCGTCAGCGTTGGCGGCGACCGGCAGCGCGCGGTTCACCTCGGCTGCGTGGCCTGCCAAGACGGTGTCGAAGTCACTATCCGTTTGCTTGAGGTTTTGGCGCAGCGCGGCCGCGTGCGCGCACGCGAGGTACTCGCGGCGGAAGGCATCGCCGCATTCCATTCCGCCGTTGAAGACTTGCTCATCAGCGCCGTTGGTTGCCGCGACAGCGGACATAGGCGGAAAGAGCCCCTCGGCTTGCATGGGTTGCGCGATGGTACATTCGCGTATGGTGTGGGCCTCGCCTTCGGCCATGCCGATGCGACGTCGCTGCAACGATTGAGCGAAACCGCCGAGGCGGCCGGCGCAAGCGGCATGCGCGCAGCACCTGGCCGCGTGCTCATCATTGTCGGATTGACGCAGCAGACTTCATCGCCATTTGCCGCCGCCGCCGAAGCGCTCGGCTTCATTGTGCGCGGCGACGATCCACGGCGGCATGTGATCGCCTGCGCCGGCGCGCCGATCTGCGCGTCGGCGGACATCGCCGCGCGCGCCCTTGCGCCGCAGATCGCCGTGGCCGCCGCGCCGCATCTCGACGGCTCGTTCAAAATTCATATTTCCGGCTGCGCCAAAGGCTGCGCGCATCCTGCGCCGGCGGCGCTGACTATCGTCGGCACGTCTTCGGGATGCGCGCTCATCGCCAATGGCTCGACCCGCGATGTTCCATTCAAGATCGTTACGACGAATGAGCTGCCGGACGCCGTCGCCGAAATCGCACGCGACCGCAAACGCGAGGAGAACCATGTCTGAGCGCGCCGCCTATTTGCGCGACGGCACGGCGATCTACCAACGCTCGTTCGCCATCATCCGCGCCGAGGCCGACCTGTCGCGCTTCTCGGCGGAGGAAGCCGACATCGCGGTGCGCATGATTCACGCCTGCGGCCAGGTCGAAGCGGCGCAGCACATCGTGTTCGGCGGCGATGTCGTCACCTCGGCACGGCAGGCGCTCACGGCCGGCGCGCCGATCTTTTGCGATGCCGAGATGGTGGCGCATGGCATTACCCGCGCGCGGCTTCCGGCGGACAACGATGTGATCTGCACGCTCAACGATCCACGCACGCCCGGTATCGCCAAGACGAGCGGCACGACGCGCTCGGCGGCTGCGCTCGAGCTGTGGCTCGATCGGCTCGCCGGCGCCGTGGTCGCCATCGGCAACGCGCCGACGGCTTTGTTCCGGCTGCTCGAAATGCTCGATGCCGGCGCGCCGAAGCCGGCGGCGATCCTCGGCATTCCGGTCGGCTTCGTCGGCGCTGCCGAGTCGAAGGCGGCGCTCGCCGCCGATCCGCGCGGCGTGCCGTACGTCATCGTGCGCGGCCGCATCGGCGGCAGCGCCATGACCGCCGCCGCCGTCAACGCGCTGGCGAGGGCCGGGCTATGAGCACCGGGAAGCTGATTGGCGTCGGCGTCGGCCCGGGCGATCCGGAATTGATGACGTTGAAAGCGATGCGCGCGCTCGGCGAGGCCGACGTGATCGCGCATTTCGCCAAGGCGGGAAACGAAAGTCATTCGCGCGCCATCGCCGCGCAACACCTGCGCGCCGAAGTCATCGAACTGCCGCTGCTCTACCCGGTCACCACCGAGCTGCCGACGGACAGCGACGGCTACCGCGATGCCATCGGCGATTTCTATGACGGCGCCGCGACCGCAATCGCAGCGCATCTCGATGCCGGCCGCGTCGTCGCCGTGATCTGCGAAGGCGATCCGATGTTCTACGGCTCCTACATGCATCTGCACACCCGGCTCGCATCGCGGTTCTCCGCCGAGATCGTCGCCGGGGTCACCGGCATGTCAGGCTGCTGGTCGGCGGCCGCAATGCCGATCGCACAGGGTAACGACGTTTTCACCGTGCTGCCGGCAACACTGCCGGAGGGCGAGCTGACGCGCCGGCTCGCCGACGCCGATGCCGCCGTGGTGATGAAGGTCGGCCGCCATCTGCCGAAATTGCGCCGCGCTCTCGACCGCTCTGGCCGCCTGCCGCGCGCCATTTATGTCGAGCGCGGCACCATGGCGGACGCAAAGATGATTCCGCTCACCGCCAAGCGCGACGACGACGCGCCATATTTCGCGGTGGTTTTGGTCCCGGGCTGGGCGGGACGGCCGGGAGGAAAGCCATGAGCGGGCGCCTGGTTGTGGTCGGCCTCGGACCGGGCGATCCGCGCTATCTCACGCCGGACGCCGCCGACGCGCTCGCCGCCGCGGAAGCGCTTTACGGCTACGGGCCCTATCTCGATCGCGTGCCGGTGCGCGCCGGCCAAAACCGCCATGCCTCCAATAACCGCGAGGAGCGCGCACGCGCCGCCACCGCGCTCCGTCACGCGGCGCAGGGTGCGCGCGTTGCTGTCGTCTCCGGCGGCGATCCGGGCGTCTTCGCCATGGCGGCCGCGATCTGCGAAGAAATCGAAGCCGGTCCGGATAGCTGGCGCGCGCTCGATGTCGCGATCATTCCCGGCATCACCGCGATGCTCGCGGTGGCGGCGCGGATCGGCGCGCCGCTGGGTCACGACTTCTGCGCCATTTCGCTATCGGACAATCTCAAGCCGTGGCCGTTGATCGAACAGCGGCTCGACGCGACGGCCAGCGCGGGTTTCGTCATCGCGCTCTACAATCCGGTGTCGCGAGCGCGGCCTTGGCAACTCGGCAACGCCATCGAGCGCCTACGCCGGCACCTGCCGCCGACAACGCCGGTCATATTCGGCCGCGCGGTCGGCCGCGTGGATGAACAAATAAACGTCGTGACGCTGGATGCCGCGGACGCGGCGAACGCCGACATGGCGACGCTGGTGATCGTCGGCTCGCGCGACACGCGCGTCATTGCGCGTCCCGGCCGCCATCCGCTGGTTTACACCCCACGCGCCGCCGCGGAGGTCAGCGCATGATCGAGCCAGGCGATCGCGTCTTCGATGGTCTCGACCGCCGCTTCATCTGGCGCCGGTGGCCGGCGCAGGATGATGACGTCGATACCGAGCGCGCGCGCTGCGGCGATCTTGCCGTAGGTCGCGGTCCCGCCGCTGTTCTTCGCAACCACCGCATCGATACGATGCTCGGTCATCAGCGCATGGTCGTCAGCTTCACTGAACGGGCCGCGGCCGGTGACATAGCCGACATGTGGCAGCCGCAACGGCGGATCGACCGGATCGACGCTGCGGATCAAATAATAGTGCTGCGGCACATCGCGGAATGGCGCCAACTCGTTGCGGCCGAGCGCGACAAAGACGCGGCGCGGCGTTTGACCGATCGCCTGCGTCGCTTCGGCGACGTCGCCTACTTCGATCCACCGATCACCCGAAACAGCGATCCACGGCGGCCGCCGCAGCGCGATCATTGGCACGCCGCCGCACCGCGCAGCTGCGACGGCGTTTGCCGAAATCACATTGGCGTAAGGATGGGTGGCATCGATCAAGGCATCGATGTGCTCGCTGACGAGATATTTTGCGAGACCGTCGGCACCGCCGAAGCCGCCGATGCGGACCGGCACTGGTTGCGCGGCGGGCGAGGCGGTGCGGCCGGCGAGCGACAGCGTGATGTCGAGGCCAGCACGCCCGGCGAGGCGCCCGGCCAATTGCCGCGCCTCCGCGGTGCCGCCGAGAATAAGGATACGTGCCATGCCGGTCTCTAAAACGCCGCCGCTCGATGCACCCGACACTGCCGCATCGCCGCGCTGGCTGTCCATCGTCGGCATCGGCGAGGACGGCGTCGAGGGTTTGAGCCCGGTGGCGCGCGGGCTGATCGGTGCGGCCGAAATCGTGATCGGCGGCCGGCGCCATCTCGGCCTCGCGGCGCCGCTCATTCGCGGCGCAACGCGACCGTGGCCGAGCCCGTTCGACGCCGCCCCCGACGAAGTCTTGCATCATCGCGGCCGCCAGATCTGCGTGCTGGCATCGGGCGATCCGTTCCACTACGGCGTCGGCTCGGCGCTCGCCCGCCGCATCGACGCCCGCGAGATGACCGTGATCCCGGCGCCGTCGGCGTTCAGCCTGGCGGCAGCGCGGCTCGGCTGGTCGCTGCCGCAGACCGCGCTCATTTCGGTGCACGGCCGTTCGCTCGATCTGGTGCGCCCACATCTGCAGCCGGGAACGCGCATCCTGGCCTTGACCTCCGACGGCCAAGGACCGGCGGCGCTGGCAAAACTCCTGACGCAATCGGGTTTTGGCGGCTCGCGGCTGACGGTGCTCGAAGCGCTCGGCGGATCCTACGAGCGTATCCGTTCTGCGAGCGCCGCCGCGTTCGACCTCGGCGCGGTCGATGCGCTCAATACGGTTGCCATCGAAGTTGAAGCCGCCGCCGACGCCCGCGTGCTGGCGCGCGCGGCCGGCCTTTCCGACGCCTTGTTCGAGCATGACGGCCAGATCACCAAGCGCGAAATCCGCGCCGTCACAATTTCGTCGCTGGCGCCGCGCCGCGGCGAACTGCTCTGGGATATCGGCGCCGGCTCGGGTTCGGTCGCCATCGAATGGATGCTGGCCGATCCGTCGCTGCGCGCCGTTGCCATCGAACGGCACGGGGATCGCGCGGCGCGCATCCGCCGCAACGCCGCGGCGTTCGGCGTTCCAGGCCTCGAGATCGTCGAAGAGGCCGCGCCCATGGCGCTCGCGGGACTGCCGACTCCCGACGCCATTTTTATCGGCGGCGGCGTGAGCGAAGCTGGCGTGCTCGACGCGGCGACCCGCGCGCTACGGCCGGCCGGCCGCCTGGTGGCCAATGCGGTGACGCTCGGCGGGGAGGCGCAGCTCTTGACCCGCCACGCCGCGCTCGGCGGCAAGTTGATCCGCATCGCGATCTCGCGGGCCGATCCGATCGGCGTAAAAACCGGCTGGCATGCCGCGATGCCGGTGACGCAATGGATTTGGACAAAGCCATGATCGTCGCCGGCGTCGGCTGCAGGCGGGGCACGGCGGCGCCGGACATCGAGGCGGCGATCCGCGCCGCACTCGACCGCGCCGGCATCGCGGCGCACGCGCTCGACTGCATCGCCACGAGCGCGACGAAGAACGACGAAGCCGGCATCGCGTCCGCCGCGGCAAATCTCGGTGTCGATCTCATCTTGATCCCGGAAGCCGAATTGCAAGCGGCCAGCGACCGCACCGAGACCCGGTCCGGGCGCGTGCTCGCGCTCACCGGGGTGCATTCGGTCGCGGAAGCCGCAGCCCTTGCCGCGGCCGGCCCGTCG
>Ga0210398_10004891_pt1 | contig 12502 bp, 6 predicted proteins | sample IncBWC4OmetaG_FD_161047 | JGI IMG/M metagenome (GOLD analysis project Ga0210398, IMG submission 161047) | Forest soil microbial communities from Barre Woods Harvard Forest LTER site, Petersham, Massachusetts, United States - Inc-BW-C-4-O | ecosystem: Environmental > Terrestrial > Soil >... | reverse complement strand
GATTACCGGTATGTATGGTCCGCCGCAGAGTTGCAAGCGAAAAACGAACGATGGCAAAGGTGGTCTGCGCAAATGTATTCGGCCTTGGGTGGAGTCTCTGACTCCGGGCCATGATGGAGATCCGCTCGCCCTCGTCCCTATAAAATGGACGGTCTCGACCGAGACCCTTACCGGTAGCAGGTTTCGAGAGCGTGGGGGAGACCCATAGCCATCGCTGTTTTCCGCCAGCAGACCTGGCAGGAACTCCTTTCTCTTAAAAGGGATTTTTTAGGGGGTCGCCGCCAAAACGGGAGCGCGGTAGCACTCGTTCTTGCACAACACAGCCCAAGCCATCCGGACTAATTTATTGGCTAGGGCCACGATGACCACGTTCTGGTGCGTGCGCCCCAACAGTCCCGCCAGCCAATGACTCAAAGCGGGCACTTGTTTTTCGCGGTGTTGCAAGACGCTGCGTGCTCCTTGCACGAACAGCCTGCGCAAGTATTTGTTGCCTCGTTTGCTGATCCCCAGCAGCTTCTGCTTGCCGCCCGTGGAGTACTCCCCGGGAACAATTCCCATCCAGGCCGACAGATCACGCCCTCTTCCGAAAGTGCTTCCGTTGCCGATGGCTCCGACCAGTGCGGTGGCCGTCACGGGCCCAACCCCAGGAATCGCGGTCAGTCGTTGACAGGCTTCATTTTCGCAGGCTTCCCGTTGGATCTCTGTGTCCATCTGCTCGATGCGCACACCCAGTTGTTCCAGTTCCAGCTGCAGCTGCGCCAGCAGAGCACGAAACATCCCGGACAGCTTCAGCTCGGCGTCTTCTAAAATCCTGGGCAGCGCCTGCTCCAGATGTCGTCGCCCCTTGGCCAGCGTCAGTCCACGCTCCAGTAGCAGGCCCCGAATCTGATTCACGACCGCGGTACGCCGCATCACCCAACGCTCGCGCACCCGATGCAAGGCCTGCAAGTCGAGCTGTTCCTCCGTCTTGATCGGCACAAAGCGCATCCGTGGCCGTTGCACTGCTTCGGCGATCGCCTCGGCATCGATGTAGTCGCTCTTGTTGGTCTGCACATAGGGCTTCACGTACTGGGCCGGCATCAGCCGCACCTCGTGCCCTTGCTCGCGCAGAGCTCGCCCGAGAAAATGTGCACCGCTGCAGGCTTCCATGCCGATCACTTGCACCTGCACATTCGCGGTGAAAGCCAGCACCTGCCTGCGGGAACAGCGCTTGCGGATCACTACATGGCCGTTGCAGTCCAGCCCCACGAGATGAAACACGTTCTTTGCTAGATCAATGCCCAGCGCCTGAAGTTTCATGGAATGCCTCCTGCCCGCACTCTACAACTTCGAGAGTTCTGCGGCGGACCATCCCATTAAATGGGAATTTCCCCTTAGGCCCCCAAAAGCCATTTACCGATAATCCGACTTGTCGGGCGCGATCCGCCCTTCGCCACCAGAGCAATACTATGTGACGGGTGCCTAGCATGAAATATTCTCGCGACGCACACATTGGGACCGTATAATCCGCCGATTTTGATCGCAGGTAATACTTGTAAAAGGATGTCAGGCCGGCGTTGGGAACGGTTGCTCGGCGGCGGTGTAGAGGGTTGAGAGCTCGATCAACGTTTCGCGGACAGTCTCCTTCCTCAACGCTTGTTTCTTAAAAATATTTACGGTAGAGGACCAGAACGCCCCAACTGCAGCGGACCCGTCGGCGGGCGCCTTCACACCATCTGCGTGGCAGGAATCGAAAATGCGTGCCAGGGCCTCGCGAAACTTCTGGTGTTCAAGTGCGCTGCGAAAACGGTCGGGCAGAGTGGTTTCGAAGGGCGTCAAATGGTCACCGGCCAACTGCATGTCAATTTGCGTAAAGCCGGGCTTAGCCGACCGTCGAGAAAGCAAGAAGAGGGCTGCCAGCCAGCACGCCCAAACGCTGAGGATGACCAAGTTCCAAAACGTGATGCTCGGGACTACAGAGGCAGGGCCACGGTCCGGAACAAACACAACATCGGCGCTCCAGAACAACAGCAATGCTGCGCTCTCGGCGATCATGTGAATTCTAGTGGACCTAAACGAACGGAAGGTCTGTACGTTGAAGGGCAGAGAAAAATTCCGTCCCATGCAAATGTACACTTGATTTCGTAGAAGGCCGCCAGACTTCACGGACACCCACGCTGGGTGCCCCTGAAATGAGCCACTAATAAACTTGTCGCCCAGGGCTGCGCTGCCGGGATCGAAGACGTCAAGAAGCCCCTTCAGCCTCCACTTGAGCAGGTGATTTGCTATTATGATAGCCGCCAAAAGTAAGCCGGCTGTGATATTGACTATTGCGAATATAATTCGCTGATGCTCATATGTGGCATGTAAAAACAACGGGTGATGGGCAATCCAAAAGCCGAGAAGGATGACCACAAGAATAGCAATGGCAGTGTTGAGTAAGCGTGTCACTTCCGCCATGATTCGTCACCGCAAGAGATTGGCTTCATGGGGACAAGCAATTCTAGCGCACTCTCTGATGCTAAATCTATAGTAATCAGCCGGTCCCCTCCGGATGTGGGTTTTTACGCCTGTGAAACGGGATTACCGGTAAATGCGTTTTGGTCTACTGGAATGGCTCTCACTTGATCGTCAGGACCGCGACGCCAATTCTCCTTAGCGACTCGTCAGTCGCGCGGAGCGATTCGGGTCGTGCCCCTAAGGCCAGAAAATGCTTTTCTGCATTGGACCAGGTTCGAAATCGGATGGCCTGCAGGGTTCGGTCTTCGCCAGAATCGGGGATTATGTCGGCAGGTATTCCGATGCCGCTGATGTCCACGCAGAGGATCGTGTGATTCAAATTGTGCAACAGGAATCTGTGTTCCATCGGATTCGAGTATGCCACACGGGATCAAGTGTGCGGCCAAGTCCTGTGAAACGAGATTACCGGTAAATGGGAATTTCCTCTCAGGCCCCCAAAAGCCATTTACCGGTAATCTGACTTACCAGGGCTTGACAATCAATTCGGTTATATTTGTCAGCGAAGTGAATCAGGAGTATCTTAGCGGTCACTCCGTCGTATTGAAAAATGTTCATCAAATTGAAGCTCCAGACATTCTGGATTTTACTCCTCGTCGTTTCGAGTCTGTGGGTCGCTGTAGGATTCGGTTCACTCTTGCTGTCCGCGTTGTCGCCCGCAGCCGACGTTTGGGCAATCGTTCATGCGATGCAAGGACGTCAAGATCCACCTCCTAAGTCGACAGCCGTGGTTCAGACGGCGCTTGACGGAGGCGGACGTCTTGGGCGAGTGATTCACGTTACGCACTACGCCGCTGTCGGGGCAACGTTCCGAAATGGGGATCGACACAGAACGAGGATGACCGAAGATGGCTACTTAGCGTGGTTTCAGAAGATTCCTCGGCCCATCCTCCTCGTGTTGCGACGCTATGAATTGGACGGGACCTTACAGGGCTACGAAGTCGGCTCGGCAGAAGCCACCAGACTAATCCCTCTATACGGGCCTCCCCTGTTAGCATTCGCGGTTTCGCTCTACCTAGTGCGTAAGAGAAAATCTCCTTTGCTAAGCGATCCTGCGTCGATAAGCGATCGCGCCTCTCGATAGAGGGGCTACTGGAAACAGCCAAGTCCCGTGAAACGGGATTATCGGTAAATGAGTTCGGGGGAGACAACTCCTCGGGCGCAGAAATTGCGACGGTCCGCGCAAAAAAGTATCACGAATCTATGACAGTGACGCATTTCGGGGCATCCGATTGTTCTGGCCGTTTCGCATAAATAATATAAAATCAGGCAGATACAAAGTGCGGGCCTGTAGCTCAGCTGGTTAGAGCAGCGGACTCATAATCCGTCGGTCCCAGGTTCAAATCCTGGCGGGCCCACCAATTGTTTTCAATGACCTAGCCGCCTCTTGCTCGCTTGACGTTTCTGGATTGTGCCCGCCAAAAAAGAAGTTGTTCTCTCGGTAACGTATTCGGTGTATAAGGGGGACCCAACAGAAATCCCAGATCATCGCGGAGAGACAGTGACCATGAAAACCGCTACCTGGGCCTGCACTCCAACGGCGTGGCGCACGTCCCGCTTCTTGCTACCTCTAATTGCGCTTGTGCTTCTCGCGGTCAGCCCTCCGATCTTGCGAGCGCAGTCCACAATTGGCGGTGCCGTCATTGGCCTCGCCGGTCCTGCGTGTCAAATCGTCGGCTCCCAGTGTTCCAATCTCGTGTTGTCGGAAAGTTACGAGTCGAACGGCACGACTACCACCAATTCACTGACTTTCGGCCCGAACACCCCGTTACCGAACTTTACTTTTCCTGGTACCGCGCCAATAGGCGCAACTTATAGCGTCACCATTTCTTCTCTGCCTTCTAACCTCGCGCAAACGTGCGCCGTGACTGACGCCAGCGGCATGGGCCCCGGCAGCGGCACAGTAGCGGCGAGTGAAGGTCCCATTAATGTTTATGTCTGGTGCTGGAACCTCAGCGGCACGGTTGCCGGCCTGCCTCCAGGTAAAGCCGTGACTCTGCAGAATAACCTTGCGGCGCCGTACGAAATCTCGTCAAACGGTGTTTTCACTTTCCCTCAAGTTATCGCTTCCACCTTGAACTACAACGTGTCGTTTCCAGGTGTAACGTGTACAACCTCCATTTGCACCGTCGCGTATCCGTGGGGAGGTTGTACCGTAATGAACGCGAGTGGCAACTTATACGTGAGTCTGAATAACGCCAATCAATTTAACGCCTTCACCTCAAATATCTGGGTGACGTGTGTTGCGAACGACGCACGGCCGCTCCCGGCTTCGCAGTGGCGAGCGCTTAAGACTCTGCCCATGGACAGCAACGGGACAGTCTGGGCAAACACAATGCTGCTGCCCGATGGCAGCGTTCTGGCCAGCGGACCCGTGAACCCCCAGAACCAACTTCAAGTCCCACCTCAGGAGTGGTTTCGACTTGTTCCTGACAACACCGGCTCCTATGTTAACGGCACCTGGATGTCGGTTCCCGATTCGATCTGTCCTCATGGTGCTTTTGCCTCCCAGGTGATGACGAACGGGAAGTTGTTTGTTGCCGGGGGAGAATCTCCGGGGCCGCCGTCGCCTACTCAAATTCTGCCGACAGGCTGCACGGGCTCAGATGATACAGAAATATTTGACCCCTCTACGCTCGCTGGCGGCGGCAATCCGTGGACGGCAGTTCCCGCAACGAGTCTCATAAATCCAAGCAACGGAGGAGACAATATGCCGTCGGGTGGGCAGGAACAATGGTGCCCGTCCGGTACCAACCAGGCTTTCCTTGACATGATTTCCGAAACGCTCCCAGACGGAAGCGTACTAATGGCCCCAGTCTGCCCAATGAACTGCGGGGACACGCTAATCTATAGCCCTGCTACTGGTTGGGCCTCGCAGGCTTATCCGCTCGCCAATACGGGTGGTGCTAGTCCAACCGGGTACGGTTGTAGCCAGCAGGAGGACACATGGGTCAAATTGCAGGACGGCAGGATTCTGACCGCGGACCCGCCGTCGCCACCAGCCCCAGGTACCCAAACCTCCCAAAGCTGTGCTTCTGTCCTACGCCTGCCAAGCTGCACCTGCGGTTTTCCCCAAACTTGGCAAACTTCTGAGCTATTCAGTCCTTCGCAGCAGCGATGGGTGGCCGGCCCTCCTTTGTTGTTCGCTTTGTATGACAACCAGTTTGGTTGGAGCGGTGGTGGGGAGATGGGGCCAGCGTTTCTCCTGCCCAGCGGTAAGGCGGTCTTTATCGGCGGCAATCCTGTGATGGGAATCTACGATCCAGTTGCAAATACTTGGAGTCAGTCCTGCATCGCGCCAAATGGCCCGGCGACTTTAGGATCGCCACTCTCGGCCCCCGACGTGGGCGGGGCCATGATGGTAAATGGAGACATTCTGCTCGCGCTGCGCTTTGCTGCAACGCCCTACGATGTGACGCCCTCGCCGGTTTTCTTCTACGAATATGACTACTCGCAGGGCGCCTATAGCGAAGTGCGTGCACCCGGTAACCCAGGCTCCCCGAGTCCTTGGGCCGATTGCGGGCAGCCTCAGATGCTGGATCTGCCTGACGGTTCCGTGCTGCTTCACAGCAGCTGCTCTGCTCAACTGTGGGTCTATCAGCCAACCGGAAGCCCGCTGCAACCGGGACAACCGCAAGTTCAAACGGTCTCCGCGGTAGGAGGTAGCTGTAGCACCTGTTATCTCTTGACCGGGAAGGGGCTGGACGGGATTTCAGAAGGAGCTTCTTATGGAGACGATGCCCAGATAGCAACAGATTTCCCGATCGTGCGAGTGGGTGACGGGATCGGAAACATCGCATACGCGCGAACATTTAATTGGAGCAATGTCAGCCTACTTTCCGAGGCTCCTGGCAGCACGTACTTCCAAATTCTCGGGGGAATCCCCGCTTGCGAGTTGCAACTCGTCGCTAATGGGAACCCCTCGAGTTGGTTTCCCCTCAGTCAGTGTACTTTAGCATCGGCGGTAGTCCCGATTTGCGGTCTGCAATGTATTCTGGGTTCGGCGGTGATTTGGTCCCGGCCCAACCCACTTGGTGACCCCTGGATAGACGGAGTATCTCTGACTTTACTTACCCCAGGTGACCCAGACTCAGTTGAACTAGCGAGCGATGAGCAAGTACTTGTCGACACGCAAAGTCTTGTGAAATCCGAGGCGGCGCGTCAGATTGCAGTGTCCGGGGTCGGTTCCACATCGATCGTCGGCCCAACGGTCGAACTTCGCAGCCGTGCAGCGAGCGATCGGCGCGCACTTCCCAAGGGACGGGCCTTTGCGGGAATGGTTTCCATTCCCTATGAACCGCGCGGTCTCGCTCGCGCGGCGACCGTCCGGATCGTTCGCTTCGATGACCTGCGGAGACGCTGGGTCGCGGTGCCAGCACCCCAAAAGGTCGACGAATCCAAACACATCGTAACGGCGGGAATCTCGGGCATGGGGAAGTTTACGGTCGTTGCCGAGAACCCGCGGTAACTGGCGTTCTGGGGAACCTAGAAAGCCCGCTCATGGGTTCCAAAATCCCTTTCCTGAGATTTGGAACGGGGTACAGTCGAACGCTGGGAAAGGCCATGTGCGCGAGCATGGGCAATCCTGGGAGTGATCGCTGTTCTTGCCGCTCGGGTGTCCGGCTACTCCAGGGGAAGCACTGTGCCCCATTTTGTGCCCACCCTCGGTAGAAAGCCATCGCAAGTAGGCACAATTCATGCGGGCAGCGAGGGAGAGGGAGACCCGAAAGGAATCAACTTGGTAGCAGACAACCGCACTCAGTCCTAATCGCCCTTCTTAGAACTCATAATCCGTCGGTCCCAGGTTCAAATCCTGGCGGGCCCACAGCTAGCCGGCGGGCCACTAACTGCATTCTTTCGTCCATCACCGAACACTCCTTCCAAGGCACCGCTCCCTCGCTTAGGGAAGAAGTGTTACCCATGTGTCCGGTACAATGTGTCACCTATGTCTCAGGCCGCTCAAAAGAACCTGCTGGCCCCTGGCACACTGGTGTTGGCACGGCTCGCCTGCGCTATCTGGTACGTTTGCGCGTGGCCGGGGCGCTTGCATGTAACCGTGGCTCCCTGGCGGGCGTCGAACACTTCACAGAAACACGCAAAGTCGGCGATAATGCGTTAATTCGGTTGGTGGCCGCCATACACGATGGATGGGTCTATTAAGGGGGGCAGCACGTTCCGGCGTCGGATCCGGCCGATGCGCACTGCTGCGTTCGCTCGCGTGGCCGGACTTGTGGCTCTTGCTGCACTGGCCGGCTGCGCCAAGCAGGAAGCCGCGCCGCCGGCGCGCCCGCCGACAACAGTCACCATTGCTAAGGCCGTGCAAAAAACGATGCCGGTCGAAGTGACGGCGGTGGGAAATGTGGAGGCGATTGCAACGATTTCCATCCGCGCGCAGGTGGCCGGCGAAGTCCGGGACATCCGTTTTAAAGAGGGCGACTTCGTCAAAAAGGGGCAGGTGCTGTTGACGATCGACCCGCGCCCGTATGAAGCGGCGCTGGCACAGGCCAGGGCTTCGCTGGCGCGCGACAAGGCCACCGGCGTTTACAATCGCGCGCAGGCGCAGCGTTATAAGACGCTTTTCGATCAAGGCGTGGCGTCGGCCGAGCAACTGGAATCCTTCCTCAGCGCCGCCGATGCGGCCGATGCCACCGTGAACGCCGACGAGGCGGCGATCAAGACCGCGGACCTCAATCTGGAATACTGCACCATCACTTCCCCGCTCGACGGGCGGACCGGCATCGTGATGGTGAAGCCGGGAAATCTGGTAAAAGTCGCCGACGTGCCGATCGTGGTGATCAACCAGGTGAACCCGATCTACGTGAACTTCACCGTTCCGCAGCAAAATTGGCCGGACATCAAAGAAGACGTGGACCGGCGCGCGCTGCGCGTTTCCGCCATCATCCCGCAAGATTCGGGCCGGCCCGTCGAAGGCACCTTAACCTTCGTGGACAACATCGTGGACTCCACCACCGGCACGATTCACCTGCGGGGGACGTTCGAGAATTCCCAGAACCGGCTGTGGCCCGGATTGTACGTGAATATCCTGCTTACGCTGTCGCAGCAACTCAACGCGACCGTCGTCCCCGCGCATTCGATCGTCAGCACGCAGGAGGGTTCGTACGTGTATGTGGTGAAGCCGAACAACACCGTGGAACAGCGAACCGTTGTGGCCAGCCGGACGGTTGAGAATGAAACGGTGGTGGACAAGGGCCTGCGGCCCGGCGAAGTGATCGTGCTTGACGGACAGATCAACCTGGTACCCGGCGCGGCGATCGAGATCAAGAACAAGGACGCTGCGCAGGCCGCCGACCCGGCAGGCCGCAGCAACCAGAAGGCGGGTCCGACAACCCCTACGGGCGCGGATGCCGACCCTCCGGCGGGAAACGCTAAGGGTCCGAAGACACCCTAGCGAGCAAGGACCAGTTTTCTCTGGAGCAGGCATGAGCATTCCCGAGCGATTTATACAACGGCCGATCGCCACCACGCTGGTCATGATGGCGATCCTGCTGTTCGGGTTTGCGAGTTACACGCGCCTGCCGGTCAGCGACCTGCCGAACGTCGATTACCCCACCATCAACGTTTACGCGAACCTCCCGGGCGCCAACCCCGATACCATGGCCTCGGCGGTCGCTCTGCCTTTGGAGAAGCAGTTCTCCAACATTGCGGGCCTCGATTCCATGGTTTCCTCGAACCGCGTGGGCGCCACGTCGATCGTGTTGCAGTTCAGCCTGGATCGCAATCTGGACGGCGCGGCGGAGGACGTGCAAGCTGCCATTACACAGGCGGCACGCCAGTTGCCGCCGGACATGCCGGCGCCGCCGGCCTTCTACCGGCAGAATCCTGCCGACTATCCGGTCCTTTTCGTCGCGCTGACTTCGGACACGCTGTCGCTTTCCGCCGTGGATGAGTACGCGGAGACATTCATCGCGCCCAGCATCTCCACAGTGAACGGCGTCGCGCAGGTGCAGTTTTACGGCCAATTCAAATACGCGCCGCACATTCAACTGGACCCGCAGGCGCTGGCCATCCGGCAGATCGGGATCGACGACGTCGAAAACGCGCTGACCAACGGCAACGTGAATCTCCCCACCGGCACAATCTGGGGCCCGCAGCGCGCGCCGACGGTGCAGACGCAGGGCCAACTCTTCAATGCTGCGGATTATTCCAAGTTGATCGTCGCCTACCGCAACGGCTCGCCCGTCCGATTGTCGGATCTGGGCCGTGTGATCGACAGCGTACAGAACGACAAGAACGTGAATTTCTTCTACGACAAGGACAACCCCCAGGGCCTTTCCGCGATTCCGATGGTGATTTTCAAGCAGCCCGGCACCAACGCCGTGCAGGTGGTGGACGGCATCAAGGCCATGCTCCCGCGCCTGAAAGATGCGCTGCCTCCCTCGATCAACATGCGCGTCCTGTTCGACCGCTCCGTCACCATCCGCAATTCGGTGGATGACGTGAAGTTCACACTGGAGCTGGCGCTGTTCCTGGTGATCATGGTGATCTTTCTGTTTCTGCGGAATATTTCCGCCACCACGATTCCCAGCCTGGCGCTTCCCTTCTCCCTGGTCGGCACCTTTGCGGTGATGTATCTGTGCGGCTATTCGATCGACAACCTTTCGCTGATGGCCCTCACGCTTTCCGTAGGCTTCGTCGTCGACGACGCCATCGTGATGCTGGAAAACATCGTGCGCCATATGGAGCACGGCGAAAGTGTGATGGAAGCGGCCATCAACGGCTCGGGGGAGATCGGTTTCACGATTCTCTCCATGACGCTGTCGCTTTCGGCCGTGTTTATTCCCGTGCTCTTCATGGGCGGCGTGCTTGGGCGGCTGCTGCACGAATTCGCCGTGACCATCATGGCGGCCATCCTGGTGTCCGGATTCGTGTCTTTGTCCCTGACACCCATGCTGTGCAGCCGCTTCCTAAAGCCGCACCAGGAAGTGAAGCACGGCCGCCTCTTCAACTTTTTTGAGTCCGTACAAGTCGGGATGGAGAGGGTGTACGAGCGTTGCCTGCGGGTCTCGCTGCGCCACAAATTTGCCACGCTGATGGTTTCGCTGGCCCTGGCAGCGGGCACCTACTATCTAGCAGTCATCATTCCCAAGGGATTCCTGCCCAGCGAGGACATCGACCAGATCAACGGGACCACCGAGGCAATTGAAGGAATTTCCTTCGACGCCATGGTGCAGCACCAGCAGCAGATTTCCGAAATCCTGCTCAAGGATCCGGCCGTTGACTATGTGCTTTCGTCGATCGGCTCGGGCGGCCGCACCCTAAACCAGGGCGGCCTGAACATCCGCCTGAAGCCGCGGGCCGAGCGCGCGCAGGTGGACCAGGTGATCAACGAGTTGCGGCCCAAGCTGGCAACCGTGCCCGGCATGACGACGTTTCTTCGCAATGATCCTCCGATCCGCATCGGCGGGCTGCAAAGTAAAGCGCTCTACCAGTTCACCATCCAAAGCCCGAACACGGCAGATTTGTACGGCGCCGCCCAGGCTTTCACCACCAAGATGCGCGCGCTCCCCGGACTGACGGACGTCAGCAGCGACCTGCAGATCCGCAATCCGCAAATCAACATCGACGTCGACCGCGACGCGGCTTCCTCCTACGGAGTCACGGTGAATCAAATCGAGGACGCCATCTATTCCGCGTACGGCCAGCGCCAGATCTCCACGATTTTTGCGCCCAACAATCAGTACTGGGTGATCCTGGAGCTGGAACCGGAGTATCAGCGCGACGCGGACAAAATCGCGTCTCTCTATGTCCATTCCTCGGCCGGATCACAGGACTTCAACAACTCGACCGGCAAGCTTGTACCGATCAACGCGGTGGCAAAACTCACGCCCACGCTCGGGCCGCTTTCGGTGAATCACCTGGGGCAGCTCCCCGCAGTGACCATTTCCTTCAACCTGAAGCCCGGCACATCCATCGGCGACGCCGTCAACGAGATCAGCAATCTGGCACGGCAGGCTCTGCCTCCTGCAACCACGACAACGTTCCAGGGAAATGCGCAGGCCTTCCAATCTTCGCTGTCCGGCCTGGGCCTGCTGCTGGTGATGGCCATTCTGGTGATCTACATCATTCTCGGCATTCTCTATGAAAGCTTCCTGCACCCCATTACGATTCTTTCGGGACTGCCCTCGGCGGGTTTCGGCGCGCTGCTGTCGCTGTACCTGTTCCACGTGGCTGCAACGAAGGGCTGGGTTTCACCGCTGCTGGACATGAGCCTGGACATTTATGGCTTTGTGGGCATCATGATGCTGATCGGCATCGTCAAGAAGAATGCCATCATGATGATCGACTTCGCCCTCGAGGCGCAGCGCACCGATGGAAAGAGTCCGGCCGAGGCCATCTACCAGGGATGCATCGTGCGCTTCCGCCCCATCATGATGACGACCATGGCGGCGCTGATGGGCACGCTGCCCATCGCTCTGGGAATTGGGGCAGGCGGGGAGGCCCGGCGCCCGCTGGGCGTGTCGGTCGTGGGAGGGCTGGCGTTTTCGCAGGTGGTCACCCTCTTCCTTACGCCAGTCTTCTACATTTATATGGAAGACTTGAAACTGTGGGGCGGCCGCTTGTTCAGCCGCGGGCGCCACGCGGAGCCGGAAACGGGTCCATCCTCTCCCGGCCCGCTTCCGAGCAGCGGCCCGATCGGCACACCGATCGCGCGTTCACAAGACGCGCCGGACCTCTCCGGTCGGGACCGTTCCGTTTAGTCTGCGATTCCACTCTTAAAACTTCGGATGGTAATTCGGGTACTCCGGCTTGGCATACGTTGGCAGCGGGTGTTCCTTCAGCGATTGCAGCGCCACCTCCACCGCCTTTTCCAGTTGAGGATCGTGCCCCTCCCGCACCAGCTTGGGGTCAAGATCCACCTGCACATCCGGTTCGATTCCGTGATTCTCGATTTCCCATTGGCCCTTCGTGCCGTAGATCGCCCAGCGCGGCGCCGTCACCGAGCCCCCGTCCATCAGCTCGGGATATCCGCCAATTCCTACCAGCC
>Ga0210398_10004889_pt1 | contig 12508 bp, 13 predicted proteins | sample IncBWC4OmetaG_FD_161047 | JGI IMG/M metagenome (GOLD analysis project Ga0210398, IMG submission 161047) | Forest soil microbial communities from Barre Woods Harvard Forest LTER site, Petersham, Massachusetts, United States - Inc-BW-C-4-O | ecosystem: Environmental > Terrestrial > Soil >... | reverse complement strand
GCACGGCCTGGCGTTGCATGTTGGAACCCATCAGGGCGCGGTTGGCATCATCGTGTTCGAGGAACGGGATGAGGCTGGCGGCGACGGAGACGAGCTGCTTGGGCGAGACATCCATGTAATCGACGCGCTTGGGTTCGACGTCGATGAAGTCGCCCCGGCCGCGGCACATGACGCGATCCGTGAAGAAATGGCCCTTGTCATCAATCGGCGCATTGGCCTGGGCGATGATGAAGGCCTCCTCGCGGTCGGCGGTGAGGTAATCAATATGATTGGTGACGCGGCCGTCGTCCGCCTTGCGATAAGGCGTTTCGAGGAAGCCGAAGTCATTGATGCGCGCAAAGGTTGCGAGCGAGGCGATCAAGCCGATGTTCGGGCCTTCGGGCGTTTCCACCGGGCAGATGCGGCCGTAATGGGACGGATGAACGTCGCGCACTTCAAAGCCGGCACGGTCACGGGACAACCCGCCAGGCCCGAGGGCTGAAAGACGGCGCTTGTGGGTGAGTTCCGCCAGCGGATTGATCTGGTCCATGAACTGCGAGAGCTGGCTGCGGCCGAAGAAATCCCGGATGACGGCGGAGAGCGCCTTGGGATTGATGAGCTTCTGCGGGGCCATGCTTTCCATGCCCTGATCGAACAGGGTCATGCGCTCCTTGACGAGGCGCTCGGTGCGGGCCAGGCCGACGCGGCACTGGTTGGCGAGGAGTTCGCCGACGGTGCGGACGCGGCGGCTGCCGAGATGGTCAATGTCGTCCAGGCTGCCTTCGCCCTTTTTGAGGCGCAGGAGATACTTGGTCGCGGCGACGAGGTCGTCCTTGGTCAAGATGCGGGAATCGCCGCCCTTGATGCCGAGTTTCTGGTTGATCTTGTAGCGACCAACGCGGCCGAGGTCATAACGCTTGGGATCGAAGAACAGGCGTTTGATGAGCGCGCGAGCATTGGCAGCAGTCGGCGGATCACCGGGACGCAAACGGCGGTAAATGTCCTTCAGGGCCTCCTCCTCGTTCTTGGCGGGGTCCTTCTTCATGCACTTGATGATGATTCCATCATCCACGGTCGTATCAACGACGCGGATTTTGGCGATGCCCAGTTCCGCAATCTGCTTGACGACAGCCTTGGAAAGCGGCTCGAAGGCGCGCGCGACCACGATGCCCTTGTCGGCATCCAGCGCGTCCTCAATCAGCACCTTGTTCTGCAGGTCTTCAAGTTTTTCGGCTTCCTTGACCGTGAGGTCCTCGATTTCGTAGAAGAGCTCAAGGATGTCGGCGTCCGAGCCGTAGCCCAGGGCGCGGAAGAAAGTGGTGGTCAGGAATTTCCGGCGGCGTTTTTTACGGTCGAGATAGACGTAAAGCAAATCGCTGGTGTCAAACTGGGCCTCGTACCATGAGCCGCGGTCGGGGATGATGCGGAAGGAATGGAGCTTCTTGCCGTTGGGATGCTGGGTTTCCTCAAAGGCGAGACCGGGCGAACGATGGAGCTGGCTGACGATGACGCGCTCGGCGCCGTTGATGACGAACGTGCCTTGCGGGGTCATGAGGGGCAGTTCGCCCATGAACACTTTTTCCTCCTTGCCGCCCTTTTCCTCCTTGAGGAGGAAGGTGACGTACAGCGGCGCGCCGTAGGTGAGGCCTTCGCGGAGGCACTCCAGCCAGTCGAGCTTGGGCTCGCCGATTTCGTAGCTGTGAAAATCAAGGACGCACTTGCCGTCGTAGCTTTCAATGGGAAAGACCTCGGTGAACACGGCCTGCAATCCCAAGTTCTTGCGGCGGGAAGGGGCGATCTCGGCCTGCAGGAATTCCTTGTAGGAATTGGTCTGCAATTCGATCAGGTTCGGCGGGGCGATGATCTCTTTGATTTTCCCGAAGTTGATGCGTTCAGTTGATCGCGATGGCATTTGGACCTTATATGGCGCCCGGCAACATCGCCGGGCATTTTGTTTTCAGTAAACGACAAAAGACAAGCACCCCCGCGGCGGGCGGGGAAAACTTGCCGGACAAAAACCGCTCATCGCGGTTTCGATAAAAAATATACTTTATAATCTGCTTCTTCCGATTCAGTTTGTCAAAAGCGCCAGGCGGCCGGGCCGCGGGATTGACTCCCGCGGCCCCGGCAAAACCCGGTTATTACTTGACCTCGACCTTTGCGCCAGCTTCTTCCAGTTTCTTCTTGGCGTTGTCGGACTCGGCCTTGGGAACCCCCTCGAGCACGGGCTTGGGAGCGCCTTCGACCAGCGCCTTGGCCTCGGCCAGGCCCAGACCGGCCTTGACCTCGCGGACGGCCTTGATGACGGAGATCTTCTTGTCCGCAGGAGCGGAGACGAGGATCACGTCAAAGGCGGTCTTGGCCTCGGCGGGAGCGGCGGCGGCCCCGCCGGCAGCGCCACCAGCGGCGGCAACGGCGACGGGCGCGGCGGCAGTGACGCCCCACGCGGTTTCAAGTTGTTTCACGAGTTCAGCGGTCTCGATCACGGTCAATTTGCTCAGTTGTTCTACGATTGTTGCCAGTTCAGCCATGTTACCTTTCAGTCTCGTCGCCATCCGCGGCCGCGGATGCTTTAAGCCTCCAGCCTGCAGGCCGACGATTTACTTTGTTGTTATGTTTGTTTTCCATCCCGCCATTCGAGGCGGAATGAAGTCGTTTTGGTTCTCATTCTCATTGGAGAACAAAAAATCATGCCTCGCCCTTGTCCACGCGGGCCTGCAGCACGCGGGCGAGCTGGCTCGCGGGCGTGTTGAGCAGCGCCACCAGCTTGGTGGCGGGCGTCTGGAGCAATCCCAGCAGCTTGCCGCGCAGGACCTCGATGGACGGCAGGTCCGCCAGCGCAACAATGTCCGGCGATTCCAGCCGGTTGTTGTTGAGATAACCGAACTTGATCTTGAGCTTGTCGAATTCGGCGTTGAAATTCTTGACGACCTTGGCGGCGGCAGAGATGTCCTTCTGGCCAGTGACGACCGCCATCTGGCCGGTAAGCGAACCGTTCATGTCGGCGACGCCGGCTTCCTTGGCGGCGAGCCGGAAGATGGAGTTCTTGACGATGTGAATTTCCGAGCCGGCCTTGTTAAGGCGTTTGCGCAGGTCGGTCATGGGACCGACCTTGAGGCCCTTGTAATCAACAACGATAAAGAACGGCGAGGCGTTGAGCCGGGCCGCATATTCCCGGGTGAGATATTGTTTTTCAGCACGCATGATTCGTAAAATTCAGGGTTATCAGGCCGCCGCCAAAAATTCACGGACATCCACGCTCACCGGCGGGCTCATGGTGGCGGACAAAGTGCAGCTCTGGAGATAGGAGCCCTTGACGCTGGCCGGGCGGGCCTTGGCGACGGCTTCGATGACGGCGCGGGCGTTTTCCGCGATTTGCGCGGGGGAAAAGTTCGCCTTGCCGATGGGGACATGGACGTTGCCGGCCTTGTCGAGCTTGAATTCCACGCGACCGGCCTTGACTTCCTTGACGGCCTTGGCGGTGTCATCGGTGACGGTGCCGGTCTTGGGGTTCGGCATCAAACCGCGCGGCCCGAGGACCTTGCCGAGTTTGCGCACTTCAATCATGGCTTCAGGCGTGGCGATGGCGACATCAAAGTCCGACCAGCCTTCGACGCATTTCTTGATCAATTCTTCGAAACCAACAAATTCAGCGCCGGCGGCGCGGGCGGCATCGGCGGCATCGCCGTTGCGGGTGAAAACAAGCACTTTGACCGTCTTGCCGCTGCCGTGAGGCAGGGGAACGGTGCCACGGACCATCTGGTCGGATTGCTTGGGGTCCACGCCGAGTTTGAAGGCAACTTCAACGGTTTCGTTGAACTTGGCCTTGGGAAACTTGGCCAGGACCTCCACGGCGGACTTCAGCGGATACGAAATCTTCGTGTCCACGTTTTCCAGCGCCTTGCGGTATCTTTTGCTGTGTGTTTTTGGCATTCTGTTTGATTGCGGTGCAAACGAGTTTTGAGGCTCTCCCGCGGTTTGTTTATTAAATCAGCCGACGACGTCGATGCCCATGCTGCGGGCGGTTCCGGCAACTACGCGGTAGCCGGCTTCCTCGGTCGTTGAATTCAGGTCCTTCATTTTCAATTTGACGATGTCCAGCACCTGTTTGCGGGTGACCTTGCCGACCTTTTCCTTGTTCGGTGTCTTGGAACCCGAGGTGATGCCGGCGGCCTTTTTGAGCAGAATGGAGGCGGGCGGCGATTTGGTAATGAAGGTAAAGGATTTGTCCTGGAATACCGTGATGACGACCGGGATGACGAGGCCGGTGTCCGCCTTGGTGGCGGCGTTGAATTCCTTGCAAAACGCCATGATGTTGACGCCGTGCTGACCGAGCGCGGGGCCGACGGGCGGCGCAGGATTGGCCTGGCCGGCGGGGATTTGCAGTTTGATTTGTCCGGTTACTTTCTTAGCCATGTTTCTTTCGCGTTAAATCGTTAAATTGCTGTCTGGCGCCGGCCGTTGCCTGCCGTCACCGGAGAAGGCCGTCAGGACTTTTCCACCTGCCAGTATTCGAGTTCGACGGGCGTGTTGCGCCCGAAAATGTTGACCGTGACCTTGAGCTTGCCGCGTTCGGGTTCAATTTCCTCGATGACGCCGCTGAAATTCAGGAACGGACCGTTGTTGATCTTGATGGTCTCGCCGACTTCAAAATTGACCTTGGGCTTCTCGCGCTCCTCGGAGTCGGAGATCTGGGCCTTGATAGAGGCGACTTCCTCGGAGGGCGTGGGCATGGGCGGGTCACCCACAAAGCCGATGACGCCCTGGGTGTCCTTGATGAAGTACCAGGGTTTCTCGATGATGCGCTTGTTTTCGTCGAGGAGCGCCATGTCAATGAACACGTAACCGGGCCAAAGTTTGCGGGTGGAGACGGTCTTCTTCTGGTTGCGGACCTCGACGACCTTCTCCATGGGAACGAGGACTTCGTGGATGTAATCGGCCATTTCCTCGGCCTTGATCCGCTTCTCGATGCTGTCCTTGACCTTCTGCTCCTGGCCGGCAAGCGTATGAATGACAAACCACTGGCTTTGCATGCTATTAGTAGTAATAGAAAAAGTGGGTTGCAGGTTATCCGGGTGTGAGGAGGTGCATCACCGCATAGAACACGGCATCGCAGAGCACGGTGAAACCGCCGAGCAGGGCAATGGAGATCATGACCACGACCGTGGAGCCTTTGAGTTCGTTCCAGGTGGGCCAGGTGCATTTGTTCAATTCCTCGCGCGTCTCGCGGACGAAATTGGCAAGCTTCGCCAACTGGCCGTTGCGCCAGACGATGACAAAGGCAACGCCGATGACGACGATCAAAATAATTGTCGTAGGATTCATATTTTCACCGACCAAACCAAACTGGCGGAGGGGGAGGGATTCGAACCCCCGAAGGCCTTTCAGCCTTAACGGTTTTCAAGACCGCCGCAATAGACCACTCTGCCACCCCTCCGACATCCCGGCTGGCAGGGCGGGAGGGACTCGAACCCCCAACCGACGGTTTTGGAGACCGCTACTCTACCAATTGAGCTACCGCCCTACTCGTCCGTTGAGTGGCTGGCCGTTCATTTTCAGCCCAAATTAAAATTGGAACCGGAGACGGGAAACCTTCCCGTGCTCCCAATGTTTATCAACGCGAGATCAACCGGCAACCACTTCGCTCACGCGACCGGCACCGATGGTGCGGCCGCCTTCACGAATGGCGAAACGCTGGCCCTTTTCCATGGCGACTGGTGAGATCAACTCGATATCGACGCCGACATTGTCGCCCGGCATGACCATTTCCACGCCCGTGGGCAGGGTCACATTGCCCGTGACATCGCTGGTGCGGAAATAAAACTGGGGCCGGTACTTGTTGAAGAACGGCGTATGACGGCCGCCTTCTTCTTTCGAGAGCACATATACCTCGGCCTTGAACTTGGTGTGCGGCGTGATGGAGCCGGGCTTGGCGAGAACCATGCCCCGCTCGACTTCTTCCTTCTTGGTGCCGCGCAGGAGCACGCCGACATTGTCACCGGCGCTGGCCTTGTCGAGCAGCTTGCGGAACATTTCGATGTCGGTGGCGGTGGTCTTGCGGGTTTCCCCGAGGCCGACGATTTCAACTTCAGTCATGCGGTTGAGTTCACCGCGTTCGACACGGCCGGTAACGACGGTGCCACGACCTTCAATGTTGAACACGTCCTCGATGCACATCAGGAACGGTTTGTCCACTTCGCGGGTGGGCAGCGGGATGAAGCTGTCAACGGCGGCCAGCAAATCGGCAATGGCCTTTTCGCCCTCGGGCTTGGCGGCCAGGGCGGCGGTGGCGCTGCCGCGGATAATGGGCGTCTTGTCACCGGGGAACTGATACTTGGTGAGGAGATCGCGGATTTCCATTTCGACGAGGTCGAGCAGTTCCGGATCATCGACGAGGTCAACCTTGTTCAGGAAAACGACGATCGCAGGCACGCCGACCTGGCGGGCGAGAAGAATGTGCTCGCGGGTCTGGGGCATGGGGCCGTCCGCGGCGCTGACGACGAGGATGGCGCCGTCCATCTGGGCCGCGCCGGTGATCATGTTCTTGAAGTAGTCGGCATGGCCGGGGCAATCCACGTGGGCATAATGCCGGGCGGGGCTTTCGTATTCGACGTGGGAGACGGCGATGGTGACGGTCTTGGTTTCATCACGCACGGTGCCGCCCTTGGTGATGTCGGCATAAGAGATCGCGGGGGCCAGGCCCTTGCGATGCTGCACCTCGACGATGGCAGCGGTGAGCGTGGACTTGCCATGGTCAACGTGCCCGATGGTTCCGACGTTGACGTGCGGTTTCGTTCGTTGAAAATTTTCTTTTGCCATTACTCTATCTCCTGGTGTTGGTTATTTCGTATTTTACTAAATCTGCAAACTGTCATATACTACCTGCACAAACACGGTCCAAAATGGAGCCCATGATCAGGATTGAACTGATGACCTCGTCCTTACCAAGGACGTGCTCTGCCAACTGAGCTACATGGGCGCGGCCAAATCTGCTAATCCTGACACCCATAAACGACAAAAACCCAATCCCCTGCTATTTCTCAATAAAAACAGCGAGGGGCTGTGTATTTTGTCTATTCACGGCCCAATGACTGTGATGAAAATAACAGGGGTTCGGGGGGTGTCAATGGGTTTTCAATATTTTTTTGAATTATTTTTCGGGAGGCTGCGGTGGGCGTTTGCGCCACTCGGTCTTGGGCGGCTCGGGCAGGCCTTGGGCGCGCAAAGCGGTCCTGAAATGCATTTTTGAGACTTTTTTAAGCCCTTCAACACCAAACCGGCTGAAAATCTCCTTCGCCGCCTTGTCCACCGCAGCCGAAGCGCCTTTGGGCAGCTCCATCTGGAGTTGCTTCTCCAAGGCAGCCAAGCGGGTCACGAACTCATTTCGGGCGAGAATGGAGGCGGCAGCGACGGCTATATCTGATTCAGCCTTATGCCTTTGCACAAGTTCCACTTCACGACCAAGAGTCATCAAAGCTTTGGCGACGGTTTCCTTGTTGGAGGCGAATTGGTCACTGATGGCGCGGACTGGCGGTGGAATCATCCGATGCCGTTGGAGCATAAGGTTTTCGATGACGCGGGCATGCCCCCAAGCGAGCAAGGTGTTGACGCTGCGCAGCTTAAGGTAAAGACGGTTGTAAGCTTCGTTGCCGATGGGCACAACGGTGGTTACGCAACCGGGTGTGTCGCGGATCAATTCGGCGAGTTCCCTGATTTTTTTGTCGCTGGAGATGTTTTTGGAGTCGCGGATACCGGCATCTTCCCAAGCTTTTATGACAGATTCGTTGACATAAGCACCTGCAACGCAGAGAGGCCCAAAGAAGTCGCCTTTGCCGCTTTCGTCGATACCGAGCCGGGGAACGAGCAGTTCCGGGTTCAAAATGGCTTCGTAGCCGAGCTTGGCTTCCTTGAGGATTTCAGGCTCAAGGACGAATTCGACGAATTCCTGGGTGCCCTTGCCTTGAAGGACCATTTTTCCGCTCTCGTAAAAGACGACGTTGAGGTCCTTTTTGGAGCCGGCGAACCGGGCGTATGGCACCTGACGAGACTCGTAGTCGTGCGAGCGCAAGTAAGCTTCCAGCGTCGCAGCCTGGGCATCGGTCAATTTGCAGGTGTAACTCGTGAGCGGTTTCACTTCGGAAGAGAATAATGCAAGCAGGTGTCCGGGGACACTTCAAAAATTTGGCGATTGCGGTCAGGGATGAAACTTTTTTCCTTCTCTCATCATGGAAAGAATAAGCTTCATCCGTATCTCGCGCGTTTCCGGTTTCTTGGCGGTTTGCAGACGATAGACAATCGAATAGATATTCGCACGGTTCAAGGTTTCGAAAAATGCCTTCGCTTTTTTATTTTTGGCGAGCGCCTTCAAAAAATCTTCCGGCGGTAAGGCGTTCTTGGGCGACGCGTAAGCGGCCTGCCATCGGCCGTCGGCCTTGGCGGCTTCAACTGCTTTCATTCCCGCCGGAGTCATGTGACCGGATTTGATGAGACGCTCAACATGCTGGGTGTTGAGCTTGGACCACCCGCTTCGGGAACGGCGCGGCGTGAATTTCTGAAGCCAGGAAAATTCATCAAAGGGTTTTGCCTGGCCGTCAATCCAGCCGTGACACAGCGCCTGATCGATCGCCTCGGCGCGGTTCACCGACTTTTTGCCGGAAGCCTTTTTGAAGAATCGCAGCCAGATGCCGTCCGAGTGGGCGTGATTTTTATTCAGCCAGAGCCGGAAGGCCGCGGAAGATTTGAAGCGCAAAATTTTCATAAGCGCGACCGGTCACTTTGCCATCGCGAGCAGGGTTTGCGTGGTTTTCCAGTTTCGCGTGGTGGCACCGAGGGACAATTTCTTTTCGATGGCGTTATTGGAAATTTTGCTCGTCCCATACCCGAGCGGACAATAGAGGTAGATTTCCCGGCCGATGACCCGAATTTGCTCGGGGCCCGCCGCCAGCGGATGCAAGAGTTCGGAAGCGTTCCTGGGTGCGGCATCGGCGAGGAAAGTGACGTGGAGTTTGGTCTGATCAATGGCAGGGTCCTTGGGGAGCGGGTTGCGTTTGACGACTTCTGCCATCTCCTTTGCTGTCCGCAGAAAGACGGGGACCGCATGACCGAAATCGCTCATGATTTTCTTTTCGATTTTTGCGGACAGGCTGGCGGACGAATCAATCGAAGTCTCGAAGATGAGGTTGCCACTTTGGACGTATGATTGGACGTTTTTGAATCCCAGCGCGGCAAAGGATGCGCGCAACGCCTCCATTTTGATGATTTTATGTCCAGTGACATTGATCCCCCGCAGCATGGCGATATAGGTCGGCATCAAGCGCAACGATATACCGAATATACCCGCGCCTTCGCAAGATTTTCGACGAGCTGATTCCGGGTTTTGCCCGAGAGGCGCCCGCGCGGCATCCGTGGTCGCCCTTCTCCTGGGGTGAATACCTGATAGGGAAACACCCCATGGAGATCCAGCGAATGTTTTGGTTTATTTGCCGGCATGTTACCAGATAGTGTGAGATTCCTCCAAACGGGGAACAAGGTGTCTCTGAAGACACGGCTTGCCTATCTGAATCGAAGCGCACCTCAAGGGTGCGATCCGACCGCCGTAAACTCCGGAAGCAGGAATGAAAGATAAAGCCATGAATACCTCCACCCCTAAAAACTCCAAGCTGCATTTGCAACGATCAAGATGGCGCAAGTCATCCGGGCGGCTGTTCCGCCCGTTATTTCGCTCGTGGCTGATTCTATTTGCCCTCGCGGCGCTGGCTTCAACCGCCCGGGCGGGAGGAGGTGGGGCGAACCAAATCGTCTGCCTCAAGGAGTGTACCGGCACCAACCTGACCATTCAGTTGGGCAATTTTTGCGAAGGCCCCCTGGTAGTTCGATGCGGCGGAGTGACCGTTGCCTGCACTTATGATTTTGCGGCTCAAACCGTCACCTGCAGCCGCCCAGCCGGTTTGCCCTCCGGCAATTGTGTGCTGAGCGTCTCGAAGAACAACGTATGTCTCGCCACAGCCAATGTCACCATGTGTGACTGCGGCTGCAGCAACGGCATCGCCGGGCCGCCGGGGCCGGCCGGACCCCAGGGACCAGCGGGGCCCCAGGGACCGAAAGGGCTGAGCGGAGCGACCGGACCACAAGGACCGCAAGGTGTTCAGGGCTTTACAGGCGCGACAGGACTTCCGGGAGCAAAGGGGCCAGCGGGACCGGCAGGAACGAACGGGTTGAACGGAACCAATGGACTCGCGGGACCAGCCGGCGCCATTGGACCTGCTGGAGCAATGGGATCAGCCGGACCAGCGGGACCGATCGGACCAAGCGGCTTGCCCGGAGTGGCTGGTGCGACGGGACCGGCGGGTGCAACCGGTCCGGCAGGGCCTGTAGGACCTGCGGGAACTAACGGACTCAATGGGACCAACGGGTTGACAGGAGCCACCGGCGCGACGGGGCTGACGGGAGCAACGGGAGCCACCGGCGCAACCGGGCCAGCAGGGTCCGGCACATCCGATTACGGCTATATTTACAATCTGGCCAACGAAGTGGTTCCGTTGGAAGCGGCGGTGACTTTCACCGACAATGGCCTGGGAACCGCCGGTTTTTCGCACGCCCTGGGCAGCTCGCAGTTACAAGTCATCAATGCCGGCGTCTACAAGGTCACCTTTTCCGTGTCGGGCACCGAACCCAACCAGTTCGCGCTGTTCGTGAACGGTGTCCCGGTGCCGGGAAGCATTTATGGTTCGGGCGCCGGCACTCAGCAAAACAACGGCCAGGTGATAGTATCCGTCGGAGCCAACGACATTCTCACGCTGGTGAACCACACCTCGGCTGCGGCGGTTACGCTGGCGGCATCCACTCCCATCGGAGGCACGGCGGCAAGTGTCAACGCTTCCATTCTTATTCTAAGATTGGATTAGTTCCGGGCGCGGGAAAAAATCCGCGACGAGCGGCGGCGATTTCATACAGCCGCTGCCGGGCGCGGACGGGTTTTGACGCGCCAAAGACTGAATCGTCTTGAACGATGAGGATGCGGGGGATCTCGGAAGAGATCCCCCTTTGTTTTACCATCTGGTTGCCAACTGGTCTGAAAGGATTTAGATAACGCCGCGCACCATTTGCGGCTTGACCGCGATTGACGGTTCGAGGGCAATGGGGAAGGCAATCGCAGGGCGCCCGGCAAATTGAAAATTCAAAATTCAAAATTCAAAATTGAAAGCCTGGCTCCGGCGCTCCTTGGCTGGTTCGAAAAGAACGCGCGCGATTTGCCATGGCGGCGCACGACGGATCCCTACGCCATCTGGGTCTCGGAAATCATGCTGCAGCAGACGCAGGTCAAGACGGTGCTGGGATATTGGGAGCGCTGGATGCGGGCGCTGCCGTCGGTGAACGCGCTGGCGAAGGCGCGGCCCGCAACGATTCACAAGCTTTGGGAGGGGCTGGGCTATTACACACGCGTGCGCAACATGCAAAAGGCCGCGCAGGAAATCATGGCGCGTCACGGCGGCAAGTTTCCGCGGGAATACGAGGCGATTCTGGAATTGCCGGGCATCGGACGTTACACGGCGGGAGCGATTGCGAGCATCGCGTTCAATGAGCCGCGGGCGATCCTGGACGGGAATGTGATGCGGGTGCTGACGCGGATTTTCGGGGTTGAAGGAAATGCGCGGGAGAAGCCGGCGAATGAGGAGTTGTGGCGGCTGGCGCAGGAAATGGTGACAGAAGCGGATTTGCGGAGCGTTAAATCGTTAAATGGTTGCAACGTTAAAACGGGAGGAGCTTCACGATCTGGAAAAGTTCCAGGGCGCAACGGGACAAATTGCTGTTCGCATTTGAATCAGGCGCTGATGGAACTGGGTGCGCTGATTTGCACGCCCAAGCAGCCGAAGTGTTCGATTTGTCCGGCGCGAAAGTGTTGCGAGGCCTTGCGGACGGAAAGAATTGAGTCGCTGCCGAATCTGGCGAAGCGCGTGGAGTCCACGCCGAGACGGTTTGTGGCGTTCGTAGTGGAGCATCGCGGACGGTATCTGGTGCGGCAGCGGCCGGCGGGCGTGGTGAACGGGCATTTGTGGGAATTCCCGAATGTGGAAGTTGAAACGAGTGGTGCTGAGAAAATAAGTCAGCGCCGACTAACGTCGGCGGCTACCGAGCTGGGTTTCGAGCCGCAACGATGGCAGCCTCTTTGCACCATCAAACACACGATTACGCGTTATCGCATCACACTGGAGGCGTATCGCGGGGAAATGAAACGGGGCGCGGGAAAGTCTGTTTCGAAAGGCCAGTGGCTAACGGCTGCGGAGTTGGGGAAATTGGCGTTCACGAGCGCGCACGGCAAAATCCTGAAGATTTTGCTTGCTAATACTTAGAAACCCGATGTATGGTGGCGGCATGAATTTCAGGGGCAGTCTACCAACGTTAATTTTGCAGAATTTGCGCGGCGGAGCAAATCACGGCTATCGCATCGCCCAGGACATCAAGCAGAAGTCCAAGGGATTGTTGGACTTCAAAGAAGGCACGCTTTACCCAGCGCTGCACGCCTAGATCG
>Ga0210398_10004888_pt1 | contig 12510 bp, 9 predicted proteins | sample IncBWC4OmetaG_FD_161047 | JGI IMG/M metagenome (GOLD analysis project Ga0210398, IMG submission 161047) | Forest soil microbial communities from Barre Woods Harvard Forest LTER site, Petersham, Massachusetts, United States - Inc-BW-C-4-O | ecosystem: Environmental > Terrestrial > Soil >... | reverse complement strand
TCGATAGCAACGTCACCTGCGCGTCACCATTCCACGCTGCCAAAACCACCAGGAATAGGACCGCCACACCCGCAATTAGCACATTCCAGGCAGGCAAGCCGGAAAAAAGCACGCCAAAAAACTGTTCTTCGCACTGCCACGCCTGCGCCCGCTTATCGATAAAAAACGCGTGCGCCACGAACTCGGGATCGTTGCGCAATATGTCGAAAAACACAATTCGGCTAAATTTCTCGAGTGCGGTCCACCGAGGCCAGCCATTGCCGGACAGATATTGCTGTCGCTCCTCGGCCGGCAATTTCATGATGGCGATGCGCGCCGCCTCCTCGGGCAACATGTCACCCGTGGCGTTGTTCACTGAAGGTCCGTATTTGACAGACCACTCGGGATTGACCTCCAGGGATGACAGCACGCCCTGCCAGAACATGTGCCGCGGTACGTCGCCCTGTGCTCGATAGAGCGGATGCAGAGTGGCAGCAGCCAATAACTGCGCCGAGAAGAGAACGGCGAGAATGGCGATCGGCATCGGCGCCGAGCGCGATTGCCACCAATCGCACAGCGACCGCAGCGACCGGCCACGGCGCAATGCCAGCGCTCCGATTGTCAACCAGAAGGCCGACAACGCTAATACGGCCCAAACGACCGGCGACCGGATTTGCAGCGCAAAAGCGAAAATCGCCGCCTGCATGGCGACGACAACATAATCGAGCGGGCCGAGCCGGTAACGCGGCCGCGTCCACATGACGATCACGTGCAGCAGCGGAATGGCGGCGATGGTGCCGAGGAATCGAGGGTCCTTCACATCAATGCCGGGAGCACCGCTGAAAAGCTCGCTGGAACCGAGGAAATTCACGATATCGGCGCAGACGACCACATAAAGGGCCAGAGTCACCGCGACGACGGCAGCCATGGCGCCAACGCTCCGCCAATGACCAATGCCGTATAGCACCAGCGATATCGTCACGATGACGAAGTAAAGGTACGTCAGCGCCGGGATATTCACCCCAAAAAGCCGGAAAGCGAGGTAAGTATAGGTGCCGAGCCCGGTGTCCTCTCCGGAAAAGCCCATGAGGTCGCTGTATTCGCCGTGGGCATCGGCAGGCGCCGGCGGCAGCAAATCGATCGTCAGCGCTCGCTGCAGTGCCGACTGCAACAACTTCGCGTCCGAAAGATTGTCGGGAAACCTCACGTTCAACTCGGGAGCCGGATTCTGCGCAAGACCCGCCACCACGAGGGTGGTAAAGATTCGCCGATCGACGGCGGAGCCCCCGATTCCAAAGCGCATTTTCGTCAGGGCTGCGCTTATGGCATATAGTTCGCGGGTCCACCCCTGCTGCGTCAGGGTGTTGACGAGGTTCTTTTCAAACAAGGTCGAAAGCGTCGCCGCGAGCAGTAACAGCGCGACGGCAAAGGCGGAACAGGACGCGAGCCAAGCCTTGCTGTCGCGGCCGGTTACCGCTGCCGAACCTTCGCTGACTGCCGGTGGGGGGGGCACGGGTTTCCGGGATGATGAAGATAGCGGAGCCCAGACACTTGAACTTTTCGCGATTGCGACGCAAGAGCTGTGCGAGCCGCAGGCCGATCTGAACCGGCGCTACTTCCGCTCTTCGATCTCTACTCCGCCGAACACGACACTCTGGCCGGCGCTCTGGAAGTACATCAGACCGTTGGGTGGTGCTCGCAGAGTTGACTCAGCAACCTACACGTGCCCTCATTCGGACCGTCTGTCGAGTGAAATAGAAATGTTGCTGACGGGCGGCAAGGACGGCGGTCTCCACATCATGATCGGTCGCAAGCGACGTTAGGACCGCAATGCGCATCTCGGTCCTGAACGGCGAAATATCGCTTTCACTGTGGCAAATTTCGACGATCGTCTCTTGATCGATCCGAACCGTCGCTACTGCGGCTCGCCGATCTCGACGCCCCCGAATACGACATTCTGGCCGGCACCCTGGAAGTTCATCAAGCCGTTGCTGCCTTCCAGGAGGCTCGCGGTAACGTAGATCCGGCCGTCCTTAGTCACGAGATCGAACGTCACTTTGACCCAACCATCCTTCGCTGGAACCACGCTCAGATTCGCCAAATCTCCGGACGATTTCGTTGTCGCGGCTTTCTGCAAGTCGAACGAAGCCACGCCGTAATGCACGGGAACGCCCGTTTGCGGGTCGTTGCTGTCTCGTCCTTCGATCTCGGCCCAGGCATTCGGCGCGGATTTGAGCCACACCGTGAGGTGATAGGTGCCGCCGGGCTTGAGATTGTCAAAACGAACGCCGAGACCGTGGCGCGAGGCGGTGGGCGTCGCGGTCAACCGCCGCGGCTGGAAACCGGCGACGACGGGCTCGATGCCCGTCTCATTCTTGACGGTCAAACCCACCAAATAGTCCCATTCGTTCTCTTCTGTGTTTGCCGGAGCGGCAGACGCAGCAGCGGCGGCAGCGGTCGGAGCACCAAGGGCGCCAGGAGCGACAGCAGCCGAAACCTGAGCCGCGGCCGGCCGTTCACGATCGGCCGCTAATATCTTCTCGGCATAGAACTTGCCGATCACGTCCATGCCCTTGTCGGACAGATGCGGAGGGTCGATGAAATAAGGCATGCGTTCCGTCCGGGGGTCGGGAAACAGTGTCCCGATGTTGTAATACGCGACCTGCCTGCCGCGCGCGCCTTCTGCTTCGGCCAGTTGCTCGAGCTGGACCGCGCCGTTGCCGAAAATATAAGTGTTGGCCGGCTGAGCGGTGGCTTGTCCACACGTCTCGTTCTCATGCTGCTTGAGATAGCCTTCGAGCGACACCGTCCGCTTTTCGATCGCGGCGTTGCGCTCCGGCGAGCCGACCGGATACTGATAGATATCGTTAAAATCGCCGGTAAACTGATTGACCACCGGCTGTGTGGATAAAATGTAGCTCGCCCGCGGAAACAGATTCAGCATGCCGCGCTCCGCGGCGATATAGAACGCCAGCATTTGCCGCGCATCTCCCACTTTCGTGGGGATTATTTGGCGCCGGAACGACGAGTTTTCCTGGCTCGACTGATCGAACATCTGATCGTCGGGAACGTATCGCTTGCCGGTGATGGTACGGTAGGCCTTGCTGTGTTGGATCAGCTTGTTTTCAAGCCAGCCGCGATAAAAGTCCGGGCGCAGCGTCGACATCAGATAACCATTGATGTACGAACGCATCGTAGCGAAATACATCGGATTGCCCGGGCCTTGAGAATAGTTGCAGCCGACGCCTGCGTCGTTGAAACCATCCATGGAAACGACCCAGTCGGGATCGAACTGAGAGCCCCAAAGCTGCAGCCCGATGAACTGCTGGAACGCGATCCAGCTTCCCATCGCCATATTTATCACCGTGTAGCGCTCGCCGCTTTGCAGGGTGTTGAGATAATATTGCATCCGTCCCGCCACCGTGCGGTCGGTAGCGGTGGCGCCGACACCCCATGCCGCCGACCCGCCGGTGAACAGCACGACCTTTTCATCGGCCGCTTTTTTATAGGCATGACCCACGATGAATTCGTGCGGATCGTTGTAGCCGAGCGAATTGGTTCGCACGGTGGAACGATAGGTCTCTTGCGTGTACGTATTGGTGAATTGCAGGTAGTCGCCCGGCGCGGTCGTGATCATCACATAGGGCTGGAAAGCCTGCCAAAGCCCGTTGACCAACTTGTCGTGCTTTTCCTCTCCCCAGTGCCGGAAATAAAACTCGATGCCACCAAGCAAGACAATGAGGACGATCAGGTTGACCGCGACGACCCGAATTGCGTTTGCATATTTCTTCATTGGCCGAATTGGAACATCCACCCGGACCACCCGGTCAGAACAGCGTGTAGATCAGCGGCGCGACGACGCTGCCTTTTGAAATCACCAACAGCCCGCCGACCGCCACCATGATGACCAGGACCGGCACGAGCCAGTACTTCTTGCGCGCGGCGATGAACCTTGCGAATTCACGGAGAAACGCCATGAATCTTGTCCCTTGCTGCACCGTCAATCGGGATCGAACGCGTTGCGATAATCGCGGATGAGAGCCGGATTCTGGCGGTCCTTATACAGAATGCAGTTGCCGACCACCAGCATCTCGATCTCGGTTCCCATCAGGCAGCGGAAGGCGTCCTCGGGCGAGCATGCGATCGGCTCGCCGCGCACGTTGAAGCTGGTATTGACGAGCACCGGGCAACCGGTTTTCGCCTTGAAGGCGCTGATCAAGGCGTGGAACCGGGGATTGGTCTCGTGATGCACGGTCTGCACGCGGGCCGAATAGTCGACGTGCGTGACCGCGGGGATTTCCGAGCGGATGATCTTGAGCTTGTCCAAGCCGTCGAGATGGTCGGCCCCAATATGTTCCACGCGGCGGCGTTGTCCGACGTCGGCGACCAGCAGCATGTAGGGTGACGGACGGTCGAGCTCGAACCAGTCGGAGACATCCTCGGCCAATACGGCAGGCGCGAACGGACGGAAGCTTTCCCGGTATTTGACCTTCAGATTGAGCACTCGTTGCATTTCGCGGTTACGCGGGTCGGCGAGAATGGAACGGTTGCCGAGCGAGCGCGGTCCGTACTCCATGCGGCCTTGGAACCAGCCGACGGCGCGGCCGTCGGCGAGCGCCTGTGACGTCCGCTCGAGCAGCAACGGTTCATCATCCACGACTTCAAAGTGGGCGCCCTCGGCGGTGAGCCGCCGGCGGATGTCCTCCTCGCCATACGCTGGCCCGAGATACGCTCCCGACATGCCGTCGCCGAGCTTGGGCTTGCGCGCGTCGCTCGTTTGATAGTGATACGCCACGAGCGCCGCGCCGAGCGCGCCGCCGGCATCGCCGGCGGCCGGCTGCACCCAGATTTGATCAAATTTCCCGTCGCGCAAAATTTTGCCGTTGGCCACGCAATTGAGCGCCACGCCGCCTGCCAGGCAGAGGTTGCGCTGCGGATATTCCGCCGCCAAGCCGCGGGTCAGCAGCAGCATCGCCTCCTCGAGAACGACCTGTGCGGAAGCCGCGATGTCCATGTGAATTTGCTTCAGCGGCTCCTGCTCGTCGCGCGGCGGCATCCCGAACAGCCCATCGAATTTGGCGTTGGTCATCGTCAGGCCGGTGCAATAGTTGAAATACGACATGTCCAGCCGGAACGATCCGTCGGGTTTCAGATCGATGAGATTGTCGCGGATGATATCGCTGTAGCGCGGCTCGCCGTAGGGCGCGAGCCCCATCAGCTTATACTCGCCGGAATTGACGCGAAAGCCGATGTAGGAGGTGAAGGCCGAATAAAACAGGCCGAGGCTGTGCGGGAAATGGATCTCCTTGAGGATATCGACCCGGTTGCCGCGGCCGAGTCCCGCCGTCGTCGTGGACCATTCGCCGACGCCGTCGACGGTCAGCACCAGCGCTTCTTCGAATGGCGAGGGAAAGAAGGCGCTGGCGGCATGGGCATGGTGATGCTCGGTGAACATAAGGCGCGCCGCGTCGAAGTCCGGATCGATCTTGCGCAATTCTCCGAGCAGCATGTTTTTCTGGAACAGCTTTTCGCTGAGCCAGAGTGGCATCGCTTTCACGAAAGATCCAAATCCGCGCGGCGCGAATGCAAGATAAGTTTCCAACAGCCGCTCGAACTTGAGGAACGGCTTGTCGTAAAACACCACGTTGTCGATATCGCGCAATCGTGCGCCGGCCGCTTCCAAGCAATAGCCAATCGCCTGATGCGGGAAGCTTTCATCGAACTTCTTGCGCGAGAAGCGCTCCTCATGGGCCGCGGCGACCACATCGCCGTCGCTGACGAGGGCGGCGGCGCTGTCGTGGTAATATGCGGAGATACCCAGAACGCGCATTGGCTCGATCAAATTCTGTCTCAGTCAGACTCGTTTGCGCTTGATCATGATGTAAAGCCCGCGATCGATGCCACTACGCGTCCTGTCCCGATACCCGTCAGAACTGGTCCGCGAGCGACTTGAGCTCGGGGCCGGGCGGGTTTCGCTTGATCCAATATGACGCCGCTTCGGGCTTGAGCTTCAGCGACAGCAGGTCCTTGCCGAACAGGCGGATCAGAACGCCGGTAACGACGATCGCAAGCACGTACATCAGCGCCAGAATAATCGGACTGATCACGATACTCATCAGATGTCCGAGCTTCAGCCACAACCGCCGCAACGGCGCCAATATATGCGGTAACAGCAATGCGACCGCGACAAAAACCAAGCCAATGATAAGCCAAACGAAAAAATCGGGCCGGTCCTTCCAATAATGCAGACCGGCGACTAAAAGCAGGACGCCGCCGATGAGCAGCCCAAACGATCTGTTGCTGTCGCGCATTGAACACCTGCCAACCCGCGTCCGTCCTAACACAGGGAAGCGGCATGTCAATTCCGCGGTCACGGCGGAACAGCCGGCGCCGGCGCAAGCTCCGATGGCACAATCGCTCGGGCCCATCATTGTCCGCGCTGATACCCGATGCTAATTAATCCGCCGAAGGATTCGTTGGCTCCGGCGTTACGCCCAGCGGTGGAGAGTGACATGACGAAGTGTCGGCGCCTCGGCTGCCTGGTCGTGGGCATGCTCGCTTTGGGCACTGCTCCAGCCATGGCGCAGGCGCCAATGCAGGTGCCGCGCACCTACGAGTGCGGCGCCAATACGCACTGCTCCCTTTCCTGCCAGATCGACGGCGACAAACAGATGCAGACCGGCGCCCCGAAGACGTTTACCATCACGCCGATCGCCCCGGATAACTATATCGTGGAGCTCGTCGAGCAGAACGGCCATGTTCAGACGCTTTATCTGGCCGGCGGAAAAATCGTGTGCAATCTCGACGGACTGACAAAAAAGGGCGCCGAGTAGCACGGCCTCGAGAGAAGAACCGCCCGGCGGCGCGGCGGCGATTGTCAGACGACGCGACGCGGACGGCCGATTGGCGATCATGAACGCACAGACCGCGATCAAAGGCCGCAGTGGCGCCGCCGGCATGTTCTACCTGCTGGCAGCCACGAGCTTGCTGCTCGTCCTGTTGATCGCGGCGGACGGTGTCCGCAAGGGGCTCGATACAATCGTGCCCGACTATTATCGGCACACCGCGTCGCTGGCGATCGCGATCTCCGAAGCGGCCCACGGCACGACCGGCATGGTCGGCCTGGTGGAAGTCGCGAACGCGCTCGACAAATCCGGCTACGGCATCAATCCCAATCCCGAACGCATCACCGTCCTCAACCAGCATCCGGAACGAGCCGACGCGGCTTTGCGCGCCGCGGCCGATCTTGCGATTACGGACCGCGGCAAGACGTTCGGTCTTGCTCTCAACGAAACCGGGATGATCGATTACTACTATCTCGCCTTCAGGCTGTTTGGCTATCACGTCCGATCGATATACGCGCTTTATATCGGCATTCTCGCCGGCATGACGCTTTGCTTCGTCGGCTCGTTCCGCCATCGCGCGATATTCATCGTTCCATCCGTCTTGTTCTTGCTGCTACTGTTGATCGATCAGGACGCGCTGCGTTCCGGCAATTCGGACTTCGGTCCGCTGACGAACAGCCGCATGCTGCCGTTCCTGTCGCTTTATCCGGTGTTGTATTGCCTGACCCTGGTCGGATCCGGCCGCGGGTTTCGCTCGATCGACGCCGTTGGGGCGGCGATCGCCGGTCTGGTTTTTGCCTTCGTGGTCAATGCGCGGACCTATGCCTATTGGCAGGCCGGGCCGCTGCTCGCGCTCGTCGTCCTGATCGTGGCGGCGCGCCTGCTGCCCTGGCGATTGCCGCTGCGCGCGCGCATTAGCCGCCTGTCCGTTTATCCCATGCTGGTGTTCGCGCTGAGCGCCGCGGTCCTGATCCAAAACCATCATGGGCGGCGCGACGCCGCGGTCTACGGCACGGCGACGTTTTCCGGACACGGCTATTGGCTGGCTTACGTCGTCAGCACCATGCCGTCGTTCCAGTGGCGCATTCCGCAGCTCGAACGGGATTCCGGCGTGACCATCCAGGATTCAGATGCTTATGCCGGCGCGCTGTTGCGGATCAAGATCAAGGAGCGCGGCGAGCGCTTGGAAGATTATTTGGCCGGCGACTATTGGAACGAAAGCAAGCGCGACCCTTTGGCCAGGCAAATCGTGTTCGACCTGTGGCGTCACTATCCTGGCATCATGATCGAACATTATCTGCGTGCGCTGGCGCCGGTCGGCATCAGCCTGTTGCAGGACCTCGGTCTGATTGCGCTCGCCGTCGTTGCGGTCGGCATCGGTCCGCGCACGGCTTTACCCTGGCTGTTGCGGGCGGCTGCGCTGATTGCGATCGGCGGGATTGCCGGCGCCGTGGCGCTCGCAGCGGTCGGTTTGCCCTATGTCGCACCGGCCGCGCGACGGCTGTCGGCCTTGGTCATTCCCGTTGCATTGCTGGCGCTCTCGGTGCTGCCGACCATCATCGTCATGCCGTTCACCGATACGCGGCTGGCGGAATCGGCCGGCGCATTCACCGACCCGCGCATGGCGGACGTGAACGACGCGGTCTGGCTTTGCCTGTTGATTTGCGCTTGTGGCATCCGGCTTCAGTCGCCGGCGGCTTTTCGTTTCTGGCAAAGCGCGGCAGGCAAGAAACGGGTTTTGCCGGGCGAAAATTTAAGCCTTTATCGCCCCGTCGAATGAGCGCAAGGCAAGACCCCGCTCGCGCACCAGGGCGGCAACGTCGGGATCGGCCAGCACATCGTGCTCGGTCTGGCGCGCCGCGGCGCTGATGAAGGCGTTATAGCCCGGCCGCGGATAGTCGCGCGTGCCCGCCGGCGCGGCAAAGCCCGGATGAATGCAAATCTCCAGCGAACGCCCGGGCGCGGCCGCACGCAGCAAGGACAGCATTGCCCGCTTCGTCACCGCGCCCGAATAGAGCACGCCGAAAAAATCGTCGGTGGTGGCGAGCGCCGGATTAAGCCCTGCGGCACGCCAACGCAGCAAAGCCCATTTGGCGAGATTGTTGCGCCGCATGACCTCGGCGAGATCGGGTCCGAGCACGAAGGCGCGAAACGCCTCGCGCGAAACGCGCAGCCGATCGATGCCGAACCGCGGCAATAACGCCTCGAGCAAGCCAAAAATCGCCGGGTTCATGTGCACGTGCTGATGGGAATCGGCGTGCGTCGGCTTCAGGCCGTGGTCGCGCGCGATGGCGAGCTGAGCTTCGAATTCGCGGCCGATCTGCCCCAGTAAGGCGTCGCCGCGCTCGCCCTTGAACGACGACAGAATGAGCCGGTCCGCGGCAAGCTTGAGGTTGCCGTCTTCATCGACCAGATCGGCAACCTCGCCGCGCGGCGCTACGGCCTTGCCCAGCGTCAGCGATAGATGAATCCCGATCGGCAGCGCCTGCGGCCGCACGTGATCGCGGATCGTCTGATCGAAATAGGCCGTCGTCATCAGCATGGTGCACGACGTGAGGATGCCGTGGCGGTAGGCCGAGACGATGCCGGCATTGACGCGCGGATGAATGCCGAGATCGTCGGCATTAACGATCAGCCCGGGCGGTACAGGACTTGCCAAGCTCAGCCCCCTATTGCCGACCGCGCAGCGTCGCTGGCGTTATTCCACCGCGCGCGAAAAACCGACCTCGGAAAATTCCCGCCGCCGCCCAAACCGCAAGCAATCCCCAGCAGGAATAGAGATACGTCGTGGCAAGATGAAGGTTCTCGGCCGGTCCCGACACCTTTGTCAGCGTCATCGCGGCGGCAAATACCGCGAGCGCGCCGAATGGCAGATGCGGCAGCCAGTAGCGGCCGTGCGCAACATCGGCGGTGACGAGAGTCCGTATCACCGACAACGGCACCGCAGCCGCGGCCAACAGCAGCATCAGCGGCGACGTGCAAAATCGGATACCGTGTGGCGCGCCGCACGCAAGGTCCGAGCCCACCCACAACACGACGAATGCCGCGACGCCGAGGGCGAAAGCGGCGAAGATCGCCTTCATCACCGCCTGCGAGGTGTCCTCGCCTTCGCCTTGAATGCTGATGACGACCGGCAAAATGATCTGAACGACCGGCTGCGTCGCGGTTACGATCGCTTTCGGCAGCACGCTCGACGCCGTATAGATGCCCAAATCTGCGGGGCTCAAGATCAGATAGGCCAGGAAAATATCGGCATTGTTGAACAGCACGAAGCCGACGAAAGCGCTACAGAACGCCAGCGCCCGCCGCAGCGAGTATGACGCGAGTTTCGGGCTGTCGTCCGTTACGTCCGGCGCCGCGCCGCCGCCGGCGACCACCCAGCACAGGCCGCCGAGCGTGAGCAGGTTCGCCACCAGCATGCCGGCAAAACAGCCCCACGGCGAACGGGTGAGCAACAGTCCGACCGCGCCGACGGCGCATTGGGCGACACACCAGAAAAACCAGCTTGCACCATAAGCTACGAACCGCAACGTGCCCTGCAGCGAGGCGCGGACGATCTCCACGCCGAGAAACGATACGGCGGTCAGCGGCAGCACCACGATCAGCGCCAGCGAATCGACACCGATCAGCCTGCCGCCGAGATAGAACAGCCCTTCCAGCGCAAGCACCGTCGCCGCGGTCCACGGCAAGGCAATCGCGGCGATGCGGGCGAGCATTCTGGAAACGAAGGCCGGCCCCTTGCTGGCATTGGTTTCGGCAAAATAACCGGAGAGCAAGAGCGCTATGATGGAAATGGGCGCGACAAGGACGTTCAAAACCGCCCAGCCGGTATAGAGGCGCCCGAACCCCGTCGGATCCAGCATCGCATTCGCGATCAGGAGCAGCAGATAATAGAAGCCGTGCCCGGATATATAGAACGTGGTCAGAGCCAGCGATCGGCGGATTATCGAATGGCGCATCGCATCAGGCCGGTAAGCGCGTTGCGCCCGGGATTCGAAACAGGCGCTGCGGAACGAATCATCGCACGGATTCGGCGCTTGAGGATACACCTCCGGTGCTCGACTTGCGCGCGAGGTAGGAAGAGCGAAGCTGACTGACCGCGATATTGGACGCAAGCCGCTCGCCGGCAAAACCGTTGGCGGCGAGCAGGCCCAGCATCTGCGTCTGCGTGTAACAGGCATAGCCGGCGTCGCGGCGCAGCTTGCGATAGGGCGACACGAAGTTGCGCGCGAGCCCGACAAGCGCCGCGATGAAGAAGCCATTCTGCCACGCGAACCGCAGGAACGTGGTGACATGGCCGACGAACGGCGTATCCGGCGCGATGATGTCGCCGAGCAAGAGCGTGCCGTCGTGCTTCAACAGCCGGTGAAAAAATTGCAGGGCGGCGGCGAATTGGCTGGCGCTTAGATATTGCACGACCGAATTCACGACGATGAGGTCGATAGAAGCGTCGGGCAGCGCTTCGAGTGCCGCCTCGTCGAGGACGCGGATCTTCGGGCTGCCGGCATGGGCCGACATGAGCCGGCCGCGCGTGGCTTCGGCGCGGTCGTAGAGCAGCAAGGCCCGACACGTTTGCGCGAGCGCGTTGGCCATGAAGGCGTCACCGCAGCCCCAGTCGAGCACCGCCGCGTCGCCACCCGCCGGCACGAAGGCGCCGATGCCGCCCGCGACCTTGGCGTAATGTGCCTCCTGGTGGCGACGGCTGACATAGATGGCGTTCGGCGCGTTCCAGAAATCCAGCCAAGATTTCATCGCATCATCCGCTTCATCGCATGATCCGCTTCGGGGTGCCGGCGACGCAGGCGCGACCGATGCGTCGCGGATGCTCTCGATCTGTCGGCGCGAACGGGTTCCCAAAAAACATGCCTGATTTCCAGCGGGGCGGACACGTCCCAACAAAAGCCGATGTTGCACGGGCGCAACGATCGATCTGACAGAATTTTATCTTAACGCTGTGTTAACCATAATTAACCTAGAAACGGCCGACCGGGGTAGCCAACGCGTAGTCCCATCGGGGCATGAGACTATCATGCTATCAAGGCTAGCTTACGCGATCGTCGGGAGCGTCGTCGTCGCGGTGTCGTTTTCCGGCACCTTGTTTGCGCTGAACTGGTGGTCCGGCAATTTGAGTTACGACCCGCTGTTCACCGCCTCGATCCCATCACTCGCAACCGCCCGACCGCAAGAACCTGCCCCATCCGCTCGGCCTGTGCCCGCGGCGGCGGCCGTCGCTACGCAAGAGACGCCGGCGGATGCGCTGCCGAAAGTGCAGACGCGGGGATTCCAATGGGCCGCCATGGCGCATTTGATGGTGCGGCCGGAAACGGAGCCGACCGTGGTGGCGGGCCAGCCGGTGCTGCGGCTCGTCGCATCGCCGCAGGACGGTTTCCACACCTTGGGTGGTAAATTCAGCGGGCTGAACAAAAACCAAGTCTACCGGGTCACCGCCTGGGTCAAGGCGGCGGGCGGAGGCAACATCCAGCTCGAGCTCGGCGACCAAGCGCCCGGACAGCCGCCCCTTCACATCGCCGCCATTTTCAGTCTCAGCAACCACACGGTTCGCGACGGAGACACCGTGATCAAGGATGGCGGCATCGACCAAGGCCCCGACGGCTGGCAAAGGATCTGGCTCAATCTGATGACGGCCGACGGCAACCTCGACGTCACCCTGCGGCCGGCGAACGGC
>Ga0210398_10004887_pt1 | contig 12514 bp, 10 predicted proteins | sample IncBWC4OmetaG_FD_161047 | JGI IMG/M metagenome (GOLD analysis project Ga0210398, IMG submission 161047) | Forest soil microbial communities from Barre Woods Harvard Forest LTER site, Petersham, Massachusetts, United States - Inc-BW-C-4-O | ecosystem: Environmental > Terrestrial > Soil >... | reverse complement strand
CGTTGTCGGCGACGGTCGCGGCATAGGCGCTGGTCGATGGGAAGCTCCAATGGCTTAATGAGGCATTCCCGATCATGCCGATTGCCTGCGCGGTGGCCGGCGTCGCCCCGACGACCCGGAAGTCGCCGCCGCCGTCGTATTGCAGAACCAGGAATTCATAGGCGCCCTGGCTGGTATTGGCCAATGCAACCGAGGTCGATGCGGCGCCAGCCCCGGGCCAGACGATATGCCCGCCGGAAGTCCCGTTGACCTGTATCGACAACGGCTTTCCGTTGTCGGTCGCAAAGCCGATGCTCCAGCCCGTCGGCAGACCCGTCGTCGTGGGCAAGGTCACGGCCAGTCCCGAGCTCGTGTTGTAGCTCGATAGGATGTTGCCGTTGTCGCCAAGCGCTGCGGCATAACCGGAAGCGGCTGGATAAAGCCAGTTGCTCGGCCACGGCGGCGGCTCGAAGCCCATATTGAGTCTGGTATTCCGCGTCGACGAGACCACCCGCCAGTTGTTCCCGTCGGATTGAACGCGCAGATATTCATAATTGCCTGCGCCGAGCGTCACCGTTGAGACAAACTTGCCGCCAAGCACGATGCTGCCGCTCGGCGCGGTGATCGTCATCCCCTTGCCGTTGTCGGTCGCAAAGCCCATCGACCAGCCGGGATTGACATTGGCGATCGACGGTAAGGTCACCGCCATCGACGCACCGGGCGCGTTGTAGCTCGAGATCGCCATTCCGTCATCGATCGGTGCGGCCGCATAGGCCGCGGTCGCCGGAAACATCCATTTCGCCCGCGACCCGGTGCCCTGCACCTCGATCCCGACCGAATTCGGCCCGTAATTAACGACGCCCCCGCCGTAATTCGGATTGATCAAGACGTTGCCGACACTGGCGGTCGCATTGACCGCGGTCGCGCAGTCGAAATAGGGCGAGACGAATGTATTCAATCCGTTGTGATTGAACGTGATCGACAAGCAGGTCGGCGACACCTCGAGGTCGAGACCGAGAAAGGTATTGGAAAAATTGTAACCGTTCTCCAGAACGACGCTGCGGCCGCCGGTTGCAGCCGCGGTGCCGGCCCCCGAAATATGCGAAAACTGGGTCTGCTCAAAGGCCATTCCCGCGGCGCCCCCGGCGGAATCGCAGACTGCGTAGACATCGCTGTCGAGCAGATAATTAAACTGGCAGCCTCCAGCGCTGGCGCTGGTGCTGGCGTTGTTGACGATCAGATGATCGATCTTGGCCGAGTTGTGCGCGTCGGAAAAATCTTGCTTGCCGAAAACCACGGCATACGCCGCCGTATCGGCGTCGACAAAGAGCGACCCTTCTTCCTTGAAGTAGAAGCAGCCGGTCGGGCTGCCGGTGGTGCCCCCGCCGCACTGGACCTGGAGCACCGGACCCGCGGCGATCGATCGGCCGTCGATCGTGGCGCCCTGCGAGATCAGCCGGAATCCGTTGCTCGCCTGGCCGGCATAGTCGATCGTCAGTTGCGAAGTGATCTTGTAAATCCCGGCCGGGATATGCACTGGCCAGTTGTTGGTTATGGCGCTGTTGATCGTGGACTGGATCGCGCTGGTATCGTCGTGGCTGTCGTCGCCCACGGCACCATTGCAGCGCACGTCGATCCACGGCCTGCCCGAGCACATCACGACATCACCGCCGAGCGTGGTCGTGCCGGTCGTCGACAAAGTCGAGAAATTTCCGGGAGACTGGGCCATGCTCGGCGCCGCCCAGGCAAGGCTCAGCATGCACAGCGATATGCCGAAAAAAAGCTTCACCGGCCGACACCTCCGTTGGGGTCGATGACCGCCGCAACCGGGTGCTCGGGTCCGGCAGACCGAACGGCGCGCACCGCATCGGCGGGCACATCAGGTTCGAGAACCATATTCAACTCGTGGAGCAGGCGGTCGACGTTACCACCCGGCTAATGTCTTTCCCGCGACGGTTGCTACCAGCGCCTCGCCGCGAAGGCCTGGCCGGTGGCGGCGCCGTAAACGCTGACCGGCCCGGCCGGCTTGTAGCCCGACGGCGTGGCGAACACCCCGCCCGGCGCGATCGGGATCGACGCCCCGCCCGATGTCGCGGCGCCTACGTCGGAGACATAGATGGTCGCCGACGAGTTGTTGGCGACGAGCCAGCCATCGCCCGGAGCGATGCCGCCGAACAAGGTTTGCGCGGTGCCGCCGACGCTGAGCGTGCCGCTGCCGTCGACCGCGGCCGAGCCGGCGGTGTTGATGACCGGCAGGGGCGCCGTCACGCTGACCGGCGTCGCCACTCCGCCCACCATCGCGGCCGGCGCATGCAGCGGCACCAGGCTGCCGACGCTGTCGAGCCCGGTCGACAGCGCCTGTGTCGTCGTGTTCGCATCCTTGACCAACAGCATCACCGATGAGCTCCTTCGAAACGGCGGGGCACAGGTCAGTCGCCGGGCTTCCGGCGAGGCCGCTCCGCCAATTGGCCGCTGAGCCGACGATAGGCCTCGTAAATTCCCTGTCCCGGCATCGGCTCGACCAGCAAATCGGTCAAAGCCCACACCAGGGCGTCGACCCGGTCGGGCGAATACCCTCTGCGCATCAGGCCGGGTTCGTGTCCGGTTCGGCTGAGGCTGCACATCTGGTCTTCGAGCTGCGCAAAGGCCCCGAGGTGATGGACCCGGCCCTGCTCGTACAACGCTGCAATCGGCTCGGCGCGGATGATCTTGCCGCGCGAGGCGTGCACCGCGGCGAAGGCCAGGTTCGGGTCGATCACCCGCAACGTCGCCTCGACCATTTCGCCGCCATTGTTGACCTCGGCGACGATCCGGTCGGCGCCATGCGCGTGATAAGCGGTGATCGCCGCTTTGGCCCACGCCGCCGGGGCATATCGGCCCGACAGGTCGTCCAGCACCCAGCCATGGCCTTGACCATCTTTGCCGGCGACGATGATGCCGGTCTCGTCGGCGTTCTCGCCTGAACTTGCCGCCGGGTCGATCGCGACCACGATCCGCATGAGCTCGGGCGCGCTGCCGACGCGGGACGCCTCGATCACGCCTCGGTTCCACAACCCGCCCGGCGCATCGTCGAGCAGCTCGGCTTCGATCTCCTGACGCCCCAGCCTTGTCCCTTCGTATTTGCGGATGATCTGCTCGATGAAATCGGGCGCCAAATTGGCGCGGTTCTCATAGGTGGCGCCGCCCGTCATTGCGACCGTCCGGTCGGCTGCGAGCGCGCGCACCAGCTTGGTCGGTCTCGGCGTCGTGGTCACCACGACCCGCGGGTCGGTCCCCAGGCGCAGGCCCAACATCAGCATGTCCCAGGCCTCGGGATAGCGCCAGCTGGCGAGTTCGTCACACCAGGCGGTGTCGTGTTGCGGCCCGCGTAGCCGCTCGGGCTCGTCGGCGCTATAAAGCGTCGCGATCGCCCCGTTAGGCCAGCTCACCCGCCGTTTCGATGGTTCGTAGCGGGGCCGGTTCGAAGGCGGCGAAATTGCCAGTATGCCGCTTTCGCCCTCGACCATGACGTCCCGTGCGTCGGCCGCGGTCGGCGCCACCAGCGCCACCCGGCGCGCGGTCCCCGCCGTCACCCGCGCCCGCACCAGTTCGGCCCCGGTGCGGGTTTTGCCAAATCCGCGGCCGGCGAGCAGCAGCCAAACCCGCCAGTCGCCTTCGGGCGGCAGCTGGCTCGGGCGCGCCCAGAACGGCCAGTCGTAAAGCAACGCGCGCGCTTCGGCCTGGCTCAGCGAGGCGAGGAGGCTATTTCTCAGCGCCTCCGGCAGCGAGGCGAGCCAACCGGCGTGCAAGCACCTCACGCGCATCCTCCGCGAGATCGGCCGGCGTGCCGCCGTCTTGTGACTTGGGCGGCCGCACAAACATTCCGAGATGGCGGGCAATCGCGTCGAGCGCCGCCTTTTTGTCGTAGAGCTTCACCCGATAATTCCCGCTTCCTGCACCGGAAGTAGTGATCTCCGAGATTGCCGCGGCGTCGGCATCGCTCAGCGCCCCCGGGGTCTTTAGGACCAGCCCGCCCGGTCCCCAATCGGCGAACCGGCGCAAATCGGCAAAGGCGATGCGCGCATACTCCTGCAACACCCGCTCGGGCGTCACTCCGAGCCGCCCGGCGCGCTCGGCGATCTCGTCCCGATCGTCCTGGGTCGCCGCCGGGATCTCCGGCTCGATCGGAGTCTTGGCGCGCCGCTTGCGTCCCACCGATCGCGAGGTCGGCGGATGATCGGAGCGCAATGCCAAATGCGGATGCTCTTGCTGTTGACCATGCGCACTCGGGCCGGTCTAGCGAAGGGGCGCTCAATCATTTCGTGCGGCGAGCCGCCCCAACCGGACTTCCCAGCCTCTAGCCTTCGTAAGCTGTTCGCGGGCGGCCTTTGGCAGCGGCGGAGCGACACCGTGATCTTCTCGCCGCCGCCCGCCTCAGCCCAGCTCCGCCAGTGTAAGGAGGTTATATCAGATCGATCCGGATTTGTCAATCGCAAAATCATGTTTTCGCAACGACGTGCCGTTCTGGTAATGCGCTTCGAGCGCGCCGAGCGCCGCGATCAGGATGCCGGAGGCCGCCTCCTGACTGACCCGGCGCCCGCTCCAGCCCTGCTCGAGCGCCCACTCCTTAAGCGAGCGCCCCCACCCTACGACATGCCATAGGCACGATCCGCCGGGCGAGGCGGGTCCGCCGACGGCGAGAACCGCACGCCACACCGCCGTGCGCGCGCTTTCGACGCGAAGTCCCGGCTCTTCACCCCGGATGCCTCGCGCGCCGCCGCCATCCCGCAGTCGCGCGTAATCAAGGGCGCGCAGCGGGTCGAGCTGGGCGGTCGCAAATCGCGCGCGGAAATCCTCTCCGGCCCGGCGCATTGCCGCGGTGATCGAACCGCGTCGCTCCATCGTCGCCAAGGTGTCGACCGCCCGATACGGACGCGCCGAACCGCCCGCCTCGTCGGCAATCGGCCGGTCGAGGCGCTCGATCCTTCCATGCTTGTCCCGCTCGGGGGTCGGCATGACCGTAATTTCGACCGGGGTAGCGGTTGCGTGGCGACGAGCAGCCTGGCTGGTCATGAGCGCATTCCCGAACAAATCAAGAACATGTTGCTCACGAAAAAGCCCGCGCGGCCTGTTCCAAACGCCTCAGAAAGCGGCGGGACGGCCCGCCGCCGTCAGCCGCACGGCGTCCGCCGACCGCACGCGCAAGCGCTTCGACTTCGCGCAGAATTCGGGCCTCTTCGATCGTGCCGCAGGCGAGATGGCACAGCGCATGATGCGGCGGGCAATAGGATGAACCCGGGCGCAGTCCCTCGCCGCAGCAACGACGGTCCTCGCCCTCCTCAATAATGTAGGCGCACCCGGGCGCCCCGTCGTTCCGATCGTTCAGCCATGGCGACCGCAAAGGCTCATCCATCGGCGCGCTCCTTGCTGGATCGGACACACTTGTCACGATCGCATCGATATGATAACATCATCTCCATTGATGTCAATATGAGAATTTGTGAAATACGCACATGGACGCCATTTGGTTTCAGCAAGCCCTCGAGCGGGTCGGCGCGTCGCAGGCCGATCTCGCCCGCGCCCTTCAGCTCGCACCCTCCGCGGTATCCCGAATGCTTCGAGGGGAACGTCAGATGAAGCCGGTCGAACAAGCAAAGATTGTGGCGTTCCTCGGGGTAACCCCGGAGGAGGTGCTAAACCATTTGACCGAGAGCCCGACGCCGGCCCCCCTCGCCGAGGCGTCTCGTCGAGGCCGGGGTCGTCCCCCTAGCGCCGGGTCGGTGCCTCTGCAAATTGGCGACCGGATTCCGATCCGCAGTGGCGGACGGGGCGGCAACGACCAGGAGATGTTTTTGCAGGATGAGGTCGGCTATACCCCGCGTCCGGCCAATCTCGGGGGGGTGCGGGCGGCCTACGCGATCTACATGGTCGGCGACAGCATGCAGCCGCGCTACGAGCAGGGCTGGCTGTTGCACGTCAACCCATTCAAGCCGCCGACGCGCGGCCGCGACGTCGTCGTCTACAAGCAGGGGCAGATCGTGCTGATTAAGCAATTCGTCGGCTGGGAAGGCGATGCCCTGGTGCTGCGCCAGTTCAACCCCCCCGATACATTGAGGATCCCCCGCGCCGAGGTGCGCGAATGCCACCTCGTCGTCGGCGCCGATCAGGAGGGCTGAGCTGCCGGGCGCGTTCGAGGCTGCACCTTCGCGGCAGCGCGCGGACGGACGTCAGCCCATCAGGCAGCTTCCGCCCGAGCCGCCTCCTCGATCACCAGACCCCTATCGCTGGCGCTGACCCGAACCGTGGAGCCATCGGGAATTTGCCCTTTGAGGATCAGTTCGGCGAGCGGGTTCTGCAACTCGCGCTGGATCACTCGCTTCAATGGCCGCGCGCCATAAACCGGATCGTAGCCGGCATTGCCGAGCCACGCCATCGCTGCCGCGTCGAGGTCGAGCGTGATCTTGCGATCGGCCAAGAGCCCCTTGAGCCGCTCGATCTGGATCGCGACAATTCCCTTCATATCGTCGCGCGAGAGGCGGCGGAACAGCAAGATCTCGTCGAGCCGATTTAGGAACTCGGGGCGAAAGGCGGCGCGCACCGCGTCCATGACCGCCTCGCGCGCAACCGAGACATCGGCCCGCTCGGGCAGCCGCGCCAGCGCTTCGCTCCCGAGGTTCGAGGTCAGCACGATCAGGGTGTTGCGGAAGTCGACCGTGCGCCCCTGCCCGTCGGTCAAGCGCCCGTCGTCGAGCACCTGCAGCAGCACGTTGAAGACATCGGGATGCGCCTTTTCGACCTCGTCGAAGAGGATCACCTGATAGGGCCGGCGCCGCACCGCCTCGGTCAGTGAACCGCCCTCGTCATAGCCGACATAGCCGGGCGGCGCGCCGATCAGCCGCGAGACCGAATGCTTCTCCATGTATTCCGACATGTCGATGCGCACCATTGCGCTCTCGTCATCGAACAGGAATTCGGCGAGCGCCTTGGTGAGCTCGGTCTTGCCGACGCCGGTCGGCCCCAGGAACAGAAACGACCCCATCGGGCGGTTCGGGTCTTGCAGCCCGGCGCGGGCCCGGCGGATCGCGTTGGCGACCGCGGTCACCGCCTCGTCCTGACCGACCACCCGGCGCCGCAGGGCATCCTCCATGTGCAAGAGCTTGTCGCGCTCGCTCGACAGCATCTTGTCGACCGGAATGCCGGTCCAGCGCGAAACCACCCCGGCGATGTGTTCGGCAGTCACCGCTTCTTCGAGCATGCGCCCGGCTTCGGCCTCCTCGACCTCCTTCAGCTTGCGTTCGAGGTCGGGGACGATCCCATAGGTCAGTTCCCCGGCGCGGCTCCAATCGCCGCGGCGCTGGGCTATTTCAAGTTCGGCGCGCGCCTGTTCGAGCTGCTCCTTGAGCTTTGCTGCACCGGCGAGCTTATCTTTCTCCGCCCGCCACTGCGCGGTCAGCTCGGCCGAGCGCTGCTCGAGGTCCTCGAGCTCCTTGACCAGTTTTTCCAGGCGATCGCGCGATGCCGCGTCGTTCTCTTTTCTTAGCGCCTCGCGCTCGATCTTCAATTGCACGATGCGGCGATCGAGCTCATCGATCGCTTCGGGCTTTGAATCGACCTCCATGCGCAACCGCGAGGCGGCCTCGTCCATCAGGTCGATCGCTTTGTCCGGCAAGAAGCGATCGGTGATGTAGCGGTTCGACAAGGTCGCCGCTGCGACGATCGCCGCATCGGTGATCCGCACCCCGTGATGCAGCTCGTATTTTTCCTTGATGCCGCGCAGGATCGAGATCGTGTCCTCGACCGACGGCTCGGTGACGAACACCGGCTGAAACCGGCGAGCCAGCGCCGCGTCCTTTTCAATGTTCTTGCGGTATTCGTCGAGCGTGGTGGCGCCGACGCAGTGCAGTTCGCCCCGCGCCAGCGCCGGCTTCAGCATGTTGGAGGCGTCCATCGACCCCTCCGCCTTGCCGGCGCCGACCAAGGTGTGCAATTCGTCGATGAACAGGATGATTTCTCCTGCCGCCGCGGTGATTTCCGCCAGCACGGCTTTGAGCCGCTCCTCGAATTCGCCGCGGAACTTGGAGCCGGCGATCAGCGCGCCGAGATCGAGCGCCAGCAGGCGCTTGTCCTTCAATCCCTCCGGGACGTCGCCATTGATGATGCGCAGCGCCAGTCCCTCGACGATCGCGGTTTTGCCGACCCCCGGCTCGCCGATCAGCACCGGGTTGTTCTTGGTCCGGCGCGACAATACCTGGATGGTGCGGCGGATCTCTTCATCGCGCCCGATCACCGGATCGAGCTTGCCATCGCGAGCTGCCTCGGTCAGATCGCGGGCGTATTTCTTCAGCGCGTCGTAACCCTCCTCCGCCGAAGCGGTGTCGGCCTTGCGACCCTTGCGCAAATCTTCGATCGCGGCATTGAGCTTCTGCGGCGACACCCCAGCCGCGCCGAGCGCCTTCCCCGCCGTCGTCTCGCGCGCCATCGATAGCGCCAATAGCAGGCGCTCGACCGTGACAAAGCTATCGCCGGCTTTTTGCGCGATCTGCTCGGCCTGATCGAAGACCCGCGCGATCTCTGGCGCCATATAAACTTGTCCCGCCCCGGAACCCTCGACGCGGGGGAGCTTTGCAAGCTCGGCTTCGACCGCTCTCAGCGCGACTTGCGGGTCGCCGCCCGCCGCCCGAATCAAGTTGGCGCTGAGCCCTTCCTTGTCATCGAGCAGCACCTTCAGCAGATGCTCCGCGGTCAGCCGCTGATGCCCGCTGCGCAGCGCCGTACCCTGCGCAGATTGAATAAAACCCTTGGACCTCTCAGTATATTTTTCGGATTCCATGTCTCGCCCCGCTGAGCAGGCCGCAGCGCTCTCGCCAGCGTCGCCCGCCGTCCTTCTCGGGGCTATATGGCGTGGCGTAGATGCCAAGCAACCCTGACCGGGGCCGGAAGCCGACCGCCGACCGGCAACGCTCGGAAAACGTGGTCAAAGGCAGGGCGGCATCAAGAGCCGCCGCGCTGCCGCTCAAAACCGCGGAGGCTGGTCCTCGCTTGGCAAGGTCGGCAGCGCCGTTTGGAGGGAGTCTTCGTCATTTTCGCCGCGTTCCCCCTCGGCCTCGCCCATATCCGTATCGGCGGGGGTCATCGGCCGCGGCGCCCCTTGTTGATTGGCGTCGCCGTTTGCGTTCATGACGCGAAAGTAATGCTCTGCATGCTGGTATAGATTTTCCGCCGCGATCCGGTCGCCGCTTGATGCCGCCTCGCGCGCCAACGCGACATATCGTTCGAAAACCTGGTAGGCGTTGCCGCGAATTTTGACGTTTGGGCCGTTGCTTTCGAAATTCTGGATTCGGGGGGGCAACCGCGGACGATTATGATGCGGATTGTTCCCATTATTGCGGCCGCGCGATCGCTTGTTTGGGCCTGGTCTCATGGCACCTGTCTGATCTCGGTGAACACTGTCGGACCTTGTCCGATCGGAGGGTCCCTGCGCCCTGCACAATTCGGGCGAAGGCGGTCTGGCAAATATTTCCGGCGCGTCCCCGCGCGGCTTCGAACTCTCCAGCGCCCACCCTAGACGCGACCACGGCACATTCCAAGATTTTTTTGACCGCGCAAGGACGCGACCGCCCAGCCGCTCTCGCCCATGCGCGCCACAACGCAGCGCTCGACCCCAGCGAGGTCGCGCTCGATCCCATCGATAAAGAGACCCGCGCTCGCGAAAATTTCGGCCGCTGCGGTGGCCTGCCCAAACCCGACCTCGGCCACAAATACGCCGTCGCCGGCCAGCCGGTCGGGCATTTCCCTGGCGATCTGCCGATAAGCAGCAAGACCGTCGTCGCCGCCATCGAGCGCGAACCGCGGGTCATAGCGAACCACCTCCGGCGCCAGTCCGGCCAGCGCCGCGCGGGCGATATAAGGAGGGTTCGCGACGATTGCGTTGAACCGCGCCGACAATGCGCTGCCCCAGCTGCCGACAGCAAACCGGGCGCGATGGCCAAAACCCAGCGCCTCCGCATTGCGGCGCGCGGTCGCCGCCGCGCCGGCGGAAAGGTCGATCCCGATGCCGCTGGCGGAAGGGAATTCCGACAGCAGCGCCAGCAATAGGCAGCCGGTTCCGGTGCCCAGATCGAGAATGGTCAAGGGCGCGGCGCGTTCGCCGATCCGGGCGAGCACCGCCTCGACGATCGTCTCGCTCTCCGGCCGGGGGTCAAGAGTATCGGGCGACAAGGCAAAGCGCAGTCCCCAGAACTCACGCCAGCCGAGAATTCTGCTCAACGGCTCGCCGCCCACCATCCTCGCCAGCGATCCGCGCAGGTGCTCGCCCTCCACCGCCGCGACCTCACGCTCGGGATGGCTCACCAGCTCGCTCGGCGACAGCTCCAACACCCCAGCAATCAGCCGGCGCGCCCGCCGGCGCGGCTCATCAACTCCTGCCGTCCTTAGCGCCGCAGCAGCCTCGGCCAGGATCGAGCCGAGCGTATCCGTTACCCCAACGCTCACTCCGCGACCGCCGCCAGCCGTGCCGCCTGGTCCTCGGCCGAAATCGCCTCGATGATCTCGTCGAGCGCCTCGCCGCTCATCACCTTGTCGATTTTATACAGGGTCAGGTTGATGCGGTGGTCGGTCACCCGACCCTGCGGAAAATTATAGGTGCGGATGCGCTCCGACCGGTCGCCGCTGCCGACCTGGCTCTTGCGGTCGGCCGCGCGCGCATCGTCGCGCGCCTGACGCTCCATCTCGTAGAGTCGCGAGCGCAGCACCTTCAGCGCTCTCGCCTTGTTCTTGTGCTGCGATTTCTCATCCTGCTGGATAACCACAAGACCGCTCGGCAGATGGGTGATCCGCACCGCGCTGTCGGTGGTATTGACCGATTGGCCGCCTGGCCCGCTGGCGCGAAAGACATCGATGCGCAGATCCTTGTCGTCGAGCCTGACGTCGACCTCCTCGGCCTCGGGCAGCACCGCGACGGTTGCCGCCGAGGTGTGAATCCTCCCGCCCGCCTCGGTCTCGGGCACGCGCTGGACGCGGTGCACCCCGGATTCGAATTTGAGCCGGGCGAACACGTCCCTTCCGCTGATCGAGGCGCTCGCCTCTTTGAACCCGCCGATCCCGGTCTCGGACAGATCGAGCACCTCGAATTGCCAGCCGCGCAGCCCGGCATAGCGCTGATACATGCGAAACAGCTCGGCGGCGAACAGCGCCGCTTCATCACCGCCGGTGCCGGCGCGGACTTCGAGAATCGCGTTGCGGGCATCATCCGCGTCCTTGGGCAACAACGCGAGCTTGACCCGGCTCTCCAGGGTCGGCAGCCGCTGGCGCCAAGATCGCAGCTCCTCCTCGGCCAGTCCTTTCAGTTCCGCATCGTCGGTCGATTGCGCCATTTCGCTGAGCGAAACGATCTCGCCTTGCGCTTGGGCGAGCGCGTCGAGCTCGGCAACGATCGGCGTCAGCTCGCTGTATTCTTTTGCTAATTTTTTGATCGCGGCGCCCCCGAGCCCGCTACCGCTGAGCGCAGCACCCAGTTCAGCATGGCGCCGGCGCAGCTGCTGCAGACGCGCTTCGAGCCCAGCTTCCATGCGCCCCGGCTCAGCTGCAGAGTACCTGGAGTCGCGGCAGCAGCTCGCCGAGCGGAACAGTTTCCTGCTCGCGGCTATCGAGATCCAGCAGCGACACCGAATTGATTTTCATTTCGTCCTCGCCGATCAGCACCGCGGCACGCGCGTTCATCCGGTTGGCGCGCCCCAACCGCCGCTGCAGATTGCCCGAATAGCCGAGCTCTACGACCAGCCCCGCCTCGCGTAGCTCCTCGGCCAGGTTCAACGCCATCGATTGGGCAGCTTCCCCCAGCGGCACGACCGCGACCGGACGCGGCGCTGCCGGCGGCGCGGCGATCAGCATGGCCAGGCGCTCGATCCCGGCGGCCCACCCTACGCCCGGCATTGCCGGGCCGCCCATTGTTTCGACCAGCCCGTCATACCGGCCGCCGCCCATCACCGTCCCCTGCGCGCCGAGGTCGGAGGTAATGAATTCGAAGGCCGTATGGGTGTAGTAGTCGAGGCCGCGAACCAGACGCGGGTTCAGCCGATATTCGATGCCGAGCCGATCGAGCCCGTCGCGCACGCGGGAAAAGAAATCGCGCGCGGCCGCGTTCAAATACTCGGCAAAGGCTGGTGCATCGGCGCTGATGCGCTGATCTGCATCGTGCTTCGAATCAAAAATTCGCAACGGGTTGCGCTCGAGCCGGCGCCGGCTATCCTCAGATAAATTCTGAGCATGGGCCGAGAAATAGGAGACCAGCGCCTCGCGATAGGCGGCGCGGCTTGCCGGGTCTCCCAGGGTGTTGAGCTCGAGCACGGTGCGCTCGCGCACACCGAGAGCGGCGAGGATGCGATTGCCGAGCGCGATGATCTCGACGTCGCCCTGGGGCTGGGCCACACCGAGCAGCTCGACCCCGATTTGGTGAAATTGGCGAAATCGTCCCTTCTGCGGCCGCTCATAGCGAAACATCGGGCCGCTATAGAAAAACTTCAGCGGTGTCGCCTGGGTCAGCCCGTTCGAGAGCACG
>Ga0210398_10004886_pt1 | contig 12521 bp, 9 predicted proteins | sample IncBWC4OmetaG_FD_161047 | JGI IMG/M metagenome (GOLD analysis project Ga0210398, IMG submission 161047) | Forest soil microbial communities from Barre Woods Harvard Forest LTER site, Petersham, Massachusetts, United States - Inc-BW-C-4-O | ecosystem: Environmental > Terrestrial > Soil >... | reverse complement strand
AATATCGTTGATCGCGGCGAGGTCGTTTTCGGTGGCGGGGCGGATGGTGACGGGACTCATGTTTCGGGGTCAAGCCGCGCCGACGGAACAGGTTGCATCACACCATTGTTCAATCTTCCGCCTGATGGCATCGCGCACCTCGCGGGTCCGGGCCAGCTTTTGTTCGGGCGCGCCTTGAAAGGCCGACGGATCGGGAAACCCCCAATGGAGCCGTTTGGTGACACCGGGAAAAATGGGGCAACGCTCGGCGCTCGTTTCGTCGCAGACCGTGATGACATACGCGAACGTTTTTCCCGAATTGATCATGTCGGCCACCGTCTTGGTTTGATTGCCGGAAATATCAATGCCGATCTCCCGCATGGCCTCGACCACAATTGGATTAAGCCGGCCGGGCTCGATCCCCGCGCTGTGGGCCGCGAATTCCGCGCCGCACATTTCCTTCAGAAACGCCTCGGCCATCTGGCTCCGGGCGCTGTTGTGAATGCAGACAAACAGGACGTTCTTTTTCATGGGGAGGTTCCGGGTTTGAGTCTGGTGCAGCAATCCTTTTCCCGCACGCAACGGCAGGCGAACATGGAAACGAGCGCGCCCAGCGGCGGGGCCGCGAGATAAATCCACAGATGCTTGAAATGCCCGGAAACCAGCGCGGGCGCCAGCGAACGCGCCGGATTCATCGACGCGCCGGAAACCGGCCCGGCGAACATCGCCTCCAATGCAATGACCGCGCCGACGGCGATTCCCGCGGTGATGCCCTTTTCCTTTGCGCCCGTCGAGACGTTGAGAATTGTCAGCATGAGCAGGAAGGTGAGGACGGTTTCGAGAACAAAGGATTGCATTTCCGAACCGGCGGGCAGCGTCGCGCCGAGCAATTGGTTTTGCGGAAACAATAACTTGAGCAACGCGCTGGCCAGCACCGCGCCGGCGACCTGGCTGGCGATGTAAGGCATCACTTCCCGCCCCGGCAGCCGCCGGGCCGTCCAGAATCCAAAGGTGACGGCCGGGTTCAGGTGCGCCCCCGAAATGTCGCCGACGGTATAGATCATCGCCAGGACGACCAGACCGAAGGTCAGCGCGACACCGACGTGGGTAATGGCGCCGTGGCTGGCCTCGTCAATGACGATGGCGCCCGTGCCGGCGAAGACGAGGCAAAAAGTTCCGATGAATTCGGCGGCCAATTTCTTCATCGTGGAGATTTTACAAACTCAAGCGCGCACATCAATGCAAAAGCCTGCCCATTACCTCGGCTCGGACTGGATGTTCAACTGGCCGGCCTGATCTAGGCGCTGGATTTCGGCGGTGTAACCCTTGCGGAAGTTCGGATACTTGAACTGATGGCCGAGTTCCATCTTGAGTTTGCGGTTCTGCACCTTTTTATTCGTTAGGCCACGCTTGCGGTCAGCGGCCTCGGCCTCGTCGGCGAAGGGCGGCATCCATTTGCCGAGCGTCTCGGAAAGCCAGCGGAAGAAATGGATTTGCGCGACCGGCTCGTCGTCCACGGCATTATAAATCTCGCCCGGCCGGCCGTTTTTGAGCGCGGCGATGATGACGGCAACTAGGTCGTCGCGGTGAATCATGTTGATGAAGCGCGCGCCCTGGCCGGGAATACGCGCCTCGTTTTTGAGATATTGCAGGAAGAGATGCCCGCGTTCCGGCCCGTAAATGCCGGCGACACGCAAGATGACGGCGGGAAATTTCTTCTGCTGCACAGCGTGGAGCAGGGTTTTCTCGGTGTCGAGCAGGACGCGGCCGGTTTCGCCGGCGGGTTCGGCGGGGCTGGTTTCCTTGACAGGCGAACCGTCGTTCTGGCCGTACACGCTGGTGCTGCTGGTATAGACAAATTTTTTGGGCGGCGCGGCGGCCAGCCATTCGACGAGATTGCGCGTCCCCTCCAGATAGATTTCGCGATACTGCTCGACGCCGCCCTTGCCGGAGGAAACGCAGTTGACGACCCAGTCGAACGGGCCGGGGAGCTGGGCGAGGTCGGTGGACTTGGTGATGTCCGCGGCGAGCGGCTTGATGCCGGCGGCAGTGAGTTCGGCATCGGCTGACGCGGTGCGCCGCACGCCGAAGACTTCATGGCCGAGGCGGACGAGTTCGGCGCCAAGGGGCAGGCCGACGTAGCCGCAGCCAATGATCAAAACGCGCATGGCATATATTTATACTGAATGGCGCGACAATGCCACGAAAGAAGCAGGAGCCGGGGCGGAACGCATTCATTTCCTGCGAGCGGAGGCGGCTTTCCGGGGCCCGGGCTCGACGTCGAGAACGCGGCTGCACTTGGGGCACAGGCATCGTTTTGCGCCTCCGATCAGGCCAATGCGCCTGACTTCCGTGCTTTGATAATATGCCTCGCACCCTGGACAATAATAGCTCCCCGGATCCGCAGTCTCGTCCACATTATTTGGCGGATTGGTTTTCACCGTTTCCCGTTCCAATTCCGGCTGAGGCATCGCGGGCAAGGCAACGCTGCGGGCCGAATGCGCGAGGCTGAACTCGAGTTCACCAATCCGAAGCTGTTCCCCGGCGCTGTACTCGGGTCCGCGCAGACTCCGCAAATCCGTTCCCGGAGAGATGGTCTGGGACGCTGGAATACAGAGCAGCTTTTCTTCGCGGAACACGAGCTGGCAGTGAAATGGTTCCACCGATGGATGACCCAGCACCAGATCGTTGCCCCGGCTGCTGCCGACGCGGATTACGGGCTGGTCATACTCGAGTTCGATGGGGCCCAAGGCGGCCGTGTGATAAATCAGCTTAAGCACGCTGGACTTGTGGAGGTTGGAGCTTTTCGAGCAATTCCCGGGCCTCGACGACGCCGGCGAGGGCGCACTTCCTGAGGAGCGCCGCCGCGCGGTCTGCATCGTAGTAAGGGTTTTCCTGGTCCAGGTGCAGGAGCGCGAGGTTGAACATCGCGGTGGGGTTCCCCGCGGCTGCCGACTGCTGGAACAATTCAAGGGCCAGCGCGAGGTTTTTTTCCACCCCGAGGCCTTGAAAATACAGGTAACCGAGATTGCACTGGGCGCTGGAATAACCGGCTTCCGCGGAGCGGGCGTAATATTCGACGGCCTTGGCCAGGTCCACGGGAACGCCGTAACCGTGCTGATAAAGCCAGGCCAGGTTGTTGAGGGCGGCCGGGTTGCCGAGGCGTTCGGCTTCCTGGAAATACTTCAGCGCCTGCCCGTAATCGCGGTTTACCTTGAAGCCTTTGTATTCGATGCAGCCCAGGAGATTATAGGCGTCGCCCGAGCCGATCTTTGCGGCTTTGTGCAGCTCTTCGCGGCCAAGGGAGAAATCGCAGTAAAACGTGGTGGTAAAGATGTATAATCGGCCGAGGTTGTACGCCGCCTCCACGCAGCCGCGCTCGGCGGCGGTCCGATAGAAACCGATTGCTTCCTGTTCGTCGAGGTTGGTGCCCAGGCCCAGTTCTTTCATGTAACCGCAATTGGAAAGAGCAATCACATGGCCGCGCCCCGCCGCCTCGCGGAATTTTTCGAAGGCCAGATCGAGACTGCGCACGCACCCGAACCCGTTCTGGTAACAGACGGCGAGGTTGTTGAGTGCATCGAGATTTCCGAGACCCGCAGCCTTCAGGTAGCAGTTGAAGGCCACTTCGGGGTTGATGTCGATGCCGTAACCTTGGGCATAAATCACGCCGAGGTTGTAGAGCGCGAGTGGATGGCTCTGGTCGGCAGCCCGACGGAGCAGGGCCCGGGCCACGCGGTAACGTTTCGGAACGCCGTCACCGCAGGCATGCATGGCCCCCAGCCGGGCAAGAGATTCCGCGTTGCCGCCCCGGGCCGACTGCCGCAGCAGCGACAGCACCATCTGATTATATTCCGAGGAGGTGGAGTACTGAGTCCGCGTGGCCTGGGCATTCACCGTCGTGATGACGACATCGGTGGACGAGGGTTCGCGCTGGATGGCTTCTTTCACGGGCGATGGATTGGCTGTGTCACTGCTCCTTTCGCAGGCGAGAAATGGTTCTGCGCATACGTGTCTCCGAACGATTAGCCCGGATTATGGGGAGGAGCGGGGCCGGAGTCAATTTTAATCACTTGGGAAATTCCCCGGCTTTGACGGGGACCCCCATCCGCTGACACCTCATTTCTATGTTCCTATCCCTCGTACTCTTCCGCCCAAAAGGACCGGATGAACGGGTCTTTGATCTGCCAGATCACCCTGGCTCGGTAGGTGTCGTCGGTAAGGAGGCGGTTGACGCCCAATAAGGTGGCATTCTTGCAGTCTAAAAGAGCCGCCACGGCGTTGTAGAGAATGTATTCGAGCCTGGGACCCCAAGACTCGCGCCAGATGCCCTTAAAAGCTGCCACAACGCCGGCGGCAACCAGATGCCGGTCATCGGGGGCAATATTCCACAGGAGGTTGAGGCCAACAGGGAACTCAAGGTCGCCAGGGTTGAAATAACAGAAATGGTCTGCCCGACGCAGGGGAATATGGTTCAAAAGCTCCTCGGCCAAGTCTCCATGCGGGTCAATCAAGCCCACTCCGTCGCCCTTGGCGATGTGCTGAACAATCATGTTCCTGAGCAATGTTGTTTTCCCTGAACCGGTCTTCCCGATCACGTATACGTGCTGCCTCCGGTCGGCAGGGGAAATGCCAAAGGGGATGCGGTTTCCCCATCCTTCCCGTTCTCCAATCAAGATGTGTGCTTCGTGTTCCAAAACCAACCGTCACTCCCGACCGGGGAGGAAGTCCCCCGTGTATTGAACTCCCTCATCTGATCTTTCAGCATGCAATCGTGCCTTGAAACGCCGGCAACTGTGTTGGGGACAAGCCGGCGGGGTAATGACGGCTGGTTTTGAAAAGCGAAAGAGACCGGGTATGGTAACATGGGGTTGCAGGATGGATGCTCCAAATAGCCGGGCCGATTGTAATTCGCCCGCACTCTCGCCACGGTTCCAGGTCGGAAGTGAGGATTCAGCCGTCTTGACAGAAAACTCGTTCTTGACGCTCCTCGTAGCGAGTGCCTAGTCTGGGTTCATTATGAGCAACGACCTTTCAGGCATTGCCGTATCCCAACTCAAAAGGGCCATACGGATTAAGCAAAAGATCGAATCCCTGACATCGAAACTGGATGATTTGCTGGGTTCGTCCGGTTCATCCAATTCCGGTCCTCGGAAGGGAAAGAAGCGCGGTCCTAAGGGAAAACGTAAAATGTCTGCTGCCGGGCGGGCGAGGATCTCGGCCGCGGCGAAACGCCGGTGGAAGGCCGCGAAAGCGGCAGGGAAGTCAAGGCTCTGACGGTGGTGCGCCTCCGGCGCCGCTTTCCGAGTAACGCCCTTCGTCACTCCGCGGTTCCGCGCGGAACGGTCGCAATCGCGGGCCCGTAGTGGTGGCGCGGTAGCGCCTCTCTCAACACCCGTCCCCCCAACGTGTCGGGGCTTCGGACGGCTAGTCCGTAGCGCCCGACTGCTCACGTTCTGATATAGGACAACGGCTAGATGTCCTTTATCCGGATAGCCCTTGGGAGAACGTGAGCAGTCGGGCGGTAGCCGACGACACGTTGGGGGAGGCAGTGGTGCGGCGGTTAAGCTGGGCAAGTGGAGACGTCATGGGCCGATGCCCTTACATACGATGTATGTACGACGTAAAGCGCTCCGGTGAGAATGAACCCCCGAGGTTGTGAGGCACGACCAGAGTGCGGTTATTCGGCCACAAAAGGCGACTCCATTCCGGCCAAACGCCGAGAATCTCCATGACGCTTATTCAACCAAAAGCACGACGTCAAAAACTTTATCATGAGTGAGAGCCCAAGTAGCAGCCGCCCAAAGAGCGCGTTATGCTACGAGGTTTATGACTCCCCCAACCAATGGTTCTCCACGTAACGCTTACAGATGGTCCGCACCACGCGGTTATGTGGCCTATTTAAAGCTATTTGTTCTAATATAAACAGTCAGCGGATCCGCATCGCCAAACACTATCAATCGCCACATTTGCGGGTTATAACCGTCGTGAAGCCATGAAATACCATAACTAGCTGGCACGTCAATAAGAAGGTAGACTCGGTTGGAGTCAACGTCAACATAACTAGGCATGACATGCTTTATCAATGGTGGCAAAGTTAAATTAGTGCCGTCGATTCGTAACCGTTGTGAAATATTGGATCTATTATTCTGGATTACTTGGTCACAAGCGTTGGCAAACGAGGCATAAAATGCGGAGTCCCTATCGACAAAATCTAAGTAGCTAGGAGGATGGTTGGGTCGCGTCAATATCACCACAGCAAAAATGGACACAAACGCCACGCCCGCTAGTAATTGCCAAGGAAAAGTGATTTTGAAACGTGACGTCATTATAGTCGGTCGAGTCAATGGTACGGCGCCCAGTGCCATGTCATAGCCGAAGGATCTGCAGTCTGCCCGGATGATTTGCACGGCAATGCAATAGTCGCTGGCGGAAGCGTTCCATCGTAGCCATACTTGGTGAATGCCTCCGCTTCCTGCTCACCAATTCCATAATCGCCATATTCGATATGCTTCCAATCACGCGCGAGCTTCAATGCCGCGTGAAGAGTGAAACGGGATGCCTGCCACCTGATTGAAAAGACACTATCAGAAGCCACAAACTCGTGTGATAGCTTCATTGCCCTTCCCCACAGAGCGTAATTTACGGCATGTGCAAAGTAGCAATTTCCATTAAATGCCACCGATCCAACAAAGCTTCCTGTTCCAGCCGTACATCCACCAATCTTATCAGCTCCCTGAGCGACAGCATGGAGCGGACCAATATCCCAAGCGGCGCGCCCGCCCGCTGCTCCTGTTCGAGCCCCTTCGGTATAGTTTCGCAGTTCGTTCGCGGAGTCCCATTTCTTCTCCCAGTTCCAAGGTGCCCAAGTTGCTTCTACATCCGCCAGAGTCGCGGTGAGCGAAGCGGTTATACCAGGCCCGCCCTGCCCAACGCCAGTCGCCAGATTCAAATGAATACGTGATTTAAACAGATATGCCCATATATTGAAAACATTGAGCAAGCCGTCAAAGTCATCATGGCCGCTCGGATCAACTCCATCGATCGGATTGGCTTTGCAGTAAACATATTTATGTAGTTGGACGCGATTCAGCGCATCATAAACGTAGCCAATCTGCGAGGCGGCCTTAAGCGGCCTGGTGCCCGTCCGGAAGGACCCCCACAGGTAGTGTGCCCGCCAGCTAACACCACTATCCGCCAAACCGGTTTTTGCCCCGTTTCATGTGCGGAGAAAAAAATTTATCCGGTACCAAGCGGTACGAAGCGGTACGACGGCAGGGCTTCGCGCTCCCAAGCGGGCCGCCGTTCTCACTTTGGCCTTTGGACCTTGGACTTATTTTAGACTGTCAAAGAACTTTCCGCCCCGGACTTGCGGGACCGGCCTCCATTGCCTGCGACGAAGACTCTCGCACATCCCCACTGAAATTCAAGGACTTTGACACCTGTGCCGGTCCCGCGCATAAATGGCTCCGACATAGCTGGGCGGTCGCATTCATTACCGAAGTTCGGATCGGAAGGACAGAGTGAAAGAATCTCCCATGTCCTTCCCGAGTTAGCCGGGACCCGCCGCCGCCAAGGCTATGGCCGGGCAAGCAACGCCACGAGGCGGGCACCTGTCGGGCCGTAGCTTTAGCGAAGGCCGAAGGCATTTGGATGTTTAGTTTGAGTAGGCGTACTTTGCCTCTTTGTGTGGCGTTCACCGCTGAGAAGCTTGCCCAGCGTTTATTCTTTTGGCACCATGCGTGCTATGGTTGGCTTGTACGGTTCAAATTCGAGTTCCACCTGTCCGAAGACAAGCGCCGTGGCTTCCACACCAGCCAGTTGATTGATTACACGCTGGAGCCGAACCCGGACGCTGACGACGATAAAAAGCTGCCGCCGCAAAAATTGGCGCTGGCCTTCTCCACCGCTGATGTGGTGCTGCTCGGCTGGCGGCTCGGCCTGCTGGCTGACAAGCTCCAGGAAAATGACCTGGCCGCAGTCCGCACCCTCTCCAAACGCTACGCCGAGGTTGACCGCCACATGCCCTTCGTCGCCTCCATCACCATCACGCCCATTGCCAAGGGATGACACGATTAAGCTGAAAAAGGCTGGAAAAGACCGGAATAGGGCGAAAATCAGAGGCTTACAAAGTGTCTGCCTGACTGTTATTCGACCTTGACCCTGTCGGCGCCGTAATGACTGCTCAGTTCCTTTTGCAATGAATCGCAGACTTTTTTTGTGGCTGCGCTTAGGTGCCCGCTCCGGTTCCAAAATTCGGTGAACACAACCTCCAAGCGGTCGCCTCTGAGATACACGTTTGGATTGTCAACTGGCCGTGGACCCGTGCCGTTGTTTTTGGCGTAACTGGCAACAAGACCGGGTTCGTTCGCAGCCGGTGGATTTGGATCGCGCGTCCGTCCGTCAGCCGTCAACACGGTGTCAATCACCCGCAGCGCATCCTGAACCTGCGTATCACTAGCGGAAAGGCCCGACGGTTGCCCGCTTGGGGCTGGAAAACGCAGCGAGACCGTTCGGGGCGGCGCGACTCGGTCGCCAAAGAGGCAACCTGTTACGGATAATAGAAGGGCAAATGCACAGATAACGATTGTTGTTTTCATGGCCTTCAGGGGAAATAAGGCGACGTGACCTTCAGGAATGTTTGTAATGGTGGAACATTTGGTATCGGATCGCCATTATCGTCTGTTACCGGATACCCGGATTCAAGGATATAGGAATCCTCAACAATCATGGCTTGCTGCTCCAGTCCATACTTTTTGAAGTCTTTCGTGCCCAGCTTTGAGAAATCGAAGGAATAGCGTCTGTTGAAGGCCGCCCGCGTCTTCACCCAAACGCCGTGTTGGTATTGCCACACATGGGTCATTTCATGGATGAAAACGGCCCGAAGATATACATTGGGTTCCAGAGAGAAGTCCGGCCTGTAAAGGCCGCCAGCGTCGCCCACCGAAGTCCCGTCTCCCCTCATGTAGATGTTCCCATTCGGAGTCACCGCCGTCCACCTGCTTTGAGCAATCCACGGACGGTTGTACACCATGGGTTTCGTGTAATCAATGGCTGAGCCGAAAATAGTTTTCGACATTCTAATTTCCCCTTGGGTAAGAGGCCGTGACTTATTCACTAAAGCTGAGACTGCTAACTTGGGAGAGAACGAAAAGCCGACGGTCATCATGTCCAGAACGTCTAATACATCTCCAATATCATGGCCGCTCGGGTCAACGTTATCCACGGGATTATCCTCCCCATAAAGATATTTGTGCAGACTCAGAGGGTCCTCGTTGTCTCCTTCGTCGGTGTCCATCGTCCAGAATCGTCCCGTATTTGGATTCATGAGCCGGGCACGCAGGTAATATGACCCGAGACCCGAATCAAACTGCTCGCCGCAGTAGAGGAACACCGTCTGCGCCGTGGTGTTTGACGCAATCAGGTTGCCGTAGGCATCATACGTGAACGCGTTGGCCACCGTTCCGCTGCCGTCCGTCAGGAACCGGGTCGAGCCATGCCCGTCCGAGCCGAAGAAGTAATTCGTCGTCCCCTGACGTTGGCTGATGAGGCCCAACCCGTAGGTGTACACCCGGCTCAGGTTTGTTACCGCGCTGCTGGATTGGAATTCCTCAACCACCTGGGCGTACCCGCTCGGATTCACCGTCGAGACCAAATACAGGTTTGTGGCCGTGGAGGTGATTCGCTTGATCCGGTTGCCGTCGGCGTCATAAACCAGCACCACCGCCCCGCTGTTGGCGTTCGTCAGCCGGTTCGCATAATCGTAAAGATAAACGTTGGAACCGTTGGTCTTTGTGTTGCCGTCATTGTCGTATACGTCGCTGGTAAGCCAGTCATTGGTCCCGTAAGTCGGGGTTTGGGCGCCAATGCCACTCACCGTCGAGGTCCGGTTTGTCCGGTTGCCCACCGCATCAAACTGATACCCGATCGTCCCCATCGGTGCGCTCACGGAAATCGTCTCATTCGTCAGCCGGTACAGTTTGTCGTAAATCCAAGCAAAGCCCCGGCTGCTGCCGTTTACCGTTTCGGTGAGATTCGTCCGGTTCCCGACCGTCCCAAGCTGATAGTAAAACGTTCCCAGCGTCGTCGTCAGCTTCCAGGTGAGGTTCGTCAGCCGGTTCATTTTACGGTTAATTCCTTAAATGCAATTCCCGTCGAATGAAGACTTTCCAATATGTTCTTAACCCGTTCCGCGACTATGAGTGGTGATTCCCATTCTCTTAGGCGAAATATCGGGCTTCCCATAATCTTGTCACCTGATAGAGTTAGCCGAGCGATTCCTGCATAACTACCCGTCTTTAATGGCAAGCCGTCTTCCTCCGTCCACCAACTTATCTCGGAATGTTCCTCATCTATCGCATCAACGGTCCTCACTACATTCAAAATCTCAAAACGGCCATGATTGCCTGAGATGACAGCTGGAAGAAGCTGTATGAAGTTACCGCAATAACTTTGAAGATGCTCCGCAATCCTCTCGGATACGACTGGCATGTCAAATGACGCAAGCGTGAATGAGAGCGGATTACCGGCCCGACTAATGGCGATTTCAAACGGAGCACTAATCCCATAATCCTTGCCACTTATCAACTTCTTTTCGTCCGCCGCCTCAGGATAAGTGGTTTGCCCCCTGTATTCCTTTCCTTCGGTAAACAGACGCGGATCCAGCTCGATTCCCGAACGCGTTTTCGGAGCGCCCAACCACCATCTGCCATTTTGTTCAAACCTGTCAGTAATTCTAAAATACTTCATGAGTCGTTATTTATGTGTAAGCATCAAATTAAGGGGCGTACCTGGAGTCGCAGCTTCTTTGCCAAGTTTTTGGAACGTAGCAATGACAGCTTGCTTATACCCTTCACTTCCTTTCTTCAGACCCTTGATAGCATTCTGAAAAGCATCCCATACATACTCATTAGCTTCGGGATGTGGGCCAGAATGGCCTTCGACTTCGACGAGGTTAATATCGTCCCCGAGTGAAATCCCGGTTCCATCCAGAAGATCTTTAAATTTGGGTGTGAAAGGTCCGGCCCCATTGGGTGCGTCGGAAACCGAGTTCTTATCAGTCATTATATGATGTTTATTTGACATCGCTATAATGAGGTCGGTTCCGGCTATTACGACTGAAATGCCTTGCAGTGCTTGAGCTTGTGACAATCCCGCAACTCCGCCACTCGCAAATTGCAGGGAAGTGGGTAGCGAATTTTCTAGTAGCCCCAACTCACCAGCCAGACCGAATCCACCAGATGCAGCGCCTAACAAGTCGAGTGTCATCATCCCATATTGATGGTTCAACGCATGATTGAATGCAGAATCCAGGTTAACGCCAATAGAAATTACGGTTAAAAGGGTTAACAAGTCACCATCGTTCCCGCTAGGGTCAATGTGGTCAATCGGGCTGGCCCCGCAGTAAAGATATTTGTGCAGGCTCAGAGGGTCTTCGTTGTCACCCCCGTAGATGTCTCTCGTCCAAAACCGTCCTGTGTTTGGATTCATGAAGCGGGCGCGGAGATAATAAAAGCCGAGGTCAGAATCGTACTGCTGACCCGAATACAGATAATTATTGGCCGTGCTGCCGGTTTGGCCCGTCAGCGCGCCATACGCATCGTATGTGTAGGTATTCGTGGTCACGCCATTCGTTCCGGTCAGAAAACGCACGCTACCGTGACCATCGTAACCGTAATAGGTCGTGCTGCCGCTAATGATCTTCTGGCTAATCAAATCCAGTCCATACGCATACACCCGTGATAGGTTGGTACTCCCGGTGACTGTCCATTCCTCGACGACTTGCGCGTAACCACTCGGATTCCGGTCATCCACCAGGTAAAATGTTGTGACCCCGCTGATCGTCTTTCCCACCCGATTACCGTCTCCGTCATATTTTAGCGTGATGACCGTTCCGCCATTCGTCACCGCGACAATCCGGTCCAGCGCGTCGTACCCGTACGTCCGCCCCGCCGAACTGGTCGTGTTGCCGTCGCTGTCGTAATTGTCGGTGTTGGTCTGCCAGTCGTTTGTGTCAAACGCGAACGTCTGGTTCGTCAGGCTCAATCCCGGGTTGCCATTGGTGGTCCGGCTCAACCGGTTGCCGACCAGGTCGTACGTGTATGCCAGCGCTCCGTTGGTCGGCGCGATGATAACCTCGTTCGTCAGCCGGTAAAGCGCGTCGTACTGCCAGCGGTTCGTCCGGCTCACGGTGCCGACAGACTCAACCAAATTCGTCCGGTTGCCGGTCAAACCGAGTTGATACGCAAAACTCGCGATGGTCAGGCCATTGGTCTTCCAAACCAGGTTTGTCAGCCGGTTCAACGAATCATACTGATACTGGTTCGTCACGCCGTTGCCGTAATGCAGGGACTGCAAGTTGCCCAGGCCGTCAAAGCCATAGCTGGCCGCCGCGCTGCCGGCAGCCAGCACGTTCGTGAGCCGGTTCAACGCGTCATACTGATACGCGTTGGTCACCCCGCCCGGTGTGTTCGACCAAAGGTTGGTCAAATTCCCGTTCGCGTCGTAACGGTAGTTCAATGAGATGGACGGTCCGTTGGTCC
>Ga0210398_10004885_pt1 | contig 12521 bp, 9 predicted proteins | sample IncBWC4OmetaG_FD_161047 | JGI IMG/M metagenome (GOLD analysis project Ga0210398, IMG submission 161047) | Forest soil microbial communities from Barre Woods Harvard Forest LTER site, Petersham, Massachusetts, United States - Inc-BW-C-4-O | ecosystem: Environmental > Terrestrial > Soil >... | reverse complement strand
AGTAGTGCCAGAAGGCTATCGCGACGCCGCGACGGGCGGCGCGCTGGACGACGATCAAATTGGCCACCGAGCCCAGCAGCGTCATATTGCCGGCCAGGGTTGCCGACATCGCGACGACGAGCCAGGCACGCCGCGGGTCGGGCAAGGCGGCGACGAACGGTTTCAACGCCAACACCGCCGGGACGTTGCTGACGAGGTTCGACAATATCGCGGTAACCAACGCCAGCACCGGCATCCGGTCGAGGTGTTGACGGCTGATCTCGGCGACGATTGCGGGCGACAGCAGCGCCTTCTCAAATCCGGCGACGACGACGAACAGACCGGCGAACATCAGCAAGAGCGGCCAGTCGATCTCGCGGTAGATTTTTTCGCTTCTGACGGTGCGGGTCACCAGCAGTACGGCGCCCGCGAGCAGCGCCACTTTGGCCGGCGGTTGACCCGCGAAAAACCCCGCCATCATCGCCAAAGTCACCAGGGCCGACTTGATGACCAGAGGCCGATAGGCGTGAGCCGGCATCGGAGCCCCGGTCAGCCGCTCCCGGGCGCGAAACTCGGACGGGTGAAACAATGCGATCAGGGCAAAGGTCAGGCCCAGCCCGATGACGGCGACCGGCGTCAGCGCCGCGGCGAACGCGACATAAGGGATCGCCGAAAAGCTGCCGATCATGATGTTCTGCGGGTTGCCGGTGATCGTCGCGACGCTGCCGACATTCGACGCCATCGCCACTGCCAGCAAATAGGGGGCTGGGTCGCGGCGCAGTCTGATGACCAGATCGAGAACGAGCGGCGTCAGCGCCAGGCAGATCGTGTCGTTGACGAGAAAAGCCGAAAAGAAGCCGGAGGTCGCGATCACTGCCGCGAGCAGCAACAGCGGGTGGTGGGCGTGCGTCACGACCCAATTGGTGGCGAGCCGGAAAAAGCCCGAAAGCCGCAGATTGCCGACCACGATCATCATGCCGAGCAGCAAGGCGATTGTGTCGAAGTCGATCGCCCGCAGCGCCTGGTCGAGCGCCAGCACGCCGAGGCCGACCATCAGCGCCGCGCCGAGCAGCGCCGCCCCCGCTCGGTCCAAGTAAAACCCCGGCAATTTGCCGAGGGCGATGACGATGTAGGTCGCGGCAAAGACCAGGATCGCGGCGACCCGCACTCCATTGGGCCGGACGGCGGAAAAAATCGCCGGCTCTTGCACCGCGGCAAACAGAATCGCCCCGATCAGCCCCGCTGCGACGGCGGCGGTGACGGCGACGCCGACACGCCGCGACCAGCAGCGCGCCGGCCGAACGCGCTTTGCACCCCGAGGGCTCCCTTCGGTCACCCCGGGTCATCCCGGACGGGAAGCGCGGCGACGTTGGCGGGGGCCGGTTCGGCGAGAGAAGAGCCATCCCCCGATCGCGCGGTTTCCGGCATCGCTGTCGCCAATGCGGCAAAAGCGAGCGCGGCGACCGCCGCCGAAGTCAGAAACGCCGCCGGATAGCCGAAATGGTCGACGATCACCCCGGCGGCGAGCCCGCTCAACGAAGCCCCGATGCCTTGCGCGGTGGCGACGACACCTTGCGCTATGTTGTATCGTCCGGTGCCGCGCATCAGATCGGCCAGCACCAGCGGCGTGATTGCGCCAAAGATCCCGGCGCCCACTCCATCGAGCAGCTGGACCCCAATCAGCCAGGCGCTGGCGTTGGAAAAGGTATAGAGAACCGCGCGCAACGGGAGGATCCCAAAGCCGATCAAGAGTATCGGCTTGCGCCCCCAGCGATCGGCGTTCAACCCGACCATCAGCGCGATCGGCAGCATGATCATCTGGGCGGCGATAATGCAGGCCGACATCATCGCGGTCGCCCATTCCTTGTGGGCGGACGCCAATTTCTGGCCGACCAGCGGCAGCAGCGGCGCATTGGCAAAATGGAACAGCATCGTGCAGCCGGCATAAAGCAACAGCGGACGACAGGTCAGCAAAACCTTGAGACGCGAAGGTTGAGGCCCGCCGTCGTCTTGTTTTTCGCCGCCGCGCGCGCGAACATGGTCGATGGCGGCGGCCGGTATCGACAGCACAGCCACGGTGGCGAGCACCGCAAAAACCGGGACGAGCAGAAACACCGCGCGCTGCGATACGGCCCATCCGACAAGGCCCGCGGCCGCGGCGATGGCGACATTGCCGCCATGGTCCCAGGCGGAATTCCTTCCCATGCGGCGGGCCAGCGCGGCGCGGGCGTAGAGCCCCAGGGTCAATGCCGCGACCGCCGGCCCGAACACGTCGCCCACCGCCGCCATGACGGTGTTGGCGATCAGGACCGGCCAGAAAGACGGTGCGGCGTATATCGTCACCGCGCCGACCGCGAGTGCGGCGAGCGCCGCCACCACGAGCGCGCGCTTGGCCCGGGTCGCGTCGATCAATCCCCCGATCGGCGTCTGGACTGCGAGACCCAAAAGCCCGCCCACGGTCGTCACCAACCCGACCGCCTCCTGGCTCCAGTGCTGCTGGGTAACAAGAAAAACGTTCAAATAGGGGCCGAGCGCGCCGCGCACATCGGCGAGCAGGAAGTTCAGCGCGTCGAGCGAAACCGCCTTGAACGGCGCACCGGAATGGGCCCGTTCGGACGCCGACGAAGGCTGTGCCGCGCCCGCCATTCTACGGCCGCGGCGGAGGCGGGGCCGCGGGGCCGTCGGGCGGCGGAGGCAGGGCTGCCGGGCGCGGCCCCGGCGGTCCTTCGATCAAACTCAGCTGGGTTCGCGAAGCGCCGAGCTGCCTGACCGCGACGACCTTGCCGATGGCGCCGGTCAGTTCGTCCCCCTCGGCGACCAGCGACTGGCCCGGCTGCAGCAGGCTGGCGAAGCGGTTGGCCTCCGGCGGCGGCAAGCGCAAAATCGTGCCGTCTTCGAGGAGCGCGCCATTGACGTCGCCGCGCGGGCCGTGAAGGACCATGCGCACGCGCCCTTGGATTTCGCTAAGTCCGGGGATCGGCGCGCTCGGACCGGCGTCAGGTCCGGCCGGCGGTGGCGGCGGCGCCGGGCCGGGGCCTGGAGCGGGCGGACCATTGTCGACAACCGTGCGGCCGGACACGTCGTCGGTGATCGAGACCGCTTGGATCAACGGCAACGCGGCGGCGTGCAGCCCGTGAATGAGGACGGTGTCGCCGGGCTTGATCGCATAGGCGATCTGAGTGGACAGATGCGGCGGAAGCACGACCTCGGTGCCGTCGGTAAGGATCAAACCGTCGATGTCGCCCCGCGGCGTCAGGGTAAATTGTTGGACTTGGCCGCGCTGCATCGGCAGCTGGTCCGGGTTGTAGACGGGGGTTGCGCCGAGCGTCGGGGGTGCGGCGGCAGGTTGTGCGCCGGCAGGTTGCGGTTGGGTCTGCGCAATTGCAGCCCCGCCGAAGGCGATCATCGCCGATCCCGCCAATAGCGCTGCGTTCCATCGAGACATCATCGCGGTTACCCTCGAAAGTAAAGACCGAGGGAGGAACAGCACGCGGCGTGCCAATCAGAAAAGCTAACAATTCCTACGGTTTAAGAGACGCGGATCGGCGCTATGCGTCCGCTTTGCCGACAATGTCCGTCCGTTCGTCGGACGGATCGAGACCGTAGCGCTTGATTTTGATATACAGTAGCTGGCGGTGAATTCCGAGCAGGCGCGCGGCCTCGGCGCGGTTGCCGTCAGTTCTTGCCAGCGCGCGGCGAACCAGCATCTTTTCGAGACGGGCGGTTGCGGACGGCAGGTCTTCCTCCGGCCAATCGGCCGGCTCGGACTGGGCCGCCCCGGCCTTGTCGATAAAACCGAGATCCGCGGCGCCGATCAAATCTCCGCGCACGAGGGCAGCCGCGCGCTCCATCGCATTTTTCAGCTCCCGGACATTGCCGGGCCAGGCATAGCCGATCAACCTTGCCGGGGCATCGACGGCAAGCCGCTTGCCGCTCGTTCGACCTAGGAAATGCTCCGCCAGCGGCACGATATCGGCGGTCCGCTCGCGCAGCGGCGGCAGATGGATCGGAACGACGTGCAACCGGTAGAAAAGATCCTCGCGAAAGCTGCCATTTCGCAGCCGCAGCCCCAGATCGCGATGGGTCGCCGCAATCACACGAACATCGACCGGAACCGGTTTTCCCCCGACCGGCGCGACGAACCGCTCTTGCAGTGCGCGCAAGAGCTTCGCCTGGGTCGCGATGTTCATGTCGCCGATTTCGTCGAGGAACAGTGTCCCTTTATCGGCCTCGCGAAAGGCGCCCGCCCGATCGTTGATCGCCCCGGTAAAGGCGCCGCGAACATGGCCGAAAAGTTCGCTTTCTATTAATTCAGCCGGGATTGCGGCGCAGTTGACCGCGATAAATGGCTTGAGGCCGCGGTGGCCGTAGTCGTGGATCGCGCGCGCGACGAGTTCCTTGCCGGTTCCGGTCTCTCCGCTGATCAGAACGGTCGCATTGCTGTCGGCGAGCATGCCGATTGTCTTGTGCACCGCCCGCATTGCTTCACTCGACCCGACAAGACCGTCCGGCACCGGTTTGGATCGCTTGTCGCCGGCCGCGGCACCGGCGGCGAGCATTCCGTTCAAGACATCGGCCAGCCTTTGGCGGCCAATCGGCTTCGTCAGATGATCGAAGGCGCCGAGGCGCATCGCCTCGATCGTGTTGGCGGCGTTAGCGTGTGCGGTCAACACCGTAACCGGGGGCGCTTGGGGGCGTTCACGAATCCGTCGCAGCACTTGCAGCCCATCCATGCCGGGCATGCGCAAATCGAGCAACACCGCGCCGATCGGCGCTTTGGCGAGAGCGTCGAGCGCCGCTATGCCCGAAGGAGCGACCCTGGTTCGATGGCCGAGGCCGTGCACGGTTTCGTCAAGCGCCTCGCACATCGCGGCATCGTCGTCGACGATCAGAATTACTGCCATGGGATCAAGATTTCAAAAATCGTCCCGGTTGGTGAGATGTCCAATCGCGCCGCCCCGCCATGGGCTTCGGCGACCTCGCGGACGATCGAAAGGCCAAGCCCGGTTCCGTCGGCGCGGCTGGTTACGAACGGCTCGAACAAATGCTCGCGGACCTGCGCCGGCGGACCGGGCCCTCGGTCGCAAACCGAGAGGATCACCCCCTCGGCATTGCGGCGGGCGGTCACGAAGACCTCGGTGCCGCGCGGCGCCGCGTGCAGGGCATTAAGGATCAGGTTATCGAGGGCGCTGCGCATCTGATCCGGATCGAAATCGGCGGACCCGCTATCGGCCTCGCACCGAATGCCCACACCCTTGGCCTGGGCGAGTTCCGAATGCGCGGCAATACACGCCTCGACAAAGCGAGCCAGCACTACGGTTTCAACGCGAGGCGTGTCGCGCTCGGTTACGGTCAGCAGGCGGCGCAGCACCCCGTCGAGACGTTCGATCTGGCCGAGGATCGCTGCTAGCGCCCGATCCTTATGGTCGGGACCGTGGACCATTGCATTTTCTGCCTTGAGACGCATCGCGGCGATCGGATTGCGGATTTCATGCGCCAAACCCGCGGCCACTTGGCCGATCGTCGCCAGCCGTTCTCCGGACGCCAGTTGCCGCGCCATTTCTTCGGCTCGCCCGCGCGCATCGGCGAGCCGCCCGCCGGCTTCGTTCAGCGCCACGACGATGCGGTCGAGCTCGCGTTCGCCGGTGGTGGGAAGAATAGGCAATGCGGCGATATCGTGGGTTCGCAGGGTCGCTTCGATCTGTCCAATATGACGCGGCCACCTCATCGTCAGCCGCGCCAGCAAGGCGGCGGCGGCGAGCACCATCGCCAACAGAATGCCGAGACCCGCCATCAACAGCCGATAACCGCTGCCGGCAAAGGTGAAGACCCGGGTCATGGTCCACGCGGTCAAGCCGGGGATCGGCCCCGGCAAGGGGCACGCCCCGATCAGCAGAATTTGCGTCGAGCCCTCAAACCGGGTGGCGACCGCGCGCTCATCGGCGAGCGCCGAACGGTTGACGGCGCGAATCCGAGGAAGCTCCGCTTCGGGCACATCGGTTTTCGGACCCGCCCCTTGATAGGTCGGGAAAGCATAGGAAAGCGATCCCGCGCTACCCTGCCAGATTCCGCCCTCGATCCCCGGCCTCTCGCGAAGTGCGGTCTGCACCACCGCGTTCAGGTCGCGGCGCAATGTTTTGGTGTCGGAGGGCGATGACGGCCCTCGCCATCCGGTACTGTAAAATCGGTAGGCCCCGGCGATCGTGTCGCAGGCGCGGCCGATTTCGGTTTCGGCCTGCGCGGCCCGCGCCGACGCCGATTGACGGAACAACCCCACCATCAGAGCGCTGGCGGCGAGTGCGGCGGCGGTGACGAGCACCAGCAGAAGGACGAGGCGTCCGCGCAGCGACCCGAGCATCGAACCGCGGCTGGACGCATTCCGGCGGGCGGTGGTGTCGTTCACCCGATATCCGGTACAATCAGCCATCGGCCTGCTTTTCGCGCCTGCGTTATGATTTTGGGTTCTCTGCCGTTCATCGTTCCGCGAAACCAGCTCCTAATCGTTTGCACGGGTTGACGGGCGAGGCCAACTCTCGATTACGTTGCCCGGCAAAGCGATAATTTACGACACGTTGAAATCGGCATGCGATCAAGGAGGGCGGCAATGAACGGGCGGCGCAACACAACCGAAGACGACATCACCAACGAAGTTCTGCAGCGCTTCGCGCAGACGCCGGACCCGCGGCTCCGGCAAATCATGCTGAGCCTGATCGGGCACCTGCACGCCTTTGTCAAAGAGGTCAACCTGACCGAAGCCGAGTGGTTCCAGGCGATCGAGGTCCTGACCAAGGCCGGTCATATGTCGGACGACAAGCGCCAGGAGTTTATCCTGTTCTCGGATACGCTCGGGGCGTCGATGGTGGTTGACCTGCGGGGCCATCCAAAACCCGACGGCGCGACCGAATCGACGGTGTTCGGCCCGTTTCACCGGCTCAACGCGCCCGAGATGCCGGCAGGCGGCAACATTGCCCATCTCGACAGAATAGGTCCGGCAGCCTTGGTCAGCGGCCGGGTTCTCGGCCTCGACGGGCGGCCGATCGAGGGCGCGTTGCTCGACGTCTGGCAGGCGCAGACGAGCGGGCTTTACGACTCCCAGGATCCGAACCTGCACGAGATGCACATGCGCGGCAAATTCCATACCGACGCCGAGGGCCGCTATCTCGTCCGCACCGTGCGCCCGGTCCACTACCCGATCCCGTCGGACGGCCCGGTGGGCGCGATGCTGCGCGCCACCGGCCGGCATCCGTGGCGCCCGGCGCATATCCATTTCGTCGTCTCGGCCGAGGGCTACGAACCGGTGACGACGCACATCTTCGACAGCGCCGACGAATACCTCGAGAGCGACGCCGTCTTCGCGGTCAAGGATTCGCTGATCTGCGATTTCGCGCGGCACGACACAGCCGACGGCGACGCGCGAAAGCTCGGCGTCGAACCGCCCTATTACACGACAGAATTCGATTTTCGGCTGAAGCCGGCTTCAGCCGAGTCACCGAACGCACTCGACGCCCAACAGCGGCTCGCCGCCATCGCCGCGGGCTGAGGGTTTCAGCAGCCTTGTGGGGCTGCGCCGATCGCCTTTAGACTTCGCCGCGATGCGGTATGGAGGATCGAATGCCCGAAGCGACACCAGGCGGCACCGACGTTTTCGACATCATGCACACGATGCGGGCGATGCGGCGGCTGAAGCCCGATCCGGTGCCCGACGAGCTGATCCGCAAGACCCTCGCCGCCGGGCAAGCAGCGGCCAGCGGCGGCAACACCCAGCGCTGGCGCTTTCTGGTGCTGAAGGACCCGGCTAAGAAAAAGGCGGTGCAGGTCTACTACAAAAAGGCGTTCGACGAGGTGGTCGGACCGCGTTACGCGGCGAGCCCGCCGCCGCCGGGCTCGGATCCGGCGCGCTACAAGCGCCAGCATGCCGCGGTCGAGTACCTGACCGACCATTACCACGAGGCGCCGGTGTGGATCGTCGCCTGTCTTGAAGGCGGCGCCAATCCCGGGCGCACGGCCGGCTCGTCGATCTATCCCGCGGTGCAGAACATGCTGCTCGCGGCGCGCGCGCTCGGCCTCGGCTCGACATTGACGACCCGGCACACCGCCTACGAAAAAGAGGTGGATGCGGCAATGGGCATCCCGCCCGGCTACCATTCCTACGCGATCCTGCCGATCGGCTATCCGATGGGGAATTTCGGGCCGGTCGGGCGCGGGCCATTGTCCGATGTCGTCTATCTCGACGACTGGGGCAAATCCTATCCGGGCCTATGAAATAGAAGGGAGGAAACCATGCCGAGAATTACGCCGGTCTCCGGCAAAGCCGATGTTCCTAGCCAGCATCACGCCGTCGTCGACGAGGTCGTCAAGGTCTTCGGCCAAGTACGGGGGCCGTTCAGCATCATGCTGCACAGCCCGGAACTGGCCCACCGGGTATTGCCGCTGGTGACCTTCTTCCGCGAGGACAGTGTCGTCGAGCCGAAACTCCGCTCGCATGCGATCCTCGCCGCGGTGCGCGAGAAAGAGGCCGCTTACGTATGGGCGGCCCAGGTCGGCGCCGCGCGCCGCGCCGGGGTGCCTGACGCGACGATCGATTTGTTGCGCGCCAAGGGCGATGCCTCCTCGCTCGCTGCCGATGAGCGCGACATCGTCACCTACACGCGCCAACTGATCCGCGCCAACCGCGCCGACCAGGCGCTACAGGACCGGCTCAAGGATCGGCACGGGGTGCAGTGGCTGGTGGAACTGACCGCGGCCGCGAACTACTTCGCGTTCCTGTCGGGCATGGTCAACGCCTTCGAGGTCCCCGCCCCGCCCGACGGCGACAAATTGCCGAGCTGACCGGCTAGCTTTGTTCGCGGCGTTGTGAGGGCGCGCGGGCTGATCCTCGCCGCCCCGGCGTCGGGGAGCGGCAAGACGCTGGTGACCGCCGGGCTGTTGCGGTATCTGCGCCGGCGAGGGGTGCGGGTCGCGGCGGCCAAAGCCGGTCCCGATTTTATCGACCCGACCTTTCATGTGCTCGCCAGCGGCGGGCCGTGCCCGAACCTCGATCTCTGGGCGATGCGGCACCAGACCCTCGCCGCGACCGTCACTGGGCTCGAAGCTGCGGCCGAATTGGTGCTGTGCGAAGGCGTCATGGGCCTGTTCGACGGCACCGGCGCCGATGGCGAAACCGGATCGACCGCCGAATTGGCGCAACTCACCGGCTGGCCGGTCGTGCTGGTCGTCGATGCTCGCGGACAGGGCGCGTCGGTCGCGGCATTGCTGCAGGGCTTTACCAGCCATTGTCGAGACATCTCCATCGCCGGGGTTGTCTTTAACCGCGTCGCCAGCGATCGGCATAGGGCCTTGCTGGCCGGCGCGGTAGCCCGGCATCGTCCCGCCCTCGCCGTTCTCGGCGCGCTGCCCGCCGACCCGGCTCTGGCTTTGCCGTCGCGCCATCTCGGGCTCGTACCAGCGGGAGAAGCCAGTCGCGCCGGTGCGGTTATCGAACGCGCCGCCGACGAGATCGGTGCTCACATCGACATCGATCGGGTGTTTGCAGCCGCCCGGCCCTCGGCGCTCGCCGGCGAGGCTGCGACTGACGGTATCCCACCGCTTGGTCAGCGCATCGCCGTCGCCCGCGACGACGCTTTCTGCTTCGCCTATCCGGCCTTGCTCGAAGGATGGCGGCGCGCGGGCGCCGAGCTGCTGTTTTTCTCGCCTCTCGCCGACGAAGCCCCCGACCGCGCCGCCGAGGCGGTGTACCTGCCCGGCGGCTATCCCGAATTGTGGGCCGGCCGTTTGGCGGCGGCCGACGGTTTCATGGCCGCGCTGCGCCGCGCCGCGGGCGAGGGTAAGCCGGTCTACGGCGAATGCGGCGGCTATATGGTTCTCGGCGACAGTCTGGTCGACGCACAGCGGCATCGCCATCCGATGGCGGGTCTGCTGCCGCTCGAAACCAGCTTTGCCGAGCGTCGCCTGCACCTCGGCTATCGCCGCGCAACCTTGCTCGGGGAAACCCCGCTCGGGACCCCCGGCAGCCATTTCCGCGGTCACGAATTTCATTACGCGACGGCGGTGAAGGAAGATGCCGCCGAACCCCTCTGGTCGGTGGCCGATGCGGCGGGAACCGATCTTGGCAGATGCGGAGCGCGCCGCGGTCCGGTGTGCGGCTCGTTCATCCACGTCATCGACCGCGCCGCTTCCGCGGATCAACCGCCAGCCACGACCGGTTCGCCACCGTCCGCGTCGTAATCGATAATCGCTCTCTCGCGAGTCAGCAAAGTAAGGCGCTCCGCGCGGGCCTGCGCGATCAGCATTCGGAATGGCTAGGCCCGAGGCGGGTGCCATTCGACGTTGTCGTCGAGCGGGATGACCGGGCGCGGCAGACGCTGCCATTGGAAGCGGTTCAGCATTGGGGAGGTCAGGCCGGGCAAATCGACCTCGACGATTTGGTCGGGGCCGAAAAACTCGTCGAAGCCGCCGCGAAAATGGCCGCGCGACTTGACGACGACCGAGCGAGCGGCGCCGATGTCCAGCCCCATCATCTCGAAGAACACCGGGTCGGCGCACTGCACGCGATGCGAGATGACGACAACCGTGACGCCGCCCGTCCGCAATGCCGCGCACGGCCCGAGTTCGAGCCGCATCCCGGCGTAGATGCCGCGGCGGCCGACACAATTGCCGCCGCTCAATGCCACTACCCGAGCGGGCGCGCTCCACGGCTCGGAGAAGTTGGTAGTTTCCTCGCGGTTGAAGCGCGCGTCGAACTGGTAATGCAGCCCGAGCCGAGATGCCTCGGCGGCGAGCGGCGGATCGTACACGACGCCGAGCAAAGCACCCCGCACCCCGGCCTCGTAAAACGCGCGGAGCAGAAAGATCGTGTTGCCGCGCCCGCCGCCGCCCGGATTGTCGGCGACATCGGCGAAGGCGAGCGCCGGCAGCGACGGGTCTTGGCCGGTCGCGAGCGCCTTTTTGACCGCCTCGTCGAGTGCTGTCAGCCGCGGGTAAAACCGCGCCCGGTTGGCCCAGCCGAGCTCGGCGATCTCGCGCGCCAACGCCTCGGCCGCGCGCTTGTCACGGCGCGCGGTGACGACGACCGAAAGCCCGTTGTCGGCGGTGTCGGCAAAGGCAAACCCGCCCATGACCGAGACGTTGAGGATCTCCGGGTTCATCCGTTGCTGGCCGAGGTCGATCATCTCTGCATAAGGGCCGGCCGATGTCAGCATCGTCACCGTCGGCGGCACGATCGGCAGCCGGACGAACGCCGCCTGCGGGCGCAGGCCGGCCAGCATTTCGCGGATGGCGTTCGCCGCCTCCGCACCGCGCTCGCGCATGTCGAGATGCGGGTTGGTGCGATAGCCGATAAAGGCGTCGATCGACCGCACCATGCGCTCCGACACGTTGGCGTGCAGGTCGAGGGTCGCGGCGATCGGCACATCGGGGCCGACAATGCCCCGCACCCGCTCGAACAGGAGCCCATCGGGATCGTCCTCCTCGGTCGTCAGCGCGGCGCCGTGCGAGCAGATGTAGACGGCGTCGACGGGCAACACCGCTTTCAAGCGCTGCTCGATCGTGGCGAGCAACTCGATGAAGAACCCGTGCTCGACCGGTCCGTTGGGCTCGGTCATCGCGAGGGCTACGCCGACGGGGGTCCACGGACCCGAGGCGTCCATCGCCGCGACAAAGCCCGGCGTCTCGGCGAGCATGCGCGGCGCCGAGGCGCGCGCCTCGGCGAGGATCGCATCGCCCTCGAGATAGGTGCGCGCGGTGAAATGCGCCTTGGTCGCGGGCGGCGCGAATTTGTTGCACTCGATCGAAAAGCCGAGGAGCGCCACGCGCGGCGGTGAGGGATCAGGCATCGCTGGTTATCTCCTTTGGAAATAACCTATCATCCGTCGTTCCGGCGAGAAGCGGGAATCCGGGAGCCGGCGCCGCGGCGCTTTCCTTGGGCCCCGCTTTCGCAAGGGTGACGACGCAATTCGAAGACGGTCGGACCGCCGATCCACCCCTCGGAGGAAACAAGTTGGGAAGGAGGAGATAGCGCAATGGCAGAGATGGCCGGTTACCAAATCCTCGCCAAGAGCCTGAAGGCGCAGGGCGTCAAGGATCTGTTCTACATCATGGGCGGGCCAATGCTGGATGCCGAAAGCACCTGCATCAAGGAGGGCATCCGCGCGATCGACACCCGCCACGAGCAGGGTGCGGCCTATATGGCGCAGGCCTATTCGCGGGTGACGCAAGGACCCGGCGTGTGCATGGCGGCGAGCGGACCCGCTACCCTCAATCTCGGCACCGGTCTCGCCAACGCGCTGATCGACTGCTGCCCGGTCATCGCCTTTGGCGGGTCGAGCCCGATCAGCCAGTTCGGCCGCCAGGTGTTTCAGGAGATCGACCAGGTCGCGGCATTAAAGGCGTGCGTCAAATATGCCGACCGGGTCCACAATCTGAAACGCATCCCGCAACAGGTCAATTTTGCCTTCCAGAAGGCGCTGAACGGCAAGCCAGGCCCGGTCTATCTCGATTTCCCCGGCGACGTGCTTTACCTAAAGATCGACGAGGCCGAAATCGAT
>Ga0210398_10004880_pt1 | contig 12529 bp, 14 predicted proteins | sample IncBWC4OmetaG_FD_161047 | JGI IMG/M metagenome (GOLD analysis project Ga0210398, IMG submission 161047) | Forest soil microbial communities from Barre Woods Harvard Forest LTER site, Petersham, Massachusetts, United States - Inc-BW-C-4-O | ecosystem: Environmental > Terrestrial > Soil >... | reverse complement strand
ATGGACTGGCTGAGAGCTCGACCCTGGGTCGCGTGGTATGGGCTGAGCGTTGTCGTGCTCATCGTGGGACTGGTCCTTGTCCCATCGTTTGCCGGCGCTCCGCTGTGGAGTTTCATCGGGACGCTGGGCGGCACGCTTTGTCTGCTCATTGCGTTCGGACATCAGATCACCAATTACGCGTTCGGGGTGCTGCGCGACGGCCAGAACGGATACAGCCTCTCGCGTCTGCAGATGGTTGCCTGGACGTGGCTCATCCTCTCCGCCCTCATTGCCGTGTCGGCAGCGCGATTGTGGCACGGCGCCACGGGGGAGGCGCTGAACATCTATATCCCGCTGAACCTGTTCATTGTGATGGGCATCTCGTTCTTCACCGGTGCCGCCTCTCCCGCATTGCTGTCTCTCAAGACCCAATCCTCGTCCACGCCACAACAGCTCCAGACCGCTCGCGCGCGCATGGATGAGAGCCAGGTGGTGGCAAATGGGCAGGTCGTCGTGCGCCCGACGACGACGGCGCCGCAATTCGGCGATCTCGTCGAAGGGGATGATCTTGCCACGGCCGGGACTGTCGACATCAGCAAGGTGCAGCAGCTTCTCATCACGCTGCTGCTGCTAGGCGTATATTTCGTCACCCTGTGCCAGCTGTTCAGGAGCACGGGACTATTTGGCATGTCCGAGTCCGATCCGCTCAGGACAGCGCTGATCGACCAAGCCAACTTGCTGTGCGGTTATGGCAGTGCCGAGGCCGCCAAGGCGGCGAGTTGCGGTAAGGGCTGGACGGCCATGCCCGACTTTTCCGCCAGCCTGGTAACGCTGCTGGCGGTCAGCCATGGTGGATATCTCGCCTTCAAGGCGGCGCCGCGAAGCGCCGCGGACAACAGCGGGACAACCTCGGCTGCCGGAACCAATTCCGCCGGGCTCGATCCGGCCAAGGCCGCGGGCTGAGGAGACTCGGATGGCAACGGCACTCGACTGCACGCATGACTGCTCGCCAAAGGCACCCGAGCTCCGCGCCGCAGGCTATCAGACCATCCTCCGCTACTACAGCATGTCGGCCTGGAAGCGCATCGGTGCCGCTGAAGCCCGCGCATTGACGGGTGCGGGATTGAGGCTCGCGGTAACCTATCAAGATCGACAGAACCAGGTTGCGGACTTCTCCGAGCCGAAGGGCCGGCTGGCAGGCCAGAACGCGTTCAACTACGCGCAGTCGGTCATCATGCAACCGGCCGATTCAGCGATCTATTTTTCGGTGGACTTCGACCCCTCCCAACAGGAGGTCACCAATAACGTCATCCCGTTCTTCAACGGTGTGCGCGCAGCAATGCTCGCCGCCAACAACAACACGATGCCCTACCGGATCGGCGTATATGGTTCCGGGCGGACGTGTCGCATGCTCTTGGGTGCGAACCTCGCCGAATTCGCCTGGCTCTCGCAATCGCGCGGGTTCGCGGAGTACCAGGCGTTCCTTGCCTCGGGGAACTGGCATCTGAGCCAGCAGATGCCAGCGAAGGTTCTCGGTCTCAACTGCGATCCGGACGAGACCAATCCGCAGCATGCCGATATCGGCGCATTTGATTTGGCGGAGGGCCATTTTGGTCCCGCGTTGCCGCCGGTTGCCTCATCCACTTTTGAGGTCAACGCAAGCAATGGCCTCCGTCTGCGCGGTGGGCCTGGCACCAACTTCGACATACTCGACGTCCTGGCATCCGGCGCAAAGGTGACGATTCTGGCCTCGAGCGGTGACTGGGCACAAGTGGATGCACATGGCCAAGGCAAAGCCGATGGCTATGTCTTTGCCGCGTTTCTCCGCCCGGCGTAGTCGTCAGTCACAGTATCTCTCGGCGGGACTACGCGTAGTCGCCGGCCACCGTTGTGTCCTTGTGCCGGTCGGACCACGCCGCGTTGAACAGCAGCGAGAGCACGACCGCTACGACCAGGTTCACCACCAGAGAAGCCAGCGCGATGTAGCAGGGCACTGTCGTGCCGAGGATCCTCAGCGGGTATACCGGCGCGAAATTCATCGACGCGGCCATCCAGGTGCCGAGACAGAATCCCGTTGCCCAGCCGATCAGCAAGGCCCAGCCATTCAGCATCCGGGTATACAGGCCAAGGATCACCGAAGGCAGCGTCTGGATGATCCACACTCCGCCGAGCAATTGCAGGTAGATCGCGAACTGAAGCGGCACGAAGATGATGAAGGCCAGCGCGCCCGCCTTGATCACCAGCGACACGATCTTCGCCATCCGAGCTTCCTCGGCGTTCGTGCATGCCGGGTTGACGAACTCGCGGTAGATGTTGCGGGTGAACGTGTTGGCGGTGGCGATCGACATGATCGCTGCCGGCACCAATGCGCCGATGGCGATGGCGGCGAAGGCGACGCCGACGAACCAGGACGGAAACATTGCCAGGAACAGCGCCGGGACCGAGAAGTTGTTGCCATAGCGTTTGAAGCCGTCGGCGAACTCGGGCATCGACTGGACGCCGACTGCGATTGCCATGAAGCCCACCAGCGCCAGCAGACCGAGCATCACCGAGTAGGCTGGCAGGGCCGCGGCGTTGCGGCGCACCACGCGCGCGCTCGAGCTGCTCAGGACCCCCGTGATCGAGTGCGGGTAGAGGAACAACGCCAGAGCCGAGCCGAGCGCGAGCGTGGCGTAGGCGCTGAAGCTGCCGAGCGAGCCGGCGGGCGGTGGGGCAAGCAGCAGCTTGGCCGCGGGGATCGGCGAGAACACCTTGCCGTAGCCGCCGAGATGGAGCGGTACCACGATGGCCGCGGCGATCACGGTGACGTAGATCAGCACGTCCTTGACGATGGCGATCATCGCCGGTGCGCGTAACCCGGACGTGTAGGTGAAGGCCGCCAGGACGACGAAGGCGATGATCAGCGGAAGATCGCCACTGAGGCCGGTGGTCTCGATTCCCATGGCGCCGAGTACGACCTGAATGCCGACCAGTTGCAGCGCGATGTACGGCATGGTCGCCAGGATGCCGGTGAGCGCTATTGCCAGAGCGAGCCAGCGGTTGCCGAAGCGTCCGCGCACGAAGTCGGCCGAGGTGATGTAGCCGTGTTTGTGGGCCACCGACCAAAGGCGCGGGAACACGATGTACAGGATCGGATAGACCATGATCGTGTACGGTATGGCGAAGAAGCCGATCGCACCTGCGCCGAACAGCAGTGCGGGCACCGCGATGAAGGTGTAGGCGGTGTAGAGGTCGCCGCCGATCAGGAACCAGGTCACCACGGTGCCGAAGCGGCGGCCGCCGAGGCCCCACTCGTGCAGCAGGTCGAGGTCGCCCTTGCGCCAGTGCGCGGCGATGAAACCCATCCAGGTGACCAGACCGAACAGGAGCAGGAAGACGATGAGCGCGGTCCAGTTGATCATACGCCGGGTCCCGCTCAGTGCTCGAGGCGATAGACGAAGGCGAGGATCGCGGCACCAAGGACAATCCAGAGGAGCTGGTACCAGTAGAAGAAAGGCACGCCGGACCAGGTGGGTTCGACACTGTTGTAGAATGGCACCCAAAGGATGGCGATGAACGGGATCAGCAGCAGCAGTCTTGCCCAGGGAACCGGCCGCGCGGGCTTGTGTTCGTCTGGCCTTCCGGACATCGAATTCCTCCAGAATATTGCGAATTGCTTATAGCCGGCCGGCGTCCGATGCAATCGCCTTGTCTGGAGTGGCCGCTACCAGGACCGAAGCGCCCGTAGCCGCGCGGTCTTCTTCGACTGGTGCTCCATCATCCGCTGGAGCAAACCGCGCAGTGCGGTGATTGCCTCGCCGACGTTGGGGCCCTTGTTGAGCATCACACACTCGGCGCGGCCGGCCATCGCCGCGTCGGTCATCTCACCGCGCGTCGGCAGACCTGACTTCACCATCTCCTCCAGCACCTGGGTCGCCCAGATCACCGGCACATGCGCCGACTCGCACAGCCACAGGAGCTCCTCCTGCATCTCGGCAAGCCGTTCAAAGCCGATCGCCACCGCCAGATCGCCGCGCGCGATCATCACGCCGAACGGCTGCCTGCCAGCGGCGCGCACGATGATGTCGGGCAGGTTGGTCACCGCCTGCGCCGTCTCGATCTTGGCGATGACGCCGAGACGCTGCCAGTCGGGGCGACGCGCTGCCAGTTCGTCCTGCATCCGTGTGATGTCGGCGGCGCTCTGCACGAACGAGTAGCCGATCATGTCGGCGTGTTTTGCGACGAAGTCGAGGTCTCGCAGATCGTCTGCCGTCAACGGATCGAGATGAAGGTTGGCGCGTGGGAAGGTCAGGCCGCGTTCGGGCTTCATCTTGAAGCCTTTGCGCTGCGTCCGTTCGACACGGACCATGACGCTGCCGGGCTGGCACGCTTCGACGATGCCGCCGAGCTTGCCGTCATCGAACGAGACCTCTGTGCCGATCGTCAGACGATCCAGCACGTCGGGCGGTTCGCACACGGCCTCGATCGTCGTGTCGGAGGAAAACGCCGCGGCATCGGCCACGAGCCGGAACCGGTCGCCGGCCACGATGCGCTCGCCTGGCTGCCGCTTGACCTTGCCGATGCGAAACTTGGGTCCGGCGATGTCCATCAGCACGGGAATGCGGCGTCCCACCGCATCACCTGCCGTGCGGGTGTTATCAATCATCGCGGCCCAGGTGTCGGGGCCGTCATGCGCGCAGTTTATGCGGACGACATCGGCGCCGCGCCGCGCGATCTCCAGCATGAACGCGGGATCCTGCGCCGCCTCGGGCGGGAGAGTGACCATGATCCGGCCGGCGCCGTCGGGCTCGCCACCGAGCAGGGCTTGCGTGTTGGTATGCAACTGCATCTCGCCACGAAAGAACTCTTCGTTCGAAGGCAGCCAGTCTGGGGCCGTGTGAGCGCCGGACACCAATGCGCCCAGAGCGCTCTCCACAGTACTCAGCGTGAGCAGTACGCGGCTTTCCAGTCGGCCGAGTGACGACAGTCCATGTCGCATCAACTCGCGCTGCAAATCGCGCAGATCGTGATGTCGGAGCGCCAGGTAGTGCGCGAGATTGCCGGCGCTGGCGACGAACGACGGCTGCTCAATGTCGCTTTGCCAGCGCTCGATCGATCGAGCGGCCTCCATCATGATCGACTGGCGGAGGTCGCGAAGTGCTGCGAGCAGTTCCGGACTGGAAAGCGACATTGGAAGCCTCCGATTGCCAGCCCGTCATGGGTGTCGGCCGCGTTACAGCGAGTCGCCGAGGGGTCGCCAGTCCAGCAGGTCCTCGGGCGCCTCTATGCGCTGGCGGTCCCAATCGGCCAGGCCGGATCGATGCCGGGCCACGGCCTTGACCGCCACATCGGGCGATCGCCAGCCGCCGGCGCGGCGCCCAGCGAAATGCAACAGCCATCGACCTTGAACGTGAAAGAGGCGCAGCGTGCCCGCCGCGCTGGGATATTCGTACGCCATCGGCGTTAGCGACCCCGATCTTGCCCCATTGGGTCGGATGGTGCCGACGAAGCCAGAACTTGTCTAGGCGTCGGGCCGCGATTGCACCCGTGCCAGCGGGTCGGTAAACCGTCTCGGCGTGCGGGTGTAGCTCAATGGTAGAGCCCCAGCCTTCCAAGCTGGTTATGCGGGTTCGATTCCCGTCACCCGCTCCAGCCGAGCGACGCTGGCGCGATCAGCGCGACGAACAACCCTTACCGACCGGCGTTTCCTGTCCTCCACGACAGGAGAGTTGGCATGTCATTCATTGCCGTAACCCGTCTGAGGGTCCGATCAGTCCGCTTCCTGCCCGCCTTTGCGATGCATTTCCTCCGCACTCGCAGGCAGGTCAGGCGAGCGCCCGGATTCCGCGGCGGGTCGGTCTTGCCCGATCGCCACTGGACCTTCTGGACCATGACGGCGTGGGACAGTCAGGAGAATATGCGGCGCTACATGACAACGCCGCCTCACCGAACGACGATGCCATACCTTCTCGACTGGTGTGATGAGGCGTCTGTGGTGCATTGGGATCAGCCTGAAGACGCTTTGCCGTCATGGCTCGCGGCTCATAAGCGAATGCGCGAGGACGGACGTGCCTCGAAGGTGCGGAACCCGAGTGCCCAGCATGCGACCCTGAACTATCGGCCGCCGCGCGTCTCAGCCGCAGCGAAGATCGCACCCAAACGTCCCGGATGAATAAACGAAACGTTCCGGATCGCACGCCACGACAAATGGTTGCGGACAATCATCAAGGCGGCTTAGCCTTCTTGGGAAGCCCGGAGGAACGCATGCGTCGCCTGTTGCTGATGTTACCGTTTGCGTCGCTGGTGAGCCCCGGACATTCAGCTCACGCGCAATACTACCCGTATGCACCTCCCGGCTATTATGCACCCGGCTATTATCCGCCGCCGAGCTACTACCGGCCACCACCGCCGCCGCCACCGTCGTACTATTCTCCGCCGCCTTACCAGGCGCCCTACTACTACGGTGCGCCGCCCTCCAACAGTTCGGCGAACTGCGGCACGCCGGATGAACCCAAACCGTGCTATCGGTAACAATTGTATCGTTAGCAACGGCCACCATATGGGCCAGCCGGCCGCTGATTTCGTGCCTTACGCGGTATGGTGATGAAAGGCCCTCTCCTTCTGACGTGGAGCTTCGGCCGCCGCATGTCTTCGCTCTACGCGCTTGACGACGCTCCAGACACATCCGGCGCCCACAGCGACGTAGAACCAAGCTCCGGTTATTTGAAGCACCCACTGCCACCAGTGCATGGCTTCGCCCTCTGCTTCCGTCGGGAAGAACGCAGGCCCTTATGAAAGGTGGCGTCGATTCGTCTCGAGGGTCGCGGGATCGTGCGTTGGGCGGGGCTGCTGAAGCAGCGATCCATGACCTGGAGCCGGAGCCTGGGCACCCGCGCCGATCGTGTGGCGACCATCCGGCCGCGACGGCCTAGACATTCCGCCTCCCAATCGCTACATCGGCCGGCTCTCGGGGCGGCCCTTCTTGCGCGGCAAAAGCGAGACTGACGAGCGGGCACGGGGCACCCAAGCCGCTGAAAAGACTGACAGAGGGGTGTAGCTCAATTGGCTAGAGCGCCGGTCTCCAAAACCGGAGGCTGGGGGTTCGAGACCCTCCACCCCTGCCAGCGGCCCGCGAGCGCGCTATAGTCCCGCAACAGGTCTGGAGAATAATGACGTGGCGGTCGATCCGGCGAAATTCGTGCGTGAGGTGCGCTCCGAGATGGCGCGCGTCACCTGGCCGTCGCGCAAGGAGACGCTGGTGACCACGGGCCTCGTGTTCGCCATGGTGGCACTGGCGGCGATGTTCTTCTTCCTGGTGGATCAGTTCATTGGCATCGGCATCCGTGCCCTGTTCGGCATGAATGCCTGAGGAGAGATTTCCGGTAATGGCCAAGCGTTGGTACGTGGTGCACGTCTACTCGGGCTTCGAGAAGAAGATCGCCCAGCAGATCAAGGAGCAGGCGGCGCAGAAGGGCCTGGCGGACCAGGTGGACGAGGTGCTGGTACCATCAGAGCAGGTGGTGGAGATGCGCCGCGGCCAGAAGGTCAACGCGGAGCACAAGTTCTTCCCCGGCTACGTGCTGGTGAAGATGGAGCTGAGCGACGATGCCTGGCACCTGGTGAAGAACACGCCGAAGGTGACCGGCTTCCTGGGCAGCAAGACGCGGCCGAGCCCGATCAGCGACGCGGAAGCCGAACGCATCATGAAGCAGACGCAGGAGGGCGTGGAGCGCCCGCGCCCGGCCATCCTGTTCGAGATCGGCGAGCAGGTTCGCGTCGCCGATGGTCCGTTCACCAGCTTCAACGGCACGGTCGAAGAGGTGGACGAGGAAAAGGGCCGCGTGAAGGTCAGCGTGTCGATCTTCGGCCGCTCGACGCCGGTGGAGCTGGAATACGGGCAGGTGGAGAAGGTTTAGGGCCGAGGACGTCTGCCCTCGGTCCTTCGTGGCCGGTCAGAAGAATCTGGTGGCGTGTCGGGCGGTGGCAGAAATCGCCGTAGCGGCGAGTACTGGGGTCAGGGTGAATGCAGGTGCCTTGCGGGCTTGCAGAATTCTGAGCAGGGTGCGTTCGTCCACCTCGCCGACGACGCGGCAGAGCGCTCTGGGCCAAGCGTGCAACTGGTCATGGACTATGGTCCAACCGACCGCGCTGGCCGGTAAGTGGAGCGCCACTTCCGTCGCCAAGGTGAGGGGCACACCGACCATTCCCCTTCTTATGGGCAGGACCCGGAGCATGTCGTTCGTCACCTGCCAGACGACACCATGGTCGTCACCCGAGACCACAATCGAGCCGAGGGTGACCTTGACCTCGTCCAGTTGGTCGATGGGGAACATTGAGCTTTGCGCCATGTCTGATCTCCCTCGCCGCGAAGTCATGAATGCCTGTCGCGCATGATATCGGCGACGCCACAATGGTGACCGGACAGGACGTTACGATATCGTTAAATCCCCTCCTGCTCACGACTCAGTGATGTCCGGCGGTCGAAGTCGTAGCAGCACTGCTGACCTATAGGCCCTTCTCGACCATATCCAGCAGGCGCTGTTCGATCTCTCGGACTTGCACGCGGGTTAGCCGGCGCAACGGGCCTTCGAGCACAAGCATGGCCAAGCCATGGACCGCCGACCAGGCGAGATATTCCGCGCCGATGCGTCGTTCGGCTGGCAGCACGCCGGCCTCGGCGAGCCGATCCAGCGCGGTAGCAAGAAGCTGAAAGGGATTGAGGCCGGTCTTACCGGCCATGGCGGGGTTGGTCGTGGTCTCTGGGTCGCCGGGAACGGCGAACGCCATGCGAAACAGTCCAGGCTCGCTCTGAGCGAAGCGCAGGTAGGCGCTGCCGATCGCGCGCAAGCCCGCGCGCGCATGATCGGCGCCATGCCGGCCGCGCCGCAGTCTCGTGAGCTCCTTCTCCATCGCGATCGCAAGCGCTGACAGAGCGGCCGCGCGCACCGCCTGGAGCAGCGCGTGCCGACTGGCGAAGTGCCGGTAAGCCGCATTGGGGACGACGCCGGCGCGACGGGTGGCCTCGCGCAGCACCACAGCGTCAGGGCCCCCATCGCGCGCCAACTCAATGCCGGCGTCGAGCAGTGCCTGACGCAGATCGCCATGATGGTAGGTGCGCCGGGGTCGTGCGCGTGTCATGGCATCCATCATCACCGCTCCGCGAGGCATGTGGACACTGTCCACCCTGTTTGCTAGGTTGGTGTGGACGGTGTATACATTGCTAAGCGGTTGTGCAACATCGTCATTTGGATACGAAACGTATGAGGAGTTACCATGCAGATCCAACCATACCTGTTTCTTGACGGGCGTTGCGAGGAAGCGATTGAATTCTACCGCAAGAACCTCGGTGCCGAGGTGACGATGCTCATGCGCTGGAAGGACTGCCCGGATAAGGGTGGCATGACCACCACCCCGCCCGATGACAAGGTGATGCATTCGAGCGTCCGCATCGGCGATTCGACGATACTCGCGTCTGACGGGCAGTGTTCGGGACAGGCAAAAATGCAAGGCTTCGCGCTGTCGCTGACTGCGAAGGATCCGGCAGAGGCACAACGCCTGTTTGCCGCACTCAGCGATGGCGGGCAGGTACAGATGCCGTTGGACAAGACGTTCTTCTCGCCGGCCTTTGGCATGGTTGCCGACCGCTTCGGCGTGTCGTGGATGGTATACGTGGAGCATTGAGGGAGCGCTGCATTAGTGGCTCGCGTCGCGTTCACCGCGAATTTGCAGCGGCACCTGAACTGCCCGGAGATGATGGTGCCGGGACCGACGGTGCATGCCGTGCTGACGCAGGTGTTCGCGGCCGAGCCGCGTCTGCGGTCATACATCCTGGATGATCAGGACCGCGTGCGACGACACGTCGCGATCTATGTGAATGGCGAGCGCGTCGTCGATCGTGATCGACTCAGCGATCCGGTCGGCGACGCGGACGAGGTGTTTGTGTTCCAGGCTTTGTCGGGGGGATAGATGGAGGGAATGCGGCGATGAGCGATCGTATGCTGGTCGGCACGAAGAAAGGTCTGTTCGAACTGCGACGGCAGCGCGGTGAATGGTCGGTTGCCGGCACGCGTTTTCTTGGCGATCCGATCTCCATGCTGCTTGCCGATCAGCGCGACGGCGCGTTGTATGTAGCGGAGGCACTCGGGCATTTCGGCGTCAAGCTGCAACGCTCGCGCGATGGCGGCGAGAGCTGGCAGGAAATTGCCGCCCCGGCGTTTCCCAAGAGCGACACCGACGGTCCCAGCGTGTCCTACCTGTTCTGTCTTGAGACGGCAGGTGCCGATCAGCGTGGCTGGCTCTGGTGCGGCACGATTCCCGGCGCGCTGTTCCTGTCGAAGGATCACGGTGAGTCCTGGTCGCTGAACGAGCCACTATGGAACCTACCCGAGCGCAAGGACTGGATGGGCGGCGGCTTCGACAATGCGGGCGTCGCCTCGATCTGTGTCGATCCGCGCGATGCGTCGCACATCACGATCGGAGTTTCCACCGGCGGCGTATGGGCGACGAACGATGGCGGCGAGCACTGGCGCGCCGCGTCGGAGGGAATGCATGCGGATTACTTTCCGCCGCCGCGACACCTTGCGCCGGAGGTGCAGGACATCCACCGGCTGGTCCAATGCTCCGAAGCGCCGGACACGATGTGGGTGCAGCACCACAATGGTGTGTTCCGGTCGACCGATGGCGCGCGTTCCTGGCAGGAGGTCACCACGATCCGCCCATCGAAGTTCGGCTTCGCGGTGGCGGTGCATCCGCACGATCCCGATACCGCGTGGTTCGTGCCGGGCGTTAAGGATGAATGCCGTGTCCCGGTCGATGGCCGGCTGGTGGTGGCGCGTACGTGCGATGGTGCACGATCGTTCGACGTGCTGACCGAGGGGCTGCCGCAGAGTCACGCCTATGACCTGGTCTATCGCCATGCGCTCGACGTGGATGACAGCGGGACACGATTGGCGATGGGATCGACGACGGGGCATTTGTGGCTATCGGAGAACGCCGGCGATGCCTGGACACTGGTTGCCGGCCACCTGCCGCCGATCAGTTGCGTGCGCTTCGCGTGATGCGCCGTCATCGCAGGCACAGGGCCGCCCAATGAGGATAAGATATGCCAGTCCGGAATCACTGGACCGAGAAACGTTATGCTGTCATTGCGAGGAGCGAAGCGACGAAGCAATCCCGATCGATGTGCGCACCTCGCTGGCGATTGCTTCGTCGCTTCGCTCCTAACAAGAAACCATGAGCAGACTGTGCCGCGCGCATGACGGGAGGACGTGGATGGCCGGCCTTCGCCGGCCATGACGAGTACCGGTTTCATCCAGCGCGGGTCCGCCGCTAGGCAGGTGTGGAACTCGCAATGACATGGTCGCCGGGACTTAGCTGATCGCCTTCGCGTCGCGTAACGCGGCAATCCGTTCGGCCGAATATCCCAGCGCATTCAGGATCGCGTCGGTATGCTCGCCCGCCGCTGGCGGCTGCATGCGCAATGCGGGCGCCTCGTCGTCGATGCAGAACGGCAGTCCCGGAAGCTTCGCCACATTTCCGTTGGGCATCCGCACTGCCATTGCGCGACCGAATGCGTTGAGCTGCGGATCGTCGAACAGATCCGACGGCGTGCGCACCGCCGAGAACGGGATGTTCGCCGCATCCATGATGCGCTCCAGATCGGCGATCGCATAATCGCGCACGATCGCCGCGACGATCTCTCGCAATTCGGGGCGATTCCGTACCCGATCAGCGTTCGTGGTGAAGCGCTCGTCTGCCAGCAGATCCGGGCGCGAAAACTTGGCGCAGAACGCGCGCCAGTGATTATCCGACGTTATGCCGATGAACAGCTTCTCGCCATTCAACGTCGGGAAGGTCTCATAGATTCCCCACGCACCGCTACGCGCGGGCATCGGCGGTGACGGCGTGCCGGTGGCAGCCTCTCCGGCCATATGCTGACCCACGAGGAATGCAGAACTTTCATACAGCGCGCTGGTGATGCGCCGCCCCTCGCCGTCCTTGTCGCGCTGCCGCAGTGCCGCGAGGATGGCGAGCGCGCCCATCACGCCGCCCATAATGTCGATCACTGACGATCCGGCACGCAACGGCTGACCTGGCGGACCAGTCATGTAGGCGAGGCCGGTCATGTACTGCGCGATCTCATCGAGCGAAGGGCGATGCTCATAGGGTCCAGGCAAAAAGCCCTTCAGCGCACAATAGATCAGCCGCGGGTTCAGCGCGTGCACCGCATCCCAGCCGAGACCAAGCCGATCCATCGTGCCGGGGCCGAAATTCTCGATCAGCGCATCGGCGTGACGCACGAGGTCCTGCGCCACCGCGAGCCCCTCGGGTGATTTCACGTCGATGCAGATGCAGCGCTTGTTGCGGTTGAAATAGGCGAAGAAGCCGGTGGCGAAGCCATGCAGGCGGCGCGTGCGATCGCCGTCCGGCGCAGGCTCCACGCGGATCACGTCGGCGCCGAGATCAGCAAGCACCACGCCGCACGACGGCCCCATCACGGTGTGGCTGAATTCGAGCACAGTCAGGTCCGCGAGCGGCAGCATTCAACGATTCCTTCAACTTCCAGCTTGCG
>Ga0210398_10004879_pt1 | contig 12530 bp, 9 predicted proteins | sample IncBWC4OmetaG_FD_161047 | JGI IMG/M metagenome (GOLD analysis project Ga0210398, IMG submission 161047) | Forest soil microbial communities from Barre Woods Harvard Forest LTER site, Petersham, Massachusetts, United States - Inc-BW-C-4-O | ecosystem: Environmental > Terrestrial > Soil >... | reverse complement strand
GCTGATCGTGGACAACACGGTCGCCACGCCAATTTTGTTGAGACCCATCGAATACGGCGCTGATATCGTCGTGCATTCCATGACGAAATTCATGGGAGGGCACGGCACGACGATCGGCGGAATGATTGTCGATAGCGGAAAGTTTCCGTGGCGAGATTATCCGGAGCGCTTCTATATGCTCACAAAGCCGGAACCTTCCTATCACGGCGTAGTTTATACCGAACATTTCGGCGCCGCCGCCTATGTCGCACGCTGTCGGACAGTTTGCCAACGCAACACCGGCGCGGCGCTGTCTCCCTTTAATGCCTTCTTGTTACTCCAAGGGGTTGAGACCATGGCACTTCGCGTCGAACGCCATGTCGAAAATGCCCGAAGGGTGGCGGAATTTCTGCGCGACCACAACAGGGTGGCGTGGGTCAACTATGCTGGATTTCCAGACAGTCCCTTGTATCCGATGGCGACGAAGTACCTGGGCTCACGATGCTGCTCCCTGCTCACGTTTGGAGTAAAAGGCGGTTTTAAAGCCAGTACAGAGTGTTTCAATGCCCTGCGCCTATTCAAGCGAATGGTCAACATGGGTGATGCCAAGTCGCTGTCGTGCCATCCTGCTTCCACGACCCACCGGCAACTGACTCCTGAGGAGCAGCTGAAGGTCGGGGTGACGCCCGAGATGATTCGCCTCAGCGTAGGCATCGAGCACATCGACGACATTTTAGACGATCTCGATCAGGCACTGAACAAGGCAACAGTATGAAATTGCGGAGCCTGTAGCGGTGACCGGTTTCGGAGGCATGTCATGCCACTAATGATAGATGGAGGTCGAATTCCGGCCGGATGGGCTGAGAAGAAGGGTTGGCGCGCGGGCCTATCGGCGGACAGTTCGGGCGCGCGGACAGAGTGCATCAAAATCGCGCTCATCAACAATATGCCGGACGCGGCTCTGGAAGACACGGAGTTGCAATTTTTCGAGCTCCTCGATTCCGCGGCGGAGGAGAGTCCCGTACTGCTCAAGCTCTTCTCACTGCCTAAGGTCCCGCGCAGCGACCGGGGACAAGAGCATGTGAACAGTTTTTACTTCGGCATTGAAGATCTTTTACGCAGCCGGTTTGACGGTGTCATCATTACCGGAACCGAACCCCGCCAGCCGGACCTGCGCCAGGAACCATACTGGTCTCAACTGGGCGATGTTTTTGACTGGGCCGAAGAGAATACGGCCTCGACGGTTTTGTCGTGCTTGGCCGCGCACGCAGGCGTCCTGCACAACGATGGCATTGGCCGGCATGCTCTGGATGACAAGCAATTCGGAGTTTTTGACGATCGAAGGGTTTCTGACCACGTGCTAACGAGTGGGACGTCGGAGCCAATGCGGTTTCCTCATTCGCGGTGGAACGAGGTGAAAGAAGATGAGCTGACCTCGTGCGGATATAGTGTGCTGACCAAATCAGCGGAAGCTGGGGTCAACCTGTTTGTGAAGAAGAAACGGAAAAGCTTATTCGTTCATTTCCAGGGCCACCCCGAGTATGGAGCCGGAACTTTGTGGAAGGAATACCGGAGAGATATCAAGAGATTCCTCAGGCGGGAAAGACCGACATATCCCAAGATGCCCCACGGATACTTTGGCGCCACAGCAAAGAAGGTTTTGGACGAATTTCGAGAGACAGCCGTGTCCCGTCCCCGCGAGGAACTCTTAGCAGAGTTTCCTGAGGTCGCCATGGGCGATGGGTTGGAGAGCGCCTGGCGCTCGGCTGCCGCGCGCGTCTATGGCAACTGGCTGCAGTATGTTGTCGCAAGAAGAGCCAGCGCAACGGTCTATGCGGCTTCTGCCCCGAGTCGGATTTCCGCTACGTGGTCGAGATAGCTTGACATAGACTTCTAATGGCGCGCACCTTCCTGGGGCTCGCACTGCCCAACGCCGTCCATGGAGCTATCGTGCTTGAAGCACGGTCCACATGGGCGTATCACTAAGCTGTATGGCAAACGCCTATGAATGAAGATCAAATCTCTGACATTCTCGAGTCTCTTCCCAGACGCATCAGCGACGTTGTGAAGCCCTGGGCGGAAGGATCGCCCAATCGGCCAGCTGTTGTTGAAGCCGCCGGTACTTGGACGTATGGACAGTTGTCTTCCGTTATTGCGACGACGCAGGCTTGGCTCGTTGACTCCGGGGTACGCCCAGGCGATCGGGTGATGATCGTGTGCGAGAACTGCAGGGCATTTGTTGCCGTGCTCCTGGCGCTTGCCGCCCTTGATGCATGGCCGGTCCTCGTGAACGCACGCCTTTCGGCACCCGAGATAGACCAGATTAGGGAGCATTGCGGGGCCCGTCGCGTAATCTACACCACAAGCGTGTCATCGCATGCCAGAGAGCATGCCAAGCGCCATGGCGCTGTCATACTGGACGTCAAGGACATTGGGGCCGTCGGTCTCGGTCCGCTTGGGGAAACGGTCGAACCAGAGCCCATTGATCCAAACAGCGCCGACAACATTGCCGCACTCATCTATACTTCGGGCACGACGGGCCTCCCAAAAGGCGTCATGCTGACCCATCGAGGGCTGCTGTTCGTGGCAGCAGTTTCTGCGAGGATACGCTCACTCGCTCCAGAGGACCATCTACTAGGCGTATTGCCTATGTCGCATGCTGTGGGCCTCTCGGTGGTGCTCCTGGGTGCGTTGCTCTCTGGAGCGACCGTTGAATTGATGCCGCGCTTTGATCCTGTTGCGGTGTTGAAGGCATTGGAGGCCGGCCGGCTGACGGTAATGCTCGGTGCCCCGGCCATGTTTAGTCTGTTCCTCGAATACGCGAAGATGAAAGGAATTCGACCGGCGAGCTATCCTGGACTTCGAATCATTTCCTCCTCGGGCGCTCCACTGCACGCTGCTCTCCAATTGGAAATTGAGAATCTTTTCGGCCTTGTCCTCTACAACGGCTACGGTGTGACGGAGTGCTCCCCGAATATTGCCCAAGCCCGGATCGAAGGGCCTGGTCAACGCGTCGAAGCGCACGGTCAATATGTCTGTGTCGGCCACGTGTTTCCGGGGGTAGAAGTCCGGTTGGTCGGAACCGATGGTAAACCCGTATCCGAAGGAGAAGTTGGCGAACTCTGGGTACGCGGGCCCAACGTCATGCAAGGCTACTATCGAGCGCCCGAAGAAACGGCTAGCGCGATCAACGCGGAAGGATGGTTCAACACCCGCGATCTGGCCCAATTGGAAGACGGAAAACTCTATATTGTTGGCCGCACAAAGGAACTAATCGTGCGATTCGGATTCAACGTTTACCCAGCGGAGGTCGAAGCCGTGTTGAATGCCTGCCCGGGAGTCGTCCGGTCCGCAGTCATTGGCCGCACGGTCGCGGGCGATGGAAACGAGGAAGTCCTTGCCTTTGTTCAGCCTGCCCCAGATTCGTCTCTGACGTCCACGCAGCTAGCAGAGTATGCCGCCGGACACCTTGCCCCATACAAACGGCCGTCGCAGATCGTTCTCGTTTCGGCGCTGCCCCTGACGCCCACCGGGAAGGTCGTGAAGACTGAGCTCGCAAAAATGGTCGCAACTACTCAGTAGCGAGGCTGATTGTCCGAAGCGCTTGGCTTATAGCTGCACCTCGATCAGCGTCGGTCCGTCGCTGTTGAATCCTTCTTTGAGAGCCCCCGCGAAACCTTCGAGCGAACTAACGCGTCTGCCAGGTACACCCATACCCTTCGCCAAGAACACCCAGTCGATGTCGGGATGGCCGATCTCGAACAAATCTCGGGCCCGGGGCCCTGGATCGCCGACGCCGAGGTAGGAAAATTCACGCTTCAGCACCGCATAGGCGCGGTTTGCGAAAATCACGGTGGTGACATTCAAACCCTCGCGTGCCATGGTCCACAGTGCCTGGGCTGTGTACATGCCGCTGCCGTCCGCAGATAGGCATAAGACGCGCCGATCGGGGCATGCTACGGCTGCGCCAACCGCCAGAGGCAGGGCAATCCCAATCGAACCGCCCGTGTTCGCCAGCCAGTCGTGAGGCGGAGCTCCCTGTGTTGCCGCCATCATGCCCCTGCCAGAAGTCATGGACTCGTCGACCACGATGGCATTTTCGGGCAGGAGCGATCCCACTGCGGTGGCAAGCCCAAGCAAGGTGATGTCACCGACAGGCGTTGCTGGTCGCAGAGCTGGCTCGACCTGCATTTGTGATTCACCGACCGACAAGGCGGCCGCCAGTGCATCGAGCGCGCCCGCAAGATCTTCGCCAGGCCGCGCCAGGGTATGGATCTCACAATCCGGGGATGTGAGCACACTATCCTTCCCCGGGGAAGCAAAATAGGAAACCGGGGGCGGCGCCCCCACCAAAATGAGCTGGCGAAACTCCTTCAGCTGCTCGACTGCCTGCTCGAGGACATACGGAATGCGTTCTACAACTGCCAAGCCGGCGCCGCGTTCCATTCGCGTGAAGGGATAGGGAGCGAGTAGTTTTGCGCGCGTGGCGGAAGCAATGCGTGCGGCGGACCTCAGTCCCCTTCCGTAAAGTGCGCCCCCGGACAGCAAAATAGCGGTTTTTAAGCCCGACTGGAGCAAGGTTGCCGTGCGCTCGAGTGTCTCGGTGGCAGGTATTGGCGGCTTAGGCGGTGAATCGATCGCGGGACTACTGCCGCCCTCGCTCCAGGCAACGTCAGCGGGGACAATTATTGTGGCGATCCGGCCGGGCGCGGTACGCGCCGCGGCGACGGCCTCGGAGGCGTCGTGACCGATCTCGGCGGCAGAGCACGATGTTCGCAGCCACTTGGAATAAGGTCGAGCGAAGGCTTCGATGTCGGCGGTCAGTGGCGTGTCGTGGCGCAAATGGTAAGTCGCATGCTGGCCGACGATGTTGATGATCGGCACCTGAGCGCGACTGGCATTGTGCAGATTGGCGAGGCCATTGGCAAAACCGGGGCCGAGATGGACGAGAGTGCATGCGGGTTTCCCGCTCATACGAGCAAATCCGTCAGCGGCTCCGGTGACGACACCTTCGAAGAGGCCGAGCACGCACCGCATCTCGGTCACCCGGTCCAGTGCCGCGACAAGATGCATTTCTGAAGTGCCGGGGTTCGTGAAACAAACTTCAACTCCTCCGGCGACCAGCGTGCGAATCAGACTTTCGGCTCCGTTCATCTGTTTATAGCCTCGGGAAATACGCTACGGAATCCGCCAATGCCATTCCAATGGGTCTCCGCGATTGGGCCCATATGCTTGCTAGCACATAAGAAAACAAACTTTTGGAACAAGCCAACCCGCTGTTCATTTCTGACCGAGCACATCTCGGAGAAAACCAGAAAGTACCGCGGAAAGAGTCTCATAGTGATTTGTAATGATCCCCGTATGATCGCCCGGCACAGTCTCGACATCAAATTTCTCGGCGAGCTTGCCCCAGATGGGTACAGGATCATTGGGAAATCTCAAGCTGACCGCGGCCCTCACGAATTTGATCTTGCCAGGGTAAAAGCGTGGACGATAATTTTTCAAGGCCCGATAGCCGCTGTCCCGCATGCGTTGTATGGCCGCCGTGTAGGAGGGTCCAAGTGGCGCCTGATTGCGGGCGCTTCCGATGCCGTCCCGAGAAATGTACACGAGACGTTCAGCGGGATGAAGGAGGTAGGAGAGCGCTTCGCGGGGCGGCAATCGAATCAATGTCGCCGCGTGATGTCCCGCAAGACGCACGATAAGGCCTAGACGCTGTCTATACCGCAAGTAATTCCTGTGGGGATAGCTCTCGAGCATGGCCAGCATCGCCACCCTTTCTCCCTCCGCCGTCAGACGCTGGGCCATTTCGAGCGCCACCAGTCCTCCCAGTGAATAACCCATCAGAAGGTAGGGACCTTGTGGCTGCAACTGCTTGATGGCATCCAGAAAGAATTGGGCCATATCTTCGATACTCTCCAGCGGTTCATCCACACCATCAATGCCCTTAGCCTGCATTCCATAGATCGGATGGTTCGATCGGATGTATTTCACGACTTGGTAAAAATCCATTACGTTGCCACCCATGCCGTGGGTTATAAAAACCGCAGGTTCTTCGGTTCCGGCCTTGAGCAGTACCAGGGCAGGGAACCGCTCTATGGTCGGCTGTCCCATCACGGCCGCCAGGGCCGCGATGGTAGGCGCCTGATAGATCATGACGGGGGGCAGCTCTCGACCGGACACACGGGCGATCTCGTTGAATAAGCTAACAGCTAGGAAGGAATCACCTCCTAGATCAAAAAAATTATCTTCGACGCCGATGGACGATTGCTGAAGCACACTCTGCCAAATCGAGGTCAGCATTTCGATCATCGAGTTGGTGGAATGATTCTCCAAGCTGCACCTCTACGGTTGAATCCTGCTGAGATTTTTACCGCTCCGAGGGTCACGGCGTGTGACCGACAGGGATCTGAGAGTTCTTCGCCGGGAATCCTGGAGATGCACATTCGGAAGCTGGTGCCAGAGAGTTCCTCGGAAATTACAGCGCTTCCGCGTCCTCTCTGTTGTTGGTCTGGCTTCAACCGCCAGGACGGAACAATGACAGAAAATGTGGAGTGCCATTCGTCGCTTGGTCCTTGATCGAGCCACCATGGGTAGGGCGGCGATGTAGTCACCGCGCATCAGGCCGGCCACTCTGCTGTCTTGGCAAAATTGCCAGCTAAGAATGGGCGAACTCCCAATAAAGTTCGCGAGCCTTAGAATACAATGGACCGGGTTGAATGACACGATTGCCGATCCGGCCGACTGGAACGACTTTCGAATAGTTTCCGCTGGAAAAGATCTCATCCGCCTTCTCAAAGTCCTGATAGCTGAGGGTTTTCTCAACTACCGTCAAACCGGCTTCCCGCAGCAGCCCGATCACCCGCTGGCGCGTAATACCCGCCAGAAACGTCCCGTTTGGTACGGGCGTAAACACCACGCCGTCCTTAGCCAGGAAAAGGTTGGAGGTCGCGAGCTCAGCCACATTCCCCAGCATGTCGCACACCACAGCATTGTCAAAACCCCGAGCGTGCGCTTCGAAAAGCGAACGGGCATTGTTCGGATAGAGACATCCGGCCTTGGCGTCGACGGGCATGCTGTCAAGTGTTGGTCGTCGGTAGGGCGACAAAGTGACGGAGAAGCCCGTCGTCGGCTTGCGCATAGGCGCTTCATAGATTGCCAGGCACCAGCGAGTCGACTCCGGGTCATGGGCCTGAACCCACGGCCCCTCTTTTTCTGCCCAATACATCGGCCGGATGTAAAGCGCCGCATCTTTATCGAACCGGGCTATCCCTTCCCGAGCGAGCTTGATCCACGTCTCAGTCGAGACCGTAGGTTTCAAGAACAATTTCGTTGCAGAGTCATTGACGCGCGCGCAATGGAGATCAAGATCAGGCGTGACTCCCTCAAAAGCGCGTGCTCCATCGAACACTACGGAGCAAAGCCAGGCGGCATGAGTGCGTGGACCCATGATCGGCACATTGCCTTCGTGCCAGTCCTCCTCGAAGTATGTCCAGGTCTTAGACCAAGCGCTTCCAACCATTGTGAATCCCTCTTTTGTGAAATGTGATAGTTCGACTCTTCGCTCGAATGTGGGGGGCACCGCCGCCCAACTGCAAGGACTCCGTCTCACTCTATCGCGGCCGCCTGACGGATTTCGCCGCTCGAGCGATCGCCAAACCCTAAGCGTCATTACACCTTACGCTAAGTCATCTTGCGAAGGAAACAAAACGACGAAGTCAGTTCATGGATTTGAGGCTTACACCGCGGCTCCTTAGGCAATTACGGCTATCAGGAGGGCCCAACCGGCATTTTGCCACGTGTCGAAGCTGCGATTTCTGGACTAGCGCCAACCGCTTGGTCCTCCCTTCGGAGGTGATCCACCATGAAGCGCTTTGCCCATTCCTCCCACATGTGAGATATCTAATGGAAGCCCAAATGTGCGCTAGCAATTCAGAGAACCTCAATTGACCCTAGCACCGAGAAGTGCATCGAGCCCCGCGATGGTGGGCGGTATGGGGATCAAATACTGCGTGATTACTCCTGTACGGGACGAAGAACGTTACATCGTCGGGACCATCGACGCGGTTCTGACTCAATCCATACGGCCGGTCGAATGGATTATCGTGGATGATGGCTCAACGGATCGAACGGGCGCAATCATCGATCAATACGCTAATAAACATTCCTGGATCCGCACCCTGCACCGTAGGAATCGCGGCTATCGCTCAACAGGTGGCGGCGTAGAAGCTTTTCTCGAAGCCTACTCTTTGCTGCAATCTAGCGACTGGGAATATCTCGTGAATCTCGACGGTGATCTTACCTTTGCCTCGGACTACTTCGAACGGTGCTTTGAGTATTTCCACAAGACCCCAAATCTCGGAATTGGCGGCGGCACAATCTATGACAAAGTGGGAGACCGCCTTCACCTAGAGAAGGCGCCTGTCTTTCACGTTCGCGGCGCCACCAAGATTTATCGAAGGGGATGCTGGGAGAAGCTTGGCGGACTGTTCTGCGGCCTCGGTTGGGACACGGTCGATGAACTCAAAGCCAACCAGCTAGGTTGGACGACCCGGACCTTTCCCGATCTGCGGCTCGTTCAACACCGTGCGAGTGGAGCGCTTTGGGGTGGATGGGGCACGGCAGTGAATGATGGCGAAGCAGACTATATCGTGGGTTATCACCCGTTGTTTTTTTGGCTCAAGTGTGCCCGCCATATTTTCAATTCTCCTTACCTAATCCGGGGTCTCGGGATTGCTTACGGTTTCTTGCGTGGGCACGCGCGGGGGACGCCTCGTATAGATGATCGCGCACTGGTGGCGTACCTGCGCAATCAGCAGTTGAGACGCTTGGTCGGCGTTTCTTCCATTTGGAAATGAAGGAAACCGCTGAATGTTTCTCTACGCCGGAGATTCGAAGCGGAAAAAGGATGCTCTGGGAGCACTCACCCGCCCTCCCAGTTGCGATCGACGCAGGTCCTCGCCTCAAGCAGGGTCAGCGGCGAGATCGAGAGATTCCATCAGCGCTTTAAATTACAATAGTCTGTGTCTCTGCACGAGGAATCGCCATCATCGGGAGACAGCAAAACTTCCCATCGCCGGTTCGGTCAAGCGGGGTAATCTCAAACCAGAGCCATTGCGGCGTAGGGTATTGCTGTTCGGAAGAGGATTTGGTGGCATTCCGAGGCGTATGAAAGCTGAAGTTTTGAGCGTCCAAATCATGGCCAAGCACGTAAGGTAGGTAACGTTCTGAGAATCTCGACGCCACAATACCCTGCCTCCGTCTACCTTTCGCATGTAGTCTTGTTATGTGCGGTCCAAAGGGTGATATGGAGCCGCGGACAAGCGTGAAACCGACTTTCCTTGTTGTCTCGACCTCTCGCGGGTTCTCGGCCGCACGGCTGGCGATGGCCCTGGTAAATGCAGGGTGCACCGTCAAAGCTGTCTGTCCCCCTCGGCACCCACTAGCGAAGACCAGCGCTGTCAGCCAAGTCCACACTTACCACGGTTTGGCGCCGCTTGCGTCGCTCTCCGGTGCGATTGCTGCCACAACACCGGATCTCATCCTGCCTTTCGACGACCTCGCAGCCTTGCATCTGCACGAACTCTATCATCGAGAACTGCGCCGGGGGACAGCTGGAGCACCGATTAGCCTGCTGATCGAGCGTTCCCTCGGTGCCGCCGCCAGTTTCCCAATCGTGTATGCGAGAACGACCACGATGGAATTGGCCGAGGCAGAAGGCATTCGGGTTCCGAAAAGTGCAGTTGTTAGAAACGCCGAGGACCTTAGAGAATCGATCGCCCGGATGGGCTTTCCCATGGTCCTCAAGGCAAACACCACATCGGGAGGCGATGGCGTATCGATCGTCCATACGCTTGAGGAGGCCGAATACGCCCTCCGGGTGCTTGCAGCAGCTCCGCTCGTGGCGCGGGCGCTCAAGCGGGCCCTGATTGACCAAGACCTCACGATGGTTTGGCCATCCTTGCTCCGCAAGCGATACGTTGTGAATGCGCAAGCATTTGTGGCGGGACCCGAAGCAACCAGCGCAGTCGCTTGCTGGAAGGGTAGTGTTCTGGCCAGCCTCCACTTTGAAGTGCTCAAGAAGCAGGATGCAGGCGGGCCGTCTACGGTCCTGCGCTTGATGGAGAGCGCCGAAATGTCTGCGGCTGCCGAGAAAATGGTGCGCCGACTCGAACTTTCCGGGCTGCACGGCTTTGATTTCATGTTGGAGGAGCAGACTGGGAACCCTTATCTCATCGAAATAAATCCCAGAGCGACTCAAGTTGGACATCTGACACTTGGTCCCGGACGGGATCTTCCTGCTGCGCTGTACGCGGCCGTGACCGGGGAGGTCATTCAAACAGCCCCCAAGGTCACAGAGAAAGACACCATCGCGCTCTTCCCGCAAGAATGGATCAGAAATCCAGCGAGCGCGTTTCTGAGGTCAAGTTATCACGATGTTCCCTGGGAAGAGCCTGACTTGGTTCGTCTTGGCATCCGCCGACGTGGTAACCAAACCGCCTGGTATTTGCAGCAGCGGTGGATCGAAGCTCTACTAAGGGTTCGTCGCCCTCGCCCATGACGGCTCTACTAAGGCTACCGCTGTGGAGTATTGAGCTGAATGCTCAATGTCAACCATGTCTTTGGGCCCGTTCACGGACAAATCACGTCCAGTCTTACGTTTCGTAGCCACATCGTGCCCTCCAGATAGAGTGGGCCACAAGGGAAGTAGGCTAATATCGATTGGTTCCGGTGATTTCCTGGATCGGCAGCAAATCGGATTTAGGTAGTGACCGTGGTCTCGGTTTGTTATACTCGCCACAGTTAATTCTCGATATTTGGCAGCAAGCCGCCTACAACGATCGCCTCGGCGTCGCGCGGAAGTTGTCCTGAGCCACCCTGCCCGACCAAAGAATGCGCCAAAAAGTGCCTCAACTCGATGCCCTTCGGGGCTTGGCTATCCTGCTCGTGATATTTCATAACGCCAGCGAAAAATTCCCCGCGCTTCATTTGCAGGGTCTGTTCGCCAATGGGTGGATGGGGGTTGATCTCTTTTTCGTCTTATCAGGATTTCTGATCACCGGGATTCTTCTCGACACAAAACTATCGGAGGGCTATTTAAAAAACTTCTATGCTAGGCGCTGCCTAAGGATCTGGCCCTTATATTATTCCGTGATCTTTTTCATGTTTGTAGTTCTTCCCTTGCTGAGCCGTTCAGAAGGCCGCAGCATCTTTGAAAAATCGTCACCCTGGTGGGCTTATCCGTTATTCCTTCAGAACTTCTTGATTTCCCCCGTTTCGACCGCGGCCGCGGGTGCTCTGGGCGTCACGTGGTCGCTGGCCATTGAGGAACAGTTTTATTTGGTTTGGCCCTGGATTGTGAAATTCTGCTCTTACGCGCAACTCCGACGCATCGCCATCGCGGTCATTTGCCTATCTCCAGTGCTGCGCTTTTACTTCTCAAGGCACCACATAGATCTTTACACAAACGTTTTCTGTCGCCTGGACGGGCTGATGGCCGGAGCCTTTCTCGCGTTTGTCGTCCGTACGGACAATTTTCTCCCGTCCAAATTTATCAGACGCGCCTGGATCTCTCTCCTGATTGCGGCGCCGCTGGCATTTCTCACCGAAGCCCTTCACGCAAGATGGGTGGTGTTCTCTTGGAGCGCTGTGGCTTCGGCTGCATTTGTGTATCTCTCGCTGTTTTCCTCACAAAAGTGGCTCCAGGCGGGGCTGATGAATCCATTCCTGGTTTACACCGGAACGATCAGTTATGGGCTCTACTTGCTTCACAAGATTTCGTTTGGGATGGTGCAAACGTTGCGCTTGGATCGCTATCCTTTCCTGATCATGCCAACCATTCTCCTCGCGAGCTACGCTTTAGCGGCACTCTCATGGCATCTACTCGAGAAGCCATTCCTACGCCTAAAGCGATTCTTCGAATCGAAGCCGGTCCCGAACGATAGCGCGGACAACCAGCTTGTGGTCGTGCCTCATTGAAGAACAAATCACGTCCGATTGTGCGGGATCTTCCGACGGAGAGGCCCTAAATTGGCTTCTGTCGATTGCGCGATTCTTCTTGTGACAAATTGCCGTATTTAGATGGTTTGGTAGAGGCTACCGTTTGTCGACACGACAGCTTGACATGAGTGATACCAACACGGCCAAGGAACCGATGGGTTTGGTTTAGTGGCTGGATTTTCCTTTCTTCGCTGTTCTTCGTGCGTCCCTTGATGGTGTTGATTCGAGTGTCGCTCTCGAACGACGATGTTTCTTACATCGTCCTTATTCCCTTCCTCAGCGCCGCGGTTCTCTTCATCGAACGTCGCAAGGTCTTTTTCGAACTCTCGGTCGACAAAACACTGGGCGGATGCATCCTCATTCTCGGTGTCTTTACGGCAGTCGCATCCCGGCTCCTGGGAGGCGTTCTCTCGGTCTACATTCTCTCACTCGTGTTGCTGTGGCTGGCGGGTTTTGCTCTCTTCTTTGGCAAAGCGGCCTCCAAAGCAGCGCAATTTTCTCTGCTCTTCCTCTTCCTGATGGTGCCGCCGCCCAATATTCTTCTCGACCGA
>Ga0210398_10004878_pt1 | contig 12531 bp, 11 predicted proteins | sample IncBWC4OmetaG_FD_161047 | JGI IMG/M metagenome (GOLD analysis project Ga0210398, IMG submission 161047) | Forest soil microbial communities from Barre Woods Harvard Forest LTER site, Petersham, Massachusetts, United States - Inc-BW-C-4-O | ecosystem: Environmental > Terrestrial > Soil >... | reverse complement strand
TGATTAAATTCACGACCTCGTCTATGTTCGGATCAGGCTGCTTGAAAACGTCCAGCAATTTGACGAGCAGCCGGGGCGAAGGCGGCAGGTGCTCAACCCGGTCAATAAACGTATCCAACTTGACTTGCTGATGTCCTTGAAACGCTGGTAATCCCATAGCCATTGCTGCCAACTCTTCTTTTATTCTGTCTTTTAACGCTCTTCGAGCCGGAACGTTACTCCATCAGGGCGGGAAATGCAAGAAATTGCGCGGTCCGTTCAGTCAATCAAGCGGCCCCAGCTCAATCATTTCGAAGCGGGTGAAAGTGAAATTGCGCGGGGGTGCGGGCGGAGAGGTCAAGGTCGAGGGTGCAATAGCCGCCGTCTTTCAGAAGTTGGATGCCCGAGAGGGACGGGCAAAGGAGGACATGAAATGGCCGCCATAGCCGGGCCTCGGACAGCGCGTAGCTCAGTCGGCTGGTGGTGTGGCCGAGAAAACGAATCTGCGGCATGCCCGATAGCAGGCGGCTCTTCCAAAGGATAAGGTTGGAATGCAAGTGGCCAATGATGGTGTGTTCGATCTGGCCGATGCGCGGGCGCACGGTTTCATCGCGCCATAGAAACGGCAGGGCGGTTGGGTCGTGGCAAAACAAAATGACGCGTTGGGAAGGGTTCAAGGCGGCGAAGGCGCGGCGGATTTCTTCGAAGTGTTGTTCGCGAATTTCCTGCCACTGAGGGCGTTCGGACGGGAGTGTGTCGGGCTCCAGCGTGGGCAGGGCGAGAAGGGAGGATGTGACGCCCATGAGCACGTAGCCGCCCAGTTCAACTTGCCAGAAGCCCGGCACGTCCAGCTCCTGCCGCGCCCGTTGCCAGGCGGCCAGCCTCATGCCGCCGCGTCCGCCGAAGAAGCTCATCTTGCCGAGTTCATGGTCTCCGATGGTGGCATAAAAATTGGGCGCGAAGCGGGCGCGAAGTTTTTGGAGGCATTCGCGGGCACTGTCGAGGGCCGCATCGTCAGCGATGCCAATGAACGCGCTGTCGCAGGAATAATCGCCGTTGGCGACGACCAGGGCAGGGGAGCCGGCGCGTTCGATGAACAGGTCGAGCAAATGATTATGGCGCGTCGGATGCCGGAGCCAGAGGAAGTGCCGGTAATTTCTGACGAAATGGCGGCTGAGCGGATTTTTGAGGTCGCGATATTCGTAATCGTCGCCGCGGGCGCGCTCGGCCGCGCCGGCGTAATGGACGTCACTGACGATGAGAATCTGGCAATTGCTGGCCACGCACCATCATCGGCGATTGCGGGGGAGAAATGAAATCTATTTTGCCCGGCGCAGAGTGGTCTTGCAGTCGGCAGGCCGATGGCCTAGGGTTGGAGCATGAGGAAATGGCTCGCCCTGTTAATCAGTTTGCTCGGCCTCGCGGGGGGACAAAATGTCTATTGCGCCGACACGGCTTCCAAGCAGGTTTATGTCGTCCCAATCCGTCAGGACATTGATTCTTCGCTGGTTTATGTGGTGCGCCGCGGCGTGAAGGAGGCGATGGCGGCGAAGGCGGACCTGCTGGTGATTGACATGGACACCGACGGCGGCAGTTTGAAGTCGATGATGGAAATCATTGATGTCATCAACGAGTTCAAGGGACAGACAGTCACTTACGTCAATACCAAGGCTTTTTCGGCCGGAGCGCTCATTTGTTTCTCGACGCAAAAAATATACATGGCGCCGCAAAGTGTGATTGGAGCTGCCGCACCGGTCCAGATGTCGCCGGGCGGAGGCGGCATCCAGTCGCTGCCGGACACGGTGGAGGTGAAGGTCGCATCCGCCGTCAGCGCGCTGATTCGCGCGGAAGCCGAGAAGAATGGATACAACGTGGAACTGGTTGACGCCATGGTCAACAAGACCACCGAGTTCAAGATTGGTGACAAGGTCATCAACGAGAAAGGCCAGCTCCTCACTTTGACAGACAACGAGGCGGCGGCGGAATATGGCAAGCCGCCGAAACCGCTGCTATCGTCAGGCACCATTTCATCCATGGACGCGCTGCTGGAAAAACTTGGGTATGCCGGCGCGGCGCGCACGGTTATCACACCCACCGGAGCGGAAACACTGGGAACATGGATCAACGCCATCAGCCCGATCCTGCTCATCGTGGGAATCATAGGCATTTACATTGAACTCAAGACGCCGGGCGTAATCCTGCCGGGCGTGGTCGCGGTGCTGGCGTTTTTGCTTTATTTCACGGGCGGCTATGTGGCGGGGCTTTCCGGCATGGAATGGGTGCTGGTGTTTGTGGTCGGGCTGGCGTTGATCATCAGCGAATTCTTTGTGCATCCGGGCACGATTTTGCCTGGGCTGGTCGGAGCAATATTGATTTTCATCGCCTTGGTGATGGCGATGGTGGACATGTATCCGGGCACGCCCGCACTGCCGACGCTGCCACAGATCGAACTGCCGATGCGAAACATCGTGATCGCTTTGGGCGTGTCGCTGGTCATCATGGCGGTGCTGGCGCGGTTTTTGCCCAAGACATCCATTTACCGGAGACTGGTATCGCACGGGGCGAGCGGTGAAGTGGCCATGGTGGAACAACAACGGGAACAGGCGTCGCGGCTCGGCGAGAAGGGCATGGCGATTTCAAATCTGCGCCCCGGCGGGAAGGCGCAGTTCGGGAACGACATCGTGGATGTGATTACCCAGGGGGAGATGATCGAGAAGGGGCAGGCGGTTCGCATCATCGGATACAGCGGAGCCGAGGCGATTGTGGAAGCAGTCGGATAATCAGCCGGTCTTTTGGTGCCGGTCCTTGAAGGTCAATTCTGCGATGCCGGACTTGTCGAGACTGCCCAGATCCTCCGTCACCATCCGGTCATATTGCTTTTTGGTGGCGGCCGCGAGCGGGAGGTTCATTTTTTGCGCCCGGGTAAGTTTCAAGGCGATTCCCGAATCCTTGGCGGCATGCGCGGCGGAAAAAAAGCAGGCGTGGTCGCGGTTTTGCATATCCTCGCCGTCGCTGCGCAGCACGGCGGAATTTGCGCCTGTCTGGGAAAAGACTTCGCGCAGCATCGACAAATCCAGGCCCAGCGCCGCGCCCAACCCCAGGCCCTCCGCCAAGCCCGCCGTGTTGATGTTCATCACCATGTTGACGAGGGCCTTGACCTGGGCGGCCTTGCCGGCCTCGCCGACGTAACGAACCGTGCTTCCCAGTTTTTCCAGAACCGGCCGCGCGCGTTCAAAAGCTTCCGACGGTCCGGCGCACATGAGGTAGAGGGTCCCGTTCAGCGCCTGCGGGATGCTTGACGCCATGCAGGCTTCCAGCGATTGCGCGCCGGCCTTTGCCACTTTTTGGCCGACCTGAACATGCACATCGGGCGTGATGGTTGCGCAATTGATGAAAAGTTTTCCCTTCGCGCGATTGAGCAGTCCGCCACGATAAATGGCCTTCATCGCGGCATCATCCGTCACGACCGTGATGATGACATCGGACAGGCGGGTGACTTGTTTGAGTTCCGCGCAGGATTCACAGCCCAGTTCGCGGGCCAGCGCCTGCGAGGCTTCGGCGTTAATGTCATAGACCGCCATGACCGGGAAGCCTTGTTCCTTGAGGCGACGGGCCATGTTGCCGCCCATTCTGCCCACGCCTACGAATCCAATTTTTTCGCTCATGCGTTCCTCCATGCCGATTGGCGCCTCGCGCAACCGGCTATTTTTGCCAGGGCGCGATGTTTTCGCCGTCCCAGATGTCCCGCACCGGCTGGCGCGCGCGCACCAGGGCGGCGCGTTTGCCGCTGACCAGCACCTCGGCGGCCAGGGAACGGGTGTTGTAATTGGAAGCCATGACGAAGCCGTAGGCACCGGCGCTCATCAACGCCAGGTAATCACCCTCGCCGAGTTTCGGGAGCGGGCGTTCCTTGGCAAAAAAGTCGCCGGATTCGCAGATGGGGCCGACCACGTCGGAGCTGATGGTCGCCCCGTTGCGCTGGCGGAGCGGGACGATTTCGTGATAGGCGTCGTAAAATGCGGGCCGGATCAAATCGTTCATGGCGGCATCCACGATGAGAAAATTCTTGTGGCCGGTGCGTTTCACGTATTCCACGCGGGTGACAAGGATGCCGGCGTTGCCGGAGATGAACCGGCCCGGCTCGATGAGGATGCGCAAGCCGAGCGGCTTGAGCAGGGGCACAAGCTTCGCCGCATAACGGTCAGGCGTGAGGATTTTTTTGGCGCGGGCGGACTGCCACCACGCGGAGGGGCCGCTGGCGAGCGCGGGATCGTAAACGATGCCCAAGCCGCCGCCGATGCTGAAGAATTCCAGGCCATGTTTCGCCTTCAGCCGTTGCACCAACGGCAGCACCTTGCGCACCGCGTCCTCGAACGGACGTGCTTCCGTCAACTGGGAGCCGATGTGCATTTGCACGCCGCGCAGCCGCAGATTTTTGGAGCGCGCGGCGCGCGCATAGACGCGCTCGACTTCCTCGAAGGCGATGCCGAACTTGTTTTCGTAGGTGCCCGTCGTGATCTTGGCGTGGGTGTGGGCGTCAATGTTCGGATTCACGCGCACGGCGACGGGGGCGATTTTTTTCAGGCGGGCGGCCACGCGGTTGATGCGCGCGAGCTCCGCCTCGCTTTCCACGTTGAAACAATAAACGCCCCGGCGCAGCGCGAATTCAATTTCCCCCTCGGTCTTGCCCACGCCGGCGAAAACGCATTTGCCGGGGTCGCCGCCCGCGGCCATGGCGCGGCGCAGTTCGCCCTCGCTCACAATGTCGAAGCCGCCGCCGAGCGACGCCACAGTGCGCAGGACGGCCTGGTTCGAGTTTGCCTTCATGGCGAAACAAATCAAATGGTCCAGCGGCGCCAGCGCGCGGTCCAGTTTCTGATAATGCTCCGTCAGCGTTTTTTGCGAATAGACGAAGAGCGGTGTGCCAAATTTCCGGACCAAGGTTTCCACCGGCACCCCCTCGCAACTCAGCTTTCCGCGAACGTAATGAAAATAGTGCATCGGTTATTTTATGCCAAATAAGGTCTGGCGTTCAAAGTTCAAAGTTTGACGCGGCATCGCCCGGCGGCCGAAGGCACCGGACTGATGGCGACGGATGGGAAGCGGGGCGGTTATTGCCCGGAAAGTATCTTGGCGCGGCGCGCCTGATACTCGGCAGGAGTGATCTGGTCGTTTTTGTAAAGCAGCAGCAGTTCAGCCATGCGCGCTTCCTGCGAGTCAGCGGCGCTGGGCATCTGAGCAGGGGCGGCATTTGCGGGAGGCGCCGCCATGGTTGGTGTGACGGGAGCGGCGATGATGGGAGCATTGGGATTGACCTTGGCCGGCGGGCTCGCCATTGGTGCGGCGACGGCTGGCGTTGCCGCAACGGGAACCTGGGGCTGCATCGACGGCGCAGTTTCAGGAGAATTGTGCAGGGCTTCCCTGGCTATTTCCGCCTGTTGGGGAGTAAGGCTGCTGCTGGGCGCGGCATCAGGCATGGCGAGCGGAGCCATGGTCTGCTTTTTTGGCGCGGCGACCGGAACAGGCCGCACGAGGACCGGGCTGTTTCCAACCGGCTGCGGCGTGGCTGGCTGGGACGGCGCTGCCATTACCGGGGTCGGAGCCACAGGAGGCGGAGGCGGGGGCGGTTGAACGACCGGGGCCTGGACAACTGGTGCCGGAGCAGGCGGGGGAGCCATTGGTGCTGGCATGGCCGGAGGTTTGGGAGCCGGCACGGGCGCGGGCATGACTGGAGCGGCCGGCGGTGGGGTGGCGTTCACCGGCGCAGCGGGGGCGCTCAAGGCCTGGTCCAAGGCCTCGCGGGCCTTGGCCTGGGCGTCCGAATCCGGTCTCTGGGCGTGAAGTGAACCGGCCCCGGCTGCGGCCAAAAAAGCGGTCATCAACAACAACTTCGGGATATGCATGCGATTACTCCTTAGCTCAAAATCATTTCCTGTGCAACAGGTTTCAAACATCATCGTCGCGCTTCAGGCGCCCGAGCCGGGCGGAGAAACCAGCCTCCGCCACGCCCCCGGCCACGGATAATATAGCACGGATCGCAGGATAAGGCGATTGACTTCCGGCCGGCTGACCTTGATGCGCTGCCCGGGGTCGAGGACGTTGCCCGTGCGTAACATCGCCAGGGTCTTCATCCCGATCAAGATGGGCCAGGCGCAGGCCAGGCGCACGCGGATGCAGCGTCCCGGCAGCGCGTTGGTGTAGGCCCAGCCGCCCGTCAAATGCCCCTCCGCCATCGCCAGATAGCGCGCGTAAAATGGGCGGAACTTTGGCTCGTTGCCTGGCTCCAGCAAATCGCCGGCGGCCAGTCCCGCCGCGGATAATTCCTTCGCAGGCAGGTAGCAACGCCCGTTTCGCAGGTCCACCGGCAGATCGCGCAGGATGTTCACCAGTTGCAGGCCCTTGCCGAACCGCACGCCGTTTGCGAGCAGCATTGCCTCGTCCACCGACGCGCCGGGAAACAAATGCGCGCGGCACATCTTCGTCCAAAATTCGCCCACGCAGCCCGCCACGCGATAGGTGTAGTCGTCCAGTTCCACGTCGTCCTTGAGCGCGACGATGTTTTCCGCCGACGCCCCCGCGAACCGGCGCAGGTCCAGTTCCTGTCCGCTGATGATGACGCGCAGCACCTCGCGGATGAGCTGGCGGTCGGGCGGCTCGAAACTCGCCAGCAGCGCGAGGGTTTCAACGCACCGTTCCAGCAACAGGCGTTCGGCGGGCCAGTCCTGGCGTTGCGCGAGCTGGCCGAAATCCGGCGGCGGCCCGGGATTGCCCATGATGCGCTCGCGCAAATCCTGCAACGCGTCCAGGCGTTGTTCGAGCGGGAGAACGGCGGTGTCCGCAATAGTGTCCGTCGTCCGCGCCAACAGATAGGCCAGCCCGATTTGCGGGCGGATTTTTGCCGGGAGCACCCGCAACGTCAGATAAAACGAGCGGGAGGTTTCCTTGAGCAAATCATTTAACGTATTTGGCATTTTTAGACAAAATCAACGAAATTTCAGCAAGGGACGAGGGACATTTTCACCACAAATACTTTTCTTCATATTCCACACCATGTTTTTGGAGAAATGCCACATATTCCTCTTGAAACGTTTTTGTCCGGTGATGTTCGTTTTGATTGGCAATATATTCCTTGACCGCATCGCAATTTGAAACGCTCACGGTAAACGCGCCATAACCAGGCTGCCACGCAAAATTTCTTACGCTGATAGTTTCGTGAATCCAACGCGACGACGTTTGTTTGACGTCTTGCACGAATGTCGCCAGCGGGTGTGTCGCGCGCAAGCCCGCCAGCAAATGAACGTGGTCAGCCGTACCGCCGATGGCCTCAGGGATTCCATCAGCGGCGCGAACCAAGCCACCAAGATATTCATGCAAACGTCCGCGCCAGTCATCCGCGATGAACGGGTGCCGGTCTTTCGTGCTGAACACGATGTGAAAATGCAGGCTTAAATGTGTTGATGGCATACACGGTTGCGTCGCGAAGCAAGATGCGCATCTCCATCAAATATGCACCGCGTTTGGTGTCGCGAAGCGACGCTGGAAATTAGCCAGACACGAAGTGTCTGGGTTTGACACGTAAATTTATTCGTCCTGAAAGGACGATGGAATTTCCAAAATGCGAACATCATTCAAATGCTTCCGCCGTCCTTTCAGGACGGGCTTTCATTTGTTTTGCCACCAGACACTCCGTGTCTGGCTAATTTCCGGTTGTGCCTTCGGCACGAATTTTCTGCGATGGTTCGTCAGCATTCGTTGCGTCCTACGCCTTGAGCGAGGTCTTCCACTTCTTCAATTGCTTCGCAACTTCTTTGGTTCCCGGCGCGCCAATCAAATTGCGCCGGGCCATCGCGTGCTTCAGGCTGAACACCGCCGGCGCGTCCTTGCCGAACGCCTTGTCCACGGATTGCAATTCCGCGAGCGTCAACTCGTTCAGCTTTTTGCCCAGCCGCTCGGCCAGCGCCACGACCGCGCCCACGGCGTGATGCGCCTGACGGAATGCCTTGCCCTTGCGCACGAGATAATCTGCCAGGTCCGTGGCCAGCAATGCCGGGTCGGCCGCCGCCGCGTGGCAGGCCTTCTCATTGACCGTGGTATTTTTGAGCATCGCCGCCATCAAGCGCGACGAGGTCAGCACCGCGTCCGCGCTGTCGAAGAGCCGTTCCTTGTCTTCCTGCAAATCGCGGTTGTAGGTCATGGGCAAACCCTTGAGCAAGGTCAGCAGCGCCACCAGATTGCCGATGACCCGGCCGGACTTGCCGCGCGTCAATTCCGCGATGTCCGGATTTTTCTTCTGCGGCATCAACGACGAACCGGTCGTGTAAGCGTCGGCGATCTTGATGAAATTAAACTCGCTGCTGGCCCAGAGAATCACGTCCTCCGCCAGCCGCGAAAGATGCACCGCGATCAACGCCGCCGCCGCGCAAAATTCCACGGCGAAATCGCGGTCGCTCACGGCGTCCATTGAATTTTGCGACACGCGCGGCCTGCCCTTGGTGTCCACAAAGCCGAGAAGTTTGGCGACGAGTTCACGATCCAACGGCAGGGTGGTGCCGGCAATCGCGCCGCTGCCGAGCGGGCAGACGTTCACACGTTCAAGGCAATCGGTGAGCCGCTGTTTGTCGCGTTCCAGCATTTCGACATAGGCGAGCAAATGATGCGCGAGATAAACCGGCTGCGCCCTTTGCAGGTGCGTGTAGCCGGGAATGATGACGTCGGCATTTCGCGCGCCAAGGTCGGTCAACACGCGTTGCAGGGAAAGCAACTCGCCGCCGAGTTCGGCGATTTCATCGCGCAGCCAGAGGCGGACGTCGAGCGACACCTGGTCGTTGCGAGAACGGCCGGTGTGCAGCTTCGCGCCGGCGGGCGTGCGCCGCGTCAGTTCGGCCTCGATGTTCATGTGGACATCTTCCATGGCCTGGTCCCATTCGAACTTGCCGGTCTTGATTTCGAGGCCGATGGCCTCCAGCCCCTTCACAATGGCCCGCCGTTCCTTCACGGTCAGCACGCCGATTTTCTGGAGCATGGTCGCATGGACCATGGAGCCGAGGATGTCATGCCGCCACAGCCGCCAGTCAAACGAGATGGACTCGGTGAACCGCGCGACGTCCGCGTCCGGCCCGCCCGCGAACCGTCCGCTGCGGGAAACTGGAGTATTCTTTTTCATGTTTTAGTTCATGCCGAATGTGCGCCGTTTTGCGGCGAAAGTCACGCGGGGAATCTCTTCATCTTAATCCTTTTTCCCATTTTTCAAAAAAAGAGGCGGACCGTTTTTCGCGGCCCGCCTCCGTTGAATCTGCAATTCCGTGCGCCCGTTATTCCGCCTTGGTTTCGTCCGCGGCGTCGAAGGCGTGTTGCAGGGCGACGAGGTCTTCGCCCGGTTTCAACGCGTCCAGCACGGCCTGCTCGGCCTTGAGCTGTTCGGTGGAATACGTGGCCGCCTTGATGGACAGGCCGATGCGGCGGTCCGACTTGTCGATCTTGATGACGCGCGCGGTCACTTCCTGGCCGACCTTGAGCACGTTCTTGATCTTGTCCACGCGGTCCTCGCTGACCTGCGAGATGTGGACCAGCCCGTCAATCTCGTGCTGCAAGCCGACGAACGCCCCGAAGCTCGCGAGCTTGGTCACGCTGCCCGTCACCATGTCGCCGACCTTGTAGAAGGTGTCAATATTGCTCCACGGATCAACGCTGAGCTGCTTGACGCCGACGGCGATGCGTTGGTTCGTCTTGTCCACTTCAAGCACGATGGCCTCAACCTCGTCGCCCTTCTTCAGGACTTCCGAGGGATGGTTGATCTTGCGTGTCCAGGAGATGTCCGAGACGTGAATCATGCCGTCCAAACCTTCCTCCAGTTCGATGAATGCGCCGTAGCTGGTGAGGTTGCGGATCTTGCCCTTGACGCGGGTGCCGGCCGGATATTTCTCCACGGCCTTGTCCCACGGATTGGCTTCGAGCTGGCGCACGCCGAGGGAGATTTTCTGCTCCTCGCGGTTGATACCGAGCACGATGGCCTCGAGTTCCTGGTCCTGCTTGAGGACGTCCGCCGGCTTGGCGATGCGTTTCGTCCACGAAAGTTCGGTGACATGCACCAAGCCTTCGACGCCCGGCTCCAGTTCCACAAACGCACCGTAGGGCACGAGGTTGACAACCTTGCCCTTGACCTTCTGACCGATGGGATACTTGGACTCGATGTTGTCCCAAGGATTGGCGAGCTTCTGCTTGAGGCCGAGGCTCACGCGTTCCTTCTCGCGGTTGATGTCCAGCACAACGACGTCGATGTCCTGGCCGACCTTCAAAATTTCCGAGGGATGCCCGATGCGGCCCCAGCTCATGTCGGTGATGTGCAACAGGCCGTCGATGCCGTTCAAGTCAATGAACGCGCCGAAATCAGTGATGTTCTTGACGGTGCCCTTGCGGATGTCGCCCGGGGTCATTTCACCCAGGAGCTTCGAGCGGCGTTCGGTGCGTTCCTGTTCGATCAACTCTCGGCGCGACAACACGATGTTCTGGCGCTCCTGGTTGATTTTGACGACCTTGAAATCGTAGGTGTTGCCGACGAACGTAGTCAGGTTCTTGATGGTGGTGACGTCGATCTGCGAAGCCGGCAGGAAGGCTTCCACGCCGATGTTGACGAGCAAACCGCCCTTGACGACGGCCTTGACCTTGCCGCTGATGGTGCCGCCTTCGTTGCAAATCGTCAGGATCTTGTCCCAGTTCTGCTTGAACTCGGCCTTTTCCTTCGAGAGCACGACCATGCCCTCCTTGTCTTCGAGCTTTTCAATCAGGACATTGATGACGTCGCCGACCTTGACGACCTTGATGTCCTCAAATTCGTTCGCGGGGATGACGCCCTCGCTTTTATAACCGATGTCCACGAGGACTTCCTTGGGGCGGACTTCAATGACGGTGCCTTTTACAATTTCGCCAGCCGCAAAGCGCATTGAGCTTTGCTTCATGGCTTCTTCCATGGTGAGCATAATGATCGAGTATGACTAATCTGCGGGAGGCTTGATTTCCCGCACGGGCGGGACTTCGAAGACTCCATTGCCTAACGGACCAGACGTTGCACGGCAACGGAGGTTGAGGGTTAGGTTATACGTTAACTGTTTTTTCTCAGCCTATGTCGAACCGCCGCAAACGGCGTTCGGGCAGCAGTTAAGGTATGGGATTGGGGGCTGGATGCAAGTCCTATTTGCGTGATTTTTGGCGGGGCTTCCGGTCGGGTTGGGTGAAAAAGGCTTGAAAAATGGCCGATAGCGTGGGATATATCCTCCGTGATTACGGCCAAAGCTGACAATCGCCGCCGGGTGCAAATCCCGAACATTAAAGCGGGACAGGTGTTTTCCATCGAAAACAACGGTGCGGGCGTGATTGTGCTGCATGAACTTAAGCCGGTGGAGGCGAAGCCAGTCAAGAGCCGGCTGGTGAAGGACAAGGACGGGTTCACGGTGCTGCAGAGCGACCAGCCGATTGACGAAGAAGCCTTGAAAATCGCCCTGTCCGAGTTTCCATGAGACACTTGCTGGACGTAAGCGTTTTGCTGGCGGCCATTACCGGGATTCATCCACAGCACGCAACCGTGCGCGCCTGGCTAAAAGAGAAGCAGATCGTCCTTTGTCCCATCGCCGAACTTGGCTTTCTCCGCATTAGCACCAATTCCCGGATACCGGGATTTGGCTTCGATATGAGCCAGGCTCGCGCCAGCCTCGAAAAATTTTCGAGGGAGCGTCGGGCTGAATGGATTTCAGACGATCTGCCCGCGTTGGACAGCCATCCCCGGGCATCCGCGCAGGTCACGGATCATTATCTGGCGGACTTGGCGGGCAAACACGGTCTTAAGCTCGCCACGTTGGATGAACAGCTCAAGCATCCGGCCGTGGAAGTCGTTCGCTAGAGGATTTATCCACACGGCACCCGGTGTTAACGGAAGAAACCGGAGGCGACAACCCCACAGCAGACCTGATACCTATTTCGCAGCCTCTCCAAAATCAATCGTCCTCACGAACTTGAGCGGCACATAAAAATCACCCTTGCCGGATGAGCCGTTTAATCCCTCGATGGTCTCCAGTTCCCGTTGCGGGATTTTCATTGTCGCCTCTGTGCCGTTTCTGGTCCGGACGGTGACTTCTTCGCCGGACAGGACCTCCGCCGTTTTGACGTTCTCAAATGGAATCGTCTGCAAGGTTTCGCCGCGCAGCAGCCTGAAATCGGTGTAATTGGTGCAAACGATGGCATACGCGGGACGCACGGGCAGTACTGTCGGGTCGGTGAGCGACTGGGCGAATACTTGATTGCGGCGCAACTGCGCAACCTGCAGCCGGGTGCCGTCCGTGAGCGTGAGCACCGCATCAAAGTTGCCGGCTCTGGGGTGCCCGTCCTGGTCGTAAACCATGAGGCGCTTGGCGGGTTCCGTGGGCTGGCCGGCCTGGGGAAATTCCAGCCGGTCAAGCCGGCCCAGGGGCAGCGCAAATGTTCCCAAATCCGAATTGCCCGCCAGCACCGCCTGCTCCAGTCCGCCGACCACCGTCGCCTCACCGTCCTTCGCCTGGTAAT
>Ga0210398_10004877_pt1 | contig 12531 bp, 11 predicted proteins | sample IncBWC4OmetaG_FD_161047 | JGI IMG/M metagenome (GOLD analysis project Ga0210398, IMG submission 161047) | Forest soil microbial communities from Barre Woods Harvard Forest LTER site, Petersham, Massachusetts, United States - Inc-BW-C-4-O | ecosystem: Environmental > Terrestrial > Soil >... | reverse complement strand
GTCGACCTGGCGCACGGAACTCAACCGGCCACTCGTCGATTAGAGTGCTATTGTTTCTGGGTCGAGGACATAAGAACACAAGAACAGCAACAAATTCGCAGAAAAAAGCCCGGCCCTTGCGAGGAAAGCAAGGGCCGGGCTTTTGTTGCTAAGTTTTAGGTTTCCTATTGCCGTTACTTAACGACCGACTGAAAGAGAGAGGAGGTCAGCAGGCTGGCGAACTGGCTGTCCGAGGAGGCATAGGAAACAGTCAACGTTCCTGCGTTGGAGTCGATGGTGGTCAGGTCGAGAGCGGATTTTTCGAGAGGCGAGCCCGAGGTCTTGCGCATGATTGATACACCCTTCATCAAGGTCGCAGCAGTGGCAGCAGTGAGGGTGTCGGACATAACGACGGCCATGTCAAACTTGACACCGTTCTGAAAGTCCATCGTGTAGCGGCTGCTCTTCATGCGGTTCTTGACGGTGTCGTAGTCAGCAAGTTGTGCAGCGTCGCCAAGAACGCTCTTCATCATGTTCTGGGTTCCCTTCGCGTCGAGCAGACTCCAGACGGCTTTGCTATCGACGGTGGCCATGTCATTGATCATGTCGCCGTTGGAGAGGAAGTCCGGGACCATGCCGTCGCGAGCGTCGACCGCCTCTTTGACTGCTGCCTTGTCGCCAAAGACCATGGTGGTCTGGTTGAGGAAGACAACGCTCATGCCGTTAGAGCCCATGGGGTAGATGCTGGTGTTGCGGAGCACGTCGGGCTTGATCTTGTTCTTGGTGAAGTTGGCCATGATCTCGCGGGTGTGAAACTGACCCTGGGCGATGCCAACGATACGCGTTCCCTCCCCTTTCTGTTCACGGAAGGCGGCGAAGGCGAGGACGTCGGCATCCTGATCGACCTTGAGACCAGAGCTCTTCAGAGCAGTCTCGAGACGTTTGAGTTCGGGCGGAAGGACGCGGTCTTTGAGTTCCATGGCTGCAGGAGAGTTCTGCATCGCGCGGTAGTCGACGACGATGAGCTGCTGAATGTCCTTGGGGATCGATGCCTTCGCGTCGCTGGAGAGCTGCGCGGCAGAAGCGAATGTGGGGGCCATGATGGTCGCGATGGCGACGGCCGCGGTGAAGAGATTTTGCTGGATGATTTTCATTGGTGCTCTTTACTCCTTGAACTACTTCCACTGTATCGGTCGCTACTCTATTGTTCCGTGAATATGAGACTGTTGCAAGGCCAGATGGGGAGGTGTTCTCTCTCAGAATGCTACTTTTGTGGTACGTGAACGTGGCGAACCTCTAGAGCTCGGGCCATGCGATAGGGGCATGGAGCTTGCGCTCCAATACCTTGCCATCGGGATCGAATCCGGTTATTTGACGTACCCATTCGGAATCCGGCTCATAGGCGGCCTCGGGAATTAGTCCAATGAGTTCGGCGTCGTCGATCAGGACACCGTGGCGTTGGGCTAAGTGCTTGATGGTGGCGTGAACGTGACGCATGGGGGTGAGGTTGAAGTCGGTGACGTTCATGCTGACCTGGGCGCGGCCGTTAGCGAAGACACCGATGGCTTTGACCCCGTGGAGTCCGCCGTTTGCGGCGCGAATGTCGCGGGCGATGGCGCGGGCGGCGGCGATGTCGGGACCTTTGAGATGGACATTGTAAGCAATAAGAAAGCTGCGCGCGCCGACGGCGCTTGCCCCGGCGGTCTCGTGGAGTTCGGGCCCACCGATGTCAGGGCGACGTGCTGCGTCGCGGCGAGTCGCTTCGCGAAGACCTTCAAACTGACCCTTGCGGACGTCTTCGAGAAGGACACGGTCAGGGCGAGCGGCTGCGGCTCCGTAAAAGTAAACGGGGACGCCGTAACGACGCCAGATGAGAAGACCGGCCTGACGCGCTAGGACGGCGCATTCGGCGAGCGATGCTCCGCTGACAGGAATAAAGGGGATCACGTCAGCGGCTCCGATGCGTGGGTGGGCGCCGTTCTGCTTGGTGAGGTCGATGACCTCTGCGGCTTTTCCGGCCGCGCGAGCAGCGGCTTCGACGATGCCGGAGGGTGTACCGGCGATGGTGACCACCGAGCGGTTGTGGGCCTTATCGAGCGACCAGTCCAGTAGACGAACGCCTTCGACTTGCATGGAGGCAACGATCTGGGTGACTTTGGATGCGTCGGTTCCTTCAGAGAAGTTCGGAACGCATTCGATGATGGCTTCTGGATTCATTTTTGTACTGCGATTCGCACTAACGGTCCCTGTCTAGTGTACGAGTGTTTACTTCCACCAGGTGTAGCCGAGGGAGAATTGCACGCTGGCGTTGACGCCGGGGTTGCGGTCTCCCAGGGATGCGCTCGAGATGTGCACGCCGTTGGCGCTGAAGTCGATGGAGCGGCGCGGGTGGATGAAGTAGTGGACCCCAATGCCCCCTTGGGGGGTAAAGTTCCAAACGCTGGCGTCGGCGTTGGGCCCGTCGTTCTGTTCGTTATAGGGTGGGCCGCCGAAGGCTGGGTATTTGTGATTGGTCCAGAGAAGACCACCAGCGGCCTGACCCCAGAACGAAAAATGCTTTGTGCCGGCCAGGTTCCAGCGAAAGATGACGGGCGTGATGGACATCCCGGTAAAGGTGCCGCCAACGATGTAGAAGGGGGTACAGACGGGCGGGGTCCCGGGAGGGTTGGTGCAGAAGGGGCGCTCGAACTTGGGGGTGTAGGACTGCCAGAAAGGAAAGGCTTCGCCTGCCAGCTCGAAGTTGCCGCGGAAGGCGCTGTGGCCGTGGCTGGCGGCAATGACTTTGCCAATGTGCACACCTGCCATGAGGAACTTGAAGCCGTCGCGGTCTTCGGTGAGGCCGTTACCGCCTTGAACGAGAACGCCGATCTCGAAGGGGAGATGATCGGAGTCGATGTGGAAGGGTGTGGCGTCGTTGTTGGCTACTACTTGTCCTGAGGCGAATGGGGCGAAGAGTACCAACAGAACAAGGGCCGAGAGGATTGTCGTTCCGATGCGTCGCGTGTTGTTAGTCAATCGATATCTCCGCGCTTGTGGATGACAGAAGAAGGCCGCCGGTGAACGGCGGCCGTTTGGAGCTGGCGACCGTCTCTCCTGCGCTACGCACTGGCGACGGCAGCTTCGTCGAAGTCAAAGTTGGAGTAGACGTTTTGCGTGTCGTCGAGATCTTCGAGAGCTTCGAGCAGACGGATCATCGCGCTGGCTTGAACGCCTTCGAGTTTGGTGTAGGTGGAGGCGATCTTGGTGACCTCGGCGTGCTCCGGGGTGATCTTTGCGGCCTTGAGGGCTTCGGTCACGGCTTCAAAGTCTTTGGGGTCGGTGAGCACCTCCCAGTTCTCTCCTTCGTCAGAGAGGTCTTCGGCGCCGGCATCGAGAACTATTTCTGTCAGCTTATCTTCGCCGGCTGCGGACTTGGCAATGGTGATCACGCCCTTCTTGGTGAACATCCAGGAGACTGCGCCTTCCGCGCCCATGTTGCCTCCGTTTTTCGAAAAGGCGTGGCGGATTTCGCTGACAGCACGATTTTTGTTGTCGGTAAGGACTTCGACGATGAGAGCGACGCCACCGGGGCCGTAGCCTTCGTAGGTGATCTCCTCATAGGAGACGCCTTCGAGCTCGCCAGTGCCACGCTGAATGGCGCGCTTGATGTTTTCGGCGGGCATGTTTTCAGCTTTGGCAGCGGCGATGGCTCCACGGAGACGAGGGTTACCGTCGGGATCCCCTCCACCGCCAGTCTTGGCGGCTATGGTGATTTCCTTGATGAGGCGGGTGAAGATCTTGCCACGCTTGGCGTCGAGAGCGCCCTTTTTGTGCTTAATTGTTGCCCATTTTGAGTGGCCGGACATGGATTCCCTCTATGCAGATTTGCGATGCGCAGCGACGCGCGACCTTGTGAGTTTAGCATGTTCGAACTGTGATTTGCTTGCTTGGATGGACACCCCCCATCCCCTTCAAAAGTGTGCAAAGTCCTCGAACAATGTGAGATAGGTCTGGACTCTGGTAGTGTCCTAATTTCATTGATTACTCCTCTCCCGCTTCGACTCGCTCGGCCTCTGCCAGCAAAGCATCAGCCCTCTTCAGTAAACTTTCAGCTTGGGCTTTCAGGGTGCGTGCCCGTTCACGTAGACGGATAGCCTTTGGAATGGCTGCGGGTTCTTTCGGCCCTCTCCATTTGGTCATACCCCGGCCTCCGTCGCGGCATTCAAGGTGCTCCGTATCCATTCGGATCGCTTCTGTTTACTGGCTTTTGCGGCCTTGTCGAATGCCTTCAGTTCATCGGGAGTGGCCCGCACGCGCAGCATCTCGGCTTTGGCGTTTCCCTTTGGGAGTTTGGGGCGTCCTACTGGCTTAGGCTTGGGCTGCTTGGGCATTTCTGATCTCCTGCAAGATGAAGGCTCGGACGGCGGCTATGGGGGATACTACAGGTGGAACGTGCAGCACCGTGACGTGTTGGGCTGGCTTCTCGGGATCGCCCGTATCGTGCAACCACGCATACGCTGTATTCGCGTGGGGATGGTCGTGAAGGTCAAAGACTTCGACTATGCCATCCCATACCGTTTCCCCTTTATAGACTTCCTTTACAGGCACACTTTCACGGTGCGTAGCTTCCGCACCGTGGAGTTTGTGAATAACATCCCGTAACTCTTCCAGATAATTCACTCCTACTCCAATAGAAGCGCGTTTAGCATGGCTTCCGCGATCTCTTCTGTCTTTTGACTGTGCAAAAGTTGGCCCGTCCGAAAGAATGGCACTCCCCGCTCAATTGCCAGTTCATATTGCACCGACTGTGAAGTGTTCGCCTTGTGTCCAGATGTTCTCCATGTCAGCGCACTCGGACCAGCGATTGGCCTAAAGCTTGAGGACACCACCTGGACTCTTCGGGTCAACAGCGGACGGGGGATCGATACGCAGCAAAGCCCTACCTCCGCACCCGCGCTCGGTGGGAGGGCGTTGTCAAGACTCTCAGGTTGCTGCTTCGTGGGCGTAGAGATCCTTGATGGTTTCCCGGCGGCGGATGAGTCTGGTTTCGGCGCCATCAACGAGGATCTCTGCGGGGCGAGGCCGGGTGTTGTAGTTAGAGGTCTGCGACATGCCGTAAGCCCCGGCGTCGAGCAGCACTACCAGGTCGTTCGGTTTGAGTGCCGGGAGCACGCGGTCGCGGGCGAAGAAGTCACCCGACTCGCAGACCGGACCTACTACGTCGGCTGTGAAGGAGAACTTCCCTGCTGGTTGTTTTACGGGAATGATTTCGTGGTGGGCGTGGTAGAGCGCGGGGCGGATGAGGTCGTTCATGGCGGCGTCAGTGATGACGAAGGTCTTGCTGCCGTTTTTCTTGATGTAGAGGACGCGTGTAAGGAGTGCGCCGGCCTGAGCCACGATGAAGCGTCCGGGTTCGAGGAGGAGGTGTGCGGGTTCGTTGGCGAGTCCTTCGGTTAGGGCGGCCGCGTATCTTTCGACCTGTTTCGCGGGGTCGTTCGCGGGGCTGGGGCCGTGGGCGCCGTAGTCGATGCCGAGACCACCGCCGGCGTCGACGTAGCGAATGTTGTGGCCGTCGCGGCGCAGATCGGCGATGAGCGCGGTGACGCGGATGAGCGCGGCTGCGAAGGGGTCCACTTTGCGAATCTGCGAGCCGATGTGAACGGAGACTCCTGCGGCATCGAGCCACTTTGATCTCTTCGCCGCCTTGTAGATGCCGCGAGCGGCTTTGATGTCGATGCCGAACTTGTGTTCGCTGAGGCCGGTTGAGATGTAAGGGTGAGTCTCGGCGAAGACGTCGGGGTTGACACGAAGGGCGAAGCGGGCGACTTTACCCAGAGCTTCGGCGCGGGCGGCGAGGAGATGGAGTTCTGCTTCGGATTCGACATTAAAGAGAAGGATGTTGGCACGAAGGGCGGCGTCGATCTCCCAGACTTGTTTGCCTACTCCGGAGAAGACAACTCTTTTGAGAGCGGGTTTGTGGGCTTGGCGGACGCGCTCCAGTTCGCCACCGGAGACGATGTCGAAGCCTGCTCCCGCGGTGGCGAGGAGGTGGAGGATTGCGAGGGAGGAGTTGGCTTTGACGGCGTAGCAGATGGTGTGAGGCCGGTTGGCGAAGGCCTGCTCGAAGAGTAGGTAGCGCTGATCGATCTGTTGCGCGGAGTAGACGTAGAGTGGGGTGCCGTATTCGGTGGCCAGAGTGGTGAGGCTGACATCGTCGCAGTAGAGCGTACGGTTGCGATAGACGAAGGGACGGACTGAGAATGAAGGCCGGGCGCGAGATTTAGACAATATTCTGGACAAGGGATTGCGTGTGCTCTCTCGAGTGCTTCCCTCAGGGAAGCTGGTAGGGGGCTTCGGGGATAACGATCCAGGCGATGATGTAGGCGAGAAGTCCTGTGCCTGCGAAGAGGATACAGAGTACCCAGAGGACGCGGACCAGGGTGACATCCCAACCGTAGTGGAGGGCGATGCCGGAGCACACTCCGCCGATAACGCGGGGATGGCGCGGGCGATACAGCCGTGACTGCTGCGGATAGACGCCGGGAGATGCCGGGCTCGAGGCGGCACCGCACTTGGGACAGAAACGGGTGTCGGCTGGGAGTTGTGCGCCGCACTGGGAACAGAACATATTGCCTCCGGAAGACTCTATTTTGCCATAGCGGAGACGGAGATACTGGGGTTGTTAGGTGCTCTGGTGGAGAATTGCGTCGGCTTCAGCGATGGGGTCCTAAGGTTTTAGTTGACAAAATAGGTGATGACGGCTTAGGCTCCTAACAATTTAGGAGCCAGGAATGAGGAAGAGGGAGAATGAGAATCTGACCGGCTTGGAGCTTCAGATTATGCAGGTGATCTGGAGACAAGGGTCGAGCGGGGTGAGCGCGGTACGGGAGGGCCTTGAACAAGAACTGGCCTACACGACGGTGCAGACGATGCTGAACATTCTGACCAGGAAGGGCAAACTGCGTCGCAAGCTGCGTGGACAGGCTTACGAATATAGCGCGATCGTGACGGAGGCAAAGGCATCAAGTTATGCGGTGAGCGACCTGGTGCAGCGGATGTTTCGTGGATCGAGCGAGGCGTTGGTGATGAGCCTGATCAAAAACCGACAGATTGATGCGAAGAAGATCGCTGAGTTAACGAAACGGCTGGAAGAGGAAGGTGGCGACAAGTGAACCTACTTGAGTTGTGGATCGCGGAGTACGTGTTGAACTCGCTATGGCAGCTTCCACTGATCTTCGGTGCTGCATGGTTTGCCACCCGGGTCTTTCGGAGTGCGGGAGTGCAACTGGAGCATCGCATCTGGGTGGCTGCGTTGCTGCTCCAGGCAACTTTGCCGATTTTCCGCTTCGATCTCTCTGAGCTCCTGCATCGAGTGAAGATACTGTTGGCGTGGAGTTGGGGAGCCGAGACCGGCGGCGGTCACACGCACGTCGCCTTCGGCGGGGGTGTTGCCGGAGGTGCTGGTTTGTTGCGGCTTCCCAGCGCTGTTCTAACGACGATCGCGGTTCTCTACGCCGGTTCCCTGTTGTACTTTTTTGGGCGGTTGGGATGGGGAGTGTGGATCACTGTCGTGATGCGGCGGAAGACGGTTGCGGTGAGATGGTCGGGGAATCGTGCGCGAGTGTGGGAACGACTTCGCAGGACGTTCGAGCTCGAGGGAGATTGCCGGGAAGAATCAGGGGGCGAGCCGGTAATGATTCCGGGACCTGTGACCGTTGGAGTCCTGCGGCAGATGCTGTTGGTACCGGCGGGATTTCTGGAGGAGATCGACGAGCCGGAGCTGGAGGCGGTTCTGGCGCATGAGTTTGCACATATGACGCGTTGGGATTTCGCGAAGAACCTGATGTACGAAGTGCTGTCGCTGGGAGTTGCCTATCACCCGGTGCTTTGGCAAACGCGGTCGCGGCTGGCGGAGAGCCGGGAGTTGGTCTGCGATCGGGTAGCGGCTGAAGCGATGCCGGGACGTGAGCGATATGTGCGGTCGTTATTGCGTGTGGCGTCGATGTTGTCGGATCGGCCGCCAACCAGAATCCTTCACGCCATCGGAATCTTCGATGCCAACACATTTGAGAGGAGAGTTATGAATCTGACCAACCGGAGTGCAGAGGTGCGGGGCGTGCGGCGATTTGCGATGGTGGCCGCGTGTGTGGTGATTGGGGCTGCGACGTGTGTGTCCGCTCTGGCGTTGCGCATGGGAGTGACTGCTGGCGCGGCACAGAACCAGGCTCCGAAGGCCCTGTCGGTGAATGCGACTGTGATGGAGGGCAACCTCATTAGCAGAAAAAACCCGGTGTATCCGGCAGAGGCAAAGGCCAATAAAGATACGCTCGATGGGTCGGTGGTGTTGTCAGTCCTTATCAGCAAAGAAGGGATTCCAGTGAAGGTTTTCGTTAAGCAGAGTCTGCGTGCGGATTACGACCAGAGCGCGATGGATGCGGTGCGAGAGTGGCGATGGAAGCCCTATCTGCTCAATGGTGATCCGACTGCAGTGAAGACGACGATAACAGTGAACTATACAATGGCCGACTAGGCGGCGGCGTACGCAGGCCCTGTAGACTTTGCACTGTCGCAAGGCCAGCGTCTATTCGTGCCTCAGGGCTTCCATGGGTTCTACGCGCGAGGCGCGCATTGCCGGAATCCACGCGGCGATCAGTGCTACACCGAGCAACAGACAACCAGCACCTGCAAAAGATGTCGGATCAGCGGGCTTCAGACCGTACAGCATCGACTTGACCAGTTGGGCGAGCGCGAGCGCCACGGCGAGACCGGCTACTACACCGAAGGATGCGAGCCAGCCTGCTTCACGCAAGACCATGCCGCGGACTTGTCTGCGTTCGGCGCCGAGGGCGAGGCGAATGCCGATTTCGTTGGTGCGCTGTGAGACGGTGTAGGCCATGATGCCGTAGATGCCGACACAGGCCAGGGCGAGGGCGAGTAGGCCGAAACCTGCGGTGAGGCTCGCGAAGACGCGCTCCTGCTGGGTGGTGGCGTCGATCTGCTGTTGTTGGGTACGGATGTCCATCAACGGGAGGTCGCGATCGATCTTCTGAACAGCGGCGCGCAGCGAAGGCGTGATGGCCTCAGGCGACATCTGGGTGCGAATAGTGTAGGTGGCACCGCCCATCTCCTGATGCTGGTTGTAGAGATCGAAGTGCACGGCTTGAGATTCTTCTTTGAGATTGGAGTAACGGGTGTCGCCGACGACGCCTACGATCTCGATCCACTGCTGTTTCTCGGGATCGTCATCGAGGGCGAAGCGCTTGCCGATGGGATTGTCGTGAGGAAAGAACTGGCGGACCAGCGTCTGATTGACGACGGCGAGGCGCTGAGTAGAGTTGACGTCCTGCAGAGTAAAGGCGCGGCCTGCAATTACAGGTATTCCCATCACAGAAAAAAAGTCGTGACCGACGTCGGCCAGGGAGGCGTTTCCGCTGTTGTCTCCACGCTTGTGCTCAACTTTGGGAGCGCCCTCGATGATGAAGTCGGAGTTCGACATGTCGCCGGCAACGAGGGGATTATCGGTGAGGGTGACGCTCTGAACACCCGGGACGCTGCGCAGTGCCTCCTCGAGGCGGACGTGGAGGGCGACGTCTTTGGGCGCGGGATACTGCTTGCTCGACGGATTAATGTCGAAGAGGAGAAGGTGGTCGGCTCGGAAGCCCGGATCGATGGAGTTCAGATTGATGAGGGTGCGGATGAAGAGTGCAGAGCCGACAACAAGCATAGTGGAGAGCGCGACCTGGAACGCGACGATTGCTCTTCCGCTCCAGGCTTTGCGATGCTTGGTTGCGGTCTTGCCGCCCTCTTTGAGGGCTGTACCTATTTCAGCTTTTGTGGCAGACCAGGCTGGAGCGAGGCCGAAGTTGATTCCGGTAAGGATGGTGACCGCGGCGGTGAAGAGGAAGACGCGCCAGTGGAAAGAGAGGTTGAGGTCGGGTTGCTCCCAGGCGTTGATAAAGAGTTTGGGGACTGCAGATCGTCCCATGAGGTAGAAGAAGAGGCCGGCTATTCCACCCATGAAGGAGATCATTAGGCTTTCGGTAAGGACCTGGCGGAGGATTCTTGAACGCCCTGCGCCCAGAGCGAGGCGGACACCCATTTCGCGCTGCCGGGCAGAGGCTCGGGCAAGCATGAGATTGGCGATGTTGGCGCAGGCCAGGAGAAGGACGAAACCAACGAGAGCAAGCAGAACGTAGATGGGCTTTGCGAACTCACGGGCCGCGAAATTGAGCCCCCGACTGCCGTCGTCAAGGGCTAGTTTGGGCATGGTGTCATCTTTTTTGAGAGTCATGGTGCTGCGAACGGCTGCGCTGACGGCGAGGTTGAGAGCGATCTGGGCCTGGGCGACGGGGATTTCAGGCTTGGTCCGCGCCATAAGCTGCACCCAAAATACCATGGTGTTCGAGAGAAGAGGACCACCCATCATGTCGGCGTGCAGCAATGGGATCATCGAGAGAGGCATGAAGAGTTCGGGAGAGCTCTGGACACTCTTGGCTCCGGTGAAGCCGCGCGGGTTGACGCCAATGATGGTGACAGGAATGGTATTGACGTTAATGACTTTGCCGATCACGTTGGGTGAGCGGCCGAAGCTACGCTGCCAGAATCCGTCGCTGATGACGGTGACGGCTCCGGCGCTGGGAACACTGTCATCGGAGGAAAGGATGGCTCGGCCGAGGGCGGGAGTAACCTGCATCTGCTCGTAGAAGTTTCCCGAGACGAGTTCGAGTTGGACGGCGCGGGCCTCTCCATCGACGGTGACATTGGCGCGGCCGATGTCTTTGAAGGCGAAGATGTCCTGGAGAACGCGATTGTCTTTTTTGAGCTGCTGGTAGATAGGGTAGGTGAAGGAGTTAAAGGTTGTCCTTCCGTCTGTCAGGCGATTCCAGGTTCCCCAAGAAGAGTGGACGGCTACGTTCTTGTCCCCGATGAGCGTGAAGAGGCGGAGCTGCTCGGGGTGGGGAACACCGAGCCGCTCGTAGAGCATTTCATTGGCGATGGAGAAGATGGTGGTGTTGGCGCCGATGGCGAGAGCGAGAGAGCCTACAGCGATGGCGGTGAAGCCGGGACTCTTACGGAGAATGCGAGCAGCGTAGCGGAGGTCGCACCAGAGATCGTCAACCCAGCGGAGGTTGAGCGAATTGCGCATCTCGTCTTTGTGCGTGGCTACGGGGCCGAAATCAAGGCGGGCCTGGCGTATGGCCGCTTCCGGGCTGAGGCCTTCACGCATCAGGTCAGCGGTGCGGGCTTCGAGGTGGAAGCGGAGCTCCTCGTCCATGTCTTGTTCGAGGTGGCCGCGGCGGAGGAGCGAGCGGAGCCAGGACTTCAGGCGAGACCATTGCGCGCTCATGACTGCACCTCCTTCAACTGCAGGATGTTGCCGATGATGCCGGCCATGCGGTTCCACTTTTCGGTTTCGACGGTGAGTTGTCTCCGGCCTGCGGGCGTGAGGCTGTAGTACTTCGCGCGGCGATTGTTGTCGCTCTCGCCCCACTCGCTCTTGATGGCTCCCTCGTGTTCGAGGCGATAGAGCGCGGGGTAGAGCGATCCCTGCTGGATGACTAGTTGTTCGCCGCTGATCTGCTGGATGCGGAGGAGAACACCGTAGCCGTGGAGCTTGCCGAGGGCGACGGCTTTGAGGATCAGCATCTCCAGTGTGCCCTGCATCAGGTCGACCTGTTTTGCCATCTGAGCGTGCTCTCCTTGATCGTCTAGGAGGGATTGTTACGCGGCTCTCCTAGTTCGTCAAGGAGAAAGCCATGAATTAAATCTTATCTGCCGACGTAGGGTGTTTTGAGGTAGCGGCGGGCTGCGTCGGCCTGCGATTGGTCGCCGCCGCCCGCAGAGGCGAGCTGGTACTGCTTGATAGCTTCGTCGCGGTTGTTGAGCAGATCGAACATTTGGCCGGCGTTGAGCTGGGCGCGGCGACGGAGCCAGTCGCTGCAGCTGGGTTGAGCCGCGGCGAGAAGGTAATTTTGCGCAGCATCGGCGATGTCGTTCTGGCCGCGCTGTGTGTCGGCCAAGCCCCAGTAGGCCATGTGGAGGCGGGGTTCGAAGAAGTAGCCGGGCTTTTTCGCATCGGCGAGGATCTCGCGGTAGATGATGATGGCTCCGGGGCCGTTTCCAGAGTCTTTGGTGAGATTTGCGACTTCCAAACGGAAGATATAGTCGTGGGGAAATTGATCGGCGAGACCCTTCTGGACAACGATCGCCTCGGGGTAGCGGGCGTCATGTCGGAGGAAGAGCGAAAGAGCGGTACGGGATTCGATTGGCGTGACAATGCCGTGGGCGGCAGATTCGCGGAGCAGGTCGAGGCCTTTTTCCTTGTTGCCGGTAACGCCAGTGATGCCGATCATGATGCGGAGGAAGCGAGGCAGGCTGGCGACAGCGAACTGCTGGATACCGATGGCCATCTTGGCGTCGGCGTAGCCTGGGTCAATCTTGAGGGCCTGCTCGCTGTCGTTGCGTGAGGCCAGACCCTGGCGGGCAGCGGCGACAAAGCTGTGTTCGGCAAGAGTGATGAAGGCGGCGTGCATGCCGCGGGCGTAGCCTCGGGCGAAGTAGGAGTTGGGGGCG
>Ga0210398_10004875_pt1 | contig 12533 bp, 7 predicted proteins | sample IncBWC4OmetaG_FD_161047 | JGI IMG/M metagenome (GOLD analysis project Ga0210398, IMG submission 161047) | Forest soil microbial communities from Barre Woods Harvard Forest LTER site, Petersham, Massachusetts, United States - Inc-BW-C-4-O | ecosystem: Environmental > Terrestrial > Soil >... | reverse complement strand
CACGGCTGGGCATATTGGGTTAACGGAACTGAGATCCCCCTGGGCGGCTACGTAAATGCGATGGCCATATCAGGAAGCGATGTTTACATAGCCGGGTTTACTGCCGACGGCCCTGACCAGGCCTGCTATTGGAAAAACGGCCAACTGGTCACGCTCCCCAATGGATCCAGCGCCACCGGCATCGCGATTGCAGGCAGCGATGTATACGTTTGTGGCAATGGCGGCAGCAATGATGCGGTGTACTGGAAGAACGGTATTCTACATATATTAGGGACAGGAGGCGCCACCGGAATTGCAGTAACAAATTAACTTGTTGCCTACCACTTTTCCCTATCAAATTTACTGAGTACATAGATTTTGTCTATCGCACATCAAAACTATCTATCCCTGAGTAGGGAAAAACTTCGATACCTTCGGCATCTACAAATAAAAATCGCCTTTTATGGAAAATAACACGCTTCATTATGCAACCACGCACCATCCCGGTGCAGCGGGTAAGTGCCCTTTTATCGGAGGTCAGTTGAAACAAGTTGCGGGCGGGGGAACGAGAAACCGCGATTGGTGGCCGAACCAGTTGAACCTGGGCGTACTTCGGCTTCATTCGTCGCTATCGGACCCGATGGACAAGGGGTTTAATTATGCGGAGGAATTTTCAAAACTCGACCTGGCAGCGGTTAAGAAGGACATCATCGATGTGCTGACCACGTCACAAGATTGGTGGCCCGCGGACTTCGGGCATTATGGCCCCCTGATGATCCGGATGGCCTGGCATAGCGCGGGCACCTATCGCATCTCGGACGGGCGTGGAGGCGGAAGCCGGGGCATGCAACGGTTCGCGCCGCTGAACAGCTGGCCGGATAATGTCAACCTCGACAAGGCAAGGCAGCTGCTTTGGCCGATCAAACAGAAATATGGCAAGCGACTTTCCTGGGCTGACTTGATGATCCTCACCGGCAATTGTGCCCTCGAATCGATGGGGTTTAAGACCTTCGGCTTCGGCGGCGGGCGTGCCGACGTTTGGGAGGCTGCGGAAGATACCTATTGGGGTGCGGAGAAGGAATGGCTGGGCAACAAACGGTATGAAGGCGACCGCGACCTGGAGAATCCGCTTGGCGCGGTCCAGATGGGCCTGATCTACGTCAACCCGGAAGGCCCTGATGGCAAACCCGATCCCCTGGCTTCGGCAAGGGATATCCGGGAGACTTTCGGCCGGATGGCGATGAATGATGAAGAGACGGTGGCGCTGATCGCAGGTGGGCATTCGTTTGGCAAAACGCACGGCGCAGCGGATGCCGGAAAATATGTCGGCAAAGAACCGGCAGGAGCCTTGATCGAAGAGCAGGGTCTCGGCTGGAACAATAGCTGGGGTAAGGGGAATGCGGGGCATACCATTACCAGCGGACTGGAAGGTATCTGGACCCGCACACCAACAAAATGGAGCAATAATTTCTTCGAGAACCTTTTTGGTTATGAGTGGGAGCTGAGCAAGAGCCCGGCGGGCGCGTTCCAATGGGTCCCGAAAGATGGCGCCGGTGCGGGTACGGTCCCCGATGCGCACGATCCGGAGAAACACCATGCCCCGACGATGCTGACCACCGATCTGGCGTTGAAGGTGGACCCTGCATACGCCGTCATTTCCCGGCGCTTCTATGAGAACCCGGCTCTGTTCGCCGATGCTTTCGCCCGCGCGTGGTTCAAACTCACCCATCGCGACATGGGTCCGAAGGTCCGGTATCTCGGGCCGGAGGTACCTGCCGAGGAACTAATTTGGCAAGACCCTGTCCCGGCACCGGCCCAACCGCTGATCAACGATGCTGATGTCGCAGGGCTAAAGGAGGCGCTGTTGAAGTCGGGCCTGTCGGTCTCGCAGCTGGTCAGCACGGCCTGGGCTTCGGCGTCGACTTTCCGCGGTTCCGACCGACGGGGTGGCGCGAATGGTGCGCGGATCCGGCTGGCACCGCAAAAAGACTGGGAAGTCAACGATCCGGCGCAATTGGCTGGAGTGCTGACAGTCCTGGAGCGGGTTCAAAAGGGCTTTGATAAACCTGTTTCGCTTGCTGATCTGATTGTCCTTGGCGGGTGTGCGGGGGTGGAACAGGCGGCAAAGAATGCCGGCTATACGGTGACCGTGCGGTTCACGCCCGGGCGGGGTGATGCGCGACAGGATCAGACAGATGTGGAGTCTATGGGCGCACTGGAGCCGATGGCGGACGGGTTCCGGAACTATGCGCAGCCGCGTTATGCGGGGAAGGCGGAAGAATTCCTGGTGGATAAAGCGCAGTTGCTCACGCTGACCGCGCCCGAAATGACCGTTCTGGTGGGCGGGATGCGGGTGCTCGGCACCAACTTTGATCATTCGCGGAATGGGGTATTTACGCATACTCCCGGGTCGCTTACCAATGACTTTTTTGTCAACCTGCTCGAATTCGAAACGAAATGGAGTGCGACGTCGGAAGCAGCTGACTTTTTCGAGGGGCGTGATCGCGTGACCGGGGCGCTGAGATGGACCGCGACGCGGGCCGACCTGGTCTTCGGCTCCAACTCGGAACTGCGGGCGCTGGCGGAAGTTTATGCCTGCGACGATGCGAAGGAGAAGTTCGTTCATGATTTTGTGTCGGCCTGGGTCAAGGTGATGAACCTGGATAGGTTTGACCTGGATTGATTTGTGGAATTTTGACGATTGTGTATCTCTTTGGTAAAAAATGGGATACATCAAAAGGCTCGCCGTTTGCCTCCTGGTAGGGCTAGTTGCAGCCGCCACGTTGCAGCGGATAATCTATAGGGTATTTTGGGAGTTGGGGGACAGATTTCAACCCGCGCCGGTAATTGGAATTGCAGGCATGGCCCTGGTGATCCTGGCGACAGTGATTTTTTCGCGGCGGGTTGCGGCGGTTTCGGAAGGGGCGTTGGGCGGCATTATGGCGCTGGACTTTGCGATGTTCGGGTGGCAGAAATTGTTCCGTGAGCAGGGTCAAATACCTCTGGGGCGGTTGGATGAGCCTTTCAGCAGTTTCTCCGGAGAGAATCTGACCTGGGCGTTTTTCCATCATTCTTTTGCGTTCTTCTGTGTGATCGGGATAATCCAGATCGTCGGCGCCTGCCTGCTGCTCTTCCGGCGGACGAGGTTGTTGGGCGCAATCTTTCTATTGCCGGTTTTACTGAATATAATCCTCCTCAATATCTTCTATGGCTTCGATGCGGGCGATCTGGTGCATGCGCTTATCCTGCTTGCGGGGCTCTTGTATTTAATATTGCTGCATTATCGGGCGCTGGCGACCTTCTTCTTTCGGCGGGTGGACGGTTCATTGGGGAATGTGGTGTTGGCGGCACTCGTGATAGTGGCGCCGCTGGTGCTGGTGGCGTCGTTCGGCTCACCCGACCGGAATCCGCAGCTGACGGGCAAGTATCGGGTGGAGGACTTGTCGGTCAACGAAGTCAGATCAGTCGCAAGATCCTGTCAGGATAGTGTGCTGACGACGGTTTATTTTGATCTCGGTAACGATGTGGTGTTGGAGTTCAACAGCCTGCAACGAAGATGGATCGGGCGCTATCGGCTCGACCGCGTGTCGGGAGCGCTGGAGGCGTCGTGGCGGTATCCCGTGCCGGCAAAAGACCCGCTGGTTGGGAGACTGGATCGGGTTCAGCCAGGGGAATGGCGGATCATAGGGATGTTGGGAAAGGATAGTTTGCGGGCGAGGCTGGTGAAGGAGTGATCAGGTTATGAGGTTGGCTTTTAGGAGGCGGATTGCCTTTTGGATTGCTGCGCGGCCGTCGGATTCGATACCATACCAGCCGTGGAACCCGCTTCTGCGAGACATTTCGATCATTTCGATTGTCCCCTCATCCGTGGGTTGATTGCGGTAAGACATTCCTTTGGCGTAGGGCAAGGTTTTTAGCAGGTAGGTCAGATTGTCGAATTCGGGGGATGGTTCGCGCCAGTCGGGGTAGGTGCCAAAGAACGGGTCGTCGACGGCTTTCATGAGATCTACCATCCAATCGGCGTCATTGGAAATCCCGCCATGGTTTTCGATCAGGATGCTGATGCCGGCAGGTTTTGCGTATTCGAGGAGTCGGTGATACGATTCGGCGGCCCAGTCGAGTGCGTCGGATCTGTCGACATGGTGGGGGCCGCGGCAGTTGGTGCGGATGGCGGGACAGTCGAGGTAATGGGCAATATCTATCCATTTCCGATGAAAGGTGGCAAATTCCTCCCGGCCTTCCCTGGTGGGGGCACAGCCATCGCCTTCATCGTCCACCATGATGAGCACCATGGTTATGCCATGTGCTGCGGCGTTTGCCTTTAACTGTTTCAGGTAATTTTCGGTCGGTACCTCGAACAGCGTATTGACGAATTCAACGCCATTGAGGTCAAAATCCTCTCTTGCCAGGCGAGGGAAATCGAGGGTTTTCCACTGTTCGGCCCGCCATTCGTCGATGAGGGACCATTGAGCGAGGGAGATGTCGTCGCGTAATTTCATGCCTTAAGTTACGGATGAAATCTGCTTTGGCGAAAATTGGCAAGGAAATTACGGCGGTGTGGGCAGGTGCGCGTGATGTGGCCGGTAAAGGGCAGTCGGTGTATCGGAACCGGACAGGATTCGGGGGGAGTTGAGTACAAAAATTATGATCCTCAAGGGCAAGCGAAAGTGGCATGTCGTGTGTGCGTTCGGAAGGATGATGCACAACTACCTTTCTATGGCTTTCCGGCGGTTAGCGCGCAACAAGACCTATGCGGTATTGAATGTGGCGGGGTTGGCCGTAGGGATCGGCGCTTGTCTGCTTATCTTTCTCGTTATCCGGTTCGAATTGAGCTTTGACAATTTCCATCCGGACCGGGAACGGATCTACCGTTTGGTGAGTGTGCCCTTCCGGGAAGGTTCGCCGCTGGGATCGACGCCGGGTGTGCCGTTGCCAGTGCCGCGGGCGCTTCGCGCCGATTATCCGGGGGTTGAAAAAGCAGCCGCCATCTTCGGGCGGGACGGACAGGTAACGATCCCCGGAGAAGAGGCACGGCCCAAAAAAATGTTTGATGGGGAAGGGGGCGTCTATTATGCCGAACCCGAATTCTTTGAAATCTTCCGATTTGGCTGGCTAAACGGCGACCCGAAGGGCTTGGCGGCACCGCATACGGTTGCCCTTACGCGTGAAACGGCCAACCGGTATTTTGGGGACTGGCGCAAGGCCATCGGGAAAACGCTCTTATTCAATAATACTGATCCGTTCAAAGTGGTGGGAGTACTGAAGGACGTCCCGGGCAATACGGATTTTCCGCTTAAAGTGGTCCTTGCCTATTCCTCCCTGACCGGTGTCGATCTGACTGACTGGCAGGGGACGCAGGGGCGGGGATATACTTTCGTGCGGTTTTCCCCGGAGCTTAGCGTAGCACGTTTCGATACCGACATGCGGGCGTTCGTCACCCGTCATACACCGCCGGGTCTGGAGAAGCGGGGGATCGTAGCGCAGCCGCTGGCGGAGATGCACCGGGATAGCCGGTACGGGAACTTCAGTGGCCGCACGTTCGGGCCCGACCTGATCCGGTCGCTGATCCTGACGGCGGTTTTCCTGCTGATCATTGCCTGCGTAAATCATGTGAACATGGCCACGGCCCAGGCGGTAAAACGGTCGCGCGAAACGGGCATCCGGAAAGTGCTGGGGAGCAGCCGACGGCGGTTGGTAGGGCAATTTATGGGGGAGTCCGGATTGGCGTCGGTATTATCCGCGGCAATCGCCCTTTCGCTGGCGGCGGCGGCGCTCCCGTTCCTGAATGAACTGCTGGGTATTCACCTTCGGTTACAGTTGACCGACAGCGGGCTACTGGGTTTCCTGGGGTTGACGGCGGCGGTGACAACGGTGCTGGCCGGTCTCTATCCTGCTTTAGTACTTTCGGGGTTCAAACCGGTCAGTGCGCTGAAAAACAGTCTTACGGCCCGGATCGCCGGCGGCATTGCGTTGAGACGCAGCCTTGTCGTACTACAGTTCTGTATCGCGCAGGTGCTGATCATCTGTGTGTTGGTCGCGGCCGGTCAATTGAACTTCTTCCGTCATACTTCATTAGGTTTCACTCCCGCGGCCATTGTTAATGTCCCCATTCCCAGCGACAGCGTCAGTCTGGAGAAGATGGAGGTGGTGCGGCAGGAATTGCTGCGGCTGCCGGGTGTCGAGCATGTCTCCTTTAGCACTTACAGTCCGTTGGACAACGATCACTGGAGCAATCAATTCAAATTCGATCATTCCGCCAGCAAGACAGCGTTCCAGGCCTTTTTCAAATGGGCGGATGCCGATTTCTTTTCAACCTACCGGCCGGTGATGGTTGCCGGGAGGATCTATCAGCCGAGTGACACGCTGCGGGAGTATGTCGTGAATGAAACATTGGTCCACCGACTGGGCATCCGGGACCCGAAAGACATCCTGGGGAAGGAGATCAACTTCTGGGATTACCTGCGGGGGCCCGTAGTGGGAGTGGTGAAAGATTTCCACACCAATTCGCTGCAGACACCGATCGCGCCGATCGTGATGGGGTGTTGGAAAACAACTTATGGCATGGCGGGGATCAAACTGCGGACCGGGGATGCAGGAAAGATCGGGGATGCGGGGAAGATCGGGGATGCGGGGAAGATCGGGGATGCGGGGAAGATCGGGGATGCGGCGCTCCGGGGAAATGCGGCGCCGACGCTGGCGGCCATCGAGCGCATCTGGCGTACGGCTTATCCGGACTATGTCTTTAGCTATCAGTTCCTGGAGGATAAGATTGCCAATTATTATTTAGAGGAAGGGAAAATGTCGGCGTTGTTTCGGATGTTTGCGGGGATCGCCATCTTTATCTCGTGTCTCGGGTTGTATGGTCTCGTATCTTTCATGGCGGTGCAGCGAACGAAAGAGATTGGGGTTAGGAAAGTTTTGGGTGCCTCAGTGGGGGATTTGATGGCGCTTTTGTCGAAGGAGTTCACGATACTGATCGGGGTGGCGTTTTTGGTTGCGGGGCCGGTTGCTTACCTACTCACGCACCGGTGGCTGGAGGGGTATGCGTATCGGATCCGGCCGGGGGTGGGAATATTCCTTTCAGCGGCGGTGCTTTCGGTAGTCATTGCCTGGGTTACGGTGGGGTACAGGACCTACAGGGCCGCAATGGCCAATCCCGCGGGAGTGTTGAGGAATGAATGAAAATGAGTAAATTGAGCAGTATGTCAAACCCGATCCGATGGGCGCAGGAATCCTAGTATTCATCATTATCGTCGTTAATACAATTGTTTCTTATAAGGGCTTCACCAACAACCGGTTCCTGGAAGATTACGAGTTCGAGGTGGACCGGATCCTGGTAGACCGGCAGTACTACCGGCTGGTGACGAGCGGGTTTCTGCATACCGGCTGGCTGCATCTCGGGTTCAATTTGTTCAGCCTTTATATTTTCAGTGGAGTGGTTGAAATGGGGCTGGGCCCAATGAATTTCCTATTAATTTATTTTGCAAGCCTGATCGGTGGTGGTTTGCTGTCACTCCTGATCCATCGGCATCATGGCAATTATAGTTCGGTGGGCGCGTCGGGCGCAGTCTGCGGGGTCATGTTCGCGTCAGTGGCGTTGTTCCCGCAGATGAGGATCAGCCTATTCCCGTTGCCGTTTTCGGTCCCGAGCTGGTTGTACGCGCTTTTGTTTGTGGGGTTCAGTATTTATGGCGTCCGGTCGCAGAAGGACAATATCGGGCACGACGCGCATCTGGGCGGGGCGTTGGTGGGGATGGTCCTCGCATTGGTCTTTCATCCGGCGGCGCTCGCGGAGAACTATGGCACGATCCTGCTGATCCTGGTGCCGGCAGTTGTCTTCGTGTACATTATTATCACGCGGCCGGAGATGCTGTTCGTCCACAATCTTTTCTATAAGACACAAAAAGATTTCTATAACGTCGACCACGAATGGAATGTCCGCCGGTCCGACCAACAGCAGGAGGTCGATCGAATCCTGGACAAGATCGGCCGGTCGGGGATGGGGAGTTTGAGCCGGAAGGAAAAGCAGACGTTGAGGGACTATTCAAAAAAAGTCTAATCCTAACCCGGGCGGAGCCCAATTTTTTTATCAAATTTCAACTATTATGGCCATTGACGCTATCAAACATGTCTTTGTGCTGATGCTGGAGAATCGGTCGTTCGATCATCTATTCGGCTTTAGTGCGATCCACGGGACAGATGCTGTCACCGGTGCGGCGACGAGTATCGAGTCACCTGATCCCGCCGTGGATATCAATCGGGATGGTGCCGGCAATCCATTTCCGGTCAGTCCCGGTGCGGGCTTTTCGTTAAAGGGGGTGGATGTCGATCCGGGACATGAGTTCGCTGATGTGGCGACACAATTGACTGGACCAAACCTTGGGTTCGTGCAGAGCTATGGGGCTCAGCTGGGCGTGAAGGAGGCGGGGAGGGTGATGCAATGTTTTGGGCCCGCGGAAATGCCGGTCCTAAATCAGCTGGCGTCGGAGTTCGTCATTTGCGATCATTGGTTCTCTTCCTTACCGGGTCCAACGTGGCCAAACCGATTCTTCATGATGGCGGCCACTTCGGGCGGGTTGACGAAGAGCCCCAGTACGGGAGACATTGTCAAAGCGACGGCATTGGCGGGGTATTCATTCCAGCGTGGGAATATCTTCGACGCGCTGGACAAGGCAGGCATCCCCTGGTGTATCGTTGAAGGTGACAAATTCCCCATTAGCTTTGCGTTGAAAGGAATGGATGCCAACGCCCTGAAAGGGAGGTTTGTGGATATCGGCGACTTTGCGGCGAAGATTGGAAGCGCGTCTTTTGCTGAAAAATTCATTTTTATCGAACCGCAATATGGCACGCATAAATTCGATGTCACCGGGCCGGGCGATTTCAGCGGCGGCAATTCGATGCATCCGCTGGATGATGTACGCAATGGTGAACAGTTGGTCAAGCAGGTCTACGAGACGATCCGAAGTGTTCCCGCGGTGTGGGAAAGCTCAGTACTGCTGATCACGTTCGATGAACATGGGGGCTTCTATGATCACGTCGAGACGGTTGCCGTTACACCGCCGGGAGATGATGTGCGAAATGCCGCGCCGGGGCAGCAGCCGTTTGATTTCGCGCACTCCGGGGTGCGGGTGCCGGCGATCATTGTGTCGCCGCTGATCGCTAAAAATTTGATCGATCATACCGGCTATGACCATACGTCGGCCCTGGCGACGATAGAGAAAATGTTTGGGTTCGGGCCGTTGACAAACCGGGATGGGTCGGCGAAGGACTTTGTGCATCTTTTTACGTTGGGTCTGGCGCGGGTGGATACGCCGGCTACGCTGGTGGCGGTGGCGGGCGGCTCGCCGGTTGGGATGATGGCTGAGGCGGAAGACACAGCAGATACCTTGCGAAAGGAGTTGTCGAACCTGGAGGAACCGGAGGCAGGACCAGCGGCCATGGAGGCGGGGGTTACGGAGGCGGGGGTCACCGGGCCGCAGGCGGGGGTCACCGGGCCGCAGGCGGGTTTTGTTTATGTCGGATTGATGCGGGCGCTAAGCCAGGCTGGTTCAGACGTAGAGAAGGAAGCGTGGAAAGAGGAATTCAGGGATATCCGGACACCAAGGGATGCCGCGCGAATGATGACCAGGGCAAAATTAAAAATTCATTTTGGCCAGTATGTACCGCGGCACGGATGAGGAAGGCGTGGCCGCTTGCGGATAATTGATCTCATTTGGATGATGGATATGAATATGACCGTTGGACCATGGTCGTATTGGCAAAGGAGGCAGGGGTTGGGATCACATCAGCGGGATAGCCGTGAAAACCGGCGGCGGCGGGCAGACCCATGGAGCGGCCGGTCAGGTCGATGGTGAAGGGTTCAGGCTTACAGGTAATGGTCAAGTCGAAGCCGCTATCCGACGGGGCATCGTATTCCAACCAGCCGAGGGGGCCTTCCACGGTTTCGCTGGCGATGCTGATGCTGTCGGCCGGGTGGTCGGTACTGAAGCTCATATGGATGGTGGTCGTCCCCGGCGCCGGCTGGCAATGCAGGTACAAGCGGCGGTAATCGCCGGCGAGACTGTCTTTAGTGAGGACGAGAGAGGGCGCGGGCAGATCAAGGTAAAGCGCGGGGTTGATCAGTTCGTTCGCGGGTTGGGCGGCGGCGAGCGGGTACCAGTAGGTGGAGGGCTTTACCGAGGCCTGCTTGAAAAATGACTCATTCCAACGGTCCGGTCGGGTACTGCGGGAAACCCACCAGGCCTGATGTTCGTCGGGTTTTGCGACATACCGCAGGTCGGTTTTATATGGCTTTTGAGGGTTGTAGCTACCATGCAGGACGCCGAAGCCTGCCGCGGCCAGCAGGACGACCAATGCGGTTCCCGGGATGAGCCAACGGGTCTCGCGGATCGTTAGGGAAAACAATGGGATCAACAATCCCAGGAGGAGCGCAGTCAAGGGCGCTACCATGGCAGCGTCCGGCTGAACATCAAAAAGTTCCGCCATCGAATAGATCAGGGGTGCGAGCAAAAGGATCGCGGGGAGGGCGCCAATCAACAAAATAATAGGGGATTTTTTAAGGAACGGAAAGACGACAGCGGAGCCGAGCAGCGGAAAATATAAAAAATAACTGCCGGCAGGGATATACCGGTAGGCGAAATCAAGCAAAATTGTTTGCAAAATCAGAATGGCGATAAACAGGGAGGGCATCGACCGGCGCCGGATCGGCCAAGTATAGACCAGCGTGAATACCGCTAACGCCTCCGCGGCGAGCGCAAGATAGAAATAATAGGAGTTGTAGGCGTTGGGGTAGTAACCGAGATACAGGGGCCATGCAGCCCGGATGGCATCCAAGGACCAGGCGGCAAGGAAGTAGAGAAGGAAGAGTGTAAGCGGATAGATCAGCAGGCCGAGCGCGACATGGGTGAGGCGGATCTGTTTTTTATAGAACCCAGATGCCAGGGCGAAGAGGACCAGGGCATTGGTGAGCAAGAGCAGGATCAGATTCACCGAAGGAAGGTAATGGAGTAGGATATCGCCGAGCGGATTGAACCATGTGGCGCTGCTTTCGTCAGCAGTGTGTGGAGTGTCCAGATCGATGCGGGCGAAGTGACGGATCGATCCAAGCATATTGTCGCCCTGTTCCTGCATCATATTCCTATCGATATTGTCGACATTGTCAGTTCGGTTGTGATAGGCCGTAAAACCTTCCGCGAATGCAAAATCGAGGCCCGGGATGCGGGTCTTCAGGAGCGTTGAGAAATCCGTGTTGTTCGGTAAAATTTTGAAGAGTTCGGAAAACAGTGAGCCGCTACCGTGGTGGACCCGGGAGCGGGCATATTCACTAATGATCCATCGATTGTCCCCGCTCGTGCGGAACATGAGGCATTTGCCTTTGTCGCCGCGACCGTCGAAATTCAGGATCAGGCCGATGTCCTGAAGCCGGGTGCTGTCCTTGGCGAAGGCCTCAGCGCCGAGGAGACCGTTCTCTTCGCCGTTCGTAAAAAGGAATAGAACGTCAGCCGGGAGTGGAGCGCCGGCGCGGAGGGCCCTTGCGCATTCGAGCATAGCGGTGCAGGCGCTGCCGTCGTCACCGGCGCCGAGCGAATTGGGTTCGGAGTCGTAGTGGCCCATGACGAGGATCTTTTTCCCGTGCGCGGCTTTAACATCGCCGGTTCCGGTGCCGTGGAGAATGGCGGCGATATTGATCCCGCGGGCAGCGACCACCCCTTTGAATTCCGGGATGGCTTCCTCAAAGGGAAGTGGACTCACATCGAGACCGAGCGACCTGCAGGTTGAAATGAGGTAGTTTCGGACGTTATCATTGGCGGCGGTCCCGAGGGAGTGCGGTTCGCGGGTGATGCTTTGCAGGTGGGTGAGGGCGTTGCTGACGTTGAAGGCGGTATCGGCGGGATGGTTGTTAACCGTGGCAGGTGCTGTATCCAGCCGAATGACCAACCAGCAGATAAGCAGGATTAGGAGAAAAACCCAGGTGGAGAGGCGTTGGAAAGCGACCATGCCACTAATATAATAAAAAAATAGGGCCGGACTTGTCTGTAAACAGCCTACTTAATATCGTTGACCGGGTCAGCGTTGGCACCGGTCGCGGCTGGGATGGCCGCGCCGGAGGCCTTGGCTGTGTCGGGTTTAGTTCTCTTTTGGCGGGTGTTATGGAGCAAATAGACAACAATAGTTGACGCGGGTCAATCGGATGAATATCTGATTTTTGGGGCCGCCGTCGCTAAAGCTTTGGCGGCCGAGGGGGAAGGCTATTTCCGGAGGACGCGGGCGACCGCTTCAGCTTTGGAGTTGACGTGGAGCTTGTTGTAGATATTGCAGATATGCGTGCGGATGGTGCTGATGCTGACGCAATATTTGTCCGCGATCTTTTTGTAGGTGAGGCCGTCGACGAGGGAGTAGAGGATCTCGTTCTCCCTGGTTGTCAGGCGATAGTCCTCAATCAAGGTTGGCGGAGCGGTCTGGAAGGACTGGATGACGCGGCGGGCGATGCTGGAAGTCATGGGTGCGCCGCCGTGGTATCGGTCGTAGACGGCCTGGACGATCTCGGCCGGCGG
>Ga0210398_10004874_pt1 | contig 12533 bp, 9 predicted proteins | sample IncBWC4OmetaG_FD_161047 | JGI IMG/M metagenome (GOLD analysis project Ga0210398, IMG submission 161047) | Forest soil microbial communities from Barre Woods Harvard Forest LTER site, Petersham, Massachusetts, United States - Inc-BW-C-4-O | ecosystem: Environmental > Terrestrial > Soil >... | reverse complement strand
GCCCTCATGTCAGTGCCCTCATGTCAGTGCCCTCATGTCAGTGCCCTCATGTCTGGGACGATACGCGGCCGGTCCGGGCCCGGGAAACGCCGCGTTCCCGGTCAGGGACCAGCCGTATCCCGAGAAAACCCATAGGAAGTATTCCAATCAGTATTATCGACTTTTACCGCGACAAGCCGGGTATGGTCGTACCCATCCGGCGCCAGAAAGCCAGAAAGCCAGAAAGCCAGCAGGCCAGCAGGCCAGAACGGAAGTACCGCGATGCCCGTCCGCTTCCACTGGTTCCTGCCGACCAACGGCGACGGCCGCGACATCGTCGGCGGCGGGCACGGCGTGGCCACCGGCACGGCGGGCACCATCCGCCCCGCCACGCTCGCCTACCTGGGCCAGGTCGCCCGCAGCGCCGAACAGCTCGGCTTCGAGGCCGCCCTCACCCCGACCGGCGTCTGGTGCGAGGACGCCTGGGTGGTGACAGCCATGCTCACCGAGGTCACCGAGCGGCTGAAGTTCCTCGTCGCGTTCCGGCCCGGCCTGGTCTCGCCCCTGCTGGCCGCCCAGATGGCGACGACGTTCCAGCGCCACTCCCAGGGCCGCCTGCTGCTCAACGTGGTCACCGGCGGCGAGTCCGCCGAGCAGCGGGCCTACGGCGACTTCCTGGACAAGCCGCAGCGGTACGCGAGGTGCGCCGAGTTCCTGGACATCACCACCCGGCTGTGGCGCGGTGAGACCGTCACCCACGACGGCGCCCACCTGCGCACCGAGGACGCCCGGCTGGCCCGGCTGCCCGACCCGCGGCCCGAGCTGTACTTCGGCGGCTCCTCGGCCGAGGCCGGCCCGGTCGCGGCCCGCTACTGCGACACGTACCTGACCTGGGGCGAGCCGCCGGCCGCGGTAGACGCCAAGCTGCGCTGGATGGACGGCCTGGTCCGCGACGCGGGCCGCACCCTGCGCTACGGCATCCGGCTGCACGTCATCACCCGCGACACCGCGCACGAGGCCTGGCTGCAGGCCCACCGGCTGATCGAGGGCGTCGACGAGGCCATGATCCGCAAGGTCCAGGACGAGCTGGCCCGCAGCGAGTCCGAGGGCCTGCGCCGGATGCGCGAGCTGCACGGCGGCTCCCGCGACAACCTGGAGGTCTCGCCGAACCTGTGGGCCGGCGTCGGGCTGCTGCGCGGCGGCGCGGGCACGGCCCTGGTCGGCAGTCATGCCGAGGTGGCCGACCGGATCGAGGAGTACGCCCGGCTGGGCATCTCCGAGTTCATCATGTCCGGCTACCCGCACCTGGAGGAGGCCTACTGGTTCGCCGAGGGCGTGCTGCCCGTCCTGCGCGACCGCGGCCTGTGGCGCCACCCAGCGGCGCAAACCAGCGACGGCACGCTGAACACCGCCCCGTTCGCCCCCACCTCAGGCCCGGCCGCGCCCTCGGCCGGCCGCCCGCGCCACCCGGCCCCCGCATCGTAGATTCTCCGGGCCGAACGGTCCGTGGTCCCAGCTCGCCGGCCGGTAACTCGCGAACCGGGGTGACGCCGCCGGATCAGCCTTGACGGTGCGCTGACCCGAGCAGAAGAATCAGCCTTCTCACAGGAAGGCACAAAATTCGCCATGCTGACAAAACGCGCTTCTCGGTTCCTGCTGGCGGCCGCCATCGCGGTCGCGGCCGGCACGGCTGCCACGGTCGCCAGCGCCGCCGGGGCCACGGCCAGCCCCTCCTCCTCGGCGCCCGGGCTCAATGCCCCGAACATGCACGTCCAGCCCGCGGCGGCGCCCACGGCCAGTTCGGCCTGCGGCTACGTTGCGTCGATCCCCGCCGACCGGTTCAAGGGCATCCCGGTGTTCAACGCAACCCAGGCGGCGCGGCCCTTCATCGTGCGGTTCTTCACCACCCAGGGCGTGATCACGGTGCGGATGCTCACCACCAAGGCGCCCTGCACGACGTTCTCGTTCCGGTTCCTGGCCAGCCGGGGCTACTTCAACAACACGCACTGCCACCGGCTGACCACCCAGGGCATCTTCGGGCTGCAGTGCGGTGACCCCACCGGTACCGGCTCGGGCGGCCCGGGCTACTCGTTCAACGACGAGAACCTGGCCGGCGCCACCTATCCCGCGGGTACGGTGGCCATGGCCAACGCCGGGCCGAACACCAACGGCAGCCAGTTCTTCTTCGTCTGGAAGAACACCACGCTGCCCGCGCTGTACACGCCGTTCGGCACCGTGATCGGCGGCATGAAGGTGCTGGAGAAGATCGCCGCGGCCGGCGATGACCAGCAGAACGGCCCCGGTGATGGCTACCCGACCCTATACACCGCGTTCCGGTTCGTGCAGATCATCCCGCAGCGCTAACCCAGGTCCCAACGGCCGCGGCGTGACGGCCCGCCGTCACGCCGCGGTCAGGGCGCCGTGATGACCCCGGACGGCGAGATCCGCGCCGCGCTTGACCCGAAGTCCTCCGCAGACAGCTGCGCGACCAGGGAGACCGCCCCGCCGCCGGGGACCGGGCGGCCCTGCCCGGTGAACTGGATCGGGTAGATCCTGGCCTGCTCGAACCGGCCGCCCGAGCTCAGCGTCACGTGCAGGATCACGCTCAGGTCCAGGACGCCGTCGGTGGCGAAGTCGTTATAGCCGGCGAAGTTGCCCACGCTGTAGGCGATCAGGTGGCCCTGGTAGAACTGCATCCCCCGGATCACGTGCGGGCCGCTGGCGATGACCAGGCTGGCGCCGGCGTCGATGGCCATGTGCGCGAACTGCTCCGCGTTGCCGCGGTCTTCGCCGAGGTAGTACTCCTCCCGGCCGGTCACGTGATCGGCGCTGGCGCCCTCCGCGCCCGCGTGCATGTAGACGACGACGAAGCTGGCCTCCCGGTCGGCCCGCTCGATCAGCGCCCGCGCCGCGGGCAGGTCGAGGAGGCTGGCGTCGTAGTCGTAGGGGGCGAAGGCCAGGAACGCCACCTTGATCCCGTGCGCCGTGACCACGGTGATCTCGCCCGGCAGCCCGGTCTGGGCCATTCCTGCCGCGTGGATCGACTGGACGGTCTGGGCCTGGCCCGCGGCGCCGAAGTCGAAGATGTGGTTGTTGGCGTCGTTGAGGATGGTGAAGCCGTCCTGCTTGAGGTAGCGCGCGTAGCTGGGCGGGATCCGGAACGCGAAGCAGTCCTGGCTTGGCCCCTTCGGGCCGCACTTGCTGGCCGTCGCCGTGGTGAGCGTGCCCTCCAGGTTGCCGAACACGATCTGCGAGCCCGGAGCCAGGATCGGCTCGACCGCGGACAGGTACGTCCCCGGATCGGGCGGGAGATCCGGGGTGTCGCCGAGCATGGTATCCCCGACCGCCGTGATGGTCACCGAGCCGCCCGGGCCGGAGGCCCGGGGGCTGGCGGCCCGGGGGCTGGCGGCCGGGTCGGCCAGGCTGACGCGGACCGTGGCCCCCGCGCCCTTCGGGGTGATGGCCGCAGGGGAGCCCGCCGCCGAGCAGGCTGACACCACCGCCAGGGCTGCCACGCCCGCCATCGTGCCGAACAGCCTCGCCCGTCGCGATGCAACCCCCATGCGGTTCAACTTAGCCCGGCCATCACCCCTCGAGCGCCGGAAAGGGAGTTAATCGTGTCCTCAGGCCCGGGGGCGCGCGTGGCCGTGGGTGTCATCGTCGTCAGCGTCGTCGTCCCTGGCGCGCGAGTGGCCCTGGGTGTCGTCGGCGTCGTCGTCGTCCCTGGGGCGCGAGTGGCCCTGGGTGTCGTCGGTCTCGTCGTCGTCCCTGGGGCGCGAGTGGCCGAAGGTGTCGTCGTCGGCGGGGGTCAGGTTCTGCTCGGTCATGGTGATCCCTCCCTGGTAGTGATGGTTTGGTGAATGCCTGCAGCCAGCATCGCCCATCGCGGCCTGGCTGTCAGTCGTGCAGGCGACAGAGGCGGTGTCATCACACCGACACCTCTATCCCGGCGAACCGGCTCAGGGCGGCGGCGTCGCGGACCGTGACGGCACGGTCGCGCAGCTCCAGCCAGCCTCGTTTCTCGAAGCCGCGCATAGCGGCGTTGACGCTCTGCCTGGTACTGCCGACCTGGTGCGCGAGTTCCTCCTGGCTCAGCCCCAGCCGGATCGTTCCGTTCGCGTCCCGGGGCTGGCTCAGCAGTATCTTGGCCACTCGCCGGGGAAGGTCCAGGAACACCAGGTCGGCGGCGGCGTCGGTGAGCCGCCGCAGGGTGGCCGCGACGGACGCGGCCAGGGCCCGGGACGCGGCCGGGATGCGGGCGCACACGTCCTGGACCGCCTCGCTCGGGATCAGGAGCAGATGGCAGTCGTCCAGCGTTTCGGCATCGGTGGACCGGGGACCGCCATCGGCCGCGCTGAGCTCGCCCAATACGGCGCCCGCCGGGACGATGGTCAGCGTCAGCTCGCCGCCGTCGGCCGAGCGGACCACGACCTTCACCCGGCCCGAGACGACCACGATCACGGTGTCGCTCGGATCGTCCCGGGAGAACACCACCTGGCCGCGCCGGTACTGCCGCAGCCGGGACGCGGCCACCAGGGCGTGCAGGTCCTCATCAGGTACCTCGCGCAGCAGCGCGGTCTGGCGCAGGATGCTGGCCAGGTCAGCACTCATCGCCGGCTCCTCCGGTTACCGCGTTGCTGGCCACCGCGCGCAGCACGGTCTTGACCTCGTACGGAGTGAGGCGCGGGTGCTTGCTCAGCAGCCGGGCCACCAGCCCGGCCACGTGCGGGGCGGCGAGTGAATTCCCGGTCGATACGATCGTGGCACCGTCCAGCCACGGCACCCGCACGTCGATACCTGGTGCTCCGAAGTCGACCGGCGGCGACGGGCTGGCGTCCAGCCGGAACGGGTCCTGGCCATCGTGGGCGGCTACCGAGATCACCGAGGAGAACTGCGCCGGGTAGGTCGGCGCCGGGACGTTGTTGGCGGCGCAGACCAGGACCACGCCTGCGAACGCCGCCTCGTCCGCGATCTCATGGAACAGCCCGAAGTAGTCCTCTCGCGACGTGCTCAGCGACAGGTTGATTACCCGCGCACCCTGGGCGATAGCCCAGCGCAGGCCGGCCGCGAACACCACTCCCTTGCCGGAGAGCCGACGGCCCAGGACGCGCACCGACCACAGCGCCACGTCCGGCGCCGCGCGGCGGATGATCCCGGCGCACGCCGTGCCGTGGCCGAACAGGTCCTCATGCGGTCCTTCGGACAGCGTCGCCTCCTGGTTCTCCGCATCCCACTGCAGGGCGACAGCCCGTTCCACGGCGCCGACCTCAGGGTGGGCCGCGTCGATGCCGCTATCTACCACGGCCACGGTGATCCCGGCCCCGGAAGCGCCACCCCAGGCCCAGTCCTTGTCGATGGGCAGGCCGATCCGCGGCACCGGGCGCAATGCGTCCGGCGCGAAGGCATCGCTCCAGGCCGGTCTCAGCGAGGTCGTGACGTCCACCCCTTCGCGTACTCCGCGACATCGTTAAGCACGGCCAGGGCCAGCTGGCGCTCCGCGGGACCGCGGCGGGCCAGGGCGGCGAACGCGCCGGCCAGCGCGGCCAGGCCGGCGTCGGCGCCGGGCAGCGAGTCGGCCGCGCGGCCCAGCGCGACGGTGAGGTCATCGCCGGCCGCCGCCGCCGCTAGTGCGCGGAGCAGCACCCGGCCGAGGTCGCCGAACGCCTCGACGCTGGCCAGAGCCAGCGCCGCCTGATCGGCGAACAGCGAGAGCAGCGTCATGTCCCGCTCGGCCCCCGGGCGCTCCGGGTCCCGGTCGAGCAGGCTGATCACGCCCAGCATCCGGCCGCGCGTCTCGACCGGAACGGCCAGGATGGCCTGCGGCACGTAGCCGGTCTGCTCGGCGGCCTGCCGGGAGAACCGCGGGTCGCTGCCCAGGTCGCTGATCGCGATGGGCTGGCCGGACTGCACCACCCAGCCGGCGATGCCCTGCGACGATGGGATCCGCATGCCGGTCACGTCGGCCGCGCCTTCCCCAGCGGCGACCGTGTAGACCAGCTCGGACTCGTCCTCGCTGAGCAGCGCCAGCGAACACGCCGCCGCGCCGAAGAGCTGGCGTGCGGTTTCGGTGAGCGAACGCAACAGCTCATCAGCGCCGGTCGGCCGCACTGCCGGGCCCAGGGCAGCGGCCAGCTCGCCGATTTCCCGCAGCAGGTCATCCGGGTTCATGGTGTGCCGCCTTCCGATGCCGCCTCAACCGGGCGGGCCGGGGCCGACGGCCGCACCCACGGAGTGCGGGCCATCCTGGTACCGGCCAGGGACATCAGCGACCGGCTCGCCTGGCCGCCCTGCAGGGCGTCCAGGAAGTCCTGGCCGCCTATCCGCAGCAGCTCGCTGTCCTGGCTGGCCCGCACGGTGGCGGTGCGCGGGATGCCGTGCAGCAGGCCGAGTTCCCCCACGTAGCCGGGCGCGGTGACCGGCGGTAGGTCGCGCGTCCCTGCCTGGCCCTCCCGGACCCGCACCGACAGCTCGCCGCGGATCAGTACCCACAGCGCATCGGCCTGGTCGCCCTCGCGGATCACCACCTGGCCGGCGGGCACCGTGACCTCGCTGGCCGCGGCCGCGAGCCGTTCCAGCGTGCCGTAGTCGGCTCCGGCCAGCAGATCGAGCCCGGACAGCAGCTCGACCAGCGGCCGCAGCCGCCCAGCCACCGCGGCCGAGGTCCGGTCGGCCCGCAGCAGGGTCGGCAAGCCGGTCAGGGCGATGGCCGGGATCCCGAGGCCGACCGCGAACAGCGTGACATTGACGCCGGCGTGTGCGAGCAGGACGCCGGCCAAGACGCAGGCCAGCAGGATGCCGGCCAGCACTACCGTGTCGAACACGCCCATGACCCGGCCCAGCACCTCGCCGGGCAGGTCGCGCTGCAGGCTGGTGAGCGCGAGCACGTCCACGATGACCATGCCGACGCCGGAGACGACCTGCAGGACCGCCGCCAGCGCGGGCGCGCGTGCCGTGATCACCGGGATGGTGACCAGGAACGGCAGCGCCTGCACGCAGATGCTGCCCATGATGACCGGCGCCAGCCGGGACGCGCTGCTCAGCCGGTTCGCCAGGCCGGCGCCGAGCAGCCCGCCGAGCGCCGACCCGGCGAGCAGGTAGGCGTATCCGTCGGCCCCGGTGCCCAGCCGGACCGACAGCGGGACGTACAAGACGGTGGCCGCGCCGTAGACGGCGGAGTCCAGCGCGCAGAACAAGATGACGGCTATCGCGACCGGTTGCGCGCCGAGCGCCTTGAACCCGGCCGTCAGCTGCTGCCACGTGCCGCCGTCGGCTTCCCCGCCGCCGCGCGACCTGACCCGCAGCCGTGTCACCAGGACCGCCGCGGCGGCGAAGCTGGCCGCGTTGATCGCCACGCCGATGACGGGCTGGCCGGTGAGCAGCAGCAGGCCGCCGATGCCCGGGCCCACCACGACCACCAGGTTCTCCAGTGCGGAGAAGATCGAGTTGGCGGCGGCTAGGTCCTTCTCGCCGACGACCTCCGGGGTGAGGGCGCGGGCCGCGGGCTGGTAGGGCGCCAGCGGCACCGCCGACAGGGCCGCCAGCGCCAGCACGAGGCCGACCGGCGCGCCGGTCGCGACCACCACCGCCATCCCCGTCATCAGCACCGCGCTGGCCAGCGCGGAGACCATCATGACCGTGACCCGCTGGTAGCGGTCGGCGAGCACGCCTCCGTAACTGGCCAGCAGCAGGCCCGGAGCCCAGCGGCAGACCGCCAGGGCCGCGAGCCACTGGGCGGAATGAGTCCGGTCGAAGACGTACACCGAGATCACCACGATGTAGGACCAGCTGCCCACCTGGTCCACCAGGAACGCCGCGATCAGCACCCGCAGGTCCCGCTGACGCAGCGCGTCCCGGTAGCGCGGCCGGGCCTTCCGGGGGGTGCGGCTGGATCCGGCTGGGGGCGCGGACCCGGCCGCGGCCGGGTCCTCGGGAGCAGGGGAGCCCATCGGCTAGGCTCGGATCCGGGCTCGTTCGGCGCTGAAGGCGCCGGCGCGGTCGAGCAGCGGCTGGCAGCGCAGCCGCTCGCCAATGGCACGGGCTTCTCGGGCGGCCTCCGCCGCCGCGTCCTGGTCACCGTGCCGGGCCAGCCGCTCCGCGTGATCCAGCAGGCCGTGGGCGAGGTGGTACGGAGTGCTGTGGATGCGCAGGCCGGCCACCGCGGCGGCCAGCGCGTCCTGGCCGCCGTCGCGGGTCGCGCGCCGAGCGCGGGCGAGGTCGCGCTCGGCTCCCAGCATCGGTCCGAGCTTGCCGGGCTGCTGCCCGTCGAGCAAGGCCAGCAGGTCATCCCTGGCCCCGGTGTCCTCCAGGTCGTCTGCGGCACGCGCGGCCAGCGGCCAGGTCCAGCGGATGAAGTCGTGGCCGAACCCAATGAGCTCCACCTGCGCCAGTACGCGGCTCGCGTGCTGCAGTGCTTCCCGCGGAAGCTGGCGGGCGTGGGCCATGAACATGGCCACGACGCTGGCCGACGCCTGGTCCTGGGGGTCTTCGCTGGCCAGTAGTCCCGGTATGGCCGCCAGGCAGGCCTCGGCCGCGTCCACCTGCCCGCGAAGCGCCGCATGCCAGCCACGCTGGCAGATCACGACCTGGTACTCGGCCAGCCCATCGGAGTCAGCCTTGGCGCACTCATCCTCGGCGGCATCCCACTCGCCGAGCAGCAGAAATCCGCTGGCCAGATTCACGATCGCGTAACCCAGCATGTCCCGGGCACCGGTCTGGCGAAGGCAGGTCACTGCCTCTCGCCCTGCTTGTACGCCTGCGACGGGGTCTGTGACGGTCAGGTCGATGGCCAGGTTCGACAGCGCTCGTCCCCGGGAGTTTATGTCTCCGGCCTGGCTGGCCACCCGCGCGCACTCGTGAAAGTAGGCGGCAGCCTCGGCATGCCGGTCGAAGCTGGAGAGATAGATCGCGCGGGCATTCAGCAACCCGCAGAGCAAGCTCGGGCCGACCGCGAGAGCCTGGCCGAGGGCCAGCGCCTCGTCAGTGAGGCTGGCGGCCTCGGCGGATCCCGCGAACACCTCCAGCATGGCCAGTTCCTCCAGGGCACGGACCGTGTCGGTGTCAGGGTCGGCGCGCAGCACCCCGAGCGCTGCGGTGAGGTGCTCACGCGCTTCGGCGTGCCGTCCCACATTGCGCAGCGCGCGACCGGTGATGGCCTGGGCGCGGGCGGCGGCCCGCATGAGCCCGGCCTGCAGGTAGTGATCACGGGCCCGGTCGGCGTGCTGGATCGCTACGGTGAAGGCGCCGTCGGTGGCGGCGGCTCCCGCGGCCCGCTCCCAGAGCGGGCCGGCATCGGGCCGGCCCGCAGTCGCACTCCGGTCACCGCCGTCGGAGTCCGGTAGCAGCTCGGCGGCGCTGGCATAGCCAGCGGCGGCACGGGCCAGGGCGCCGGTCCGCTCGGCGCGTTCGGCCGCGCGGACTAGGGCGGCGATGGCTTGGTCGCGGATCTGGGCGGTGTCCGGGTCATCAGGGACGGCGTGCAGTGCGTCTAGGTAATGCCGGGCGATCACATCGGAGACTTCCTCGCCGTCGCCGGGGAACGCCTGGCGCAGGTGCGCGGCCACGGCCAGGTGGCGGGTCTTGCGGTCCCGCCGGGACAGCGTGTCGTAGGCGACCTGGCGCAGCATGTCCTGCGCGAAGCGGTAGCTGCCGCGCTCAGGCGACAGCGGGTCGGCCGACACGGTCAGCAGCTCGCGGCGCAGCAGGTCGGCCAGCCCGGCCCGCACCGCCTGCTCGTCCTGGCCGGACACCGCGATCAGCGCCTCGGCAGGGAAGGTGCTGCCCAGCACCGCGGCCTCGCTCACTAGCCGCCGCACCTCCCGGTCCAGGACATCCAGCCTGGCCGCCAGCAGCGCGTGCAGGCTATCGGGCACGGCCAGCTCGCCGATGTCGCCCGCCAGCCGGTAGACTCCCTCGACCGGCCGGACGATGTCCTGATCGATCAGGGAGCGGACTGTCTCCACCGCGAACAGCGGGATGCCCTGCGCATGGGCGGTGATCCTGGCCCGGGCCGGCCCGGGCATTCCCGGCACCAGCGCCTCGACCAGCGCGTCCATCGATGCGGCGTCCAGCGGGTCCAGGGTCAGGGTGACCCGGTTGCGGCCGCCGCCGACGCCGGGCCGGGTCTGGTCCAGCTCGGGCCGGGCGAACACCAAGACGAAGACGGGCAGATCGCGGGACCAGTCGACCAGGTGATCCAGGAAGTCAAGCAGCCCGGCGTCGGCGTGCTGGGCGTCCTCGACCAGCAGCACCACCGGCAGCTCCGCGGCCAGCCGCTCGAAGAACAGCCGCCAGCCGGCGAACAGCTCGGCCTGGCTGAGCGGGGATCCGTCATCGCCCGGCGCGGGCACCCCGAGCAGGCGGCCGAGCCGGGCGCCGACGTAGGGTCGTTCGGCCGGGTCGGGCACGAACCGGTCCAGTCCGGCGGCCAGCTTGCTCGCGGCCACCGCGGCGGGATCCTCCTCAGCGATGCCCAGCCGCTGCCTGACGATCTCAGCCAGCGCCCAGAATGCGACACCCTCGCCGTAGGACAGGCACCGGCCGCGGTGCCACCACACTTCCCCGGCCAGTCCGTCGGCGTACTTCTCGAACTCCCACCCCAGCCGCGACTTGCCCACCCCGGCCGGCCCCGACACCAGCACCAGGCGCGGTACCCGCCGCCCCGCCGCCGCGTGGAACAGCTCCTTGACCATCCGCAGCTCCGCGTCCCGCCCGGTCAGCGGCGCCTCCAGCCCGTCCACCCGCTGGACCCCGCCCACCGCCGACAGCACCCGGGTCGCCCGCCACAACCGGTGCGGCTCCGCTTTGCCCTTGAGCTGGTGCTCCCCGGCGTCGGCGAAGTCAACCGCGGAGGCGGCCAGCCGTTGGGTCGCCCCGTCGACCAGCACCGAGCCGGGCCCGGCCGCCGCCTGGACCCGGGCGGCGGTGTTCACCGCGTCCCCGGCCACCATCCCTTCACCGACCGCGCCCAGCGTGACCGCCACCTCGCCGGTCACCACCCCGGCCCGGGCCGCCAGGCTGGCCGCTCCGACCTCGGATCCCAGCGCGTCTACCGCGGCCACCAGCTCAAGCGCCGCGCGGACCGCCCGCTCGGCGTCGCCCTCGGTCGCCGCCGGGGTGCCCCACACGGCCATCACCGCGTCGCCGATGAACTTCTCCACCATGCCGCCGTACCGGCCGATGACCGTCCGGGCCAGGTCAAAGTACTGGGACAGCAGTTCCCGCACCGATTCGGGGTCGCGCGCCTCCGATATCGGGGTGAATCCGACCAAGTCGCAGAACAGCACCGAGCACACCCGCCGCTCGGCCACCGGCAAGCCGCCGGGACCAGCGGCCTGGCCCGGACCCGTGGCACTGCCTGGACCGGCGGAATCGCCGGAACCGACGGGAGCCACCGCCAGCCCGCAGGCACGGCAGAACCGCTTGCCGGGAGCCAGCATCTCGCCGCACGACGGGCAACCCCCCACCGTAGCGCCGCAATCCCCGCAGAAGCGGTCCCCTTCTCCCAGAGGGGCACCGCACTGCCCGCATCTCACGCCACTCTGCTTACGCTGCGCTTTACCAGACTGTCAACCCCGGCATGCGGATGCGCCCGGCCGGCGGAGAAGCCAGGCGGATCGCTGTGCCTACTATGCCCAGGCCGGTGTCCAGGTGCTGGTGCCGCGGCGGGCGGACGGCACCGAGCCGAGGTGCTTGCGCAGCGCGGCGAGCGCGGGGTGCGGGTTGTCGCCGTGCCAGATCAGCGAGTGCGGGTACACCGGGACCGGGTCGCGTACGGCCACCCGCCGCAGGTCATAGTGGGCGGGCCAGAGGAGCCGGGTCTGCTCGCCGACGAAGGTGGCCAGCGCGGGGGAGCCGGCGATCGCGTCCAGCAGCGGCTCGGTGCCGAAGTTCGGGCCGGTCACGTCGATGGTCAGGCCGAATGCCGCGGCCAGCGCATCGTAGAACGCGGCCCACTCGGTTCCGGCCACGATGCCGGGCATCCAGATCCGGTGCCCGGCCAGCTGGGCCGGCGCGGCCGAACCGGCCGTGGCCAGTTCGTGGGCCGGCCCGGTCAGGAGCTGGACGGGCTCGTCGAAGACCCGGGTGGCCCGGATGCCGTCGGGCAGTTCCCGCGCCGGCCGGGTGACGGCCCGGAACGACACGTCGATCGTGCCGGAGCCCACCGCGGCGATGGCCGTCTCCGCGTCGAACAGGGTCACCACGTCGAGCTCGGTGGCGGGATGTACCCGGTGGAAGCCGCGCAGCAGCTCGGCCGGGGCGAGCTGACGGCCGATCACGTCGACGCGCAGCGCGCGGCGGCCCCGCCGCACCGAGGCGGCGGCCCGCTCCTCGGCCTGCAGCAGATGACGCGCATGCGGCAGGAACGCCTGCCCGTCGATGGTGAGCCTGGCACCGCGCGCGGTCCGGGTGAACAGCCGCACGCCCAGGTTCTTCTCCAGCGCGGCGATGCGCTTGGAGACGGCCTGCTGGGTAACCGCCAGGTCGTCGGCGGCGCCGGAGAACTGGCCCGTGTCCGCGACGGCGACGAAGGTGCGCACCGCATCGAGATCCACGCC